>SMEK01000002.1_pt1 | contig 177859 bp, 178 predicted proteins | sample 2456371 | NCBI WGS metagenome assembly SMEK01 (sample SAMN10132590, study PRJNA489261) | soil metagenome | isolation source: day1 antibiotic-loamy sand soil ammended with composted manure from dairy... | place: USA | collected 2015-04-01
TTTGTATACCGTTTTGACCATTCATGGCGTTCTGGTTACCAAACGGGATAGAAAAGCCTCCCATCATATTTTGGAACGGTTGGTTGAATAAGTTTTTTATCGTTGAATCGAAATTCGATTGAAATTTTTGTTGTGTTTCTTTATAACAATCATTACATAATGTATATTCAACTTCTTGACCATTTAAGTGAAGTTGCAAGTGAATATTTGCCTCGTTTTTATGACATTTTTGACAAAGCATAAAAACTACCTCCTTTAAATCCGTTTGGATTTTGACTTTGACTATCTTTGACTATGTTCACTTAATATTATACTTTGACCTTTTTTGACTTTCAAGTGATTTACATCAAAAAATGATGAAAAATGTATTTAGACTTTATTTAAGATTTATTAGTTCTTACTTTTTTTACCTAGCATATGATGTAAGCAGAAGCTTATTTTGGACAAGGTATGCGAGTTCCGTTGTTTATAGAGCGGGCAAAGGAGGCGAATGTTTTGAAGTGGAAACGATCATTCCAATTAGCCTCGGTTTATGTCGGAACAGTTGTCGGAGCGGGTTTTGCAACAGGGAAGGAAATTGTTGAGTTTTTTTCGCAATACGGTGCATTTGGTTTATTGGGAATTTGGATTGCTGGTCTTTTGTTTATTTGGTTTGGCATAAAAATCATGCTTCTAGCGATTCGCTTAAAGGCGAAAAGTTTTCATCAATTAAATATGTATATGTTTGGTCCATATATCACACCGATTATAAATGTAATGATGTTTGTCATGTTAATTGGGGTTTCTGCTGTTATGCTTTCAGGTGCAGGGAGTGTGTTTGAGGAACAATTACATTTGCCAAAACAACTTGGTGTTTTATTTACTGTTTTTCTTACGTTACTTGTCTTAACGATTGGTACGAATGGTCTTGTTCTCGTAAATTCTTTCGTTGTTCCTTTACTCATCTTTTTTAGTTTTATGTTAGCCAGTTTATCTTTTCAACTGGATGATTTTTGGACAAACATTATCCACAAAGAGCCCTTTAGTTTTGAAGTGATTACGAGTGGTTTTGCTTATGCCTCCTTTAATATCAGTTTAGCGACAGCAGTACTTGTACCGGCAGCCAGTGAAATTGGCGATGAAAAGGTTGTAAAATGGGGAGGAATCCTTGGGGGTGCAGCTTTAACGATTATTTTAATTGCGAGCCATGTTACTCTTGTTCAACTACCAGGATTCACGAGTTTTCATATACCGATGGCGGTTATGATGGAGACTTTGGCTCCGACATTTTATTTCATTTATATTCTTATCATTTATGGTGAGATTTTTACCTCAGTGATTGGGAATGTGTATGGCTTGGAACGGTTTATCCGAAAGGGTACACAAGGGAGTACGCTCATCGTTTCAACTTGTATACTAGCTGTTAGTTACTCGATTAGTTTAATAGATTATAGTACTTTACTGGCTACTTTGTATCCCATCTTTGGCTATGTAAGTTTAGCATTTTTACTTATTCTTGTTTTTAAATAAAGGAAGCTACCTAAGGCGGTTTAATCAAGAACAAATCTTGAATAAAACCTTTTAGGTAGCTTTTTATACGAGTGGGAAAAATACAAGTAATAATAAATTAAATGTGATGTGAGAAATGATAACAAGTGGTAAACTTCGTTTCCAAGCATAAAGGAATCCCCATACGAAACCACAAATTAGAGCGGTGATTGCTAATACGATATATCCCGAATATAAACTAACAATACTATAAAAGAGTGTTGATATAATTATGCTTGGCCAAATTCCACTATTGGCAAGTAATCGTTTTTGAACAAATCCTCGCCAAAAAAATTCTTCACCAGGAATAATAACGAGCACTAAAGCGATATAATGCCAAATCACTTCCGGGGCAAATTTTTTGTAAATTTTTGTTACTTGATCAGCAAGGACGGTAATGTTAAGTCCATTGATTAGAAAATTTCCAATCCAAAAGATGACGTAAAGAGCGACTCCAGATAAAAGACCATATATTAAATATTGGCCAAGGGTAATGCGGTCATCAACATCTTCATTTAAAATGGAGTATGAGATTAGAAATAACATAGAACCAGTAAGGATATACCAAAATACTTTACTTTGATCGTAAGCAAAGTATATGAGTGCGTTGGCTAATAGTAGTCCTAATAGAAATTTCCAATCAGTGAAAACTTTTTTCATATACTGGCTTTTCTCCTTTCAAACTCAGATAACATTGTATCATAAACCATCCATTTGAAAAAGATTGGAAATTGAAATCTCTTTAAAATTGTTCGATTTAAAAAATAATACATAATAAAATAGGAAAGGAATGTAGCGTAAAACGCTTACATTCCTTAAAATTAATCATTTACTTTTTATACATGATCGATATCTTTAATCAGCTACAATTTTATAATTTTTATGATTCACAACTGTTCTTTCATGTAAATCTAGTTCGCGAAAGTTTTCCATATATGTTAAATTAACGATGACTGAGTTTTCATTCACTTTTTCAACGATTCCCTGTAAGCCGTTTTTGAATTCGATTACATTTCCGACACTGGCTTTTTTCAATTTACTTCTCTCCAATCTTTCATTATAATTAATTACTAGTTTGCAATAATATTGAAGAAATGTAAAGGTTTTTTTCAGAAAATAGGAATTTTAACAAAAAATTAGTAACCGGAGGTAGTTTCGATGACGGATCAAGAAGCTAATAAAATTCTAGATCAATTAGCGAATAAAGAAATCTCTGAATATATCGTTGAAAAAGAGGACTTTGAAGTTTTTCGCTCTGTTTTAGTCCATCGAAGTGATTTTAAACATTTTCGTGGAGTGGCGAAAAGAGGAGGAAGGGTCTTATATACATATTTAGATGACCCGAGAAGTTAATTTGAATTTGACAAATATTTACAGTACTTCCAAGTTTCAACTAATGAATTCAACTAGATTAGTTGTTAGGCTGATTATGTGCTTATAAACTTGGAGGTGTCTTTATGTTTAAAAAAATAAAGAAGGGTCTTATTACGACCATCGCATTTGGAACAATAATGACATTCTTGCCGTTGAATGATGCAGATGCTGCATCCGTTCATACTGTTAAAGAAGGAGATTCTTTATATAAAATCGGACAAACATATGGTGTGTCTGTATTAAGCTTAAAATCTATAAATCAATTAAAATCTTCAACGATTTATCCAGGACAAGAATTAAAACTACCAGAAAAAATTACGGACGAAGAATTTGATTTATTAGCGCGTTTAGTACATGCTGAGGCAAAAGGTGAACCGTATGCAGGTAAAGTCGCTGTAGCAACTGTAGTATTAAACCGTGTAGACCATCCAGATTTTCCAAATACAATCAAAGATGTTATTTATGCTAAAGACTCGGGCTACTATGCGTTTACTCCGGTAGCCAACGGTCAAATTGATTTACCAGCAGATGAAGAATCTAAAAAAGCTGTTAAAGAAGCATTGGCATTCCGTGGACAAGGAAACGGTTCGTTATTCTTTTACAATCCAAAAACAGCGACAAGCGGATATGTTGCAACAAGAGAAGTAACAGTAAAAATCGGAAATCACGTATTTGCAAAATAACAGCTAGGGGGGCTATCGACTACGATAGCCTCTTTTTTTGTGGTTTAGAAATAAGAAGCTGTTTCTTAATTAACGAAATGTCTATATTTCATACATAGATCTTAGGATTTTATTTATATGATGAAAGTTTATGGTTATGATAAAACGATTTATACATGATCGACAAAGTTACCGACTCATTACAAATTCATAGGGTTAAAAAATGTCGTTTAAAGGTGAAATTTGACGAAATATGATATAATTGACAACGGTTGTTTAAATCTTATCATGATGCGAACAACGATTAACTATTTAGAGGTGAGATTATGATTGAAAAAACATATAAAGTAACAGCTGAAACGGGTATTCACGCACGTCCAGCAACCATGCTGGTACAAAGTGCAAGCAAATTCGAGTCTGAAATATTGTTAACCTATAATGGAAAAAGTGTTAATTTAAAATCAATTATGGGTGTTATGTCCTTAGGGATTCCGAACGGTGCTGAAATCAGCATTTCATATGATGGTGCCGATGAAGAGGCTGCAAAGGAAACTTTAGAAAATATGTTAAAAGAAGAAGGTTTGGCTGAGTAACGCTTTTTTGGTATAGAAGAATCTATTTTCATCATGGAATCGTTTTTAACAAAGCATAATGGTAAAGAATAGCTTTTCTTCTATGGTAAAAATTTTAATATTTTAAAAGGTGTCCTAAATGGAAGGGCACCTTTTTTTAATGATTTTGAAAATTATGATAAACTAGATTTATAGTCATTGATATGGGAGGGGAAGATGACATGACATTAGTAGAAAAACCAACGGTTGGATTTGTCGGCCTCGGTGTAATGGGGAAAAGTATGGCAGGACATATTCTAGCTGCAGGCTATCCTTTATTTGTCTATACTCGTACAAAATCAAAAGCTGAACCGTTACTACAAAAAGGAGCGAAGTGGGCAGATTCGCCAAAAGAATTAGCGGAGAAAGCGTCGGTTATTTTCACTATTGTTGGTTTTCCTCAAGATGTGGAAGAAGTTTACTTAGGGGAAAACGGTTTAATTACAAACGGCCGTAAACATTCGTATCTTGTCGATATGACAACTTCTTCACCGACACTGGCAGAAAAATTGTATGAAGAAGGAAAGAAAAAGGGAATTTCCGTTTTAGATGCTCCGGTTTCTGGTGGGGATATTGGTGCAAGGGAAGCACGGCTCGCAATTATGGTCGGCGGTGATAAAGAAGCCTTTGATTATGTATGTCCTTTGTTTGAAATAATGGGAAAAAATATTACATATTTAGGTGGTGCTGGAGCAGGACAACATACAAAAATGGCCAACCAAGTCGCCATTGCTTCAGGAATGATCGGTGTTTGCGAGGCACTAGTTTATGCCAAAAAAGCGGGTCTCGATGTACAAAAAGTAGTCGATACGATTTCAACAGGTGCTGCAGCAAGTTTCTCTTTATCTAGTTATGCGCCACGAATTTTACGGGAAGATTATTCTCCAGGATTTTTCATTAAACATTTTATTAAAGATATGACGATTGCATTAAATGAGGCGGAAAAGATGGGGATTCCATTACCAGGTTTATCACTTGCAAAACAGATGTATGAAAAACTGGCCGCTCAAGGTGAAGAAAATAGTGGTACACAAGCTTTGTATAAATATTGGGAGGTATAAATGTACGTACGGAAAGCTAACCGCAACATGTGGTTGGCTGTTTTTAATAGTCGTAATTTTTCATTCATTATTGCGGAGAAAACAGGTTTTATTGAAATTGTTTAAATAAAGTTCATTGGAAATCCATGTTGAAAATTATACAATTTTAGAAAAGAAGGATGTTCTGATAGTTAAAGACTATGAGTGATCGTTACTTTAATGATTTTACTGTGTTCGTTTATAATGGTTAATATTGTTTATAGTATACTCATGAAAAGAATTTGATCTATCTTACTTTTGGACTAGTTTTGGTATGATTAAGAGATTTTAAGTAGATATCTTTATAATGGTTGAATGGATTTTTATCGATTACTTTTATTTTTACGTTTGAAAGGATTTCAGAAGGAAGAAGCATATCAGAAAAATGAAAAATGGGCCATTAAATACAGCCCAATAATTGTAAACTATCATAAAAATGATTCCGTCATTTTAAAACTTTATTCTCCCAGTCGTTTAAAAACAGGTTTTTGATAGAGTGGTTTTCGATGGGAGCGATTTGTTTGCTTTGGTTGTTTCAAACCGGTATACAATTGTAAAACACGCTTTGCTTCCTTTAAAGGAAATACCGTCTTTGGATTTCGAACGTGATCATCTAAATGACCTAGGTTTTCTAAATTTTGGATATCATCTTTTGTAGGGGGGATGTGGAAATAGTAGTTGCCACAAGAGATAAGGACATCCAATTGTTGCTGGCTATAACGCGGATTTCTTGAAAAATGGAGGCCAATTTTCTTTGCTTTACCTTCTTCTAACATTTTCTGAATAGCAGCATGCTTTAACGAATATAAAAATTTTGAATCTGTCGCTGTTTTTGCATGACGGTTAACGATAAATAATGCTTTTGCTAATGTGTTAACAGAGAAATCTTGTGAAGCTTTTCGGGCCGATTCCATTCATATACCTCCTTTAATTTGTATTGTGAAGTGTATATATCGTGATTTCCGGTCGAGAAAGAAAACGATAAGGAAGTCTTGTTGTACCTAATCCGCGATTCACATATAATGAAAAGTTCGGTGAAATTTCATATAATCCTTCTGTATACTTTTTCCCCATGGGTGGTGTTATCAAAGGTCCGACAAAAGGCATTTGAACTTGTCCACCATGGGTATGTCCACTCATTTGAAAATGAATTGGAAAATGTTTTACTTCATCCGCCAAATCTGGAGCATGGGAAATTAAGATCGTAAAATGATCTGAAGGCTTATTTTTAATTGTTTGAAGAATATCCGGCGTACCTAAAATAGGTTCATCAATTCCTGCCAAAATAATTCTTTCGTTTTCTTCTTTTTCAATGAAAACTGAATCGTTATGTAATAATTGAAAACCAGACGCGGTCATTATCTCTGCATATTTCTCTGTACCCCAGCCACCGTGATCATGATTGCCATATACAGCAAATTTCCCGTATGGTGCTTGGAGTTTACTTAATAAAATAATAACTCGCTCGTATTCGAAAAAGGTAAGTAAATTATCAATTAAGTCTCCAGAAAAAATGATACAATCTGCATGCTCCCGAGTAATCCTTTCGATAATCGCTTCAAACTGTTCAAAATCCATATGAAAACCTAAATGTGTATCACTAAACTGAACAATTTTAAAATTATTAAAAGAACTTGGGATAAGTGAGTGGGATATCTTTTGATGTGTTATCTCGATCCATTTTGGCTCCAAGTATTTAAGGTAAAAATGTCCTACCATCCCCGTGATGAATGTCGCAACAGTTCCTTTACCGATTCTTTTTAAAAAAGTTCTTCTTGAAATTTTTTTAGTCATTGTATCAACTCTTAACATTATATTATCAAAATACTAATCCTTTTACATGATTTGGTATGAAAGATGAAATTTATGAAATAAAATACTTTACGATTGCATAAAGAAGAATTTATAATAAAATGGGCAATCGATATGAAATCATACAGTATAGGAGTTCAATATGAAAAAATTTGAAGTCATCATACTTCCAACATCTATCGGATTATGCAAAATTTATGTTTACGGTTTTTTTCATACAGGCGCTAGAGGAAAAGTTTATGCTACCTTAAATGGCGTAACGGTTTCAAGTACAGGTTATCATCGTAACCGAACAATCCGGAAAGCAGTGGAGGATCTTAACCAGTTAATAAAAAGCAAATAAATGGGAATAGATCCTCCATTTATATGTTCAGAATGAAACAAGTCTTATACAAAAAATGAAAAGACATTTATTTGTATAGACTTTTTTATCCTGTGGGAAATTATGATTGCAAAAGGTTTATTTCGATTTTTCACCGAATAGCGCCTGCTCGATTTCGTTCAGTTTAAATCCTGAGAATACCTGATCACCGATAACTACCGTTGGTGTAGAGTAAGACTTGTATTTTTTAATTAATTCATTATATGCTTGTTTATCTTGTTTCACATTTTTTTCAATATATTTGATTCCTTGATCTTGGAAATACTTTTTCGTAATCTCGCAAGGCACACAATCCGGTTGACTATAAAGAATAATTGGTTCCATTTTATCACTCCCCTATTTTTATATGAATGATTGTACTAAAAATGAATCGTTTTGAAAAGAATGCACATTTGTTGAATGAGATTAGGAGGAAATTTTATGTCTTTATTAGAAGGAATTTTATCTCGATTAAAAAATATGCAGGAAGCTGGAGAAGATTCGGAGCGTTATTTTGAACAAAATGGAGTTCGGAAATGTAAGGTAAATTATTTTGTGAAAACAGATTCCTTTGAATTAAAAGTGTTTAATTCCGATGGTAAAACCGATGCATTTCAATTTGATGATATCGATATGGTTGCAATTGAGATTTTTGAATTGTTGCAGACAGAAGCCGTGATGTAAATGATGAAATTTGTAAAAATTTGTAGGTAGTTTAGGCTCCCTTCATAAAGGAATTATATACCAATCTATGTTAAAATTATAATTGGTACGGAAAAATCATGATGGGAGACTTGCCTATGATTGATTTGCAAACTGGGGATTTCCTAGATCGCAGCATTGACAAACTATTGATCCCTTCAGAAAGGGTTGCCCATGTACAAATTGGAAATAATTTAGAACATACATTGCTCGTGTTAACGAAAACAGGGTATACAGGCATTCCAGTATTGGACGCCCAATATAAACTTCATGGATTAATTACGACACCATTAATTTTAGATGCGATTATGGGGATTGAAAGAATTGAGTTTGAAAAATTAGACAAAATTGCTGTTGAAGATGTGATGAACAAAGATATTCCGATTTTAAACGTACATGATTCTGTCAGGAAAGGTTTAAAATTGTTAATTAATCTTCCTTTCATTTGTGCGGTAAATGATCAAGGCTATTTTGAAGGTTTACTAACGAGAAGTGCTGTGTTAAAACAACTGAATCATATTATTTATAAAAAGGTTTGAACTTGCCGGCGTGGTCTCTTTACAAGAGGCCATTTTTTTATAAGGATGATTGATCTTTTCAATAGAAAAAGATAGATGGTAAAATAGAATTGTCTTTTATCGTTTTTTACAATATTAAAAAATTTAATAGGTGTGGAACATGAACGTAAATGAATTAGAATTGTTAAGTGTTTTAGCCAAAGAAATGAATATGAGAAAAGCAGCGGAGCGATTGTTTGTTACGCAACCAGCATTATCGCAACGATTACAGTCGATCGAAAAAGATTGGGGCACAAAAATATTTATTCGCTCCCATAAAGGTTTGACACTCACGCCTGCTGGGGAAAAGATTATTGATTTTGCTAATGAAGTGTTAGCAAAGGAGGAACTTGTCCGCGAAGAGATTCAATCATTGGAATCGGAAGTACACGGTACATTGAAAATTGCTTGTGCTTCGATTGTTGGTCAAAATTGGCTTCCGAAGGTATTAAAACGTTTTGTAGAAAAATATCCACATGCAAAAATTTCTTTAATTACAGGATGGAGTAGTGAAATTTTAAAAGCAGTATATGAAGACCAAGTTCATATCGGAATTATCCGTGGCACAACGGATTGGAAAGGTGAAAAGAAGTTTTTATTTCGGGATCATTTATATCTAGTGGATAAAGAAATTGATCATATTGATGATGTCGTCAAAACAGACCGGCCTTTTATTCAATTTAAAAGTGATTCCAATTATTATCAAGAAATCCAAGATTGGTGGCATCGTCGTTTTCAAACGAATCCGAAACGTGTGATTGTTGTTGATCAAATTGAAACATGTAAGCAAATGGCATTAAACGGCATTGGATATGCCATTTTGCCTGAAATTACATTACATGGAATTGGTGCTGGTATGCATAAAATTCCACTGAAAAATGAAAATAATGAACCGATCGGCCGTGATACTTGGTTATTGGGTTATAATACTGCTTTCCAATTAAGACATGTTGATGCGTTTATTAATGTAATACATCAATATTTAAAAGGTGTATCATGAATTACGCCTAAAAATAGGACTGTCTAGATAGGCAGTCCTTTTATATTTGAGTTGGATAGAGCATATTCAACTAGATGAACGCAGAAATTCGGGAAGATCCGGAGAAAAACTGTTTTCATAGGGGAGATGAAAGCAGAAATGCAAGGAGATGCGACAAAAAACTGTTTTCATGAAGCGGATGAACGCAGAAATTCGGGAAGATCAGGAGAAAAACTGTTTTCATAAGGGGGATGAAAGCAGAAATGCAAGGAGATGCGCTAAAAAACGGTTTTCATAAAGCGGATGAACGCAGAAAATTGAGAAAACCGATGAAAAACTGTTTTCATAAGGGGATGAAAGCAGAAATGCAAGGAGATGCGCAAAAAAACGGTTTTCATATAGCGGATGAACGCAGAAATCTGGGAAAATCTGAAGAAAAACTGTTTTCATAAGGGGCATGAAAGCAAAAATACAAGGAGTTGCGCTAAAAAACGGTTTTCATAAAGCGGATGAACACAGAAATTTGGGAAGATCCGAGGAAAAACTGTTTTCATAAGGTGGATAAAATATTTCCATCGGTAGTCGAGAGAAAACACTTTGGAAAATAGGTAGAAAATGTGTTCATTATTTCCAAAATCCAGTCTCTATAATTATTGTTCTTTAAATTTTAAGAAAAAAAATAAAATTCCAAACAAAACTGTAGAAAATTATTTCGAAAACCGTTATATTTATAGAATATATACGTGATGGGGGAGGAATTTTCTTTTGAACACTTTTAAAAAGTTAAAACAATTTTATTGGTCCCATAAGCGGTATTTTTTCATTTCTATCATATTTCTCATTGTAACAACTGCCATTACACTCGTTTATCCAATCGTTTTACAGAAAACAATTGATGATGTCATTATTGCTGGTAAATACGATTTTATTCCATTTTTGATTTTAGCTTATCTCACATTAATGGTGATTAAGGGTGTTGCTACATATATTCAACAATATACTGGCGACATGTTTGGAATTATAGCAATGTATAAATTAAGAAAACGACTTTATGAAAAGTTACAATTTTTGCCATTTCGTTTTTATGACAATGCAAAAACCGGCGATATCATGTCAAGGCTTACGGCCGATGTCCAAGGGTTTCGTCACTTTTTATCCTATGGTTTTACAGAAGTCATTCGCTTTATTTTATTTGTAGGAATTAGCATGATTGTGATGTTTACCTATTCTATTCGCTTAACGATCGTTACCCTGTTCGCTTTACCATTTTTAATGGTAGTTGTGCATAAGTTTGACAAAAAGGTACATCCAGCTTTCCGAAAAGTACGGCAATCCTTTGGTCAGTTAAATACAAAGGTCCAAGAAAATGTAAGTGGCATTAAAACGGTGAAATCCTTATCTAAAGAAGATTTTGAAATTGAACGGTTTCACGATTTTAATCTAGATTTTCGCGATCGAAATATTTTCAACTCCAATATATGGGCAAAATATTTTCCGCTTATGGAGTTTATTGGCAATATTTGTATCATTGTCTTGCTTTCCTATGGCGGCTTTTTAGTCATTAATAATGAACTAAACCCTGGGGAACTTGTCGCTTTTTACAGTTTAACTGGTTATATTATTATGCCCATAATGAATCTCGGGTTTATTATCAATATGTTTTCTCAAGCAAAAGCATCAGGAGAACGGTTGCTTGAAATTTTAGAAGAACCGAATGAAATCAAAGAAAAAGAAAACCCAATAAAACATATAGAGATAAAAGGTGAAGTAACATTTAACAATGTTTCATTAAAATACGCTGGTGATGAAAAAGCAGCATTAAACAACATTACATTTTCAATTCCAAGTGGGAGTGTTGTTGGATTGATTGGTGCAACAGGATCAGGTAAGACAAGTGTTACACAATTAATCCCACGGTTTTATGATGTAACAGAAGGTGAAGTACTAATTGATGGAATAAATGTAAAAGATTTTGATTTCTATACGTTACGATCCCAAATTGGTTTTGTCTTACAAGAACCGTTCTTATTTTCTTCCACAATCAAAGCGAATATTGCTTATGGAAAGCCGGATGCAACAATGGAAGAAATAATGGATGCCGCTAAACGAGCTGATGCCCATAATTTTATTATGGAGCTACCTGAAGGATATGATACTCTTCTTGGTGAACGAGGGATGGGCCTTTCTGGTGGTCAAAGACAACGGATATCGATTGCTCGTGCGATATGTATGAATCCTAAAATTCTGATTCTTGATGATGCAACAAGTGCGGTAGATATGGAAACAGAGTTTGCCATACAACAGGCGATGCAAGCAGTAATGAAAGACAGAACAACTTTTATTATTGCCCACCGTATTTCTTCCATAAAACACGCGGACCAAATTTTAGTGTTTGAAGAAGGAAAGATTGTTGAAAGAGGGGTCCATGATGAATTAATAAAAAATGGAGGACCTTATGAACGGATTTACAATATACAATATCAAGATCAAGTTAAGATCTTACAACAGGCGGTGAATAAATAATGAAAAGTATGTCCCACCGTAAACATATCAATCCCAATGTGATGAATCGCTTCCGTTATTCACAAGAGACAGCCATTGAAAAACCTTTTAATTGGCAACAATTGTTGAGGCTTTTACAATATTTAAAACCGTATTCAAAAAATTTATTACCGAAATCCATCATTGTTGTTTTAATTAATACAGCGATTCGTTTAGCAATCCCTCTGATTATTGGATACTTGATTTTAGAAAAAGCTATCTATTATAAAGATGCCGATTTACTAGTTCAATTGATTATCATAGTCGGTGTACTTTATTTAATTTCCTATTTAGCTAATTATTATCGGATTCGTTGGACAAATCAACTCGGGCAAAATGTCATCTATGATATTCGGAAACATTTATTTACCCATGTACAAAGTTTATCCAACAATTTTTTCGACCAACGATCTGCAGGTTCCATACTTGTCCGTATTATGAATGATACGGGTTCATTGCAAGATTTATTTACGAACGGGGTTATCAATATATTAATGGATTTGATTATGCTTTTTGGGATCATCGTGATTTTATTCTCATTAAGCCCTATATTAACGCTGGCCGTGATGATTATTTTACCGTTAATGTTTTTTATCACAACGAAATTGAGGAGAAATATTCGCAGATCTTGGCAAGATGTGAGAATCATTCAATCAAAACTAAATTCCCATTTAAATGAATCACTGCAAGGGATCCGTGTTACGCAGTCCTTTACACAAGAGCAGGAGAATATGGCGTTTTTCGATGGTATTAATACGGATACGTTAGAAAAATTCCGATATGCAATAAAGAAAAATTCGATGTTTCGTCCCTTTGTTGAACTGACGAATGCTGTAGGCACGATCGTATTAATTGGGTTTGGGGCGATTTTAATTCAATCCGGTGAAATTGGCATCGGTATTTTCGCTTCCTTTGCTTTTTATTTAGGGATGTTTTGGGAGCCTATTTCCCGACTCGGACAATTATACAATCAACTCTTAATGGCAATGGCTTCTTCAGAACGGATTTTCGAATATCTAGATGAAACACCGCTTGTTGCTGAAAAGAAAAATCCGATTGTGTTAAAACATATTAACGGCCATATCCAGTTTAAAGATGTTTACTTTTCCTATGATGATAAACGTACTGCTTTGAATGGGATTAATCTGAATATCCAACCGGGACAAACAATCGCATTAGTTGGTCATACCGGATCAGGTAAAACAACAATCGCAAATTTAATTAGTCGGTTTTATGATGTGACTAGTGGTGCAGTTTTAATTGATGGTCACGATGTTCGTGATGTTTCATTAAAGAGTTTACGCAGTTCCATTTCAATCGTTTTACAAGAGACGTTTATTTTTTCAGGTACGATAATGGAAAATATTCGTTTTGGTAAGCCCGATGCCACCGATGCGGAGGTACGAGCAGCTGCTGAAGCGATAGGCGCACATAGTTTCATTCAAAAATTGCCAAACGGTTATGAAACGGAAGTAGAGGAGAGGGGGAATATATTATCCGTAGGTGAAAGACAATTAATCTCTTTTGCGAGAGCCCTGCTTGCAGATCCAAAAATTTTAATATTAGATGAAGCTACTGCTAGTATTGATACAGAGTCCGAAGTTAACATTCAAAGAGCATTAAGAAAATTATTGAAAGGAAGAACATCGATTGTGATTGCCCACCGATTATCAACGATTCGTGATTCGGATTGCATCTACGTATTGGATCATGGTAAAATCATAGAACAAGGAACCCATGATGAATTAATGGCTAAAAAAGGCGAGTATTTTAAGCTGACAACGGCCCAATTTAAAATGTTAGATATTGGTTAACAAGTCCATTCGTTATGGAATGGACTATTTTTTATAAAATGAATTCATGATGGTAAACTTGGATAAAACAAACTATTGATTATTTCATCGTTGATGGAGGAATTGTTGTGAAAAGAAAGGAATTTGTCGTCATTGGTTTGGGGAGATTTGGTGGTAGTATTTGTCGAGAACTTACCAATCTCGGGATGAGCGTTTTAGCGATTGATAAAAAGGAAGAGGTTGTAAATGATTACTCTGAAATAGTAACAGAGGCCGTTGTTGCCGATACAACGGATGAATCAGTATTAAAAAATTTAGGTATTCGCAATTTTGACCATGTCATTGTTGCCATTGGTGATGATATCCAATCTAGTATTTTAACGACGTTAATTTTAAAAGAAATCGGTGTAAAAAAAGTAACAGCGAAGGCACTAAATGAACATCATGAAAAAGTATTAAAGAAAATCGGCGCTGATCAAATTGTGCATCCTGAACGTGACATGGGGAGGAGACTTGCCCATAATCTAGTCTCATCTAATGTACTTGATTATTTAGAGTTATCCGATAAGCACAGCTTAGTTGAGATTGCTGTTAATCAATCCTTTGCAGGAAAAACAATAATTGAATTAGATGTACGAGCACGGTATGGATTAAACATTGTTGCCATTCGGCGGAACCATGATATGATTGTATCTCCTCAAGCTTCAGAAGTGATTTTAGAAGGGGATATTTTAGTTGTTATCGGATCGAATCAAGATATTACACGATTTGAAAGGAAAATGTTACAAGAGGAAGATTGAATGAAAAAAGGGGTACGATAAACAGCTGATGTTCAGTGTTTAGTACCCCTTTTTGAATATGGATCTGTAAAGAAATGAATTATACTTCCATAATGATTGGTAAAATCATTGGTCTACGTTTCGTTCTTTCGTATAAGAATGGTCCTAAGGTATCAGAAATTTCATTTTTAATTTCTGACCATTGGCTCGTTTTTCGCTCCATTATTTTTTCTAAATGCTTATGAATTAAATTTTGAGCTTCACTAATTAAATCACCAGATTCACGCATATAAACAAATCCTCTAGAGATAATGTCGGGTCCGGCTGCAATTTTAAAGTCTTTCATATTAATGCTTACAACTACGATGACAAGACCTTCTTCGGATAAAATTCTCCGATCACGAAGTACGATATTTCCGATATCTCCAATACCGCTTCCGTCAATATAAACCGAACCAGAAGGAACTTTTCCGGTAACTTCTGCTGTTTCACTAGTTAGAGCTAATACGTCACCATTATCCATAATAAAACAATTTTCTTCAGGTACACCACAGTCCATTGCAGTTCGTGCATGGGTAATTTGCATACGATATTCACCGTGAATTGGGACAAAGAATTTCGGGTTAATAAGACGAATCATAAGCTTTTGTTCTTCTTGACCACCGTGTCCTGATGTGTGAATATCATTTAATTGACTTGTGATGACATTTGCTCCCGCACGATATAATTGATTGATTGTTCGGTTAACACTTGTTGTATTGCCAGGAATTGGTGAGGATGATAGGACAACTGTATCACCTGGAATAATCGATATTTGTCGATGTGTTCCGTTTGCGATACGAGAAAGGGCCGCCATCGGTTCACCTTGTGTTCCTGTACAAAGGATGACGACTTGATTGGCCGGCAATCGGTTAATTTGTTGACTATCGACAAACAAGTCTTTTGGAGCGTTAATATAGCCTAACTCTTGTCCAATTTCAATGGCTGCTTCCATACTTCTCCCAAATACGGCAATTTTTTTGCCGTGTTCAATAGCAGCTTGTGACACTTGTTGTAGGCGATATATATTTGAAGCAAACGTTGCAAATATAATTCGCCCATCCGCTTTTCTAAAAATATCGTTAATCGTTTCGCCGACTTTTCGCTCAGACATTGTAAATTCAGGTATTTCACTGTTCGTACTATCAGAAAGTAAACAAAGCACACCTTCTTTACCAATTTCCGCCATTTTTGCTAAGTTGGCCGGTTCACCTACAGGGGTAAAATCAAATTTAAAATCACCTGTGTGAACAATATTTCCTGGCGGTGTTTTTACAACGATACCATAGGAATCTGGAATACTGTGTGTTGTCCTAAAGAAACTTACTGAAGTTTTTCTGAATTTAATAACGTCATCTTCGCATATTTCAATAAATTTAGTTGTACGAAGTAAGCCGTGTTCTTCTAATTTATTTTTAATTAAGCCAATGGCTAACTTGCCTGCGTAAATAGGTACATTGATTTCTTTTAATAAATATGGAATACCACCAATATGATCTTCGTGACCATGGGTAATGAATAAGCCCTTAATTTTTTCCTGATTCTTAACTAAATAAGAATAATCAGGAATAACATAATCTATACCTAATAATTCATCTTCAGGGAACTTGACACCAGCATCGATAATAATAATTTCATCTTGATATTGTACAGCATACGTATTTTTACCGATTTCCCCTAACCCCCCGAGGGCAAATACGGCCGTTTGGTCATTTTTTACTATAGGTTTCATACTAAATCTCCGCTAATTTAAAATTTTCGCTTTGTTTTTCAAATTGTAAATCAACCTCTGTTAACGGTTGAATATATTCGATAAGATATGGGGTTTTTTCTAGTTTTTCGTACACTTCTGTTTTAGATTCTGCTTCTATATAAAGCGATTTTGTTCGTTCTCGTACTGGTACTTGTTCCTTGTTTTCTTGGTAATACACTTTAAAAATCATGCTCTAATCTCTCTCCTTACTAATTCAACAGTAATGATGTTCATTAGTTTCTTTATTCTAACAACACATTTTGCCAAATTCCTTATTTTTTAAGATTCTTCTTTACCGGACCCATATACTTAATTACAGATTATCATAAAATGGATAACAGAAGAAAGTTTTTATTTCCATTTTGTGAAAATACGGAGTAAATTTCGCTTAACTTTAGTATTTCTACTTAAGTGAATCTTTGATTATAAAGATAATAAACTTGCCTTTTAAAAAAGGCAAGTCACAATTTGGATACAAAAAGCGAATTAAGCAATCATTTTTTTACGAAGCAGTTCTTTCCACCGATTTAAAAGCTTTTTTCTAAGCTTTTTTAACATCGTGGTCCACTCCTTCCGAATGTTTGTAGAGGTTTGTAGAAATTCGAAACTTTATTATATCTATCTATATTATATGTGAAAAATCCATTATATTTCATGGGTTAAATTGGAATCATGAAAGCAAATTTGAAGATATGCAATGAGGATGGAAAAGAGAATGCGAGTTTAGCATTCCTTTTTCTTGTAAAAAATATTTTGGAATTGCATTTTCGATTGGTTTAAACGGATTTTCTTTATCGATGTGATCATAAAATAAAATGCCGTAAAGATCAATTTCATGATGGAAACAGATAGCGGTAAACCTTTAGCACGAACTTTCATTTCATTTCCATCAATATCGACCCCTTTTATTGACACCTTGGCATAGCGTGGTACAAATCCTGGGTGTGGTTCATCGATGGATAAACAACCTTTTCCTTTTAGTAAATAAGCTTTTTATAGAGAATGACTAGTGCACAACTAAACCATTTTCCGTTTTTATCTCTTACATGTACAGCGATCATTCGTTTTTGTAACGTTGATTTACGAGGCAGTATGGCCAATCCCTGGTCTTAGACCATATTATTTGCTATTTCTTTTTTTACAAACTCCAATAATATATATAAATCAGCAACTTTCCTTAAACAAGGATGCCCATCGCGAATAATGTCGTTCATTGTGATCACAAAGATCACCCTCAAAAAAGGACTCATTTTTAATATAAGTATATATAAAAGCGCCAAAAAGAGTGATTTTGTAAAACTATCTTGAAAAAAAGTCATAGAAAAAATAAAAGAGGAATACGATAAAACCAAATGATAGATTCCAGTTTTTTAATAGAGGACGGCGGAAATATTGCGGAATAATTATAAAATACAGTATATTAAACAAAAGAGGAAGAGAGGTTATTTGGTTGAAGAAAAAGAGAGTATTTATAATCGGACTATTAAGTATAATGACGATATTATTCTTGTCAGGCTGTAGTCAGCCAGAAGAAGAGAAAATTTATGAAACATTAGAAGCTGTTGTTCAATTGGAAAAGGGATTTGAAAAGCAACAAGAACCGTTAGTTCAACTGGAAGAAGAAGAAAAAGCAATATATGAAAAAATATTAAACCTTGGATTAAAAGAGATTGAAGAAATTCAAAAGTTAAGTGATGATGCGATCGCTTTATCCGAGCAAAGACAAGAACTGATTGATTTAGAAAGAGAAAGTATTGTTAAGGCAGAGAAAGAATTTGAAAAAATAAAAGAAAAAATGAATAACATCGATGAAGAAGGGTTGAAAAAATTAGCGAGTGAATTATATGTTGTAATGAAAGATCGGTATGAATCCCATGCAAAATTGTATGAACAATACAGTCTTGGGATAAAACAGGATCAAGAATTGTACCATATGTTAAAGGATGAAAATGTATCTTTAGAAGAACTGAAAGATAAGGTCGATAAAATTAATAAAGTGTATGAAGAAGTGTATAGTTTAAATGAAAGGTTTAATGACCTGACTCAACAATATAATGATTTAAAAATTAAGTTTTATAAAGAATCGGGATTAAATTGATATTTAAGAGGCTGCCTATTTTTTAAGGGAGTCTTTTCTTTTTTGTGTGAAAGATAAAACTTACGATTTACTTTTTGTAGAAAAGTTAAAATAAGCGATACATTTGTTACAAACCCCAAAAAAACATTGAAATTAAACTTAAAATATACATACTATTACTTTAGAAAACGTTTTCTTAATATAATAATATCAATCCGTTTATGAATGGTAAATAATGATTGATACAGATACTAGTGATACGTTGAAACAGTTTCGCGATCGCGAACATTGCATCATCAAATATAATATTTAAAAAGCTTTTCAAAGTTATAATATAAAGTGTTTGACGTATTGGGTATATATGGTGTACACTGTATTTTGGATGTTGAAGGTTGTATTAATCCAATCTTAATTTTTTATTAATACAGGGTTTTTATACAATAACGATAACTTCCATTTATTTTGTCGATATTTTAGTGAATAAATGGGAAACATTTTATAGAGGAACACACTTCTATATGTTACCCGGTATTATAAAAATTGTTATAGAAAGGAAGAGACAAATGGCATCAAAAGCAAAAAATGCACAGCTTGATGTTAAGAAACAATTAGAAACCGTTGATAAACAGTTTCAGACGCTTCAAATATTAAATGAAGAGGGCGAAGTAGTTAACGCTGATGCAATGCCTGATTTAACTGATGAACAACTACAAGAATTAATGCGTCGCATGGTATACACTCGTATACTAGACCAACGAAGCACAGCATTGAACCGTCAAGGACGCTTAGGTTTCTATGCTCCAACAGCTGGTCAAGAAGCTTCCCAAATCGCTTCACAATTTGCTTTGGAAAAAGATGACTATATTTTACCTGGTTACCGTGATATTCCACAGCTTATTTGGCATGGTTTACCATTACATCAAGCATTCCTATGGTCTCGTGGGCACTATCAAGGAATGAATATACCAGACGGACTAAACATTTATCCACCACAAATTATTATTGGTGCTCAATATATCCAAACTGCTGGTGTGGCTTTAGGAATTAAGAAAAATGGTGGTAACACGGTTGCTATTACATACACAGGTGATGGTGGTACTTCTCAAGGTGACTTCTACGAAGGTATTAACTTTGCAGGAGCTTACAAAGTACCAGCGATCTTTATTGTACAAAACAACCGTTTTGCGATTTCTACGCCAGTTTCAGTTCAATCTGCAGCACGTACATTAGCTCAAAAAGCAGTTGCTGCTGGAATTCCTGGAATTCAAGTAGACGGTATGGACCCACTTGCTGTTTATGCTGCAGTTAAACAAGCTCGTGAACGTGCAGTAGCTGGAGAAGGTCCAACATTAATTGAAACATTAACTTATCGTTATGGTCCACATACATTAAGTGGTGATGATCCAACTCGTTACCGCACAAAAGAAGAAGACACTGAATGGGAAAGAAAAGACCCATTAATTCGCTTCCGTAAATATCTAGAAGGCAAAGGCCTATGGAACCAAGAAATGGAAGAACAAGTTATTGAGCAAGCAAAAGAAGAAATTAAAGAAGCAATCAAACAAGCAGACGCTGCTCCAAAACAAAAAGTATCTGATCTCATCTCCATTATGAGTAAAAATCTAGATACGAATTTACAAGAACAGCTAGAAATTTATAAAGAAAAGGAGTCGAAGTAAGCTATGGCTCAAATGACCATGATTCAAGCAATTACTGATGCAATGCGCGTTGAACTTAAACGCGATGAAAAAGTATTAATCTTCGGGGAAGACGTTGGTAAAAATGGCGGTGTATTCCGTGCGACAGAAGGTCTTCAAGCTGAATTTGGCGAAGATCGCGTATTTGACACTCCTTTAGCAGAATCTGGTATCGGTGGTCTTGCAATAGGTTTAGCGACTCAAGGATTCCGTCCAATTCCAGAAATTCAATTCTTTGGTTTCGTATATGAAGTAATGGATTCCATTGCTGGTCAAATGGCTCGTTATCATTTCCGTACTGGCGGAAAATTTGATATGCCAATTGTTGTCCGCTCACCATTCGGTGGTGGTGTTGCTACACCAGAAATGCACGCGGACAGTTTAGAAGGATTGATGGCTCAAACACCAGGACTTAAAGTTGTTATTCCATCTACACCATATGATGCAAAAGGATTATTAATTTCCGCGATCCGTGATAATGATCCAGTCATTTTCTTAGAGCACATGAAACTTTACCGTTCATTCCGTCAAGAAGTGCCAGAGGGTGAATACACAATTGAACTTGGAAAAGCTGACGTGAAACGTGAAGGTAAAGATATATCGATCATTACTTATGGTGCTATGGTACATGAATCATTAAAAGCTGCAGAAGAATTAGAAAAAGAAGGTTACTCTGCAGAAGTTATCGACTTAAGAACTGTGCATCCATTAGATATTGAAACAATTGTTAAATCTGTTGAGAAAACAAACCGTGCAATTGTTGTTCAAGAAGCACAACGTCAAGCAGGTATTGCAGCGAACGTTATAGCAGAAATTAACGAACGCGCAATTCTAAGTTTGGAAGCTCCTGTTTTACGTGTAACAGCACCTGATACAGTTTATCCATTTGCACAAGCAGAATCAGTATGGCTTCCAAATTACAAAGACGTTATTGATACTGCGAAAAAAGTTTTAACTTTCTAATTTAAAATATAATGATGGACGAAATTGATCGAATCTATTTCGTCCCATCTTTTTTTGCATAAAAATACGTTCAACATGAAAACTACCACTAGGAGGGATATTCGTGGCATTCGAATTTAAATTACACGATATCGGTGAAGGGATCACTGAAGGCGAAATCGTAAAATGGTTCGTAAAACCAGGTGACGAAGTTAAAGAAGATGATGTTTTAGTTGAAATTCAAAACGACAAATCTGTTGTAGAACTTCCATCTCCAGTATCCGGTAAAGTATTAGAAATCAAAGTACAAGAAGGAGAAGTTGCTGTTGTAGGTGACGTTTTAATCACATTTGATGCACCTGGATATGAAGGCGCAACAGAAGAAGCTCCGAAGGAAGCAACAGCACCAGCAGCAGAAGCACCTGCATCTGGCGGTGTGTCTTTATTTGAATTCAAACTTCATGATATCGGTGAAGGGATTACAGAAGGCGAAATCGTAAAATGGTTTGTAAAACCAGGTGACGAAGTTAAAGAAGATGATGTTCTAGTTGAAATTCAAAACGACAAATCTGTTGTAGAACTTCCATCTCCAGTATCCGGTAAAGTGTTAGAAATCAAAGTAGAGGAAGGTCAAGTAGCGGTTGTTGGTGATACATTAATTACTTTTGATGCACCTGGATATGCTGACAAAACTGAAGCTCCAGCAGCACCTGCAGAAGAAGCAGATGCAACACCAGCAGCTCCACAAGCAGCACCTGCTACACAAACAGCTGATGTCGATCCAAATCGTAAAGTGATCGCAATGCCAAGTGTACGTAAATATGCTCGTGAAAAAGGTGTCGATATTCGTTTAGTAGCAGGTTCTGGTAAAAACGGTCGAATTTTAAAATCTGACATTGATGCATTTGTTTCAGGTGGACAAGCGAAAGCGGCAACTGAAGCACCTAAAGCTCAAGAAACAAAACAAGAAACTAAAGCTGAAGCAACTGCACCTAAAGCTGCTGCTGTACCAGCAGGTGAATATCCAGAAACTCGAGAAAAAATGTCTGGTATTCGTCGTGCGATTGCTAAGAAAATGGTTGAATCGAAAACAACTGCACCTCACGTTACATTAATGGATGAAGTTGACGTAACAAAACTTTGGGAACATCGTAAGAAATATAAACAAGTTGCACTTGATAAAGGTGTTAAACTTTCGTTCTTACCATATGTTGTAAAAGCTTTAGTAAGTGCTCTACGCGAGTACCCAGCTTTAAATCAATCACTAGATGAAGAAACACAAGAAATCATCCAAAAACATTACTACAATATCGGTATTGCAGCTGATACAGATAAAGGTTTAATGGTTCCAGTCATTAAAAATGCTGACAAAAAATCAATGTTTACAATTGCTGGTGAAATCAACGAGTTAGCTGGTAAAGCTCGTGAAGGAAAACTTTCAGCTGAAGAAATGCGAGGCGGTTCTGCAACAATTACCAATATTGGATCTGTTGGTGGTCAATGGTTCACTCCAGTATTAAACTACCCTGAAGTTGCCATCTTAGGTGTAGGTCGTATTCAAGAAAAACCAATTGTAAAAGATGGTGAAATTGTTGCTGCACCAATGCTTGCATTATCACTAAGCTTCGACCATCGTTTAATTGATGGTGCTACAGGACAAAGTGCATTAAATCATATTAAACGTCTATTAAATGACCCAGAATTATTATTACTAGAAGTTTAATTGTAAAATTTTGCTTAGGCAGAAGTTGCATCATTTCGTTCCTTTAATTTGTCCATGTATTCAATAATTAACTCGTGCGAAAATTGTCATATATTGCTATACTATTGATGGGGCGTATGAGTTCGAAAGAATATACGACGGAGAAATTTTTGCAACTTCTGTCTAATAATCAATGTGAATACTTAGACAGGTTACAACTTCACTTACATAAATAATTATGTAAGTAGAGAAAGTGCGACCCAGAACTAAACATTATGGAGGCGTTACAAATATGGTAGTAGGAGATTTCCCAATCGAAACTGATACAATTGTCATTGGGGCTGGCCCAGGGGGATATGTTGCAGCGATTCGCGCAGCACAATTAGGTCAAAAAGTAACGATTGTAGAGAAAAATGAAGTAGGTGGCGTATGCCTAAACGTAGGTTGTATTCCATCTAAAGCTTTAATTAACGTAGGACACAAATATTTAGATGCTAAAGAATCTGCTGATATCGGTATATCCGCAGAACAAGTAAAAGTTGACTGGTCAAAAGTACAAGCATTCAAATCTAGTGTAGTAAAAAAATTAACTGGCGGTGTTTCTGGCTTATTAAAAGGAAACAAAGTTGAAATAGTAAAAGGTGAAGCTTTCTTTGTAGATAGTAATTCACTACGTGTCATTGGCGAAAATTCTGCCCAAACTTATCAATTTAAAAATGCGATTGTAGCAACTGGTTCTCGCCCAATTGAACTACCTACTTTCAAATTTTCTAAACGTGTACTTGATTCAACAGGCGCATTAAATCTAGAAGAGATCCCTAATGAAATTGTAATCATTGGTGGAGGAGTAATAGGTCTAGAACTAGGTGGCGTTTATGCTAACTTTGGTACAAAAGTTACGATTTTAGAAGGTACATCTGATATTCTAGGTGGAAACTATCCAAAACAAATGACACAACTTGTGAAGAAAAACTTCAAAAGCAAAGGTGCTGAAATTATTACGAACGCCATGGCTAAAGGCGTTGAAGAAAGCGACACAGGCGTTGAAGTAACATACGAAGTTGGTGGAAAAGAAGAGAAAATTTCTGCCGACTATGTATTTGTCATGGTAGGACGTCGTCCAAATACAGATGAACTAGGTCTAGAGCAAGCAGGCGTAAAATTAACCGATCGTGGATTAGTTGAAATCGACAAACAATGCCGTACGAATGTACCAAATATTTATGCAATCGGCGATATTGTTGCAGGTCCTCAACTTGCACACAAAGCTTCTTATGAAGGTAAAATTGCTGCTGAAGCAATTGCAGGATTACCAGCTGAAATTGATTACCTAGGTATTCCAGCAGTTGTATTCTCGGATCCAGAACTTGCTTCTGTTGGTTACACTCCAGAACAAGCGAAAGAAGAAGGGATCGAAGTTACAGTTGGTAAATTCCCATTCGCAGCATCTGGTCGTTCATTAGCTCTAAACAACACCGATGGTTTCTATCAAATCGTTGTCCGTAAAGAAGACGGTGTTGTGATCGGTGGCCAAATTGCAGGTCCTAACGCTTCTGACTTAATCGCTGAAATTGGACTTGCTGTTGAGGCTGGTATGACTGCAGAAGATATTGCATTAACAATTCACGCTCACCCTACATTCGGTGAAAATGCAATGGAAGCAGCAGAGGTTGCGCTAGGTTCACCAATTCATATTATCAAATAATGATTCATACGAAGGCTATCTCTATGGAAATAGAGATAGCTTTTTTTATTGGACAAAGAGGAAAGGTACTAACTGAATCCATCATCAAATATAATGAAAAAAGAATAGAATTGTAGGTGATGAAACTGGAAAAACAAAAAAGTAAGTTTCGATGGATTGTATTTATATCCGTTTTATTCACTTATCTGATTATGTCTGTTCAACGTACTGCACCTGGATTAATTACGGATCAACTAATGGTAGAATATCAATTAACTGCATCTACAGTAGGCATTCTAGCAAGTATCCATTTTTTTATTTTTACCAGTTTACAAATCCCAATGGGCATCCTTGTCGACCGTTATGGACCAGATCGAATATTATTTATTGGTTCATTATTAACAGGAATCGGTATATCGATATATAGTTGCAGTCCGAATGAGTATATTTTGCTTTTTGCAAGAGTGCTAACAGGGACTGGTGATGCAACAGTTTGGATATCTATTGTTTTAATATTAAGTGAATGGTTTCAGAAAAATGAATTTACTAGAATAATCGGTTTCGCTGGTATGACAGGAAGTATCGGATTCTTAATGGCAACGGTACCCTTGTCTGCTTGGATTGATCAAAATGGATGGCGTATTCCTTTTTTTACGATTGGGATATTGTTAGTCCTTTGTTTTATCACACTATACTTCGTATTGTTTAAACTACCAGCTCAACTTTTGTTAAAAAATACAATTGATAATGAAAGAACCATACGAGAAGGGCTTTTACAGCAATTAAAGAGAGTTTTCACAAATCGTCAAACGCTTGCTTTATTTTTTTGCCATTTTGGTATTGTTGGTGGGTTTATTGGTTTTATTTCTTCTTGGGCAGTTCCTTTTGGTATAGAGATATACGGGATGAGTCGTTCTGAAGCTAGTCAAATGATAATGACTGGCTTATTCGGAGCCATCTTCGGTGCGCCTTTGGCAAGTTGGCTCTCAAGTCGATTAGGTACAATTAAGCAGCTATACGTATTTATACATATTTTAGTTGTAAGTAGCTGGTTTGTTTTTTTAATATTTAGAGGTCAACCGCCTATTATTCTCTTATACTTTTTATTTATTCTTATCGGTTTTGGGTTTGGCTCAAGTGTCCTAACGTTTGCCATTGTCAGAAAACATTTTTCAATCTACGATTCTGGTGTCGTATCAGGTGTTGCGAATACGGGGGGATTTTTAAGTGCCGTTTTATTACCAACTATATTTGGCACCATTTTAGGATATTTCCAACAGACGACAGACCATTTAACCCATGGGTATTTTGTAGCTTTTATTTCTCCAGTCATCTTTTCTCTATTAGGATTAATAGGTATATGTTTCGTGAGAGAAAAAGAAATGTCGACAGACAAGTAAGATGTTAGAACGACCATTTATTTTTTTGTATTCTCTTAATCAATCAACTTTACATTGTATATTTGTTTTTGTATCATTTATATAAAATTAGGAATATTCAATTATTAAAGGGTGGGATAAAGGATGGAGGAATCGCTTCGTCAACTCGTCTATTCAAGAAAGAAATGGCTTTTTCCAACTTTTTTTATAGGATTATTGATTTATTTTTGCCTTCCTTTATCACTCATTTTTATACCTGATGTCATGAATAAACCAAGCTTTTTTTTTAATCTCCCTTGGGCTTGGGTCTTTGCGTTAATACAAGTTCCAATGACATGGTTGTTTTGTGGCATTTATGACTGGAAAGCAAAAAAATATGATCAAAAGCTTGAGGAAATTAAAGGGGAGAATTTGGAGTGAACCCAACCTATTTTCTATTGTTAATTTATATCATTGTATGTACGTTAATTATTACATATTGGGCAGCAAAACGCAGTGGAACGACAAAGCAGTATTATATAGCAAGTGGTACCTTGACAGGTTATCAAAATGGAATGGCGATTTCCGGTGATTTTATTAGCGCTGCATCATTCCTTGGTGTTGTTGGGATGATTGCTATTCGTGGATATGATGGCTTTTTGTATTCGATCGGCTTTTTAGTTTCTTATATTGTTGTATTATTTCTCGTTAGCGAACCTGTTCATCGTTTAGGAAAATATTCCCTTGGAGATGTTGTATGTACAAGATTTCCGAGTCAAACGATGCGTTTTATGATGGCTTTTTGTACATTTATTATCTCTATTCTTTATATGATCCCGCAGCTAGTGGCATCGGGTTTTTTGTTACGATTACTTTTAGATATAGATTATTCTCTATCAGTTTTTGTTATCGGGACGATTATGACAATCTATGTCGTATTTGGTGGCATGGTTGCCACATCATGGGTACAAATCATTAAAACTGTACTGCTTATGTCAGGTACTTTTTTGCTTACCCTCATTGTTTTTTCCCATTTTAATTGGGATCTGTCGAACCTTTTAAGTAGAGTGAAAGAAGGAACACCGCTTGGAGAACAATTTTTTTTACCAGGACATTTATATCATAACTCATTGGAGTTCTTATCTCTACAGTTATCTTTAGTATTAGGTACGGCTGGCCTCCCACATATTTTAATGCGTTTATTTACTGTAAGAAATACGGCTGAAGTTCGTAAGTCACTCCTTAGTGCTACTTGGATCATTGGTTTGTTTTATTTTATGACGCTTGTCCTAGGATTTGGAACAGTAGCACTCTTAGGTTATGAACAATTGATTGCAAAAGATCCAACAGGGAATTTAGCAGCACCATTACTTGCAAGCGTCGTTGGCGGCGACTTTTTATTAGCCTTTGTATCAGCTGTTGCTTTTACGACGATTGTAGCCGTTGTATCTGGTCTTGCCATTTCAGCGACGACAGCTTTTTCACATGATATTTTTTACCACATTTGGAAAAAAGAAAAAACGAATGAAAAAGAGCAATTGTGGGCAGCTCGTTTGACAGCATTTGTTATTGGATTTCTATCTACTTTATTTGCTCTTCGGTTAGAATCGATCAATGTTACATTCCTTGTTTCTATGACTTTTATTGTTGCAGCATCTAGCATCTTTCCTGTTTTGATTTTAACAATCTACTGGAAACGCTTTACCCATGTGGGTGCAATTTCGGCTATTATCTCTGGAGTGGCAGCTTCTATCATTTTTGTTGCACTCGGTCCTTATATTATGAATCCAGTTGATGGATGGATAAATGCTGATCCGATTTTTTCATTATATAATCCAGGTATCATCACCATACCGATCGGTTTTGCCGGCGCTCTATTAGGTAGCTTATTCTCCAAGAATTCACTTCATAAGGAAACGAACTTTCATGACTTTTATATAAAGGCGCAAACTGGTATCTCATCAAGGGGAGATCAGGAATGGTAAGTTTAACAATTACGCTATTTGAACGTCTTGGTTTGTTACTTATCATTGCATTTGTTATGACAAGAACACCTGGATTTAAATCACTGCTTTACCGAAAGTATAGTGTAAAAATGTCTCTTGTTCACACCTTCGTTTTCGGTTTGTTTGGCATAGCCAGCACGATGATTGGCATTGTCATTAAAGAAGATGGGGCCGTTAGTCAGACATTGATTATATTTCCTGTTGAAGACCATCATTTAATTGTTAGTATGAGTCTAGTTGCGATCGTCATTGCAGGTTTATTAGGCGGACCTTTACTCGGTTTTGGTGCTGGAGTTATAACTGGGATTCATTTATTTTTACTTGGTGGCGTTGGAGCAGTGGCCAACGCGTTTATTAATCCATTAACAGGGTTGCTTGCAGGTTTGACCGCACGTTTTTTCTCAAATGAACGGGTCATCTCACCTTTTAAAGCGTTATTTATTGGTGTTTTCCCTCCTATTTTGCATATGCAATTATTACTTTTATTATATATTGATTATTTTAATATCATTGAGATCGTAAATACGATTGGATTACCGCTCGTTTTAACAAACAGTTCAGCCATTGCTATTTTTACAGCAATGATTGGGATTGTGCTGCAAGAACAAGAAAATGAAGCCGCCCTTGCTTCAAAACAAGCTTTTGCCATTGCGAAAGAGGCTTTGCCCTTTTTGAAGAAAGATTCCGAAATTGAAGTTGCAAAAGGATTAGCAGAGCTACTTTATCATCGTTTAAGAATTGCAGCAGTGTCGATTTCAAACGAGCAAACGATCTTAGCACATAAAGGGATAGGGGAGGATCATCACAAACAAGGGGATACGACTGTTTCGATAGGAGCATTAAAAGCAATAAATACGAAACAACTACAAATTTGTACTTTGAAATCAGAGTTGAAATGTAGTGAGAAGCATTGTCAACTCGAAGCAGCCATCTTTATACCCATTATTGAAGATGAACAAGTAACCTATCTTATTACATTTTATTTTCGAAAAGCTGAACATATTTCACAAGTTGAGTTGATGATGGCTGATGGAATCGGTCAATTTATCTCGCACCAGTTAAATATGTTGAGGGCTGAAAAATTAAAGGATTCAATTCGAGATGCAGAATTACGGAATTTACAAGCTCAAATAAACCCGCACTTTTTATTTAATACATTGCAATTGATCGCAGGTCTATTCAGAGAAAATCCAGCAAACGCTAGGCATATTACGTTACAGTTGGCTAGTTTTATGCGTTTTAATATACGTTTAGTTTCGAAATCGTTAGTGGAACTTGAAAAAGAATGCGAACATGTTGAGGCCTATACAGACATAATTCAAGAACGGTTCAAAGGTAGATTGAAGATTATTTTTCAAAAGCCGGTCGATTTAACAAATATTTATATTCCACCATCAACGATACAACCTTTAGTTGAAAATGCAGTAAATCACGGTTTAAAAAAGAAGCAAGAAGATTGCATAATTCAAATAATATTAATAAAAGAGAATAGTAGACTTATCGTTACTGTCCGAGATAACGGAAGTGGGTTTCCAACACATATTTTACCTATTGTAGGTAAACAACCGTTTACTCATGATCATCATGGAGGAACAGGTCTTTATAATGTGAATCAACGATTAATCCGCTTATTAGGGGAATCTTCCAAACTTCATATACGTAACTTGGAAGGTGGCGGAAGTGAAGTACGGTTTGCGATTCCGATATCAAATGAAAGAAAAGAGGTGATGGGATGAAAATTCGTGTCTTAATTGCAGAGGATGAACCGATGGCACGAAAAGAATTGTTCTATTTGTTAGAGGAAGAAGAAAATATCATCCTCACCCCCCATGCTGAAACTGGAGAACAATTAATTGAATTATATTTTGAGAATAAACCTGATGTTATTTTTCTTGATGTGGAGATGCCCAAATTAACGGGATTAGAAGCGGCGCGATATATTAAAAAACATGCGCGTAATCATTTTCCATTATTTGTTTTTACTACAGCCTATGACGAATATGCGATGGATGCTTTTGATGTCGAAGCCGTGGATTATTTGCTGAAACCGTTTGAAGAAAAACGATTTAGACGAACGATGGATCGTGTTCGGAAAATGTTGATGAATGTAAAGAACAATGATAAGGAGGAGGAAAAGTTTAAGAAGGCGAAGATATCAAAATTGTTAATTGATGATGGAGAAAGAATGGTACTTGTCGCCCCAGAATCGATTTATTATGCAGTGCCAAATAAACGTTTATTAGAAATTCATACTGAAGACAAAGTTATATTTAGTCGCATGACTTTACAGGAATTGGAAAAGCAGTTAGAAGGTTATCCCTTTTATCGTCCCCATCGGAGTTATTTAGTAAATCTCAATCATGTGTTAGAAATAACACCGTGGTTTAATGGAACTAGTAATCTTACATTAAAAGATAAAAACAGGACCAAAATACCAGTAAGCCGTTCCGCTAGTAAAACGATTTTGCAATTATTTAAATAGGACTATTTAATTAAACATATGAAAATTTAGATGAAGGCATCTTCATCTTCTTTTTTTGCCATTCATGTAAAGATATGAACCATTCAACCTGAAATGTTAACAATTCAAACATAATTTTACCAATGAATATTCAGAATAAATATAATTATCAGTAAAAATAAAAATAAAAGGAGGTTGGTTCGTTTGGCTCAGGAGCAATTACAAAAAGAGAAAGTAGAGATTGATTATGAGAAAGTTCAAAGTAGTCCGCAGTTTAAAGCGTTTTTAGCGAAAAAAAGGAGATTTATCATTCCAATGACAATATTTTTCATGATTTTCTACTTTTTATTACCAATTTTTACATCGTATACGACATTTTTAAATACACCAGCAATTGGTGATATTTCGTGGACATGGATTTTTGCTTTTTCTCAATTTATTATGGTTTGGGTATTAAGCAGCATTTATGTGAGAAAAGCATCTTCATTTGATAAAGAAGCGGAAAGAATTATACGCGACCAGTTGAAATAAGGGAGGTAAAAATGTGGATCCAATTGTTGTTACGCTTTTTCTTGCGATTGTTTTACTTACGTTATATGTCACCTATGTTGCCGCAAAAAGAACAAAATCAACAGGGGATTTTTATACAGCAGGTGGGAGTTTAACGGGTTTTCAAAATGGTTTAGCAATTGCGGGTGATTATTTATCTGCTGCTTCATTCCTTGGTATTGCAGGGATGATTGCTTTGCAAGGATTTGATGGCTTTTTCTACAGCATCGGCTTTTTAATCGCTTATCTTGTTGTACTGTACCTTGTTGCAGAACCTTTACGAAATCTCGGTAAATATACGTTAGCAGATATGATCAATGCGCGTTTTGATGCTAGAAAAGTACGTGGTGCAGCCGCCTTGAGTACGATTACGATCGTTTTGTTTTATATGATTGCCCAACTTGTTGGTGCAGGAGCACTCATTCAATTATTATTTGATATTCCTTATTGGGTAGCGGTATTAATTGTCGGAGTGATGATGACCATATACGTTTTGTTTGGTGGTATGTTTGCAACGAGTTGGGTACAAATTATAAAAGCTGTACTCTTGATGGCTGGAATGATTATCATGACATTCATGGTTTTGTGGCAATTTAATTTTAATATCGGGGCAATGTTTACAGAAGTCAAAACAGCTACAAGTCACGGTGCCAATTACTTAAATCCTGGAATTAAATATACTGATCCATTAGGTACATTATCCCTCATGTTAGCCTTAGTTTTAGGGACATCGGGATTGCCGCACATTTTAATGCGCTTTTTCACAGTAAAAGATGCGCAAACGGCAAGAAAATCGGTTATTACAGCAACCTGGACAATCGGAATCTTCTATATTTTAACATTATTCTTAGGGTTTGGAGCAGCCATATATGTAGGAGAAAGTAAAATTTTAGCAGCAAACCCTGGAGGCAATATGGCCGCACCGTTACTTGCAGAAGCTATTGGCGGAAATATTTTGTTTGCGATCATTTGTGCAGTTGCCTTTGCAACAATATTAGCGGTTGTTGCGGGTCTCGTTTTATCTGGAGCTTCTGCTTTTGCTCATGATCTATACGGGCAAATTATTAAAAAAGGGAGAATTTCTGAAAGGCAACAAATGCTAGCTGCCCGTTATGCTGCATTAGGTGTTTCGGTAGTTTCGATTTTATTATCATTAGGTGCTCAATATTTAAATGTTGCCTTTTTAGTTTCGTTAGCCTTTTGTATTGCAGCTAGTGCGAATTTGCCGGTCATTTTATATACGGTTTATTGGAAGCGCTTTAACACAACAGGTGCTGTTAGTGCATTGTTAGCCGGATTATTTTCCGCATTAATTTTAGTATCGATTAGCCCTAGTGTGTTTTCACCGGTAGAGGGAGCCGCCCTTTTTGTGGGGGAACCTATTTTTCCATTAGATAATCCAGCACTTGTCAGTGTGCCCGTTGGTTTTCTAGCCGGTTATTTAGGAACGATATTATCAAAAGAATATGATACAAAACGTTATGCTCAAGTGTCAGTACGAGCGCATACTGGTTATAAGGAAAGCAAATAATTTTAAATATTTAAATTAATCTGATATAATTCAATTAAAATAATATTCCCAAAAAATATACACTTATAATTTGTCTTTAAATAGGTGATAATTGGGTGGTTATAACAAAGGGGTGTGTCATATTTTTTGGGAATATAATATTTTCCATTGAGACAAAAATCATAGAAAAAGATTTGTGTAGGGGATGAGGTGAAGTTGATGGAGAATCAAGTATTAAAAGTTGAGGAAAAAATAACAAAATATCCTCAACAGCCACATGGGGGAAAACTTGTTAACCGAGTTCTTACAGGTAAAGCACGAGAAGAAGCTTTGGAGAGAGCTAAACATTTACCAAAAATTATGGTCGATTTAGAAGCGGTTATTACACTTGAAATGATTGCAACAGGTGTTCTTTCACCAAATGAAGGTTTTATGAATGAAGCCGATTATAAATCGGTATTAGAAACAGGAAGATTAACGAATGGTCTTATATGGCCAGTTCCATTAAGTTTTGCCCCAATTGGTGATCGAAATAAAGAAGTGATTCGAACGTTATCCGTTGGCGATGAAGTAGCTTTAATCGATGAAACGATGAAACCAATCGCATTACTAAAATTAGAGGACATTTTTGAATACGATCGTGATTTTCGTGCCCAACATCTTTTCGGTACGACAGATCGGAGTCATCCAGGTGTAGATTCCATTTATCGAAGAATGGGAGATACGGCCTTAGCAGGACCAATTCAACTCTTAAATCGTGTACATTGGGGACCTTTTGAAGAATTACGATTAGAACCAAAGGAAACGTGGAAGTTGTTCTATGAGGAAAAGAAATTTAAAACGGTGGCAGGGTTTATTACCGGTGCAAACCCATTACATCGCGGACATGAATATATTCATCGAAATGCTTTAGAAGAGATGGATGGTTTGTTTGTTCAACCGTTAGTAGAAATGGCAAAACGGGAATATACTAGACACGAATTCCGTATGCTATCGTATCGTGCGGTTTTAAATACTTATTATCCAAAAGATAGAACTGTTCTTGCTCCTTTACGTGTGACATATATTTTCGCAGGGCCACGTGAAGCGGTACTACATGCACTTATTATGAAAAATTACGGCTGTACCCATGCGTTAATTGGCCGGGATCACGCCGGTGTCGGTGATTTTTATGATAAATATGCTAGCCATTCTGTGTTCGATTCCTTTAGCACAGAGGAATTAGGCATTGATATTCGTTTGTTCCATGAAGTGTTTTATTGTACACGTTGTGATAGTCCGGCAACAGAACAAACTTGTCCACACGATGATCGCTATCGCATTAATATTTCTGGGACAGGTATCCGGGAGTTGTTACGTTACGGTGTATTACCACCGAAAGAAATTGTTCGTCCAGAGTCAGCTAGAATTGCTATGCAAGGTATTCAACCAAAAGGTGTTGATGAAAATGGTCAAGCGATCAATCCGGTTGGAAAAACGATTAAGTCAATTTTTCCATACTACTTACATTCAAAAGGTATCGGGGGATCGAAACGAGAGAAGCCTCTTGAGGTTAGTGAGTTAACAATTGAAGATTTGGAATCTGCGATAAAAGATGTCCGGGAAAATGCGGATCGAGTGTATAAAGAAATCTTTGAAGAATTCAGTTATGTAACCGATACATTAAGAACAGTACAACCTGAGTGGGTAGCTGAAGCCCGGGATACAATTAAGAAACAACAAGAGATGGTTGTCGAAAATCTTATGAAGAAGGTGGAAAATGCACCAGAAAAAGCATCTGACGAATTTCTCTATCAAGATAAGTCAGAAGCGCAACGCGAACTGGATGTCGCCAAGAAAATTTTAAAAGATATCCCACAAGCATTACGTAAGGAAGATTTTGAATACCGCACATGGAATCCATTACCTTATAAACGTTATCGTGGGGATGATGAAGAGTAATTGATTTGAATAATGGAATAATAGAAGTCTAAGGAATATAAAACACCTGTATGCCTCTTAAATAGAGACTACAGGTGTTTTTTAATTAATTGAGAAGAAGAATGAATATAAACAATTGTAATAGCATTATTTATTAATAGTGTATCATATTAGCTGGTCGGTATAGAAAAAGTGATAAAAAATATGTTGACAAAACAATAAATGTGATATATTATTAAGCTACAAAGTAAATAGTATGTCACATTAAAACAATGTGACCTAACAAAATGATTAGGGGGATTTATAAATGGGTCAAATTGTTTGTTCTACTTGCAATTCTACAGTTGAATACTTTGAAGATGAAAAAGTTACAATTCTTTACAGTGTTTGTCAACGTTGCGGTAAAGATCATCATGATCAAGACAATAATAAAGAATAGTTTGAACGGAAAAATTAAAGGGGTTTCATATATATGACAGATAGTTTAGGCTATCTGTTTTTTTTTGTTATCATAACATTTAGAATATTAAGCTTAAAAAATGGCAACACTTTTATAGTTTGATATACTAAATACATATTAGTAGAATAGGAGGATGGAAATGAAAAATTGGGAAACGAGAGTGACAAAATTATTGAATATTACATACCCCATCATACAAGGTGGTTTAGCCCATTTAGCATATAGTGAACTGGCAGCAGCTGTAAGTAATGCAGGTGGACTTGGGCAAATTACAGCCATGAGTCTTCCAAATCCAGAAAGCTTACGTGAAGAAATTCGAAAAGTAAAAACGTTAACGAATAAACCATTCGGTGTAAACTTTGCGATTGGTCAGCATGGTCGCCCTTTTAAAGAATTTTTAACAGTTGCAGTGGAAGAAGAAGTTCCAGTTGTTTCTGTTACTGGTGGAAACCCTGCTCCGTTTTTTGATGAATTAAAAGGAGTAAATGTGAAGAAACTGGTATTAGTAGCAGCGAGAAGACAAGCAGTAAAAGCAGAACAATTAGGTGCAGATGCTGTTATGGTTGTTGGTCAAGAAGGTGGTGGACATTTGGGAAGAGATGATGTTTCAACATTTGTATTGGTTCCGCAAGTTGTCGATAGTGTTTCAATTCCAGTTATTGCATCCGGTGGAATTGGGGATGGAAGGGGACTCATGGCTGCCTTAAGCTTAGGTGCAGAAGGTGTTGAAATGGGAACTCGTTTCATTGCCACAAAAGAATGTGTGCATGCCCATGAAAGTTATAAAAAAGCACTTATTGATGGAGATGAAAGAAGTACGGTTGTCATCAAACGTACATTGGGTGCTCCGGCAAGAGCGATTCGAAATGATTGGACTGAAAAAATATTAGCTTTAGAAGCACAAAATGCAACATACGAAGATTTGAAAGATTACATATCTGGTACAGCAAATAAGAGATGGATTCATGAAGGAAATGAACAAGAAGGATTTGGTTGGGCAGGACAAGTGATGGGGCTAATTAAAGATGTACCGACAGTAGATGAACTTTTTAAACGTATGATTAAGGAAGCAGAAGAAATTCGCCAAAAATGGCATTGATAGGAGTGTAAAACATTGAATTATTCATATCCCATATCACTAGATTGGTCAACAGAAGAAATTGTTAAAGTGGTCCAATTTTTTGAGGCGATCGAAAAAGTTTATCAAATAGGAATGAAACGGAATGAATTGATGGAAAAATACCGGAAATTTAAGGAAGTTGTCCCAAGTATTGGGGAAGAAAAGAAACTTTTTCGAGAATTTGAAGAGGTAAGTGGATTTTCATCATATAAAGCAGTAAAAAGGATGAAAGAAAACAAAGAGGATATTTTGATAAAAATTTAATTGGGGGCTGGTTTTGACAGCCCCATTCATTATACAAGTTCACCTGTATATGACATTTTATATAACGGTACTAATCTTTTAAACGTGTCCACCGTAAAATCAATAAATTTTTCGCCGTCTGTCAGAAGTGGATCATCTTTAGCAATGTTTCTACCAATTAAAAATTCGGCTTTTTTAACTTTTTTAAAACGTGTTAGTACTTCCTCTAGAGAGATTTCTGAAATCGGTTTTGCATTTTTTTGAGTATGATCCACGGAGACGACATAATCTTTCGGTACAAGTTTTTCAATTTCATCTAGATGGTTAAGGAAGTTTTGTGCTATTTGTGTTTTATTTGGGAGTTCATAAATATAGGCCAGCCAAAGAAATACATGATCATCAAATAATCCGACTTGGAAATGCGGATATTTTTTATAGCCGCGTTTATTTGGTCCGATTGCTAACCATGTATCATTTGGTGGATTTACCGTACGTCTTGCGTGTTTTGCGATATGTAAAAACATTTCACTACCAACATGAGCTGATAATTCCATTTGCAGAATGTCACCAATTTCACGAAACTTTGGTTGAATACGTTCCTGTATTGCGCTCATTCTTGCATCGAGACCTTCTATTGTAAACACTTGAAAATCTTTTTCAGTAAAACCTTCAAACTTCATTTTTCCTTCCTCTCTTTATTCGTTTTTCATCATTTTAGCATAGTAGTTTTGAAATCCAAAGTAATGTCATTTTGACAAACGCATTTTTATTTTTTATCACGATGGATACGCTAATGTTGACGAAGTTAATTTTTTTATTTTAAGATGGATATATTATTTCGTTATAAATGGAGGAACAAAAATGACCGATTGGAAACATATTGATGAAATGACAAAAGCATGGATCAAAGAAGCTGGTGAACAGATACGTGAATCGTTAAAGAATACCTTAGAAGTATCTTCTAAATCAAATGCTAATGATTTAGTAACAAATGTAGATCGAGAAACCGAGTTGTTTTTTATCGAAAAAATCCGCCAAACGTTTCCTTCACATCGTATTTTAGGTGAAGAAGGTGGAGGTGATGAAATAGAAGATACTAATGGAATTATTTGGGTTATAGATCCTATAGATGGTACAATGAATTTTGTCCATATGAATCGTAATTTTGCTATTTCAATCGGAGTTTTTGAAAATGGGAAAGGTAAACTTGGATATATTTATGACGTCATTCGTGATGAGTTATTTTCGGCACAAATTGGTGAAGGTGCTTATTTAAATGGAGATAAATTAGATCGATTACAGGAAACTTCTATTGAAACTGCCATTATCGGTGTCAATCCATTTTGGTTAACGAATAATATGCGAATTGATTATCAGCTCTTACATCGTATAGTCAAAGATGCACGGGGAACAAGATCGATCGGCTCTGCTGCCTTAGAAATGGCAAGTGTCGCTGCTGGTTGGTTTGACGCCTATATAGCATTACGTCTATCACCATGGGATTTCGCTGGAGGTTGGGTCATTGTTGAGGAATTAGGTGGAAAAGTAACGAGACTTGATGGTAAGCCGCTTTCAATTCTTGAAAAAAGTTCACTTTTAGTAGCGAAACCAGGAATCCATGAGACGATTATTCAAAAATATTTAAACAATTTTGTTGAACGGAAAGAATAATAATAAGGCTGAATGCATACGCACTCAGCCTTTTTTAAGTTAATCCAATTTTCCTTCCGCTTGCAATTTTTTCTTGCGCTGGAAACCTAATCCCATAATCACTATCAAAGCCAATGTAAATAATAAGATAAGTAGTATATTTTCATACGATATGGAAATGGCAATTCCAATCATAGAAAATACGGCTAAAATTGCATAAAACAAAAATACCCACTGTATTTTTTTCATTATTTCTCGCCACCTTTTATCCTTGTACATCCATACGTTTACTCATTAAGTATAATATATTCTAAATTAAAATGCCAAAACTATAGAAAACGTATTCAAGGGGAATAGGAAATATTTTTTTGTTCCATCATGCTCATTGTGTGTTATAATATCTTAGTTAATTTTCGACAAGAAAGCAGGCGAAAACATGAAAATACGTGAGGATATACGAAATATTGCAATTATAGCCCACGTTGACCATGGGAAAACAACATTGGTCGACCAACTTTTGAAACAATCTGGAATTTTTCGTGAAAATGAACATGTAGAAGAGCGAGCCATGGATTCGAACGATCTCGAACGTGAACGGGGAATAACAATATTAGCTAAAAATACTGCTGTTCAATATAAAAATGTTAAAATAAATATTTTAGATACACCAGGACATGCAGATTTCAGTGGAGAAGTAGAACGAATAATGAAATTAGTAGATGGTGTATTATTGGTTGTTGATTCTTATGAAGGTGTTATGCCCCAAACTCGTTTTGTGTTGAAAAAAGCGTTAGAACAAAATGTAACACCTGTTGTTGTTGTCAATAAAATTGATAAAGAAGCGGCACGTCCAGAAGAAGTTGTTGATGAAGTGCTCGATTTATTTATTGAATTAGATGCTACGGATGAACAATTAGACTTCCCTGTTGTTTATGCTTCAGCAATGAATGGCACGGCAAGTCTTGATCCTGATCCAGCCAATCAAGAGGAAAACATGCAAGTGTTGTATGAAACAATATTAGAAAAAATCCCAGCACCGATTGATAATCGTGAAGAACCATTACAAATGCAAGTTGCATTGCTTGATTACAATGATTTCGTTGGCCGTATCGGGATTGGCCGTATTTTCCGAGGTACTATGCGTGTTGGTGAATCAGTTACTTTAATGAAGTTAGACGGCTCGGTTAAAAATTTCCGTGTAACAAAATTATTTGGATTCTTAGGCTTAAAACGAATTGAGATTAAAGAAGCATATGCTGGTGATTTAGTGGCTGTCTCTGGAATGGAAGATATCAATGTTGGAGAAACCATTACACCTCCAGACGTACAAGAAGCTTTACCAGCATTACGGATTGATGAACCTACGTTAAAAATGACTTTCCGTGTAAATAACAGTCCTTTTGCTGGCAGGGAAGGAAAATGGGTTACCGCAAGAAAAATAGAGGAACGATTGAATACCGAATTACAAACGGATGTTAGTTTACGAGTTGAACCACTCGATGCTGATTCATGGACTGTTTCAGGTCGTGGGGAGTTACATTTATCGATCTTAATTGAGAATATGCGTCGGGAAGGATACGAATTACAAGTATCAAAACCACAAGTCATTTTAAAAGAAATCGATGGAAAAATGCATGAACCGTTCGAGCGGGTTGTCATCGATACACCGGAAGAATTCGTCGGATCCGTCATTGAATCGTTAGGAAGACGGAAAGGTGAAATGATTGACATGATCAATAATGGGAAAGGACAAGTTCGCTTAATTTATCTTGTACCATCCCGTGGTTTAATTGGTTACAATACAGAACTCATGTCCATTACAAAAGGATTTGGAATTTATAACCATTCCTTTGAAACATACATGCCAAAACTACCTGGTAATGTCGGTGGTCGACTCCGTGGTGTACTTGTATCGATGGAAACTGGTACAGCTACGACTTACGGTATTATGCAAGTTGAAGACCGAGGTACAATTTTTGTTGAACCAGGTACAGAAGTGTATGCTGGTATGATTGTTGGCGAACATAGTCGTGACAATGATTTAACTGTGAATATTTGTAAAACAAAGCATCAAACCAACATTCGTTCAGCAACGAAAGATCAAACTGCTGTTATTAAAAAACCACGAATTTTTACGTTGGAAGAAGCGCTTCAATACATTGATGATGACGAGTATGTTGAAGTTACACCTGAATCCATTCGCATGCGTAAAAAAATATTAGATAAATCCATGCGTGAAAAAGCGGCTCGTAAGAAAAAAGAGGTATAAATGTACAGGATCCCTGTTAAAGGGATCTTTTTTTACAAAAACAATAAATTCATGTAATATGAAATTATAACAAGAAATTTAGGAAAATTCGGTCGATAAAGGGGGAAAATAAATTGGTAGAGGAAAGATTGACTTTTTTTGCGGCATTATATCGCGTTGCGGATCATCCAGACCAAGGAATGTTATTCTTATACGGAACGATTGTCATATTGAGTATAATAGCCTATAAATTAGGTTTTTCACATAAATTGCCCTTATTAAAATCAATTATTATTTATCTTTTTTTATTTCTAGGTTGCACGATTTTAAGTTTCTTAGCTGTTTTTTTGCCAGTTGCAGAAGGATTGGTCGTCATTTGTGCCGTGCTTCTTGTTTATCGAATACGGCGGTACTTTGATCACCATAAAAACAAAAAATCGATTGAAACATAAGATTGATCCCTTTTATATGAATACTATGATTTATGTTATACTAGTCCTATCCAGCATAATTGGAGGTTTAATCGTGAAAGTTCAATGTGTTATTTGTGATCGTATAGAAGAAATTGATGATGATTCACCTCTTGCGAAAATGTTAAGAAACCGGCCGATTCATACCTTTATGTGCCAAGAATGTCATGATCGGATTTCGCAAAAAACAAAGGAGAGATTAGCGACTGGAAAATTCAGGCTATATCGTGATAAAAAAGACGAAGAGGAATGGTAATTAAAGGAAAAAGAGCTGTCAGTTGTTGACAGCTCTTGATTTAGATGTGTACTGTTTATCTGTGCTCCCGTTTCTCTTTTTCGTTGTTTGACTGTTTGTTTTGTATTTGATCTAATTCCCTTGCTTTTTTATTGTTTGTTTCGTCTTTCGGTTCTTCCATTTGTTGTTCTACATCAGGGTCCAAGTCACTTGGAACCTCAGGCATAATTCTACCCATTATGTCGGCTAGTTCATTTAATACACCTTCAACTGGTTTACCGTTTTTTATATCCTCGTTAATTTCCTCTATTCGAGCCATAAAGTCGGGGTCTGCAACAACAACAGCGTTTGCTCCCATTGGATCTTTTTTCAATGCTTCAGCAACAGAATATTTAAGTGCACCTACTTTGGAACGATCTAGATCTTCATTTACATCGATGCCAACAATCGCATATTTCCCAAGAGCGACAGCCGTTGCTCGTTCAACATTTGGAACACTTCCAGCAATATTGGCCAGTCTTTGCGAAATTTTTTCGCTATCTTCTAATTTAACATCATCATAGGGTGAATGTCTTACATTCATAAATTGATTTGAATTTTCTTGATCGTTACGAGCTCGATCTGTCTCGTTATTGCTATTGCACCCTGAAAAGAAGAAAGCTATTAACAGGAGGAAAATAATATATTTTTTCAATATGACCACCTCAAAGTATATTTGTCTTCACTTAGTTTCTGTAACTTTTTCGTTCTTATTCAAAAAAAGGTGGTCATATTAATATTGTCATAAAATTAATTAGGGAATCCTTAAAAAATTAAAAAAGCTAAGCAGTTAGCCCTTGATGATCAAATTATTCGAGTATAAAACCGGTGACGTTTTTTATCGGTTGATCTAAATTCGAACCGTCTTTAAATAAAACGTATACTGGCCCATCTTCTTTCAAAGGTTTACCTTTATAGGAAAATTGTAATATAATTTCACTTACCTTTTCCAAAGGCAGTTCGACATTTCCTTCTTTTCGTTCTAGTATCAGTTTTGTCGCCTCTTTTAATGGTTCTGCATTGTTAATAAATGGTTCGAGCGGAATGCCGAATGTACCTGTTAACATTTTCATTTTTTTAAATTGTTTTTCAGATTTTAAAGTTGGTGGATTGTATGCACCTTCACGTACTGCCCGATGCCAAAATTCGGATTCCTTCTCTTCATGTGTCACGACTTCCTTTTCACTTTGTTCTTGATTTGAAAAATATGTATCAAGATCAATTTTTCGATCATCAAAAATCCAAGAACCTGAGTCAAGTGTAATGTTAAACTTCGTTTTTCCTTTAATGAATAGTATTTGTTGCATATGTTCACCTCATCCAAGATTGTTTATCCTCACAAGTTGTGTTTCCTTAAACCGAGTATACACGAAAAATTAAAGCGTTGCCAATTAAAAGAAAAGAATTGTTTTTTAGTAGATTCGTTATTTTTTATTGTATTTTAATCACAAAAGAATGGGAGAGATCGTTGTAAAATCTACTAATAAAAACAGTTTACATAATGTCCTTATCCCTAATTTCCTTGCAATTTTACTTAATTGAAGTTAAAATTTTAACAAGAACTGTTTTTGGTTGAGGGGGGAAAGATGGTGGCGTCAGAAACAAAACTTGATCATCGAGAAAAAGCCTACAGTCTATTATATAAGTATTCTGAGAACATAATTAAGCTAATCGAAGTTCAAATGGATCATTTAACGATGCCCCAATGCCCGTTATATGAAGAGGTTTTAGATACGCAAATGTTTGGTCTTTCTCGTCAAATAGATTTTGCTGTTAAACTTGGGCTTGTCGATGAAAAAGATGGCAAGGAGCTATTAGATTCAGTTGAAAGAAAACTTTCAGCTTTACATGAAGCTTCTATGAAAAAGTGACCTAATAGGAAGCTCAAACAGTTGAATTCCGACAATTGTTTGGGTTTTTTTATTATACAAATGTGAAAACTTTACATAGGTTTACGAAGCTTAGATATAATACTATAAACAAATAGTATGTCACATTTAACAAAAAACTGAAAAAGTATAACACAATATAACTTTTTTGTTGAAAAAGTATAACATTTTATATAAGATAGGAAGAGGAAGATGATAAAAAGAAGGCTGAAATCGTTTGATTATTCTCTCCTAATAGTATATGTTCTGTTAAGTATATTTGGATTAATTATGGTTTATAGTGCAAGTATGATCACATCAATCCAAATATATGAAGTTGAGAGCAACTTTTTCTTTAAACGGCAACTTATGTTTTTAATGCTCTCTTATGTTATGTGTATTGTTGCAGCTATTCTTCCATACAAAAAATATAAAAATAATATTTTTTTAATGGTCATGATATTCATGATGTTTGCTTTATTAATCGGTTTGTTCCTACGTGGTCAAACGGTAAATAATGCAACAAGTTGGATTTCTATTATGGGAGTTTCATTTCAGCCTGCAGAATTTGTAAAACTTGCGCTTATTATTTATTTAGCTGCGGTGTATAGTAAAAAACAACCATATATTAATGACTTTAATAAAGGAGTTGTCCCACCGGTTGTTATTCTATGTCTCTTTTGTTTTCTAATTGTGCTCCAACCAGATGTAGGAACTGCAGCGATTATTTTTGCGACAGGTGCTATCATCGTATTTTGTGCAGGTATGAACTGGAAAAATTTATTTAAACTATCGGGGATTGGTATTTTCCTAATTTTCATTTTCGTTTCTGTCATGTCCCTAACTGGCCATTCATTTATTACCGAAACAAGAATGGCACGTTTTACCAGTTTTATGGATCCATTTAAATATGAACTTGATGAAGGATTACAATTAGTCAATTCTTATGTAGCAATTGGTTCAGGAGGATTGACTGGTGTAGGTCTTGGTAAAAGTATACAAAAATTGGGATATTTGCCAGAAGCACATACTGATTTTATTATGGCCATTATTGCTGAAGAATTAGGTGTATTAGGAGTAGGATTTGTCTTATTTTGTTTAGGATTTATTGTATTAAAAGGATTCCATTTAGGAATGAAATGTAAGGATGCTTTTGGGAGTTTACTAGCTTTTGGTATTTCTGGATTGATTGGAATTCAAACCTTTATTAACTTAGGAGGGGTTGCTGGGTTAATTCCGATCACAGGTGTTACTTTACCATTTGTAAGTTACGGTGGAACGTCATTAATGGTCTTATCTATTTGTATAGGATTATTAATGAGTGTTTCGAGCCGAGCAAATCTCGAAATGAAAGAGAAGGAAAAATTAGATTCTTAAAACATATAGCTTATTTAGTTATCTTAAAAAGATTGAGAGATATTGTTGAATTTAATGAATTTTGGTATGATAACAACAATTCTCTCAATCTTTATATAAAAACTAGTAAAATTGTATTCGAGGTGAAGTTGATGCGGAAAATTAATAAAGTGTTAGTTGCAAACCGTGGAGAGATTGCTATTCGGATTTTTCGAGCATGTACTGAATTAAACATTCGTACGGTTGCCATTTATTCCAAGGAAGATACAGGTTCTTACCACAGATATAAAGCCGATGAAGCTTATCTAGTTGGAGAAGGAAAAAAACCAATTGATGCCTACCTTGATATAGAGGACATCATTCGCATTGCAAAGCAAAATGATGTGGATGCAATTCACCCAGGTTACGGATTTTTGTCAGAAAATATTGAGTTTGCGAAACGTTGTGAAGAAGAAAACATAATCTTTATCGGGCCAAAAGTTGAACATTTAGATACTTTTGGTGACAAAGTAAAAGCAAGGAATGCCGCTAAAAATGCAAATATACCAATTGTGCCAGGAAAAGAGGTCCAATCTGAAGCTGATATTCGGGAATTCGCCGAAAGATTTGGATATCCCATCATTATAAAAGCTGCTCTTGGTGGTGGCGGTCGCGGAATGCGAATTGTTCATTCAGAAGATGAACTAGTAGAAAGTTACAATCGTGCGAAATCTGAGGCAAAAACAGCCTTCGGTAGCGACGATGTTTATGTGGAAAAATTAATTTCTAATCCGAAACATATTGAAGTTCAAATTCTCGGCGATGCAGAAGGAAATATCGTCCATTTATACGAAAGAGATTGTTCCGTACAAAGACGTCACCAAAAAGTTGTAGAAGTTGCTCCTTCTGTTTCCTTATCGGATAAATTGCGAGAAGAGATTTGTGATGCTGCCGTACAGTTAATGAAATCAACAAACTATGTCAATGCTGGTACTGTTGAGTTTTTAGTATCCGGAGATGAATTTTATTTTATTGAAGTGAATCCGAGAATACAGGTTGAACATACCATTACTGAACTAATTACAGGTATCGATATCGTACAATCCCAAATTTATATTGCTGAAGGCTACAGTTTACATGATCCAAAAGTTGGAATTCCTGAACAAAAAAATATTCAAACAAGAGGATATGCGATTCAATCACGAATTACAACAGAAGATCCGTTAAATCATTTCTTACCAGATACTGGAAAAATTTCCGTTTATCGTTCCGGTGGTGGTTTTGGTGTTCGTCTAGATGCAGGCAATGCCTTCCAAGGTTCTGTTATATCACCACATTACGATTCGTTATTAGTTAAAGTTTCTACGCATGCCTTAACTTTTGAACAAGCTGCAGCAAAAATGGTACGAAACTTAAGAGAATTCAGGGTTCGCGGAATTAAAACAAATATTGCATTTTTAATAAATGTTATGCAACATCCAAAATTTATTAAAGGTGAATATGATACATCTTTTATTGATTCAACACCTGAACTGTTTAAATTCCCGATTCCAAAAGACAGGGGTACAAAACTGTTAACGTATATTGCAGATGTTACCGTTAATGGTTTTCCAGGTATTGAAAGAGTAAAGAAACCAATTTATGCAAAACCACGCATCCCTAAAGTTTCGGATGTAAATAACGACATTAGAGGAACAAAACAAATTTTAGATGAATTCGGACCAGAAGGATTAGTAGAATGGGTGAAAAATCAAGAACAAGTATTACTTACGGATACGACGTTCCGGGATGCCCATCAGTCGCTCCTTGCAACGAGAATTCGGTCCTATGATATGCTTAAAATTGCAGAGCCAACTCAAAAACTTTTACCTGAAGCTTTCTCTTTTGAAATGTGGGGCGGAGCAACCTTTGATGTAAGTTATCGATTCTTAAAAGAAGATCCATGGCAACGACTCGTCGAACTTCGTAAAAGAATGCCGAATACTTTATTCCAAATGTTATTTAGAGGGTCAAATGCTGTTGGATATAAAAACTATCCAGATAATGTCATCGAAGAATTTGTCAAAGTGTCCAGTCAAGCAGGTATTGATGTGTTCCGCATTTTTGATAGCTTAAATTGGGTCAAAGGAATGGAAGTTGCCATTCGAGCTGTACGTGATGCAGGGAAAATCGCAGAAGCGGCTATTTGTTATACAGGTGATATCCATGATCCAACCCGTTCAAAATACAATTTACAATATTACATTGACCTAGCAAAAGAATTAGAACAACAAGGAGCACATATATTAGCGATTAAAGATATGGCAGGTCTGTTGAAACCTGAAGCAGCATATGAATTGATTAGTGAATTAAAAGCATCGGTAAATATTCCAATTCACCTGCACACCCACGATACAAGTGGAAATGGAATTTTTACTTATTCAAAAGCGATCGATGCAGGTGTAGACATTGTTGATACAGCTATTTCATCGATGGCCGGACTAACTTCACAACCAAGTGCTAACTCACTCATTTATGCCCTCGATGGTCATAATCGAAAACCGAATATTTCTTTAAATGGTTTGAATGCGTTAAGCCATTATTGGGAAGACGTAAGGTCGTTCTATAAAGACTTTGAAAGTGGCATGAATGCTCCACATCCAGAAGTCTATGAACATGAAATGCCTGGTGGACAATACAGTAACTTGCAACAACAAGCGAAAGCTGTTGGGTTACTGAACCGCTGGGATGAAGTCAAAGACATGTATCGTCGTGTGAATTTCTTATTCGGGGACATCGTGAAAGTAACACCTTCATCTAAAATCGTTGGAGATATGGCTTTGTTTATGGTACAAAACGAGTTAGATGAGGAAACGGTCATTACTAAGGGTAAGACCATTGACTTTCCTGAATCGGTCATCGAATTTTTCCAAGGGTATATTGGAATGCCGCATGGAGGTTTTCCGAAAGAATTACAAGAGGTCGTACTAAAAGGTAGAAAGCCGTTAGAAAAACGAGCAGGTGAGCTATTAGAACCGGTTAATTTCGATCAAATTAAAGAAGAGCTGTTCCCGAAACTAAAACGGAAGCCAACAGATTTTGATGCATTAGGTTATGCGTTATATCCAAAGGTATTTGAAGATTATGTGAAAGCCTTCCATCGTTATGGAGATGTTTCGTGTATTGATACTCCAACATTCTTACATGGAATGCGTCTAGGAGAAGAGTTAGAAATTGAAATTGAAAAAGGTAAAACATTATTTATAAAACTTGTTTCTATTGGACAAGTTCAACGCGATGGAACACGGATTGTCTTTTTTGAATTAAACGGTCAGCCACGGGAAATTGTAGTTAAAGATGAAAGTGTAAAAACTGAAGTTTCGGAACGTCCGAAAGCAGATCCGACAAATGAAAGTCATATTGCAGCTACAATGCCTGGAACAGTACTAAAAGTGTTAGTCAAAAAGGGCGACCAAGTTCACCAAGGCGATCAATTAATGATAACGGAAGCGATGAAAATGGAGACAACGGTTCAAGCACCATTTTCTGGTACGGTTGAAGAAATTTATGTTTCCGACCAAGAAGCGATTAAACAAGGTGATCTCTTAATTATTTTAAGTAAATAAAAATTAGGGGCTGAAAATCAGCCCCTAATTTTTATCGATATAATTATTTTTCCATCGTAATCGGATACATCTTTTTACTTTTATATAATTTTTCGGCGTTTTCTTTATTCAATTTGCTTCTAGAGATAAGGAAAATGAAGTAACTTAATACGCCAAACAAAATTGAAATAAACAATGCATGAAAAAGAGCAATGATTAAATTTAGATTCGTAAAGACGACGAAAGCTCCAGATATGACTTGCAAGGTAATTAAAATAAAGGCAGTAATCCAACCGTAGTATATAATCGGTTCATTCTTATAATTTTTTATAGCTACATACATGACATAAAAAATCCATAAAAATAAGAGCCCTGCAGCAATACGATGCCCCATTTGAATCCACTCATACATATTGTTTGGTAATGACAAAATTCCACTTTGACAAAGCGGCCAACTGTTACATACCATGCTTGATTCTGTATGCCTAACTAATGCCCCTGTGTAAATTACAAAAAAACTGAATAACGCAATTCCTACGGTATGTAATGTCATTCGTTTGTCAATGACAAGTGTTTCAGCATTAAACTTTTTGTCAATTTCAAATACAAGTAAAGTCAGAAGAAAAACAGCAGCAAAAGAAATTAAGGAAACACCAAAATGAATAGCCAATATGAAGTCAGATTGGCGCCATATAACATTTGCTGCTCCTATTAAACTTTGTATCATAATAAAGCCAACGGCAGTAATTGATAAAAATTTTGTTTCCCTTATATAGCCAATATATTTCCAACAGGCGAAGGCAAAAATAGTAACAATAAGGGCAACAATACCTGTTACTACACGATGAGAAAGTTCAATCATCGTTTCGACAGTTAAATGAGTCGGAATGAACTGTCCATGACATAATGGCCATGACGCGCCACAACCATCACCTGAGTCCGTTTTTGTTACTAACGCTCCTCCCAATAAAAGCAAAAGCATTCCGAGTGTAGAAAAAACGGCTAAAATTTTTAATTTTTTAAGCAACAGATTTCACCTACTTGATAAGGAATATGGTCAATATCAAAAAAATTAACAAAGAATAAATAATCCAAAAATAAAAACAATTCCTATATTTATATTTTTAGCTGAAATTGGTAAATAAGTAAAATGATAAACTATGAATTTTCAAAAAGTCACAAAATTGTCAAAAAAATCATCGGATTCATCCACAAAAATCTACTATTTATGTTTAAATATAAAATATAAGCGTATTTATTTAAACGTTTACATTGTGAGTGGAAAGCTTATCCAAAATTACTAATATCAAATAATAGAAATCTTTAACAGAATCGTTTATAGTATAAATGAAAGGCTTTCCTTTGATGAAAGGAGGCACTATCTTGGAAAGTAAAGCAATTAATAAAGACATTCATCAAGGAAAAGAAGATTTGAATAATGAGGATGTAAAAACATCTGTCTTTAAAGACTTTTTGGCATTAATTAAAATTGGTATCATTAATTCAAATATTATCACTGCCATAACGGGGATGTGGCTAGCGTTATTCTACAATGGTTTGAACTTTTTACCATATTTAGATAAAGTAATTTTTGCCACTATTGGTGTTTGGTTAGTCATAGCAGGTTCCTGTGCATTAAATAATTATATTGATATTGACATTGACACAAAAATGAAACGGACACAAAAACGTCCAACCGTTACCGGGAACTTTACACCAACATTTGCACTGACCATTGGTCTTTCCTTTGTTACGATTGGTTTATTATTTCTTTTCACGACATCAGTAACGGCAGGATTAGTGGGTGCTTTCGGATCATTTGTATATGTTGTGCTATATTCAATGTGGACTAAACGAAAATACACCATTAATACAGTTGTTGGTGCGTTCTCTGGAGCAGTACCTCCATTAATTGGTTGGGCAGCCATTGATCCAGATTTACACACCGTAGCCTGGGTATTATTTATTATAATGTTTATTTGGCAAATTCCTCACTTTTTAGCATTAGCAATGAAAAAGACAGATGATTATCGAACTGCAGGTATTCCGATGTTACCCGTCGTATATGGCAATGAGATTACGAAAAGACAAACGTTGGTATGGGTTGCGTGTTTATTACCATTACCAATCTTTTTAGTCGATTTAGGAATTGTTTTTGTTGCATTAGCTACAATGTTGAATATTGGTTGGTTAGTGTTAGGTTTTGTAAACTATAAGAAAGATGATATGAAATGGGCAACTAAAATGTTTGTCTATTCATTAAATTATTTAACGATATTATTTGTAAGTATGGTTATTGCTACACTAATATAAGGTTATAAATTTTCATATTAGCACTATATGCACAGTGTTAATATGAAAATTTTTGTATTAAATTTTTGTAAAATTTTAAAGAAATAATATAATATAAAGAGTGGAAAAACTCTGCTGTTTATATTTTACTAAAAGGGGAGATTCACAATGAAAAAATGGTGCCTTTTTTTATCGCTACTTATCGTTGCACTCATTCTAACAGCATGTGGAGAACCTTTCTTATCAACGATGAAACCAGCGGGTGAAGTGGCAGAAAAACAATTTGATTTACTTCTTTTGAGTACTGGGATCATGGTTTTAGTTGTAGTGGTTGTTGTCATCATTTATTTAATTGTTCTCATTCGTTTTAGAAGAAAAAGAGTGGGAGAAGACAAAATTCCAAAACAAATTGAAGGGAGTCATAAATTAGAATTTATTTGGACTGTTATCCCGATCGTTTTGCTACTAATTTTAGCCGTCCCTACATTACTTCAAACCTTTGAATTAGGGAATGTTTCCGGGAAAGAGAAGGTAGACAAAGACGGGAATCGTGAAAATCTAGTCGTAAATGTGAGGGCAAACTTATATTGGTGGGAGTTTGAATATCCTGATTTAGGGATTGTTACTTCACAAGATTTAGTCGTACCGACAGATGAACGAGTATATTTTAACTTGATCGCTTCTGATGTAAAGCATTCATTCTGGGTGCCAGCAGCTGGCGGTAAGATGGATACGAATACAGATAATGAAAATTATTTCTACTTACAATTTGACTCAGAAAAGGCAGATGAAGCAGGAAATCTTTTCTATGGAAAATGTGCTGAACTTTGTGGTCCATCCCATGCGTATATGGACTTTAAAGTAAAAGCAGTTCCAAGATCAGAGTTTGATGAATGGGTAAAAGCTATGCAAAACTTTGAAGAAACTGAACCTACAACAGCAGTAGCACAACAAGGAAAAGAAATTTTTGAGAATAGCTGTATAGGATGTCATGCTGTTACACCTGACAATTCAACACCTGCCAATGCAAGAATTGCACCGAACTTAGCTGATTTTGGTAATCGAACAACGGTTGCTGGAATACTCCCTTACACAAAAGAAAACATCAAAAAGTGGATTCAAAATCCTGGAGATATAAAACCAGGCAACTTAATGTATGACTCTGAGAATTTCTCTGATGAAGAATTAGATGCTTTAGCTGAATATTTAATGAGTTTAAAAGCACAAAACTAATACGAAAGTTAAAGGGAGGTTTGTAGCTTGAGTAGTATTGCAGTCAAAAAGGGGTTTGCATCCACTGTATGGGAATATCTGACAACAGTGGATCATAAAAAGATTGCACATTTGTATTTGGGAGCGGGTGGTTTCTTCTTCTTGCTCGGTGGGATTGAAGCGATGTTCATCCGAATTCAGTTGATGAAACCACAAAACAATTTTGTAAACGAACAATTGTTTAATGAAATTATGACTATGCACGGAACAACAATGATCTTCTTAGCAGCAATGCCGTTATTATTTGCATTTATGAATGCTGTTGTACCATTGCAAATCGGTGCTCGAGATGTTGCCTTTCCTTTTTTAAATGCTTTAGGTTTTTGGCTCTTTTTCTGGGGAGGAATCTTTTTAAACTTATCTTGGTTTTTAGGTGGAGCACCTGATGCCGGTTGGACTTCCTATGCATCCTTATCATTGCGATCAGAAGGACATGGGATTGACTTTTATACATTAGGTATTCAAATTTCAGGTTTCGGAACATTAATGTCCGGTATTAACTTCCTGGCAACAATCATTACGATGCGTGCACCAGGAATGTCATTTATGAGGATGCCTTTATTTACATGGACAACTTTTATTGCATCATCACTAATCTTAATGGCATTTCCACCATTAACCATTAGTATATTTTTCTTAATGTTTGACAGGCTATTCGGATCTGCCTTTTTTGATGTAACAATGGGTGGTAACACAATCATTTGGGAACACTTTTTCTGGATATTTGGACATCCGGAAGTATACATTTTAATACTGCCAGCCTTTGGTATATTTTCTGAGATTATTCCAACATTCTCAAGAAAACGATTATTTGGGTATTCATCGATGGTATTTGCAACGATCTTAATCGGATTTTTAGGTTTTATGGTTTGGGCTCACCATATGTTTACAACTGGATTAGGAAATGTAGCAAATGCGATTTTCGCTGTTGCGACAATGGCAATTGCAGTGCCTACGGGTATTAAAATCTTTAACTGGTTGTTTACGATGTGGGGAGGAAGTATTAAAATATCTGTTCCGATGCTTTATGCTTTAGGTTTTATACCATCCTTTGTTATGGGTGGCGTTACAGGGGTTATGCAAGCAGCAGCTCCATTAGATTATCAGCTACATGATACATACTTTATTGTAGCTCATTTCCACTATGTTATTATCGGCGGAGTTGTTTTTGCTATTTTAGCTGCAACACATTTTTATTGGCCAAAAATGTTTGGGAAGATGTTAAGTGAAAAGTTAGGATATGTTACATTTGCGTTTTTCTTCGTTGGATTCCATATGACATTTTTCGTTCAGCATTTTCTAGGTTTAATGGGAATGCCGCGAAGAGTAGCAACATTTTTACCTAATCAAGGTTTTGATTTGTATAACTTCATTAGTTCCATGGGTGCATTTTTCATGGCAATCGGTGTCATTGTATTATTAGTCAATGTAGTTGTCACAAGCCTGAAAAAGGAACGGGTTGGCAATGATCCATGGCAAGACGGTCGTACAATGGAATGGGCTTTATCCTCACCACCGGTTTATTATAACTTTAAACAAATTCCGTTAGTTCGAGGTCAAGATACATGGTGGATTGAAAAAATGGAAGGTAAGGATGAATTAACACCGTCTGAACCACTTCAAGATATTCATATGCCAAACAATTCAATAATTCCATTCTTTATCGCTTTAGGATTATTTATCGCCGCATTTGGTGCGATGTATAATCCACTAAACTCTGTTGGAGATGGCCATCCAATGGGAACCGTTGTCTTAATCTTAGGTCTTGCCTTAATGTTTGGTTCTATGTTAGTTCGTTCTATCCGTGATGATTTAGGATACTACATTCCAAAAGAGGATATAGAGAATGATGCGAAAGGAGGAAAAGTCTCATGAATTTACTAGATCAAAAATTTACACCACAAACATGGCCGGAACATCCGGAAACAGCGACGCATGAAGGGAAAAATAAATTTATCGGATTTTGGCTTTTCCTTGCAGGTGAGACCGTATTGTTCGCATCACTTTTTGCAACATATCTAGCATTAAAAGACTCGGTTCCTAACTCGGAACATGCGTTGGCTGCCGATATTTACAGCTTAGAACTTGTATTTATCATGACGGCTATTCTATTAACGAGTTCACTAACAAGTGTATATGCGATTTATCATATGAGAAACTATAATTTTAAACAAATGCAATTATGGTTTTTCATTACGGTCTTGTTAGGCGCTTCCTTTTTAGCTCTAGAAATCTATGAATTTAATCATTATGTGCATCATTATAATTTTACGTTCTCTAGCAGTGCTTTCAGTAGTGCTTATTATACCCTAGTTGGTACCCATGGTGCCCACGTTTGCTTTGGATTAGGGTGGATATTAGCACTGATCTTTAGAAACCAAAAAAGAGGACTGAACTTATATAATGCACCGAAATATTACGTTGCAAGTCTTTACTGGCACTTTATCGATGTTGTTTGGGTCTTCATCTTTACAGTAGTTTATTTAATGGGAATTTTGGGGTGAAGCAAATGGAAAATAACAATATGAATAATCATGAATTAAAGGCTCAGTATGAATATCGAAAAAGAAAAAGCGCCGAAGGAATGAAGAACCAATTTATTAGCTTTATATTAATGATCTTTCTAACTTTAGTTGCTTTTTTAGCAGTAGGATACGACGGGTTTCCGAAAACCTTCGTTATACCTATTATCTTGCTTCTAGCTTGTGTGCAAGTTATTTTTCAACTGTATTACTTCATGCATGCAAGTGAAAAAGGACATGGAATGGTAATGCTTTTTATGTATTCAGCTATATTTGTAGCATTCATTACTGTCCTTTGCTTTATGACCATTATATGGTGGTAATTATTTAACGTATAGAAGAAGGGGCTGTCCAAAAAAGTCTCACCCTAGCAAGAAAGGTGAGACAATAAATAGGGGCGAGCCCCTTAACTTACTATAAAAAATGAAAAAAATTCGATATGTATTTTTCAATTATTAAGGTTTAATGACTACTGGTTAAAAAGTCAAAATGATGTCAAATCTATTTGTTTCGAAAAGATAGAAAAGTAGATATAATTATTCATATAAAGGGGTGCCTTATGTTTTACCAACTTGAGCAGTTTGGCTTTCGTGCTTTGTGGAGTCCATATTTATTCATATTTATTGTATTAGTTATTGGGGGGTTTTTCTACTTAGCGATAAAGAAACGTCATTTGTTTGAAGGGAACGAACCATTAACGAAAAAACAAGCAATATTATTTATCACGACAGCATTTCTTGTATACGTTTTAAAAGGTTCACCGATGGACTTGTTAAGTCATTTAATGTTTACGTTCCATATGATTCAAATGGCTTTTTTATTTCTGCTTGTTCCGCAACTATTGATTGCAAGTATTCCGGTTTGGATGTGGAAGAAACTCCTCACCTTACCTGTGATTAAACAGGCCTTTCGATTTTTTACAAAACCAATTATAGCGCTCGTCTTATTTAATGGTTTGTTCTCGTTTTATCATATTCCATTCATTTTTGATTTAGTCAAAACAAATTTCTGGTACCATAGTATCTATACGATTATATTATTTATTTTCGCCTTATTTATGTGGTGGCCATTATTAAATAAAGTGGAGAAAGCAAAGCTGCACGGCTTATGGAAGGTCGGTTATTTGTTTGCCAATAGTGTATTAATTACACCTGCATGTGCTTTAATAATTTTTAATAATCAACCCTTGTATGAAACATATACGAGTCTCCAAAGTTGGATCAATTCATTAACTTTATGTGTCCCACCGTCTGTTATGGCAGATTTGCAATTATCGGGACCAGAAATGTTTAGCTTTATGCCACCAATATATGATCAGCAAACAGGTGGTGTATTAATGAAAGTTTTACAGGAATTTATATATGGGGGAATTCTTTACCGGATATTACGTGAATGGTATCAAAAAGAAAAAGATGAGCCGATGCCAGTTCAGTTCCAAGATTATAGAAATATTAAATCATAGAAAATTTTATCTTACTGTTACATTTTAAAAAACTTACATAATGAGGGAAACAAATGGAAAAATTTTATTTCTGGCCAACATTGAGTACTTCTTTTATTGTCATTAGTGCAATTTTTGTTGCGATTGGTTGGTATTTTATAAAGCAAAAAAATATTAAGACACATAAAAGAATGATGCTATCTGCTGCTGTTTTTGCTGTATTATTTCTTACGATCTATTTAACTCGCACTATTTTTTACGGGAATACATCCTTTGGTGGTCCAGACAGCTTAAAACCGTTTTACCATACGTTTTTAATTTTTCATATTATACTAGCAACTGTTGGTGGTGTATTAGGACTTCGCACAATCTATTTAGGTTTAAAAGATTTATTGGTTAAGCACCGTAAATTAGGACCGGTTACAAGCATAGTATGGTTTTTTACCGCAATAACCGGAGTAGTTGTTTATATCTTGCTCTATGTTCTCTATCCAGGTGGCGAGACAACGTCTATGATAAAAGCAATATTTGGATTTTAATAAAGGCTGTTCATAAAAGGAAATCCTTCTATGAACAGCCTTAACTTTTTCGTACATTATTTTGCGAAAGTGAATGAGCTTCTGTCAACAATGAATTATTATTCCTCTACTTCTACTTCCTCTTTTTTAGCTAACGGTTTTATCTCAGTGTACAATGTGTCTAAAATTTTTTTACATTGACTAACGAGAGCCTTCGGAAAGTTCTCATCTTCTCCGTACTCAATGCCGTGTGGATAATAATGTTTACCTAAAATTGGAACTTTTAATTGGATTGTTGCATCCTGAGCACCTACATCCCCTTCGATGGCTTCGCCTTGAACTCTTAAATAGTAAACGTGTTCATGAAGAACGATTTTCCGATCATATGTAACTCTTTCATAATCCCATGTGCCAGCACGAATTAAACCATATTGTGGGAGTATATCATCTAACGTATTTAAATCTAAAATTAAAGATTCAATCCCGGTGTTTTCAATGTACATGATTTCCCCTCCAACTATATTTTCAAATGTCTCTATGAATTAATAATAGATGAAATTCGCCTATATTTCAACGAATAAACGGAATTTTCTTTTGATTATATAAATTCTAATTTTTAAAAAGAAAATATGTGGTACTTTTTCAAAGTGTTCTTTTACATATTCATATTTAATAAAGAAAAATTAAATGTTATAATGGAGTGAAAGAATTGTTAGGAGTATTCTATATCAACATATACAAAACAAGATCTTGTATATCTGTCAAATAAACGTTTAGAATACATTCTATTTATTAACGTTTTCTCATATATTTTTAATAGAAAAATCGAAGATACAGAAAGGAGGGGTTCCTCTGAAAAGCTTATTTCGCATTCTAGTTGTACTTACGATCATATTAGTAATCGGCATATCACTTAATGTGTTTCAAACGAAAGAGAAGATACTAATAAACGAATCGAAGGATATCGTGAAAGATGACAAATTGGATGTTGATGAGGATAGCCTTCCAGATGAAAACAAACGACCAACTGAAGGGATTTCAACTTATATCGGTCAAACGATTGACACCTTCCAAAAAAACTTTGGAAAACCTACTCGTATCGATCCTTCCTATTATGGATATTCCTGGTATATATATAATGACGAAGAACAGTATATGATGGTCGGTGTATTAAATCAGTCGATTGTTTCAATTGCGGTAGCCACACCAAATATTAATACAAGCCCTTTTGAAATTGGTGAAAATTTAGAATCTGTTTATCAAAAAGTGACGATGCAACCTGAGATTGAATTGAAAACAGAGGAAGGGATTTATCGCTTTGAATTATTTGAAGACGATTTAAATATTAATCCATTGATACCATTAGGTGATATTTATGCACAGTTATACTTTGACCAGTTTGAAGGGAACTTATTGTTTGTCCGTTTTATGGATGAAAGAACATTGGTAAAACATAGACCTTATGATATGACCTATCGTGGGGAATTAATCGAAGCTGGACCGGTAACAGATACGGAGTGGTCGCAAGCGGATGAAGCTACTGAAAAACAAATATTTGAATTAACGAATATTATTCGAAATGAATTCTCATTAAATGAATTAACCTGGGATGATACGATAAGAGATGTTGCCTATAATCATAGTCTAGATATGTTCGAAACAGAAACCTTTTCCCATGAATCTGAAAAATACGGCCAATTGGCGGATCGACTAGCAAGGCGGAACATATTTTTTGAATCAGCTGGTGAAAATATTGCTTACCAGTATACGGATAGTATTGCTGTTGTTAGTGGCTGGTTAAATAGTAAAGGTCACCGTGAAACATTATTAAGTAAAAAATTTACCCATATCGGTGTTGGAGTTTATAAAAAATATTATACGCAAAACTTTTTAGAAAAATCGTGGGAGTAAAAAGTCGGATGTACCGACTTTTTTTGTTTTTTAATGAATTATTGTCGTTCTCTTTATAGAAATTTTGTGCCTTTTTTGCATAAAATTCATAGGCTATATATATGGAACGACGTGAGGTGAGGAAGATGTCTGGTAAAAAGGGGCGAAATGTGACTTTATTTAAACAATTTGTTAAACGACATCCGAAATTAATTATTGAAGTGAGACAAGGGAAAATGACTTGGCAACAACTTTATGAAGAATGGTATTTATTAGGTGAAGATGATCCATCGTGGAAAAAATATCGTTCGCAATCACATAGTGAAACAGACAAAAATACAAATTCCCAAACAACAGACGAAAATCATGTTCCCGAGGTTATCAAGCAAATTATGAATTACATTAAAAAAATGGATATGGACCAGGTCCAACAGTTTCTCGGTCAAATCAATGATGCTTTGGAAAATTTCCAAAAGTTTTTGGAAGAAAATTATAAAGCAAATCCGCATGAAACGACTGGATATAGAACTAAGCGAAGAAATTTTAAAAACCCGTTTTCTTTTCGAAAAGATTAAAGGAAGTGGTTATATTTGAGAAAAGATGTCTATAACTATATTGTAAGTAAAAAGGATTTGCAACATTTTTTGCGAGAACAGCCGATTTGGTATCAAGAGTTATCTAGACGTCCATGGAAATTAAAACAATTTGAACAAGCGGCAATGAAATATTACAAAAAAACAATTCCTGATCGAGTAGAAAAAGTGTCCATGGGGATGAATATTGCCTATATGATGCTTTCTATGCTAGAAAATATGAATCAGTAAACATAATAAAAACCATTCAAGACTGTCCTATGGGCAGTCTTGAATTTCATACATAAAAATTACGATTATTCTGTAAACATTAGATTAACCATTCCCGATTTTTCGTATTTTATGTTATGATTAAAGGAGGAGGTGCAACGCATGCTTGCAACATTAGAAAGTGTACAAATTCTTGATACTGCTGAAAGAATTGCAAAAATGATTTTAAATAGTGATGTGGTCGAAAATTATCGTCAATGTTTATATAAAATGAAAACTAGTTCAGAAACACAAAAGAAAATTGAAAGGTTCACAAAATTAAAGGAACAATATGAGTATGTTCAACGATTTGGACGTTATCATCCAGATTATCAAACTATTATGAAAGAAACCCGTCTAGCAAAAAGAGAAATGGATATGGATGAAAATGTAGCCAATTTTAAACGTGCTGAAACAGAACTACAAAATTTACTTGATGAAATTAGTTTAATTATCGGTCGTTCGGTTTCAGAAAGTGTAAAAGTGGAGACTGGTAATCCATTTTTTGAAACGAAACATAAAGTTGGCTGTTCAACAGGTGGCAGTTGCGGATGTAGTGCATAGATCAATAATTGATATAGAAATAGGGGAAGATGTATGATAGGACAAAGACAAGGTATTATTGTATGGTTGTATTCTCTAAAGGCAGCCAAAAATTTAAAAAAATATGGGAACGTCCATTATATATCAAAACGTTTAAAATATGTTGTTTTATATTGTGATATGGACGAATGTGAGTCAATAATGGAAAAATTAAGTAGTTTTTCATACGTAAAAAGAGTTGAACCTTCCTATCGACCATTTTTAAAAACGGAATTTGAAAGTAAGAAAACAGACAAAACGGAAGAATATGATTATAAACTAGGTTTTTGATAAAAAGGGCTGTATAAAAACAGCCTTTTTTTGTGGCTTCAAGATTTAGTCAAAAAGTCTCGGTAGATTCGGTCATGATTCCCTGTTTATATATTGTATAATAGTAACATCATCGTGTTTTTTAGGGAGAAAGTGGAGATGCGTAAGTCCTTATGGTGGATTTTTCTCTTATGTAGCCTAATTTTTTCAGTTGTCATTTATTGGCAATGGACTGAATTTACAGTTGGTTCAACATATAGAGAAATAAATAATATTGAACAACAAATCGAAATTAAGCAACGTGCTGATCGGCTGCTGATATCACATACATTTTATAATGTAGATGGTGAAGACATTACCGTTCGTTATCCTAAATCGGCAACAAATTTTCGATGTGGAAACAAGCAAAGCCGCAAATGTCCTCAAACATTAAATATCGATCATGATAATGTTAATTTTCGATATGAAATTCAATTTGACGCTCATCAAAATACATCGATTTTGCAAGATTGGTATGTTACTTTAGAGAAAATGAAGACATCTCTGACAACGATTCATATTGCTGTTGATAAAGAAGTGTCAGGTACATGGATTACGGCAGCACCGTTAGTATACAATGAAGAATTGGATCATGTTCGATATTTTTCTTTTGTGAGCGAAGATGAGGAACATTTTCCATTAATTTGGCATAAAAAACCGCTCTCATATATGAATTATGATAAGAAAGTTTCTGTGTATCATGATGGAGAAATAGATAAGGATCAATTGTCATTTCTAAAAAAATTTACGAATGACAGTGATAAAAAATATCCAATCATTTTATTAACAGATCAAATGTCACCCCAATGGTTTCCTTCACTCGTCATTACGACAAAACATGAAAAAAAACTTGAACAAGCCTGGACCGAACAATTTCTTCTAACCAATTTTTGGAATGGGGACGAAGAAGAACGATGGTTATTTGCATTATTAGCGACTTATATTACAAACATAAAACCGACAAGCGAGCTTCAACCTTATATAAAGGAATTGCAGGAAAATGTTTCAGACATTGAGAAGCAACAATTAATCAATAATATTTTAAGAACAAAAGGCTTTATAACAGCTGAGAAAATGGATGACTATTTAGGCAAGATAAAAAAGATGAAAACGACTTTCTTTAAAAGATGCCTGTCAAATTTAGGAAAGCCTGAAGTAATGTACTTCACATTAGATAAACCGATTGTCTTACATGGTGAAACAGTATTAAATGAACCCGCTATTGTTTGGAATCATCATCTATATTTTCCGTTTGAACCAGTTGTAAAACAATTTGGTTTTAACTTTACACACATATCAAATCATGAATATTATTTAACGAATGGTGTTGATATGTATCGTTTATATAGAAATCGCGATTTTTTTATTTTTAATGAAGAAAAATATGGATTTTTCCTAGATCAGTCCATTGACCCGATCATTGTAGTCGATGAAAAAATATATGTAACAGAAAAGGTATTTACTGACATTTTTCATTTTGGGGTAATACACTTATCAGATCAAGTGTATATTTACTAAGATGCATGTTTGAAGAGGGTGTCCATTGCGACACCCCTCCTTTTTTGGTTAACAATAATGGTATATAAAATCGCCCTAGCGATGTTTTGAAAGAATGAACATAAAAAAATCCCTGTAGAAAATCTACAGGGCTCCTTCAAACTCAAAAATGAGTGAAGGCAAAGGGAGAGGAGAAACCGGAGGAAGAACTTATGGGGAAACGTAAGTCTTCTCCGCGGTTGGCAACAACATCATCATCGTTTGTTTGATGTTGTCATTCTCATTATGACCAAATTTCGTCTACTTATACATTTTTTTCAAAAAAATTTGTCTTTCTTCGTGGTAGCCTTTCTTTTCTGTTTATGGTAGGATGATAAACGAACTAAAATTTTACAAATGTAGTTGATTTTATAGGTAGAATTCAGGTGATAGTTTGCGTGTTATATCCGGATCTCAAAAAGGAAGAATCTTAAAAGCTGTTCCAGGAAAAAACACGAGACCAACGACTGATAAAGTAAAAGAAGCGATTTTTAATATGATTGGTCCTTATTTTGATGGTGGTTATGGTCTTGATTTATTTGCAGGAAGTGGTGGTTTAGGAATTGAAGGTCTGAGTCGTGGGCTCGACAAAGTCATTTTTGTTGATTCCGATTATAAAGCTATCCGCACGATAAAGGAAAATGTAAATATATGTCGTTTTGAATCGATGGCAGAGATATATAAAAATGATTGGAAACGAGCTTTACGGGTTATGATTCAACGCCGTTTAAAGTTTGATGTAATTTGGATGGATCCCCCTTATAAAAAAGATGTATATACGACAATTTTAAAAGAAATTTCAAATCACCAACTGTTAAATAATTCCGGTATCATTGTATGTGAACATGCGAAGGAAAATATTTTGCCAGAAAAAGTTGAAAGTCTAGAAAAAATTCGCACTGAGCATTATGGTACAATATCAATCTCATTATATCATTATAGCAATTAGGAGGAAGGAAAGTGGAAAGAGTTGCAGTATGCCCCGGAAGTTTTGATCCGATTACAAATGGACATTTAGACATCATTAAAAGAGGGGCAAAAATTTTCGATAAAGTGTATGTAACAGTATTACATAATTCAGAAAAAAGTAGAACGTTATTTGAACTAGAGGAACGTCTTCATTTCATTAGAGAATCGACAAAAGATATACCGAATGTTGTGGTAGACTCATTTAACGGCCTTTTAGTTGAATATGCAAAAAGTGTAAATGCGAAAGTCATTCTTCGTGGTCTTCGTGCTATTTCTGATTTTGAGTATGAGATGAGAAACGCTGCAATGAATCGCAAGTTAAACCCTGACATCGATACATTTTTTATCATGACCAATAAACAATATTCATTTTTAAGTTCAAGTATTGTAAAAGAAGTGGCAAAATATCGTGGCGATGTTTCCGATCTCGTTCCGTCGGTCGTTACCGATGCATTAATGCAAAAATTTCCAAAATAAGTTGAAGTTCTGACACCACGAAAAACATTTTGTTTTTCAATGGGTCAGACTTTTTTTATTGCTTAGTTAGATGTCCTTTTCGCATAAATTAGGATGTAGGCAACAAGTGAAAAGATGGTAATCATTGGTCCGTATTGAGTAAAGAAGTCTATGATTGTTGTCATTTGGGTTTGATCGAGTAAGAAAAACGTAGGTTGAGAAAGGTTTTCTCCTTGTAAATTTTTTTCATAAATTGGTTCCCAAATAAAAAGAGTTAGAACTGCTGCAAAAATCCCTTGTAAAAATCGGGCAAATAAAAATGGCAAAAAACGAATATCACTTTTCGAAAGTATACTGGCTACTTGGGCTTGAATACTAAAGCCGCCAAAGGCTAATAGAAAAGAAACGACAACGGACTGTTGTAATAGTGTAACGCCTGTTGTTGTACTAATCAAATCGCTACCGATCGTCATTTCAAATAAACCGGATATAAAAGGGATAGCTAAATCTATTGGAATCATGAGTAATTTGAATAATAATTGAATACATAATGCTAAGTAATCGGTGATATTCATAATGGACAACAGTCGATTAACAACGGAAAAAAGAATAATGAACCCACCGATCATTAGTAATGTGTTAATCGAAGAAATAACCGCATCACCAAGTAATTTACCGATTGGTCTTTTATCAGCAATTCTTGTTTCATGCATTTGGTTAAAGGCTTCTATAATTGAAAATTTTGTTGCCTCTCCTTTTTCTTTTTCTGTTTTTCCGTAAAACCGCATTACGAGTCCAACGAGAATATTTGCGCCATAATGTGAAATGGCAAAGATAATGCCGAGCTCTGGGTTATGAAAAAAACCAACGGCAACAGCACCAAATATAAATAACGGATTGGCACAACTCGTAAAGGCTACCAACCTTTCAGCTTCTAATCTCGTAATTTGATTTTCCTCACGCAGTCGAACGGTAAACTTTGCTCCTGCAGGGTTTCCAGAAGCCATCCCCATTGACCATACAAAGCCCCCTACCCCGGGTACATGAAACAATGGACGCATAAACGGTTCCAATAAAACACCGATAAATTTAACAACACCAAAACCAATCAATACTTCTGCTATGATAAAAAACGGGAGAAGTGATGGAAAAACAACATCCCACCAAGTATTTAGACCGTATATCGAAGCATCGAGAGCTTCTTTCGGATGGGAAATTAATGCTATTGCAAAAAGCATGACGGAGGATGCTAAAAGAATGGTTACGAATTTGGAAGATTGCAAGTTTATTCCTCCTTACATTTTTAGCCAATAAAGTCAATATGATAAAATAAAATCAATACTTGTCCATTCTCTAAAATAATGTATGAACGTTGGCGTCAAAAAAGAATTATAAAATTTGCTTCCAATACTCTTTTCGAATGAATTTGTAGTTGATAACATCAGAGTTTGATTTACTAGAATAAAAATTGTTATGTTTGAACTCAATGGAAATATACATATTTTATGGGTTAGCAGAGGGGAGGAATTTCATGGAAAGGCCGAAGATTGGGTTGGCATTAGGCTCTGGCGGTGCAAGAGGATTTGCGCATGTCGGTGTTTTAAAGGTATTACAACAGGAAAACATACCCATTCATATGATTGCTGGCAGTAGTATGGGGGCACTTGTCGCTGCTTTTTACGGTGCAGGACATAGTATTGATACAATGTTAAAAATCGCTCATTCCTTCAAACGGAAATTTTTTATCGATGTAACTATGCCTCCAAAATTAGGCTTTATTTCGGGTAAACGGATTAAAGATTTTATTCGTCTATTTACACATCATAAAAAAATAGAGCAGTTATATCCAAATATAGCAATAGTAGCGACTGATATCTACAATGGAGAAAAGGTTGTTTTTAAATCAGGATCGGTTGCTGAAGCTGTAAGAGCGAGTATATCCATTCCGGGTATTTTCGTACCTGAAGTGATAGAAGGGAAAATGCTTGTTGATGGTGGGGTTGCTGATCGCGTACCGGTTTCTGTTGTGAAAGAAATGGGAGCGGATATTGTTATCGCTGTAGATGTTTCAGGTCTAAATAAAAACCCAGAAATTACAAATATTTACGGTGTAATTTTACAAAGTCTGGATATTATGCAACAAGAACTGGTGCAAAACCGAGAGCTGCTTTCAGATATTTATTTACGCCCACCTATTCAACATTATAGTTCTTACGCGTTTGAAGAAATTGACACATTTGTGCAAGCAGGGGAAGAAGTAACACGAAAAGCAATCAAAGAAATTAAAAACGTGATCCAAAGTTGGAAGGAGTAACATTAGGTGAAAAGAAAAAGTCGTATTCTTATTTTTTCGTTTGTTCTAATTATCATTTTATTTGTTAACTTTTATCCACTACCTTATTATGTATCAAGACCAGGTTTAGCAAAAGTATTAGATGAAATTATCGATGTGGAAAATGGTTATGAAAATGATGGTGAATTTATGTTAACAACTATTCGGATTGGCAAAGCCAATATCATTACTTTTTTAATGACGAAAGTGAATGAATATTATCAATTAGAACCTATAGAAGCGATCCGATTGGAAAATGAAACCGATGAAGAATACCAGATTCGTCAACTTTATTACATGGAAAATTCTCAAGAAAATGCCATTCAATTGGCCTATGAGAAGGCAGGAAAAGAGATTAAAGTTCAAATGAATGGGATTTACATATTAAATGTGATGGACGGTAGCCCTGCTGAGGGTGTTTTAAAAGCTGGTGATCGGATTACAAGTATTGATGGAGAGACCTTTGACTCTGCAAAAGGGTTTACTGATTATATTCAAAGTAAACAAGCTGGAGATAAAATTGAAGTAACAATCAATCGAAACGAAAAAATAATCACAGAAACAATTGAATTAAGAATTATTGAGGAAATTGGCAAACCTGGAATAGGAATTAGCCTTGTAGAAGATAAAGAAATTATGTCTAATCCGGAGGTGGATATTAATACAAGTGAAATCGGTGGCCCATCTGCAGGATTAATGTTCGCTTTAGAAATCTATAATCAATTAATTGATGAGGACATCACGAAAGGATTCAGCATTGCTGGAACAGGGACAATTTCCCCGGACGGAAAGGTAGGACCAATTGGGGGGATTGATCAAAAGGTTGTGGCGGCTGATAAAGCGGGGGCAGAGATTTTCTTTGCGCCGAATGAAAATGGTAAAAAAGAATCCAACTATGAAATCGCAGTGAAAACAGCAAAAGATATTGGAACGGACATGAAAATCGTTCCCGTTGATGACTTTGATGATGCCATTCGATTTTTACAAACGTTAAAGGAAAAATAGTTGGAAGGGCAGTCCAATCTGGACAGCCCTTATTTTATAATAGGTGGTTGTTGGAATTCTTCGTTGATAACTTGTTGACCAATTTCGGTTTGAAAAGCAAAGGAATAAATATGACTTGCTTTTACATCTAGCCGAATGATCTCTCGATCAGCTTGGGAAAGTTTTGAAATGATTGGCAATGTAAAATGATCTTTGTTTTGACGAATATAAGCTCTTCCTTTCTTTGTAAAGCCTAACAAACGGATGTATTCCGCTCGTTTTGAACGCTTATGCATCATGGTTTTACGACTGTTTGTTAATAGGTGTACACATGCTCGTTGTAATCTTGTCCATGTATATCGTTTCGTTTTTACTTTTTCCATAAATTCATGAAATGTGATGGAATCTTTTGCGAAGCGAATAAAACGGTTTTCCAACCCTTCTTCTATTTCATATATTTCTTTCAATTCTTCCGGTTCACTTTGTAAAATGCGGTATTTTAAATATGGCCAAAGGTTTTCCCAACGGACAAAGGTATGGAACTTTTCATGATAATGAACGAGTAAATTATACGATTCAAGTGGAACTTGTTTTTTAATGGCTTCTAACCTTTTTGTTTCAAATAACGCTTCTCGTATACTAGTTGCGCTTGAAATGTTTGATGGAGAAAGTGATATGTCATGATATCCGGAATTGACCCTTTTAATTGTAACGGGTTCCATATCGGAATGGAGGTCTTTCATTGCTTTTATGTAATGATACCCTAAAATATTATTTGGTTTTGATAGATCAAGAAGATGGTTTTCGTACAAAATGTTTTTGAAGGCTCGGGAAGTTGCCTCGGGATAACTAAAACCTTCTTTCATAAAGAGTTTGACGAATTGATTATATTCATTTTCTTTTTCTTGCATCAAATCGTAAGTTTTTAAAAATTGTTCAATATGACCTGATTCACTACCAAAACAAAGGTAGGAACACCGAAGACTGTTAAGGATATCTATCGCGCCTTTTGCAAAAATGTCTGCTCTTTGGGTGGCAAAGGCATATGGGAGTTCAACGACAATATCAACGCCGTTTTCAAGGGCCATTTTTGTTCGGAAGTATTTGGAAACGAGAGCAGGTTCACCTCTTTGTAAAAAGTTTCCACTCATAACGGCGATGACGACGTCAGCTTTAGTCGCTTCTTTCGCTTTGTGCAGATGATAGAGATGACCGTTATGAAACGGATTATATTCAACAACGATACCACAACTTTTCATTGTTACCTCCATTTAAACTTTATGGTGTATTCTTTTTTACAAAAAAATGGTAATATGTAATTTATAGTTTCAAAAGTCTTACTTTATGGTCTTTCGAATAATTGCTGAAAAAATAGCCAAAATTAAGAAAAGACTAGTTGTTAACATTATGTAATTTTTTCCTTTAACAATCAAGACTGTAAAGAAAAAATATTGACAAATCGTGCTAGTAAAGCTATAATAACCTTTGTTGCCTTGGGGTGATTTTAATGAAGTGGTCGATGACACAGTTACAAAAATTTAAAAATAAAGGGTTAACCTTTGATGAAAAGGTAAACTTGGATTCAGTTAGACTGAGAGATCCACAAATTCGATCCATTTCACCTGTACGTGTAAAAGGAACTGCGGATATTCATGCGAAAGAAGTCACATTTCATCTTCACATTTCAGGTGAGATGATTTTACCGAATTCAAGAACATGGGAAGATGTTTCCTATCCTTTTTCGATTCAAACGACAGAAGTCTTTCGTGATGAAATATCGGATGTTGAAGAATACGCGGATGATAATGTGCATGTTGTACAAGGTGGGAAGATCGATTTAACCCCGATCATAGAAGAATTAATTTTACTTGAAATTCCTATTCAAGTTTATGGCGATGAGGATGAAGAAATCCCAGCATCTCTGTTATCCGGAAATGATTGGCAATTTGTTCAAGAAGAAGAAAAGAACAATGAGCAAAAAGTAGATCCTCGATTAGCTAAACTTGCTAAATTACTTAATCAAGAAAACGATTGATATTCATCCTGTTTAAGGAGGTGGGAAACATGGCTGTACCATTTAGAAGAACTTCAAAAACTAGAAAACGCCTACGTCGTACACATTATAAATTAAGAGTTCCTGGCATGACAGAATGCCCAAATTGCGGAGAAATGAAATTAGCTCACCGCGTTTGCCCAAGTTGTGGAACTTATAAAGGTAAAGAAGTGATCAGTAAATAATGAATGAAAGAGGTTGCTTTAAAAAACTTATCCTTTTAAAGCAACCTCTTTTTATTGCTGGGAATCATATTACTTTACATCGGACATCAGATCAATTCTCCATTCTTATCCTCAATATCTACAATTCTTGTTTCTTATATCTCTTCTTCATAGAGTTTGTCTATTATTTTTTCCTTTCGTATTCTTTTTAATTTTGGACCTGCTTAGATAGATGAAAAAAGTCTACCGTTTCTATTTAATGCATATACATTATTAAACATTAGTTTATGAAATGTCCAATTTTTCTCTTAAGTTTCCTTATGGATAGAGAGATTGAAATTGTTTAGGAGGGATATGTATGACGATCGTCCGTCAAGATGCATGGACAAAGGATGAAGACTTACTTTTGGCAGAAGTTGTTTTGCGACATATTAGAGAGGGGAGTACACAATTAAAAGCCTTTGAAGAAGTAGGGCAAAAATTGAATCGAACCCCAGCTGCATGTGGTTTTCGCTGGAATTCATTTGTTCGAAAACAATATAAAACAGGGATTGAGCTAGCGAAAAAACAACGTAAACAGTTAAAAAAGAATCCACAAACGTTATATGAAGTGAATGTAGAAAAAATAGAGGAAATCGAACAGCCAACAAGAAAATATGAAAAACTTTCCTTAGATCAAATTATTACGTATTTAGAACAATTCAAGGAAAAGGAAAAGAAAATTGAATCATTGAGTCAAGAATTAGAAAGTTTAAAAGAACGCTATCAAACATTAGAAAAGAAAGAACAAGAAGCAACCCGTGAAAATGAAATGTTGAAAAAAGAGAACAAGGCATTAAAAGATGATTATCTGGCGTTACTTTCCATTATGGAGAAGGCGAGAAAATTAGCAGTAAAAGAAGATGAAAATAATGTTCGGATGAAATTTCAAATGGATCCGAACGGGAACTTAGATGTGATTCGAAATAAATAAATAAATGAGGAATTAAATAAAAAAGCCCCGCTGTAATATTTTGTCAGGTTAAAAGATACAGTGGGAGCTTTCTATTTTTAATAGAAAATGTATGAAATGAATATTTTTTTTGAATACATAATAAATGTTTTTAAAAAAGTAAATGATTTCGAAAAATTGAAGGAATTTGTCGATGTATAAAGAATATATAAATATAAAAGGTTTTTTATTATACACTCAAACCTTTTATAAATTTTGTTACAAAAGATGGCAAGGGGAGAGGATAGCTTGAAACGGATATTAATCGCTAATCGAGGTGAAATTGCTAGACGAATCATAACAACTTGTAAACAACTAGAAATTGAGACTGTTGCCGTCTATTCTGAAGCAGACAGTGAATTGCCCTATGTAAAAGAGTGGTTATGGTTTATTATCTGAGAATGGCGATTTTGTAAAACGAATTGAACAGGCTGGTATTACTTTCATTGGTCCAAATGCAGATATACTTACTTTAATGGGAGATAAGATATCAGCAAGGAGAGCGATGGTAGAGGCTGGAGTGCCTGTTGTACCTGGTTCGGACGGAGGTGTAACATCCGTTTCGGAAGCTATACAAGTAGCAAAGGAAATCGGCTACCCTGTCATGCTTAAAGCAAGTGGGGGTGGAGGCGGAATTGGAATGGTGCTTTGTAAAAATGAACAAGAGCTATCAACATCTTTCTCGAAGATTCAGTCTCGAGCAAAAGCATACTTTAATTCCGAAAGCGTTTTCCTGGAAAAATTCATCCCCAATGCTCGTCATATTGAGGTGCAAATATTCGGTGACCAAAATGGGAATGTAATTCATTTATATGAAAGAAACTGTTCTGTCCAAAGAAGGAATCAAAAAGTAATAGAAGAAACTCATTCGCCAAATCTTAGTGAACAGACGAGAGAAAAATTATATGAAGCGGCTAAACGAGCTGCTAAAGCCGTATCTTATACGAATGCAGGAACGGTTGAATTTATTGTCGATGAAGCAGAAAATATTTATTTTCTTGAAATGAATACACGACTTCAAGTAGAACATCCGGTAACAGAAAGAATTTGTGGTATCGATTTAGTGGAATGGCAAATCAAAATTGCCAAAGGTTTAGAGATACCTCTACAACAAGAAAGCATCAAATCTTTTGGACATGCCATTGAATTTCGCGTTTATGCAGAAAATCCGAACAATTTTTACCCATCTCCTGGAAAAATTTCTACATTAAATTGGGGCAATCAGACCAACATACGAATTGATTCAGGATATGAACAAGGAAACACGGTTACACCTTTTTATGATCCATTAATTGCAAAGGTAATTGTCCATGAGGAAAATAGAGAACAATGTTTACAAGTGGCAAGGTCGTTTTTTAAAGAAACAAAAATTAGTGGTATTCAAACAAATATCCCATTATTTTTACATATATTGGAAAATCCAGATTTTAAAAGAGGATCCTATTCAACAAATTTATTAAAACAAATGGTAACGAACTAAGGAGTGTGAAATTATGAAAGAAATTTATGCAGAAATGGCTGGTACCGTTTTTCAACTTCTTGTCAATGAAGGAGAACAAATAGAAGAAGGACAAGTAACGGTCGTTTTAGAATCGATGAAGATGGAAATTCCAGTTGAAAGTAAATTTGCAGGTGAAATTAAAAAGATTCATGTTTCAGAAGGAGACTTTGTAAATGAAGGAGATATATTAATTACAATCGGTTAATGACTAGGGGGGTTGGATATGGTAACAAAACTATCCACTGATTTACGAGAGAAACGTAATAGCATTTACAAAGGGGGACAACCTGAGTATCATCAAAGATTAAAAGAAAAAAACAAACGATTTGTTCGTGATCGTTTACGTTTATTATTTGATAATGGTGAATATCAAGAAGATGGTGCCTTTGCAAATTATGAGGCAGGTGACTTGCCTGCTGATGGAGTTGTAACAGCTATTGGTAAAATCAACGGCCGGGTTGTTTGTGTAATGGCAAATGACTCTACCGTTAAAGCTGGTTCTTGGGGTGCGCGAACCGTTGAAAAAATTATACGTATACAAGAAACAGCGATGAAATTAAAGGTGCCAATCTTTTATTTAGTAGATTCAGCTGGTGCGAGAATTACTGATCAAGTAGATATGTTTCCAAATCGTCGTGGTGCAGGTCGTATTTTTTATAATCAGGTGAAAATGAGTGGCATGGTTCCACAAATTTGTATTTTATTCGGTCCTTCAGCCGCTGGAGGAGCCTATATACCTGCATTTTGTGATATTGTCATTATGGTCGATAAAAATGCATCGATGTATTTAGGCTCGCCAAGAATGGCAGAAAAAGTGATCGGTGAAAAAGTTACTTTGGAGGAAATGGGCGGTGCAAGAATGCATTGTACCGTAAGTGGTTGTGGTGATTATTTAGCTGAAAATGAAGAAGAAGCGATTGAAGCTGCGAAAAAATATATCACTTACTTCCCGCAAAATTATACGGAGAAAACAAAAAAATTAGCTGGATCTAAACCACAGTCTGAAGAGTCACTGGAACAAATTATTCCTACAAATCAAAATGTGCCTTTTAATATGTATGATTGTATTGATACATTGATTGACGAAGGTAGTTTCTTTGAGATCAAAAAATTATTTGCACCGGAAATTATTACAGGTTTAGCAAGAATGAATGGGCAAACGGTAGGAATTATTGCAAACCAGCCGAAAGTAAAAGGCGGCGTTTTATTTATTGATTCAGCTGACAAAGCTGCGAAGTTTATTATGCTTTGTGATGCATATCATATTCCGCTCATCTTTTTAGCGGATGTCCCAGGTTTTATGATTGGTACACAAGTGGAAAGACAAGGTATTATTCGTCATGGTGCAAAAATGATTGCCGCAATGAGTAGTGCAACAGTACCGAAAATTTCTGTTATCGTTCGGAAGGCTTACGGGGCAGGTTTATATGCAATGGCCGGTCCAGCCTTTGAACCCGATGTTTGTCTTGCGTTACCGACAGCTCAAATTGCTGTTATGGGGCCTGAGGCTGCAGTAAACGCGGTTTACGCGCGAAAAATTAATGAAATTGAAGATCCGAAAGAAAGATATCAGTTTATAAAACAAAAACAAGATGAATATAAAGATCAAATTAATATATATAAACTTGCTTCAGAACTAATTATCGATGATATCGTCGAACCAAACGAATTACGAGATGCACTTATTGATCGTCTATCTATGTATGAATCAAAAGATATCCCATTTAGTGAGCGAAAACATCCAGTTTATCCTGTATAATATTTTAAAAAAACAAGCTGTTATTGACTTTCGAAGTCAGAACAGCTTTATTTTTTTATAAAAACGTTTTGAAAATAAGGTTAAAAGAAGTTTAAATCGATGTATTTACGGAGTGTTTTTGATAATATGGATATAAAAGTGACCAGGTGAGTAGAAATGAAAATAGGTATCATTGGTGGCGGTTCAATTGGTTTGTTATATGCTTGTTATTTAAGTAAACATCATAAGGTAACACTTTACTGTCGCAGAATATCGCAAGCTAACGAGATCAACCGTCATCTAGTTCGTTTAAAAAAACAAAATGACGAACAATTAGTCCCTATTCAAGCTAAGGTTTCCGAAACATTAGATCATGAAGAGTTAATCATTGTTTGTGTCAAACATTATCATTTAGAAAGTTTAATGCCTATACTTCTACAAACAGATAAAAACACAATTCTTATCTTTTTACAAAATGGAATCGGTCATTTATCGGAAATAGAAAAGCTTCCGCATAAACATATACTTGTCGGTGTGGTGGAACATGGGGCTATGAAAGAAAATGATCGAGTCGTTCGTCATACTGGAGATGGCGTTACCCGTTTTTCCATATTTAAAGGAACAGAAGAAAAGATTCGTACTGTTAAAGAACAAATATCAACCGAAGACTTCCCTTTTATTATTGAAAAAGACTACTGGAAAATGTTAAAACATAAATTACTAGTGAATGCAGTGATTAATCCGTTAACAGCATTATTAAATATAAAAAATGGACAATTACTAACCAATCCTTTTTATAATTACTTGTTTCAACAATTTTATATGGAAGTAGCTAGTATACTTCAGATTTCTAATAAGGAAGAAGTCTATCAATATTTACAAACGGTTTGTCAAAACACGGCAGAAAATGAATCATCGATGTTACGTGATTTGAAATTAAATAATCGTATGGAAATTGATGGTATTCTTACACCTTTAATTGAAAAAGCGGAGAAAAACAATTTACATGTTCCATTTCTCCTTGCTGCCTATGAAGCGTTATGTAAAAGAAATAGGACGTAAGGTATCCATTGTATTATACGGGCTTTGGTCGGTTTCGTGCTTCGTGTTTTCATTATAGAGATTAAAATTTGAGGTTCTCTCATTTTTAATGACTAATTTGAGATGATTCTATTGTATCATTTATGGTATGATTCAATTTGTTGTTTGGAGATATTGGAGCGATCAATCAAATTATCAAGAAAGGGACATTTCGGGGGCAGGCTTGTCTATCATCTGAAATACCATCATCTATTTATAAAAAGGTTTTACATAAATAAAATTTAAATGAAAGGAAGTTACACTTCATGGAAGTGCTTCAATTACAATTAGCTTCAAAAAATAATCTTGTCAATCAATATATTGAAAATAATAAGTCATCATTGTTTCATTATAATTTCCGCAGTGATGAGGATTTATTTGCTCGATATGATGAATTAATGAACCGTGAATTTCCTCGGAGGAAACTTGCGATTCATATTAAAAAATATATGAAGAAGTTTGCTCAATCTAGGGAAATTGACAAGTCCCTTGAACGACTTGAACAACCGGACAGTGTCGTTGTGATTGGAGGCCAACAAGCAGGACTTTTGACAGGTCCGTTATATACGATACATAAAATCATATCCATCATTAACTATGCTCGCCAAAAGGAAGCCGTTCTGGGAAAACCAATCGTTCCGATTTTCTGGATTGCAGGCGAAGACCATGATATTTTCGAAGTTAACCATGTTTACAAGTTAAATGAAGGATTATTAAGTAAGACGACGTTTCATCAGAAAGATAACAAACAAAAACGAATGGTCTCTAAAGTAAGTTTAAATAAACAACAGTTGAAAAAATGGTATCGAGATGTAATCGCTAGTTTTGGAGAAACACCATTTACAAAAGATGTACTAGATTTTCTCGATGCACAAGTTCAAGATCAGATGACTTATACGGACTTTTTTGCAAAAATTATTACAGCGCTTTTCAAAGATTACGGCTTACTTCTAGTTGATTCAGCACATCCAGAATTAAGAAAAATAGAACAACCTTACTTCAAATGGATGATTGATCACGGTGAAGTAATTACAGACTTATTATTAGAACAACAACATACCCTTCATCTTAAAGGTTATAAAAATATGATCGAAAGTGATAAAGATAGTTTTCAATTGTTTTATGAACAAAATGACGAGCGGATATTGCTTCGGTACAATCGCGACATAGAAAGAGTTGTTGCTGATGGAGTTACCTTCGCAAAATCAGATCTACTTCGAATTTTAGAACAATCACCTGAAAAATTTAGTAACAATGTCGTCACCCGTCCATTAATGCAAGAATTTCTATTTCCTACTTTGGCCTTTATCGCAGGACCTGGTGAAATATCCTATTGGGCCGAATTAAAGAACATCTTTGAACTAGCCGAAATTAAAATTCCAATTATTGTGCCACGGATGAATATTACTTATTTAGAAAGAAATGTCGAAGCTTATGTAAAAGAATTCCAATTAAAATTGGAAGATGTCTTGAAAAACGGTGTGGCGAAAGAAAAAGAACTGTTTATTGAATCGTTAAAAGAGAAAACGATCGAAGATACAGTTGCCATTGCAAGAAAAGAAATATTACAACAATATAAAAGGGTATACGAAAAATTCCTTCAATTTGATAAAGGGATGCTTCCGATTATCGAGAAAAACGCAAAATATATAACCAATCAGTTAGATTATTTATTAAATAAAGCAGATGAGTTAGTAAAACAAAAAAATCATCACGTTTTAAGTAAATACGACCGAATTGAACTTGCTTTACTTCCTTTTGGAGGATTGCAAGAACGATGTTGGAATATCTTTTATTTTCTAAATAAATATGGTTTGTTATTTATTAACCGTGTTCAAGAACTTCCACTAACTTGTAATGGTAATCACTTTGTAATCAAAATGTAATAATATTCAGAAAATAAGACAATAGATTCCGTCGAAAAAACTGCCATCATGGCAGTTTTTTTCTTTTCTTGCAAAAACATCTTCTCTATTTTTACATTTTTATAACGTCTTAAAAAATGGTGGCGCGAAGTGGGGGAATGTGGTAAATTTAGGTTAAGAAGTGGAGGGAAATTACATGTTCATGGGAGAATATCGACATAATGTTGATGCGAAAGGCAGACTCATTGTTCCTGCCAAATTTCGCGAAAATCTCGGCAGTACTTTCGTATTAACCCGAGGACTTGACCAATGTTTATTTGGTTATCCCATGGATGAATGGAAAGTAATAGAAGAAAAGATCAAATCCCTCCCAATGACGAAAAAAGATGCACGAGCCTTCGCAAGATTTTTCTTTTCAGGTGCCACAGAATGTGAACTCGATAAACAAGGTCGTATCAATATTCCTTCCACTTTGCTTCAATATGGACAGCTTGAAAAAGAATGTGTCATATTAGGTGTTTCCAATCGGATAGAAATTTGGAATAGAGAGATTTGGGAAAGCTATTTTGCTGAATCAGAAGAATCCTTTGCAGAAATCGCTGAGAATTTGATTGATTTTGACTTGTAAGGGGAAAATATTTTCTAAGCTACAACGTAAGTAATTTAGCATGACAAAGAAAGGAAGAATTCCCATGTTTAAACATAAAACTGTTCTTTTACACGAAGCCGTGGAAGGGTTAAATATTCAACCTGATGGCATATATATTGACTGTACATTAGGTGGAGCCGGTCATAGCGAGGCCATTGTAAAGCAATTATCAGATGACGGAAAACTATATGCCTTTGACCAAGATCTAACGGCAATTGAACATGCAAAAGTGAAATTAAAACCTTATCAACATAAAGTAGAGCTAATCCATCGTAATTTTGCATCCATAAAAGAAGAACTGAATAAGCGGGGCATCGAACAGGTTGATGGGATATTGTATGATTTAGGAGTTTCTTCACCTCAATTTGATGAACCGGAACGAGGGTTTAGTTATCAACATGATGCTGTTTTGGACATGCGTATGAATCAAGAAAATGAGTTAACTGCAAAAATAATCGTGAATGAATGGCCGTACGAAAAACTCGTTTCAATTTTCTTTCGTTATGGTGAGGAAAAATTTTCTAAACAAATTGCAAGACAAATTGAAAAAGTAAGAAATCAGCGGACGATTGAAACAACTGGTCAACTTGTCGATATAATTAAGGAAGCTATCCCCGCACCAGCACGTCGAAAAGGTGGACATCCCGCTAAACGTGTATTCCAAGCCTTACGAATTGCGGTAAATGATGAATTAAATAGCTTTGAGTATTCTCTTGAGCAAAGTATTGAATTGTTAAAAAAAGGTGGTAGAGTGGCTGTCATAACGTTTCACTCTTTAGAAGACCGCATTGCAAAACAAACCTTTAAACAATATGCAGAAATTCCAGAGTTGTATTCTGGGCTGCCTATTGTACCGAAAGAATATCAACCGACATTAAAAGTGATAACTAGAAAGCCAATACTGCCATCTGATGAAGAATTGAAAGAAAATCACCGCGCACATTCGGCAAAGCTTCGAATTGCGGAAAAAGTAAAAGATCTGTAATAAGGGGGGAATAATATGAGCAATTTAGCAAAAAAATACCACATTCAAGAAGTTGTACAGCCGGAACAGAAGCCAAAAAAACGTATCGTAAAAAAGAAGAGAAGAATTACAAAAGGAGAAAAGTATATTTATATCCTCTTTGGGATCGTTTGTTTTTGCTTATCCTACTTCATTATTTCCAATCAGACATCCATATATAAAGTAAATAGAGAAATACAAGTTATGGATGCAAAAATCGTTGAGCAGTCAAAGGAAATGGAAGAATTACAAGGACAGGTTGACGAATTACTAGAATATGGTAGAGTATTAAAAGTAGCAAAAGAACAAGGACTTGAGCTACAAAAAAATAACGTAAAGGCTGTACCGAAACCATGAAAAAAAGAAAAAGTATGAATCGAAGAGCACTGGCATTGTTTACAATATTCAGTTTGCTCTTTTTTATATTAACGTATCGATTTTTAGCCATTCAAATTACCGGTCAGGTAGAAGGTAAAGAATTAAGAGCCTATGCAAAGGAACGATATGCAAAGGACGCGATATTAGAAGCTTCCAGGGGTTCTATTTTAGATAGAAATGGAGAACCGCTAGCACATGATACAATTACATATAAATTAGTAGCTGTTCTAGATCCATCTGTTTCTCCCAAAAATACAGATTCTCCAAAACATGTCGTTGATCCTGAAAAAACGGCAGAAATTTTATCGCAATATATTGATATGGATAAGTCTGACATTTATTCCATTTTAACAAAAGATGCCTTTCAAGTTGAATTTGGAAAAGCTGGTCGAAATTTGTCCTATGAACAAAAAAATAAAATCGAGTCTTTAAAACTACCAGGAATTACGTTCGTTCGCGAATCAAAACGATCTTATCCGAATGGGGTGCTTGCTTCCCATTTAATCGGATTTGCCAGCATGGACTATAACGATCCAAATCATCATAGACTTGTCGGTCAAATAGGAATTGAAGCAAGTTTAAATGATTATTTGCAAGGGAAAAATGGAAAAATCGAATATGAAAGTGATCGATGGGGATATATTTTACCGACTTCTGGAGCGGAGGTAAATGAGCCTGAAAATGGTGACACCGTATACTTAACGATTGATCGAAAAATTCAAACCTTCCTTGAAGAAGCGATGAATGAAGTCAATCAAGAGTATGAGCCAACTGAAATAATGGGAATTGTTGCTGACGCTAAAACAGGTGCTATTTTAGCCATGTCACAACGCCCAACTTTTGATCCGAACACGAGGGAAGGTATTGAAGAAAATTGGCAAAATCTCATTGTTGAAACAGCTTATGAACCCGGATCAACCTTTAAATTTGTCCCACTCGCAGCTGCCATTGAAGAGGGGATATTCAACCCTAATGAAAAATATCAATCTGGGGTTTTTAATGTAGAAGGTTCACAACCGATCAAAGACCATAATGATGTTGGTTGGGGTGAGATTACATATGCCGAAGGATTCCAACGCTCCTCCAACGTGGCAATGGCGAATCTTGTGAAAAAAATGGGTACAGATACATTCAGAAATTATATTGATCGCTTTAAATTTGGTATGCCAACGGGAATTGGTTTACCGAATGAAGCTGCGGGTGTGATTCAATATCAATGGCCACGGGATCAATATGCTACCTCTTACGGGCAAGGTACGAGTGTTACAGCATTGCAAATGATCCAAGCGATGACGGCAATAACAAATAAAGGTAAAATGATGAAACCTTATCTAATCGAGAAAATAGTTGATGATGATGGGAATGTCGTAAAAAATAGTGGGATGCAAGAATTAGGTTCACCAATTTCATCTGAAACGGCAAAACAAACGTTAAAGATGTTAGAATCGACTGTAAATGGTGAGCATGGTACCGGAAAACCTTTTAAAATTGATGGGTATACTGTTGCTGGAAAAACAGGTACAGCCCAAATCTATGAATCTGGCAAAGGTCTTCTAACCGGCTGGAATAATTACTTGTTTTCCTTTATTGGTGTTGCACCGGCAGATGATCCAGAACTCATTGTTTACGTATTAGTGAAACAACCAAATTTAGATAAAGAAAAATATGAAAGTGGTAGTGTCCCAGTATCAAAAATATTTAATTCCGTTATGAAAAATAGTTTACAATATTTAAATATTAAACCAGATGAATCAATTGAAAAACCAGTGATTCATAACATACCTGATTACACTAACAAAAATGTAGATAAGGCTATTAAAGAATTAACCAATTTGCATGTCAAACCAGTTGTAATAGGTAATGGAAAAAAGGTGACAGCTACTGTTCCGCAAGCGAATACGAAGTTAATCGAAAATGAAAAAATATTAATATTAACAGATAAAGAAATGGTAATGCCGGATATGACCGGTTGGTCTAAGTCTGATGTTATGAAGTTTATGAAAGCGACGGGTGTTCATTTAAATATTGAAGGGAATGGATTTGTCGTAAGTCAAAGTATTGCGCCGAAAACGATTGTAACAAAGGAAAGTACAGGGGATATTAAGTTACAACCTCCTTTGAAGCAATTAGAACAAAAAAATAAAAAACGAGATGATGATTCTTCTGAATAATCCCTCCTATTAAAGACACGTCTATAGGACGTGTTTTTTTTACTATTTACAATAGGTTTCTCCGTTCTATAGGAATATGTACAAGCATATACATGAAATAGGTGATATAGGAGGGGGAATATGCGTAAAGTTTCTCAAGTAACTGTGCGAAAAAGACTGGTTATCACTTTATTAGTTGGATTTCTCATTTTTACAATTATTGGCATACGATTAGCATATGTTCAATTCGTGCTTGGCGATATGTTAACTGAGCGAGCAAAAAATTCGTGGAATCGTGAAATTCCCTTTGAACCGAAAAGAGGAGAAATATTAGATCGAAATGGCATTGCTCTAGCTACAAATATCAGCTCACCGACCGTTTATATTGTTCCACGGCAAATTAAAGATCCTGCCAAAACAGCTGAAAAACTTGCAAATATATTAAATGCAGAAGTTCAAGAAATTTATCAGCAAATTACAAAAAAATCGAGTATGGAACGATTAAAGGCAGGTAGAAAAATTTCGAATGAAAAAGCAAAAGAAATTGAAGAATTAAATTTACCAGGAGTTTATATTGCGGAAGATTCAAAAAGGTATTATCCCTTTGAAGATTATCTGTCCCATGTGTTAGGATTTACGGGCATCGATAATCAAGGATTAATGGGATTAGAGCTATCTTATGATAAGGAACTAGCTGGGAAACGGGGAGCAGTTCAGTTCTATTCAACAGCTAAGGGAGAACGAATGGAGAGCATGCCAGACGATTATCATCCACCTGTTGATGGTTTAGACCTTGTTTTGACAATTGATTCACAAATTCAGACAATTCTTGAGCGAGAATTAGACAATGCTGATGCTCAATATAATCCGGATGGTTTAATCGCTATTGCTATGGACCCAAATTCAGGTGAAATATTAGGTATGGCTTCAAGACCTAATTTCGATCCTGCTGATTTTCAACATGTGGCACCAGAGATTTATAATCGTAATTTACCGATTTGGAGTACGTATGAACCCGGTTCAACCTTTAAAATTATTACATTGGCTGCTGCCCTTGAAGAAGGAAAGGTGAATCTTGAAGAAGAGAATTTTTATGATTCCGGACGTGTCGAAGTTGGCGGTGCTCAACTACACTGTTGGAAAAGAGGAGGACATGGTTCACAAACATTTTTAGAAGTTGTTCAAAACTCTTGTAACCCGGGATTCGTAGAACTTGGTGAACGTCTTGGAAAAGAGAAATTGTTCGACTACATAAAAAAATTCGGTTTTGGAGAAAAAACGGGTATCGATTTAGTAGGTGAAGGTAAAGGAATCCTTTTTGACTTAGATAAAGTGGGTCCTGTCGAACTGGCCACAACGGCTTTTGGACAAGGGGTTTCAGTAACACCCATTCAACAAGTGACTGCTGTTTCTGCAGCAATAAATGGTGGGACCCTCTATCAACCATACGTCGTTAAAGAGTTAGTCGATCCAGAAACGGAAGAAGTGGTTATGCGTAAAAAACCAGTGGCAAAACGGAAGGTGATTTCTGACGAGACATCAAAAACAATTCGCTATGCTTTGGAAAGTGTGGTTGCACAAGGAACAGGAAAAAACGCTTTTGTTGATGGATACCGAGTCGGTGGGAAAACGGGAACAGCACAAAAAGCACAAGGTGGACGTTACTTAGAAAATAACCACATCGTTTCTTTTATCGGTTTTGCACCAGCTGATGATCCGCAAATTGTTGTTTATGTTGCCGTTGATAATCCAAAAGGGACCGTTCAATTTGGAGGCACTGTCGCTGCTCCGATTGTAGGAAATATTATTGAAGACAGTATGCGAGTGTTAAAGGTGACTCCAAGGAAAAATCAAATTGAAAAAGAAACGACTTGGTTAGATACACCATTAGTGGAAGTACCTAATTTAATCGGACTTGAACGGAAGGAAATTGCAAACCAATTTTTCAATCTAAAGATTGATATGAATGGTGAGGGCAACAAAATCATAAAACAAGAACCACAACCAGGTACTAAGGTAAAAGAAGGTTCTACGATTCGAATTTTCCTTGACTAAGCATGACGGTGAAATCGACAAATGGGTTGTCCATTTTCGTTATGTAAAATTTTATTACTTCTGTTAAAAAGAGGAATGCTGATGGATGAAAATGGGCAACCATTTTCATTTTTTTATATTTTTAATTGTTATATAACCAGTTTGAATCGGAAAACAATAAATTCTTTCGTCTAGAACGCGAAATAATACATTAAGTTACATAATTATGAGAATAATTAAGTACAATGTTTGTGATAGGATAAGTCTATTGAAAATAAAAGAAATTCATCCGTCATGATGAAAAAGATTCCATTTAACATAAATTATTCGTGTAAATGATAAACAAACATAGAAAATTTAGCTCGATTACTGTAAAATGTATGTTGGTTATTTTACCCAAAATATAACTAGAAGAATTTTTGTTTGTTAGAAGGAGATGTTGTAATGGAACTCCAAGCGTTATTAGCTCGGTTACAATTTGCTAAAGTAGTAAATTATAAAGAGGATATAAATATTGATTCAATTGAACAAGATACACGAAAAGTTACCGATGGTACATTATTTATTTGCATTGAAGGTGATAAATTTGACGGTCATCAATTTGCCCATGAAGCGGTAAAAAAGGGGGCCGTTGCCATTGTAGCGAATAGAGTCATTCCAAATTTAAATGTACCTACAATTCTTGTAAGGGACACGAAACGAGCAATGGCTATATTAGCAGATGCATTTTATCAACATCCGTCGCAACAACTGTTTTTAGTAGGAGTTACTGGTACAAATGGAAAAACGTCGGTTAGTCATATTGTTGACCATATGTTTCATGTAGCAAACAAAAAAACGGGATTAATTGGAACTTTGTATACAAAAATCGGTAATCAAAAACTTGAGACGAAAAATACAACTCCGGACAGCATTACGTTACAAAAGACGTTTCACGATATGATTCAAAAGGGTGTTGAAGTTGTTAGCATGGAGGTTTCATCCCATGCGTTAGTGCAGGGGAGAACTTGGGGTTGTGATTATGATGTTGCCGTATTTACAAATTTAACGCAAGATCATTTAGATTATCATAAAACGATGGAAGAATATAAAAAAGCAAAGGGCTTATTATTTGCCCAATTAGGAAATCGGTATTCAGAAAAGCAGCCGAAGTTTGCTGTGTTAAATGGAGATGATCCGGCAAGTGAGGAATACAGCCGTATGACTTCTGCCCATGTAATCACGTATGGAATTGATCATCTTGCAGATGTGCAAGCAAAAAATATACGTTTTTCAGCAAGTGGTACTACATTTGAATTAGAAAGTCCTGTTGGTCGTGCGATAGTTGAAACAAATTTGATTGGAAAGTTTAATGTTTATAATATATTGAGCGCGATTGCCGTTGGGATTGTAGCAAAATTACCGTTAAATACAATTGTAGACAGCATTCGCAGTTTTCATTCGGTACCTGGTCGTTTTGAGTTAGTAAAGGGAGGACAATCATTTCCTGTAATTGTAGATTATGCTCATACACCAGATAGCTTGGAAAATGTATTACAAACGGTAAAGTCTTTATCTGAGGAAGCAAATATATATGTCGTAGTTGGCTGTGGTGGCGATCGTGACCGTACAAAGCGCCCGCTAATGGCAAAAGTAGCATGCAGTTATGCCACACATCCAATCTTCACTTCAGATAATCCGAGAACCGAAGATCCGATGCAAATTTTAAATGATATGGTTCAGGGAGTCATGGGCTTACCACATGAAGTCATTCCTGATCGAAAAAAAGCCATTTATCGAGCAATACATGAAGCGAATGATGAAGATATCGTTGTCATAGCTGGTAAAGGACATGAAGATTATCAAATTATCGGCGAAACAAAATATGACTTTGATGACCGGAAAGTAGCACTTGAAGCTATTCGAGAAAAATTAACAAAAGAAATAAAGGAACAATCGTAAAGGGAGGGATTGATATATGCAAGAACAAGTCATCATTTACACGATCTTAACAGCATTCGCCATTACAGTTATCCTCTCCCCAATATTCATACCGTTCTTAAGAAAGTTGAAATTTGGACAAAGCATTCGGGAAGAAGGACCAAAATCCCATCAGAAAAAATCAGGCACCCCAACGATGGGCGGGATCATGATATTACTATCCATCATTCTAACAACGATCATTATGACAAGTCTATTTTCAGAAATGACCGTGGAAGTTTATCTTTTATTATTAGTGACGATCGGATTTGGAATATTAGGTTTTTTAGATGACTTTATAAAAGTTGCGCTGAAACGAAATCTAGGTTTAACATCGAGACAGAAGTTTTTAGGTCAGGTCCTTATTTCTGTCATATTCTTTTTTATTTATCAATCATTTGAAATGTCAACGGCGATACATATTCCTATATTAGATGTTTCTGTTGATATAGGTTGGTTATACGTATTATTTGTTGTATTTTGGCAAGTAGGCTTTTCCAATGCAGTTAACTTAACGGACGGGCTAGATGGATTAGTATCAGGTACTGCAGCAGTTGCATTTGGTGCCTATGCGGTTCTAGCTTGGAATCAAGGCGATTTTGAAACAGCCATCTTTTGCGTTGCAATCGTTGGTGCCGTGTTAGGATTTTTAGTGTTCAATGCCCATCCTGCAAAGGTATTTATGGGAGATACTGGTTCCCTTGCGTTAGGTGGAGCAATCGCAACGGTTTCAATTTTAACAAACTTAGAATTATTATTAGTGATTATCGGTGGAATATTTGTAATAGAAACGCTATCTGTCATTATCCAAGTGGTTTCCTTTAAAACGACAGGTAAACGAATCTTTAAAATGAGTCCTTTACACCATCATTATGAATTAAGTGGATGGAGTGAATGGCGGGTCGTTGTCACGTTTTGGACAGTTGGACTTTTATTTGCAACGTTGGGAATTTATATTGAGGTGTGGTTATAATTGAAAAATATAGCAGATTATCGTAATAAAAAGATTTTAGTATTAGGATTAGCAAAAAGCGGTGTTAGTGCCGCTCTTCTTTTACATGAACTTGGAGCAATCGTCACCGTAAATGATCAAAAACCATTTTCAGAAAACCCTGAAGCACAAGCCTTATTAGAAAAAGGGATAAAAGTTATCTGCGGTGAACATCCGGAAGATTTATTAGATGAGGGTTTCCAGTTAGTAGTTAAGAACCCAGGTATACCATATTCCAATTTTTTAATTGAAGATGCACTTTCAAGGGGAATTCCAATCATCACAGAAGTCGAGCTTGCGTATAAAATATCTGATGCCGATTTTATCGGAATAACAGGGACAAACGGTAAAACAACGACGACAACATTAATCTACGAAATGTTAAAAGAAGGCCAAAAGAATCCGTTAATTGCAGGAAATATTGGAAAAGTGGCTTCTGGTGTTGCAAGGGAGGCAACAGCAGATCATAAAATTGTTATTGAACTATCTTCCTTTCAATTAATGGGAATTCGTGAATTCCGCCCAAAAATTGCCGTAATCACAAATCTTTACGAAGCTCATCTGGATTACCACGGTACACGAGAAAACTATGTAAACGCTAAGAAAAATATATATAAAAATCAAAAGGAAGAAGACTTCTTAATTTTAAACTTTGATCAAGAAGAATGTACACAACTGGCTGCTGAAACAAAAGCAACCGTAATTCCGTTTTCTACTGAACAATATTTAGAAAATGGAGTTTCGGTAAAAGACGGTTACGTTTATTTTAAAGGTGAAAAAGTGATTGAATGTAACAAAATTGTATTACCTGGAAAGTTTAATTTAGAAAATATATTAGCTAGTGTTGCTGCGGCAAAGTTAAGCGGTGTTTCAAATGCAGCCATTGAAAAAGTTTTAACTACATTTCAAGGGGTACGTCATCGCCTCCAATTTGTTCGGAATTTTAATGGTCGCCTATTTTATAACGATTCGAAAGCAACCAATATACTTGCAACAAGAATGGCACTTACATCATTTGACCAACCAATCATATTACTAGCCGGAGGACTGGATCGAGGTAATGGATTTGAAGATTTAATTCCTTATCTTCACAATGTAAAATCTTTGATCGCTTTTGGAGAAACGAAAGAAAAACTATTAAAAACAGGTCAGAAAGCAGGGATAGAAAATTTGCATGCCGTCAATAATGTTGAAGAGGCTGTACCACTAGCTTATTCTTTGTCTCAACCGGGAGATGTTATTCTTCTATCACCAGCATGTGCTAGTTGGGATCAATATAAAAATTTTGAAATAAGAGGGGACATTTTTATTAATGCGGTGCATAAGCTAGTATAAGAGCTTGGACAATTTTTTCCAAGTAAAAGATTGGCAAGCTCGAATTTGCTTTAATGGGGTGACCTGTTTTGCCGGTGAAAAAAACAACTCCAGACTTTGTTTTAGTGATTGTCATACTATCACTCTTATCTATTGGGTTAATCATGGTATATAGTGCAAGTGCTGTTTGGGCTGATTTCCGATTTGACGATTCCTTTTACTTTGCGAAACGACAACTTCTATTTGCCGTAGTAGGATTAGTCGCTATGTTTTTTATTATGAACGTTGATTATTGGACATGGCGGAATTGGTCGAAAATCCTTTTAATCATTTGTTTCATTCTATTAATAGCAGTATTAATCCCAGGAATTGGTAATGTTCGGAATGGTTCAAGAAGTTGGATTGGAGTCGGTGCTTTTTCCATTCAACCTTCGGAGTTTATGAAGCTGGCCATGATCATGTTTTTAGCAAAATATTTAACTACCAATCAAAAACGTATTACGCAATTCACAAAGGGATTTGTACCTAGTCTTGCGCTTGTATTTCTTGCTTTTGGTTTAATTATGTTACAACCAGATTTAGGTACAGGTACGGTTATGGTCGGGACTTGCATGATTATGATTTTTGTTGCAGGTGCAAAAATATCTCATTTTATTGGACTAGGGTTAGTCGGTGTTGCCGGTTTTGTTGGACTCATTTTAGCCGCACCATATCGAATGGATCGGATCACTTCTTATCTTGATCCTTGGTCTGATCCGTTAGGAACTGGATTCCAAATTATTCAGTCATTATATGCGATTGGTCCAGGTGGGTTGTTTGGTTTAGGATTAGGACAAAGCAGACAAAAGTTTTTCTATTTACCTGAACCACAAACAGACTTTATCTATGCAATTTTAGCTGAAGAATTAGGATTTATTGGTGGAGCTTTTGTCTTACTATTATTTGCGTTACTATTGTGGCGCGGCATTCGCGTAGCATTAAATGCGCCAGATTTATATGGAAGTTTTTTAGCAGTTGGCATTATTTCCATGATTGCAGTCCAAGTGATGATCAATATTGGAGTAGTTACCGGCTTAATACCTGTTACAGGAATTACCCTACCATTTTTCAGTTACGGTGGTTCATCACTAACTTTAATGCTCATGGCCGTGGGGATATTATTAAATATTAGCCGGTATGCGAGAATTTAAGTTTAAAAAATTTACAAAAAGAAGGGAGGAAATAACCTCCCTTCTTTTTTATACAGATTTATATCACTTCGATATCATTTTAGTAATATTCTATTTACATTTCTAAAACAAGCACCAATTTTTACAAAAAGTATAGTATCATTACTTGTTGAAAGGAGCGTCAAATATTTCCAGCATTTTAATTGAATAAAAAAAGTAAATAAGAAAAGTTTACCATTTGTATCGGAATCGGTCGCAAACTTGTGTTATAATAAAATAAGACCAAAAAAATAGTATAAAAGTTCTATACATAATTTCTACCTATGGAATTAAAATTAATCATATTAACCTCTATAAATTAGGTGAGGTGCAAAGCTTGGCAAATAAAGTTGTTTCAATTGAAGATCGGATTCCGAAGTTAAAAGAACAACGGAAGAAAAAGGCGAACCGTAGAATTGTTACTCTTTTGTTATTGTTTCTTATGTTAATTATTTCTATTCTTTATTTCCAATCACCATATAGTAAAATTGGTGAAATCCATGTAACAGGGAATCAATTAACACCCACAAAAGAGATTATCGAGACGAGTAATTTAACGGATAAAACCGTCCTATTTAATTTAAATAAAAAAGACATTGCAGAACGGATTTTAACTTTGCCAGCGATTGAAAAAGTTGAAATATCGATCCGATTTCCAAATCGAGTAAATGTCCATATAACCGAGCATGAAATGATCGGCTATATGCATGAAAATGGATCGACTTATCCATTTTTGGAAAACGGGATTGTAGTTAAAACCGATACAAATGACGTACCAGAGATTGGTCCGGTCTTAGAAGATTTTAATGATGAGAAAATACAAAGTATGCTTGCAGAACAATTAAAGCAAATGCCTGAAGAAATTCGGAATTCTATCTCAGAGATCATTTATACTCCAAAAAAGACAGATGAATACAGTATAAATGCATTTATGAATGACGGGAACGAGGTGCGTGCTACACTCCGTACCTTTGCAGAAAAAATGAAATACTATCCTACTTTTGTGAAACAATTAAATCCAGAAGATAAAGGCATAATTGATATAGAAGTAGGGGCTTTTTTTAAATCGTTCCAATCAGAAATCACAGATCAAAATGCGGAAAAAAATCAAAATGACGCTTCAGATCTTCAATAAGGGAAAATCAACCATCTGAAAATAAGTGAAAATATAGAAAGAAAGTGTAGATGAAATTGAAGAAAAATCGGATTGTTCTATCAATCGTTTTTTTAGTACTAGGTTTTATGTTGAGTTTTTCCTATCAATTGACGAAAACGAATGAGGAACATGTCGTCATTAACGATAAAGAATGGGAGCGGAACACTCAGTTACAAAATCAACTGAATGAACTTGAAGAAAAGAATATACGTTTGCAGGAAGAGCTTTCTCAAAAACAAGAAAAATTATTTGAACTAGAAGCGAGTGTAGTTGAAGATGAAAAAGTCCTTGGTGATTTAGCAAAGAAAGTTGAAAAATTGCGAATGATTCTTGGACAAGTTGCTGTTCGAGGTGAAGGTGTAATTGTAACACTAGATGATGGAACCATTGATTCGAACGCAAGTGATATTAGTAGCTACATCGTTCATGAGCAACATGTTTTAAATGTTGTAAATGAATTATTTATTTCTGGTGCTGAGGCAGTCGCGATAAATGGGAAACGTTTGACGAGCAATTCTTATATAGAATGTACAGGTCCAGTAATTACAGTTGATGGTGAACGTTTTCCTGCACCATTTGTTATAAGTGCCATCGGAAATGCTGATACTTTGGAAAAGGCCATTAATATGCAAGGTGGTGTAAAAGATCAGCTCGTCAATGAATCCATCGTGTTTAAATTAGAAAAAAAAGATCTCATCGTTATTGAGCCTGTATTAAGTAAAAATTCGTAATTGATATTAGAAAGATTGATGTTAATGGCAAAAATAGAGAAGAAAGGGTTTATTTTTATTTGTTTTTTATTTGGTGTCATGATAGCAATACAAATTAACTCTTTAAAACAGGAAACAGAAATCGAGTCAAGAAGTACATGGCAATTAAGGGAAAATTTAACGAATGCCATGAAGACAGAGACAAAATTGTTACAAGAGATTCAAGAAATTGATGAATTAATTGCTCAATATGAAACAGAAAAGGTGCAATCAGGTAAAACGATACTTACGGATACATTAAAAGAACTTCGGTTAGAAGCTGGACTTGAGGAATGGGAAGGTCCTGGAATTACAATAACGGTAACGAGAGCAGAAGAATTTATTGCGGCAGGAGATTCTGATCCATATATTTCACCATCGGTACTTCACAAGTTAATAAATGAACTTAATCGATATGGTGCGCAAGCCATTTCTATCGGTGAACAGCGCATCACGCCATATTCAACTATTCGATTTATCGAAGGTGAAACGAAAATTGACGGCTATCCATTGCGAGACTTTCCTCTACATATAAAAGTAATAACAGAAGATGAAGAAACGGCAGAAAAGTTGTATAATTATATGCAAGTTTCAACAATTGCAGATGACTTTTTTATTGAACGTTTTAGAATTTCAATATCTGAACCGAAACAAAATATCGTGATTCCTGCCTATAATGGTGACTTTAAAATTAAAACCATGGAAATTGTAAATTAGAAAGGGATAGATTAAGAGAATGTGGCTCCCTGTATTAGGACTACTCATAGGCATTATTTTAGGTATACTTACTGATATAGATATTGCTGATCAATATTCCGATTATCTTTCAATTGCTATACTGGCTGCACTAGATACTTTACTAGGTGGAATACGAGCGCAACTGCAAAAACTTTATGATGAAATGATATTCGTTACCGGATTTTTTACAAATATTATTTTGGCTGCAAGTTTAGCTTTTCTCGGCGTTCAGATTGGTGTAGACTTGTATTTAGCAGCAGTTTTTGCTTTTGGAGTAAGATTGTTTCAAAATATAGCAGTAATTAGAAGAATTTTAATTTCAAAATGGTCAAAGAAAAGAAAAAATGAAAAAAGCACAATAAATTAAAAGGAAAATACATTAAAAAAGCGAATATTTTTAGTGTTACTATTTTTTTATTTACTGATTTTCAAAAATACGTTTTAATTAATGTATGAACATAGTTTTATAAAATAGCTTTTAACATGTTTTACCAAGAAATTATTTGAGAAAAATATTAAGTTGTTGTTCAAGAGAAATGTGGGGGAAAAGGAGGTGCCATAGATGAACAGCAATGATATCTTTGTAAGTCTAGACATCGGTACATCCAATGTAAAAATCATAATCGGTGAAATTGTAAATAAATCATTAAACATTATCGGAGTCGGAAATGTAAAATCTGAAGGGTTAAAAAAAGGTTCGATTGTTGACATCGATAAAACTGTTCAATCTATTAAGCGTGCCAAAGAACAAGCAGAACGAATGATTGATATGGAGATTCATAAAGTCATCGTTGGCATTCCGGCACATAATATCTCACTAATCGATTGTCACGGAGTTGTAGCTGTAAGCAGTGAGAATCGAGAGATTACGGATGAGGATGTTTATCGTGTTACTGATGCTGCCCAGGTAATATCCATACCGCCTGATCGGGAAATTATTAATATTATTAAAAAGCAATTTATTGTTGATACACAAGATGAGATCAATGATCCTAGGGGAATGATTGGTGTCCGATTGGAGTTAGAAGGAGCACTTGCCATTGGACCAAGAACGCTTCTACTCAATATTCTCCGTTGTGTTGAAAAGGCTGGTCTTGAGATCGTTGATATAGTTCTTCAACCGTTGGCAACTGGTGAAATTGCTTTATCAAATGATGAAAAGTATTTAGGGACGGCACTTATCGAAATCGGTGGTGGTTCCACCACAGTTTCCGTATTTGAAGATGGTTTTATAAAAGGGACAGTTACATTACCGATTGGTGGAGATCATATTACAAAGGACATTTCGGTTGTCCTGCGTACTTCGACTGAAAATGCAGAGAACATCAAGTTAAAACATGGACTTGCCTTATATGATCTAGCTACAGAAGCTGAAATTTTTTCAGTTCCTATTATAGGTAGCGATGAAAAAGAAGAATACAATCAAAAATTTCTAGCTGAAATTATTGAAGCGCGATTAGTTGAGCTATTTGAACTCGTAATCTATGAAATTCAAAAAATGGGTGTTGAAGATCTTCCAGGTGGCTTTGTACTAACGGGTGGTACTGCAATGATGCAAGGGTTGCCTGAACTTGCCCAAGCCATATTCCAAAATCGCGTTCGTGTCGCTATCCCTGATTATATTGGAGTTCGAGAACCTCAATATACAACAGCAGTAGGAATTATTAAATATGCTTATAAGAATACTAGATTACAAGGGAAAGAATCAGAGACCGCCGTTGTACCAGTTGAGCAACAGGAACGTAAAACGGCAAAACCACAAGCGAATGTAAACCATACTGAACCACAACAAGAAAGAAAATTTTCATCAAAGATGAAAAAGTTCCTAGGCTCTTTTTTTGAATAGAAAATACAAGGAATTTGGAATTAGGAGGATTATTGCATGTTGGAATTTGAATCACAAATCGACCAATTAGCGACAATTAAAGTAATTGGTGTCGGTGGCGGCGGAAACAATGCAGTTAATCGGATGATCGAACACGGTGTTCAAGGAGTTGAATTTATTGCCGTCAATACTGATGCTCAAGCTTTAAATTTGTCAAAAGCAGATATAAAAATTCAAATCGGTGCTAAATTGACAAAAGGATTAGGGGCGGGTGCTAATCCTGAAGTAGGTAAAAAAGCGGCAGAAGAGAGTAAAGAACAAATCGAAGAAGTCGTAAAAGGCGCAGATATGGTGTTCGTCACTGCTGGAATGGGTGGTGGAACAGGTACAGGTGCAGCACCTGTTATTGCTAAAATTGCGAAAGAACTTGGTGCTTTAACAGTAGGTGTTGTAACACGACCATTCTCATTTGAAGGAAAAAGACGTCAAACGTATGCATCAAATGGTATTACGACAATGAAAGACGCTGTCGATACATTAATTGTCATTCCAAATGATAGATTGCTGGAAATCGTTGATAAGAGTACACCAATGTTGGAAGCTTTTAAAGAAGCAGATAATGTTTTACGTCAAGGTGTACAAGGAATTTCCGATTTAATTGCTGTACCTGGACTTATTAACCTTGACTTTGCCGATGTGAAAACCATTATGTCTAATAAAGGTTCTGCTTTAATGGGAATTGGCATTGCATCTGGAGAAAATCGTGCCGCAGAAGCAGCGAAAAAAGCAATTAACAGTCCTTTATTGGAAACATCTATTGACGGCGCTCAAGGCGTAATTATGAACATTACTGGTGGATCGAACTTAAGTCTATTTGAAGTTCAAGAAGCAGCAGAAATTGTTTCTTCTGCATCTGACGAAGAAGTAAACATGATCTTTGGTTCTGTGATAAATGAAAACTTAAAAGATGAAATAGTTGTAACAGTTATTGCCACAGGTTTTAATGAAGAATTAAAACAAGCAAAACCTACTACACGTTCTAATGCTGGACAAGCGAAAAATTCTACCACTACACAACCTAAAACACAAACACAAACGCATAGTCAAATTCAACAGCAAAGAAGAGAACCGGTAAAAGAAGAGCCACATTATCAAGAATCATCTCGCAATAATACAAACGTAGATTATCAAGATGATATGCTAGATATCCCAGCGTTTCTCCGCAACCGTAACAAAAGAAGACTTTGAAATTAAAAAGATTACCCATTTAAAAGAGTGTACAAATCCTTAAGATGGGTAATCTTTTTTATTGATGATATCCCTCTCAAAGTTTACCACCTTGAACTATATTATTTTGCATTCTGAAACTCTGAAACATTTCTTCGATCCGTTTTCCTTCCAAATCAATTCGGTATGATATGACAAAATCATTGATTTTTCTTAAAAAGTTCCTACATTTCGATGACATAAAGTGACACACTTTTTCGAAAAAACAGAATATACTTATTCATAAAGTTGTATAGTTAAAAGAATAAGGTTTTGTAAAAATTTAAACATGGTAAGGAGCACTAGCCGTTGACTTTGTATTTAGATATTATCTGGTTATTAAATTTTTTGTTCGATAGCCTCCTACTCTATTTGACAAGATTCATATTAAAACGAAGGACCAAAAAATGGCGGGTATTTCTCGGTGGATTTTTTGGTTCTTTAATTATATTTGCACCTTTGACGCCATTTGCAATGGTTTCATCTACGATTTTTAAAATCTTCATATCAATCCTCATGGTTATTATAGCCTTTGGATTTAAACGGATGAAATACTTCTTAGTCAATTTAGCCGTATTTTATCTCGTAACATTTGCCACAGGAGGTGCGATGATTGGTGTCCATTATTTAATGAATTTCGACTACAATCTAGCAAATGCTTTATTTTTACCTTATATTCAAGGTTTTGGTGACCCAATTAGCTGGATTTTTGTTATTTTAGGATTTCCGATTGTCTGGTATTTATCAAAAAATACGTTTGAACAGTTTGAAAATGTAAAGATTCAAGCTGACCAGCTCATTGATCTTGATGTTTTTATTTTTCATCAGCCGATTCGTTTAAAAGGCTTAGTTGACAGTGGGAATCAACTTTATGACCCGTTAACAAAAAGACCTGTCATGATTGTATCATTAGATTCTTTATCAGAATATTTACCAAATGAATTACGATCAGTGTTTGAAAATGTAAATCAGTTTTTGGATGACGAAAATGTGGTTCCAGTTGAATGGATGAATCGGCTATCTGTCGTGCCGTATCGTGTTGTTGGTCAGGACCATCAACTTATCGTAACCTTTCGTCCGGATAAAGTAATTCTTTATCAAGATAAAGAAGTTCTGCAAACAGAAAAAGTATTAATAGGAATAGTCAATCAAAAACTTTCTAGCGATGATACTTTTGACAGTATTATCCACCCAAAAATTATCACGATCGCAAAGAGCCAACAAGTATCTTAACTTTTATTATATAAAAAAGATAAGAAGGGAGTTCGCTATGAAAAAATTAAAATTTTATTTATCTTATTACTGGTCAAAGCTGTTGAGGAAGCTACATATAAAGAAGGCAGATGAGATATTTTATATCGGGGGTAGTGAAGCTTTGCCGCCACCCCTTTCAAAAGAAGAGGAAGAAATTTTAATTCGTAAACTCCCAAAAGGAGACGAAACGGCACGCTCGATGCTAATTGAGAGAAATTTACGTTTAGTTGTTTATATTGCAAAAAAATTTGAAAATACAGGGATAAATATTGAAGATTTAATTAGTATAGGTACAATTGGCTTGATTAAAGGTGTCAATACTTTTAATCCGGAGAAAAAAATAAAACTAGCTACGTATGCTTCCCGTTGTATAGAAAATGAAATTTTAATGTACTTGCGCAGAAATAATAAAGTCCGGTCAGAAGTTTCCTTTGATGAGCCTTTAAACATAGATTGGGATGGAAATGAACTGCTTTTATCTGATGTTCTTGGTACTGATGATGATATCATTACAAAGGATTTAGAAGCGAGAGTGGATCGAAAATTGTTAATGAAGGCCTTGCATACATTATCTGATCGAGAAAAACAAATTATGGAGTTACGATTTGGACTCCGGGGTGGCGAAGAGAAAACGCAAAAAGATGTCGCTGATATGCTAGGAATATCCCAATCCTATATTTCAAGGCTTGAAAAGCGTATTTTTAAAAGACTTCGGAAAGAATTTGAGAAAATGGTCTAACAACTATTTAATAAATTATTTTAAAATTTTTTGCCAACCAAATAGACATTGATAATCTTGGCTTTTGACCCTTATTAGGGTCATTTATTATTTTTTTATGCTGCATATTTTTCCCTCCCGCGGAGATACTGAAAATTGTAAAGCACTCCTGTGAGGAGGGAACAGACGATGATGCGCAACAAAGTAGAAATCTGTGGAGTGGATACATCTAAATTACCCGTTTTAAAAAATGAGGAAATGAGAGAATTATTTAAACAAATGCAGGCGGGTGATTTATCTGCTCGAGAAAAATTAGTTAATGGTAATTTACGTCTCGTATTAAGTGTCATCCAAAGATTTAATAATCGTGGAGAATATGTTGATGACTTGTTTCAAGTCGGTTGTATCGGTCTTATGAAATCTATTGATAATTTTGATTTAAGCCAAAATGTTCGATTTTCAACTTATGCGGTTCCAATGATCATTGGTGAAATTCGTAGATATTTACGGGATAATAATCCAATTCGTGTTTCCCGATCATTGCGGGATATTGCTTATAAATCTTTGCAAGTGCGTGAAAGACTTATGGCTGAGTCATCAAAGGAACCGACTGCAGAGGAAATCGCAAAAGAATTAGATGTACCGAAAGAAGAAATTGTTTTTGCTCTAGATGCAATTCAAGACCCTGTATCCTTATTTGAACCTATTTATAATGATGGTGGAGATCCAATTTATGTTGTTGATCAAATCAGTGATGAAAAAAATAAAGATTCAAATTGGATCGATGAAATTGCTTTAAAAGAAGGGATACGTAGATTAAATGAACGTGAGAAAATGATTTTGAAAAAACGCTTTTTTCAAGGAAAAACACAAATGGAAGTGGCCGAAGAAATCGGTATTTCACAAGCACAGGTTTCCCGCTTGGAAAAAGCTGCGATCAAACAAATGGCAAAAAATATACAATAAAAAATAAATATCGTTTACAATAAAAAGGACTTTCTGTCGTATATGCAGAAGTCCTTTATTATTTATATTAGAGAAAGAAAGTTTATTATCTGATAGCAAATACTGTTAAGTTTTTCTAGTTTCTATGGTAAACTTAGAAAGAGATTCTTTTATAAGTTTACCATATAACTGTATATATGTACTCAATTATACATTAACTTAACAAGCAGGTGATGAAATGGCTGAACCGTTCATTCTTCATAAACGATCCTATTTCCTTATTGAAAAATGGAAAAAAATGAATCCTAAACTGATAGCGGGTTTTACAACAAAAAATGATGGGTTCAGTCTATCACATTATAAAAGTCAAAATTTAGGTCTGCATGTCGGTGACGACCGAGACACCGTTGTAAAAAATCGAAATCAACTTGCTGAAAGTATTCAATTCCCATTATCTCAATGGGTTTGTTTAGAACAGACGCACGGAAACAACGTCCAATATGTAAATGAGCACCATTGGGGAAAAGGCGCTTCAAATTATTCGACTAGTATTAAAAATTGTGATGGTGTTTACACAGATAAAATTGGAACATTATTAGCGTTAATGTATGCCGATTGTGTGCCGATATATTTTTATGCACCAAAGGAAAATTTTGTTGGCATTGTGCATGCAGGATGGAAAGGTACTGTCAAGGAGATTGTACAAACTATACTTGTACAATGGCAGGAATTAGGTATTGACATTGCGTCTATTTATGCTTGCATCGGTCCTTCCATTTGTAAACATTGTTATATTGTAGATGACAACGTCATTCATGAGGTAGAAAAAATGAATATTCCCAATCAAACACAGTTTTATAAAAATGTGGATACTAACCAATATCAGCTTGACCTAAAATCATTAAATAAGATGTTATTAACAACATGTGGTGTAAAAGAGCATCAAATTGATGTTACAAGTCTTTGTACGAGCTGTCATCATCAAGTATTTTTTTCTCATCGCCGCGAAAAGGGAAAAACCGGGCGAATGATGGGCTTTATAGGATTAAAGGAGGATTAGCCTTGAGAAGTGTAGAAAGTAATTTAGCAGTCATTCGAGATAAAATAACACAATCTTGTAAAAAAGTAGGCCGTGATCCTCGAGATATAAAAATTATTGCTGTTACAAAGTACTCAACCATTGAGCGAACAAAAGAAGCGATGGAAGCAGGAATCACTCATCTAGGTGAAAACCGTGATCAAGAGTTTTTAAATAAATATGAAGCGTTAGGTAATGAACCAACTTGGCATTTTATTGGTACTTTACAATCAAGGAAAGTTAAAAATATTATTGATAAAGTCGATTATATTCACTCACTTGATCGCCTATCGCTTGCTAAGGAGATCAATAAGCGAGCAAACAAAACAATTAATTGTTTTGTACAAGTAAATGTTAGTGGAGAGGAATCAAAACATGGTCTTTCGCCAGAGGACACAATTCCGTTTATTGAATCGCTGCAACAATACTCTAATATTCGTGTAATAGGTTTAATGACAATGGCGCCGCACACGAAAGATGAAATGATCCTTCGTTCCTGTTTTAAAAAACTCCGACAGTTACAACAAGACATTCAATTATTATCACTCAACAATGCACCATGTAGAGAATTATCAATGGGAATGTCAAATGATTATGAAATTGCCATTGAAGAAGGTGCGACTTATATTCGAATTGGTACGGCCCTAGTAGGTGAATAGTTTGGAGGTGACCGAAATGGGAATAAAATCTAAAATTAAAAATTGGTTTTTTTTAGATGAATCGTATGATGAAGAATATGATGATGAATATGATAACCATTATGATAAAAATCCTGCACCAAAAGAAACTGCCATTCAAGACAATACTAATCAAATGAAGCAAAATGTTGTTCGGCTTGAAAGTGTAAAGAGTCAATCAAAACTAATTTTATCAGAGCCTCGTGTATTTGCTGATGCACAGGATATTGCTGATCATATTAAAAATCGCCGTGCGGTTGTCGTGAACTTACAAAGAATTGATAAAAACCACGCAAGAAGAATTGTGGACTTTTTAAGTGGAACCGTCTATGCATTAGGTGGAGAAATACAAAAAGTCGGCACAAATATTATTTTGTGTACGCCAGACAATGTAGAAGTAACAGGAAATATTTCAGATATGTTTACAGAGCAAGAATTTGACGATACGAGGTGGTAACAATTGACTGAAATAATTCGAATTATCGATGTGCTATTTGAAATTTATTTTATTGCATTAATTATCTATATTTTTATGTCATGGATTCCTGGATCAAGAGAAACGGCCATTGGCGAATTTTTAGGAAAAATTACAGAACCTTATTTAGAGCCATTTAGAAGATTTATTCCGCCTTTAGGTATGTTTGATTTATCACCAATTGTTGCGATTTTAGTTCTTCAATTTGCTAAAATTGGTTTGATCCAACTTCTAATCATGATTTTTTAATAAGGAGTCAGCATGTCAATATATCAACATTTCCGCCCAGAAGAAAAAGAATTTATTGACCAAGTGCTCACTTGGAAAAGTTACGTTGAAATGAACTACGCGCCAAAATTAACCGATTTTTTAGATCCGCGGGAACAGTTTATTGTTCAATCCATTGTTGGTCATAATGGAGAATGTAAGGTTCAATTTTTCGGTGGAATTCAAGGTGCGGAACGTAAACGCGCGCTTCTATATCCAGATTATTTACAACCAAATGAAGACGAATTTCAAATTCAATTATTTGAAATTCATTACCCAGAAAAATTTATTCAACTGACCCACCCGAAAATTTTAGGGAGTTTAATGGGGATAGGCTTAAAAAGGGAAAAATTTGGCGATATTTTAATGGAGCAAAAACGCAGTCAATTCCTTTGTGCAAAAGAAATTGCAGACTATGTTCGCTTACATTTTCATCACGTTGGTAAAGCGAAAGTTAGGCTCGAAGCATGTTCTTTATCTCAAGCTATACAGGTAAATGAACAAACGGAAGAACATGATTTTACTGTTTCTTCTTTACGGTTAGATGCAGTTTTATCGACGGCAAGTCGTCTTTCTCGTGAAAAAGCACAAAAGTTAATTGAAAATGGACAGGTGAAAGTGAATTTTAAAATAGTCGAATCACCGTCATATCAATTACAAGAAGGAGATCTAATTTCTGCTAGAAAAATTGGACGTATGAAATTAGCCTCAATAGGGGAACAAACGAGAAAAAATAAGTGGCGGATCACACTTGAATTTTTTCATTAAATCTAATCGTTTAGCAGGAAAATTATCACAAACTGTCGAAAAATAGTTTATAATATAAAATAATATGATCTTACTTTGGAGGTGGCTTTATGCCGTTAACGCCGTTAGATATACATAACAAAGAATTTTCCAAGTCTTTTCGAGGTTACGACGAAGATGAGGTAAATGAATTTTTAGACCAAGTAATTAAAGATTATGAGATCATCATTCGCGACAAAAAGGATTTAGAAGAACGTGTAAAGGATTTAGAAGAAAAATTAAAACACTTCAGTAATATTGAGGAAACATTAAACAAATCAATCCTTGTTGCTCAAGAAGCTGCAGAAGAAGTAAAAAGCAATGCACAAAAAGAGGCGAAATTAATTATACGTGAGGCAGAAAAAAATGCGGATCGTATTGTTAATGAGGCACTTTCAAAAGCAAGAAAAATTGCGTTGGAAATAGAAGATTTGAAGAAGCAATCAAAAGTTTTCCGTAACCGATTTAAAATGTTGATCGAGGCTCAGCTTGAAATGGTCAATAGTAAAGATTGGGATCAATTAATGGAATTTGATATTGATGCGACAGAGTTAAAGTCAATTGCTGAAGAAGAAGAATTACATTTTAGCACACAAAATAACTAAAACATGAAAAGTATTGACGAATGAGTAAATATTGCATATAATTCGTTATACAATATTTTAATGGGGAAAATTTCATATGATGAAACGAAGATAGGGACAGTACGACTTCAACTCTTTTACTTAGCGAGCCGGTGATGGTGGGAGTCCGGTTAAAAGGGAAGTTGGAACATCACCCTGGAGTTCTTGTGCTGAAGTAATAGTAAGTACAAGCGTGACTACACGTTATTATATACAAGTGGGCAATTTTTGCCTATTTGGGTGGTACCGCGGGAAAAACCTTCTCGTCCCAAAGGGGATGAGAAGGTTTTTCTATTATTGTAAAATCGTTATGATTACAAATGATTAGAATTTCTTTAAATGGTTAATGATGAATGAAGATAATAAAAGGAAGGTGTAAGAGATTTGGATTATAAAGAAACATTATTAATGCCAAAAACAAAGTTTCCAATGCGAGGGAATTTAACGAAAAAAGAACCTGAAATTCAGGCGAAATGGGAAGAAATGAACATTTATAAAAAAGTACAAGAACGGACGAATGGACGCCAAAAATACGTTCTTCATGATGGACCACCATATGCGAACGGTAGTCTTCATATGGGGCATGCCTTAAATAAAGTCTTAAAAGACATCATCGTACGTTCAAGGTCAATGTTAGGCTATGATGCGCCATATGTTCCAGGATGGGATACACATGGTCTTCCGATTGAACAAGAATTAACGAAAAAAGGTGTTAATCGGAAAGAAATGACTGTTTCTGAGTTCCGGAAACTTTGTGAACAATATGCTTACGAACAAATTGATATTCAACGAAAAGGATTTAAAAGCCTTGGTATTCGAGGAGACTGGGAAAATCCATATTTAACGCTTCATCCAACATTTGAAGCACAACAGATTCGCGTTTTTGGTGAAATGGCGAAAAAAGGTTTAATCTATAAAGGTTCTAAACCTGTTTATTGGTCTCCATCTTCTGAATCAGCTCTTGCTGAAGCGGAAATTGAATATAAAGATGTACGTTCACCATCGATTTATGTTGCTTTCCCAGTAAAAGATGGAAAAGGTGTTTTAGATAATGATACTGAAATTGTGATTTGGACAACGACACCATGGACAATTCCAGCTAACTTAGGTATTTCTGTTCACCCTGAGTTTAACTATATTGTTGTAAACGTTGGGGACCGTAAATTCCTAATTGCTGAAGATTTATTAAAAACTGTGGCAGAAGAAATTGAATGGACAGACTATAAAGTTGTTCAAACAGTGAAAGGAAAAGAGTTAGAATACGTCGTTGCAAAACATCCGATTTATGATCGTGATTCTCTTGTGATGTGCGGTGAACACGTCACTTTAGATGCAGGTACAGGAGCCGTTCATACCGCTCCGGGACACGGGGAAGACGACTTCTATATTGGTCAAAAATATAATTTAGGTGTTTTAGCACCGGTCGATGAAAAAGGACATTTGACGGAAGAAGCACCAGGATTTGAAGGACTTTTTTACGATAAAGCAAATAAAGCCATTACAGAAAAACTAAAAGAAGTAGGGGCTTTATTAAAACTGAATTTCATTACTCACTCCTATCCGCATGATTGGCGTACGAAAAAACCTGTTATTTTCCGTGCTACACCACAATGGTTCGCATCCATTGAACCGATTCGTGAACAATTGCTAAAAGAAATTCAAAATGTTACTTGGTATAATCAATGGGGCGAAACAAGACTATATAACATGATCCGCGACCGTGGTGATTGGTGTATTTCTCGTCAACGGGTATGGGGTGTACCTATTCCAGTCTTTTATGCGGAAAATGGAGAAGCCATTATTACTGAAGAAACCATTGAACATGTGGCGAAATTATTTGAAGAACATGGTTCAAACGTTTGGTTTGAACGTGAAGCAAAAGATTTACTTCCTGAAGGCTTTACTCATCCAGGTAGTCCGAATGGTGAGTTTACTAAAGAGACGGATATTATGGATGTATGGTTCGATTCAGGCTCTTCTCACCATGGTGTATTACGTACACGAGAAGAATTACAATTTCCTGCTGATATTTATTTAGAAGGTTCTGACCAATATCGTGGTTGGTTTAACTCTAGTTTAATTATTAGCGTGGCCGTAAACGGAGTCGCTCCATATAAAGGTGTTGTTTCTAACGGCTTTACAGTCGATGGTGAAGGTAAAAAAATGTCTAAGTCCGTTGGTAACGTCATTGTACCTGAACAAGTAACAAAACAATATGGTGCGGATGTCCTTCGCCTATGGGTAACATCCGTTGATTATACACAAGATGTACGTGTTTCGATGGATCACTTTAAACAAATTTCGGAAGTGTATCGAAAAATCCGTAATACCGTACGATTCATGCTTGGTAACTTGAACGACTTTAATGTGAAAAAGGATGCGGTATCCTTTGAAAACTTACGCGAAGTGGATCAATTTATGCTCGTGAAATTGAATAAATTGATCAAAAAGGTACGTGAAAACTACTTAAACTATAAATTCTCGGAAATATATCATGACCTTACCCATTTTATTACACTCGATTTAAGTGCGTTCTATTTAGACTTTGCTAAAGATGTTCTTTACATTGAGGCGGAAAATAACCTTGTTCGTCGTTCAATGCAAACGGTCATTTATGAATGCTTAGTTGCACTAACAAAAATGTTATCACCGATTTTACCGCATACAGCAGATGAAATTTGGGGCTACATCCCAGGAGTAGAAGAAGAAAGTGTACAATTAACCGATATTCCTGAATATAAGGAAATTCCAAAGGCTGTTGAATTAGAAGAAAAATGGACGAAATTCATGGAGCTTCGTGATGAAGTCTTAAAGGCTTTAGAAGAGGCACGTAACGCCAAAATTATCGGTAAATCTTTAACCGCAAAAGTTACGTTGTATGTTCGTGAACATATAAAACCATTGTTAGATTCGATTGATGAAAATATCGGACAGATATTTATCGTATCTGACTTTGAAGTTGCAGGCAGTTATGAAGAAGCGCCAGATGAAGCATTGAAACTTGAACATGCCGCAATCGTAGTAACAAAAGCTGAAGGTGAAACATGTGAACGTTGTTGGGTCGTAACACCGGATGTCGGTAAAAACGACAAACATCCAACATTATGCCCGCGTTGTGCTGATGTTGTGGAAAAAAATTACAGTAACATAGTGAAATAATGTTAAAATTCGAAAAAGGGCTAGAATGACAGCCCTTTTTCTCTTTGAAAAAAATAACTATATTTCCTTGAAACGTCAAAATATCAATATTTTTTTCAAACTTTCCTTGTCACATTCGGTCATACTATACATACAATAAAAAATAGATTATGGATTCTATTGAACGTATAAGGGAGGTTTTTCATGGAAAACACATTGCTGAATTCACTTTATCAGGAACTGTTGGCTATGAAAGAAGATCTAGAAGAACGTCTTTTAAACCAACAATTGTCACCGTATGTAAAACAGATGGCAGAAGAAGAATTGCACGATATCGTAGCTACCATTAAAAAAATTGAAGATGGTGAGTTTGGCGTTTGTGAAGAAACAGGGACTTCAATTCCGTTAGAATTATTATCTTTCCAACCTAATGTACGTTCAATCAGTGAAGTCAATTCTATTTTAAAATATTTCAAAAAGCCAGTTTTTCCACCTTACCAAGTAAAATTCCCCCATTTTTAAGGGTTGACGATGTTGACATAATCTTTTTATTTCCAATCGTCAACCCTAATTTTTATTATCAATTGTTTATATATAGTAATCGTCGCAAACTGTGACAAATTATGCTAAAATGCAAAAGAGCTTACTTTTTAGTTTGGAGGGGAAAAGTTGCTTTATTATATGATTGCACTTGTCGTGATCGGCATTGATCAACTCACAAAATGGATGATTGTGAAATCAATGGAATTAGGAGAAAGTATTCCTGTAATTGAAAATTTTTTCTACATTACATCCCATCGAAATCGAGGTGCTGCTTGGGGTATACTACAGGGGCAAATGTGGTTTTTCTATATAGTAACGATCCTCGTTGTTATTTTTCTCATTTATTACATACAAAAACATGTGAAAGGTCAGCCCCTATTCGGTACAGCACTCGCCTTAATGTTAGGTGGAGCGATTGGAAACTTTATCGACCGTATATATCGGCAGGAAGTCGTTGATTTTCTCCATTTTAATATTTTTGGATATCACTTTCCAATCTTTAATATTGCGGATTCGAGTTTAACAATTGGTGTGTTTTTATTGATTATTTATATGATTTTTGATGAACGAAAGAAAAAGAAGGAGAAAGAAGATGGAGAAAGTTTATCATCTCGTAAGTGAAGAAGAAGCTGGTATACGCATTGATAAGTTGATAACAACTCTTGATGAAGAATGGTCAAGAACTCAAGTTCAAGAATGGATCAAGCAAGAAAATGTTCTTGTAAATGGTAATAAAGTAAAAGCGAATTACAAATGTGAACCGAATGATAAAATAGTGATTAATGTCCCTGAACCTGTACCATTAAATATTGAACCGGAAGAAATGGATTTGGATATCGTTTATGAAGATCGAGATGTCATTGTTGTGAATAAACCTCGCGGAATGGTCGTCCATCCTGCACCAGGGCATACATCTGGTACATTAGTTAATGGTTTGATGGCCCATTGTCAAGATTTATCAGGGATAAATGGTGTAATGCGACCAGGAATTGTTCACCGTATTGATAAGGATACTTCTGGTCTTTTAATGGTGGCCAAAAACGACCTAGCCCATGAAGCATTAGTTGAACAACTTGTTAAAAAAACAGTAACAAGAAGATATGAGGCTATAGTTCATGGGAATATACCCCATGATTTTGGGACGATTGATGCACCCATTGGACGTGATAAAACAGACCGGCAAAAAATGGCCGTTGTAGAAAATGGAAAGCATGCTGTAACTCATTTTAAAGTTATAGAACGTTTCAATGACTATACTCATGTCGAATGTCAATTAGAGACGGGAAGAACCCATCAGATTCGAGTTCATATGAAATATATTGGTCACCCATTAGCTGGAGATCCGAAATATGGTCCAAGAAAAACATTAGATATTGAAGGACAAGCATTACACGCAGGCGTATTAGGTTTTCATCATCCGCGAACGAAGGAATATTTAGAATTTAATCGTCCAGCACCAGAAGATTTCTGTCGTTTATTAGACTTTTTACATAAACGAAAATAAATGAATCGAATGATCAAAAAAACGTTGACAAAACGGTATGTAAACTTTATTCTAAAATAGAAAAGGAAATTGAACCTTTAAAGCAGTCCAGAGAGGCTGGGAAGGAGTCGGTACATAATGATAGTTATGGATACCTCCTGCTCTCTGTAGCAGGATTTTTTGTATAAAATGACTTTGGAGGGAATCCAATGCAAAAAGCTGTCGTCCTAGATGAACAGGCAATACGTAGAGCTTTGACACGTATAGCCCATGAAATTATTGAACGAAATAAAGGAATTGAAGATATTGTCATTGTTGGCATCCGTACACGCGGAATTTATTTAGCGAAAAGAATTGCTGAAAAAATTGAACAAATAGAAGGTGCTAAAATTCCAGTCGGTGAATTGGACATTACGCTGTATCGTGATGATCTGTCGATTAAAAGTGAGGATCAAGAACCGATTGTAAAAGGATCAGATATACCAGTTGATATAAAAGATAAAAAAGTCGTATTAGTGGATGATGTATTATACACTGGTAGAACCGTTCGCGCTGGTTTAGATGCGATTATGGATTTCGGTCGCCCTGCACAAATACAACTTGCAATATTAGTTGACCGTGGCCATCGTGAACTACCGATACGCGCCGACTTTGTAGGGAAAAATATCCCAACTTCTAGAACAGAACAAATTGTTGTTGAACTATTAGAAGTGGATGAACAAGACCAAGTAAGTATCCATGAAAAAAATTAAATATAAGGACCCTTTTAAAGACAGTCCAGAGAGGCTGGAAAGGGGGACGATATGAAGAGTGTAGCTCGTAGTCTATACTTTTTTAGTACAGACAAATTGCGATCTATCTTTTTGTATGACCTCTTTCCATCTGGAAAGAGGTTTTTTTGTATAAAGGAGGATTAAGTGAAAATTGAAAAAATTATTAACCGTTGATGACGTATCCGTATTGGAAATCGAAAGTATGTTACGGGATGCCAGTGAGTTTGCCAAAGGTAAACGTTGGAGACCGAAACAACAGATTTTTGTTGCGAACTTATTTTTCGAGCCGAGTACGCGAACGAAAAGTAGTTTCGAAATGGCTGAACGCAAACTTGGTTTGGAAGTTATTCCTTTTGAAGCCGGAACCTCCAGTGTTTTAAAGGGAGAAACATTATATGACACAGTAAAAACATTACAATCAATGGGCGTAAATATGGTCGTTATCCGCCATGAAAAGGAACGTTATTTTGAAGAATTAAAAACTTGTCAAATTCCGATTATTAATGGCGGTGATGGATGTGGCAATCACCCAACTCAAACTTTACTCGACTTACTGACGATTAAACAAGAATTTGGCAAATTTAAAGATTTACAAGTATCCATCATTGGCGATATCCGTCATAGCCGAGTAGCTCGATCAAATGCAAATGCACTAACAAGACTTGGAGCAAAAATTCGTTTCTCAGGACCACCTGAATGGTTCGATGAGTCAATGAAGTGTTTTGGACCGTATGTAGAGATCGATGAAGCGATTTGTACGGCTGATGTTGTTATGTTGTTACGAATTCAACATGAACGACATGCGCAAACTTTAGGTTTGACAAAAGAAGAATACCATCAAATTTACGGCTTGACCATGGAGCGGGAAAAAAAGATGAAAGCAAACAGTATCATTATGCATCCAGCACCGGTAAATCGCAATGTGGAAATTGCATCAGAATTAGTGGAATGTAGTCGCTCTCGTATATTTAAACAAATGCGTAACGGGGTCTATGTACGGATGAGTGTATTAAAAAATATATTAGAAACATTTACGGAGGAGATCGGGTATGAAAATCATAATCAAAAATGGATGGCTCGTTAATCAAAAAGGTGACTTAGAAAAGAAAACGGTTTGGATCAATAAAGGTGTGGTTGAAAAAATTTCCGACGAATTATCTGTAGAACACGAACAATACTACAAAGTTATAGATGCTGAAAATTGTGTTGTAGCACCAGGGTTTATTGATGTTCATGTCCATTTACGTGAACCAGGTGGTGAACAGAAAGAAACCATTGAAACAGGCACACTTGCGGCAGCCAAAGGTGGATATACGACAGTATGTGCCATGCCCAATACAAACCCAGTACCTGATACAAAAGAACAATTAGAATGGTTAAATCAAAGGATTGCAGAAACTGCCCATGTTCGTGTTCTGCCATATGCAGCAATAACGAAAAATTTAAAAGGTGAAACATTAAATGATTTTAAAGCTTTAACAGATGCTGGCGCATTTGCCTTTACCGACGATGGTGTTGGAGTTCAAACAGCTGGTCAAATGTACGAAGCGATGAAACAAGCAGCCAAATTAAACAAGTCTATTGTTGCCCATTGTGAAGATATGTCCCTTGTTTATTCCGGTGTAGTACATCAAGGAACAATTGATCAACGGTTACAATTACAGGGAATTCCATCCATTGCCGAATCAACTCAAATTGCACGGGATGTCTTATTAGCTGAAGCAACAGGATGTCATTACCATGTATGTCATATTAGTACAAAAGAATCGGTACGAGTTGTACGCGAAGCGAAAAGGGCTGGAATAAATGTGACAGCAGAAGTATCTCCACACCATTTGTTACTTTGTGAAGATGATATTCCAGGCAATCATAGCCATTTTAAAATGAATCCTCCTCTTCGTAGTAAGGAAGATAAGGAAGCGTTAATCGAAGGATTGCTTGACGGAACGATTGATTTTATTGCAACCGATCATGCACCACATACTGAAGAAGAAAAAGCGCTAGGGATGGAAAATGCTCCCTTTGGCATCGTTGGGTTAGAAACTGCATTTCCACTTTTATATACACATTTTGTTGAGACGAGGAAATTAACTTTAAAACAATTGATTGATTTGATGACGACAAAACCTGCAGAAGTGTTTCAGTTGCCATATGGCAAACTGGAAGAAGGAGCGATTGCCGATATAGTGTTACTGAACTTAAACTTGGAGAAAGTGATTAATCCGGACGAATTTGCCTCAAAAGGAAAGAATACACCATTTTCAGGATGGAATTGTAAAGGATGGCCAATTATGACGATTGCTACCGGAAAAATTGTATGGGAAAGAGAACTTGTCCAACAATAATTTCCAATAAAATTTTTAAATAATGGAATTTTTTATATAACAAAAGACATTGTCAATAGGGGGAATGACGTAAATGAAAAGAACAGATATTGAAACGATCTTAGTGATAGGTTCTGGTCCAATTATCATCGGCCAAGCAGCAGAATTTGACTATGCTGGTACCCAAGCCTGTTTAGCATTAAAAGAGGAAGGATATAGAGTCATTTTAGTGAACTCGAATCCAGCTACAATCATGACCGATCCGGAAATTGCAGATCGAATTTATATTGAACCACTGACCGTAGAATTTTTAACACGTATTATTCGAACAGAACGACCCGATGCACTTCTTCCAACACTTGGCGGACAGACGGCTTTAAATTTAGCGGTCGAATTAGCGGAATCTGGCATTTTAGAACAATTTCAGGTAGAAATTTTAGGTACGAAACTTTCTTCAATTCAACAAGCTGAAGACCGCCAACAATTTCGCGATTTAATGGAAAAAATCGGCGAACCTGTACCTGAAAGTGCAATTGTCCATAATTTAGAGGAAGCCTATCAGTTTGTTGAGAAAATTGGGTTTCCTGTCATTGTACGTCCAGCATTTACACTAGGTGGAACTGGGGGTGGAATTTGTAATAATAAAGCGGATCTCGTTGAGATTGTCACAAATGGATTAAAACTAAGTCCCGCTCACCAAGTTTTACTAGAAAGAAGTATTGCCGGATATAAGGAAATTGAATTTGAAGTTATGCGTGATTGTAAAGATCAAGCGATTGTTATTTGTGATATGGAAAATATCGACCCAGTTGGTATTCATACTGGTGATTCCATTGTCGTATCACCTAGTCAAACATTATCTGCGGAAGAAAGAGAACTTTTACGTCGTGTTTCATTAAAGATTATTCGTGCATTGGAAATTGAAGGGGGCTGCAACGTACAAATTGCGCTTCATCCAGACAGTTTGCAATATTATCTTATTGAAGTGAATCCGCGGGTTAGTCGTTCATCCGCTTTAGCATCGAAAGCAACTGGATTTCCTATCGCCAAAATCGCAAGTAAAATAGCAGTCGGAATTACGCTGGATGAAATGACAAATCCTGTTACAGGAACAAATTTAGCGATGTATGAACCGCAACTAGATTATGTAATTACGAAAATACCGCGCTTTCCTTTTGATAAATTCGAATCTGCCCATCGAACATTAGGAACACAGATGAAAGCAACTGGAGAAGTAATGGCGGTTGGAAAAAACTTTGAGGAATCGATATTAAAAGCGGTTCGTTCTTTAGAAGCTAAAGTATACCATTTAGAATTACCTGAAATCGAAGAACTTGATGAAAAAGTAATCGAAAAACGGATAAAAAAAGCAGGCGATGAACGTTTATTCTATATTGGTGAGGCATTAAGAAGGGGTTTTTCCATAGATACGATTCATCAATGGAGCAGCATTCATAAATTTTTTCTGCAAAAATTTTTAAATATCATTCAATTAGAAAATAAATTAAAACAAAATGTAAACAATATAGAAGTTTTAAAGGAAGCGAAAGAGCATGGTTTTTCCGATAAAACGATCAGCCGAATTTGGAACTTGCCAGAAATAGACGTTTATCATCTACGAAAACATCATGGCATTCTGCCAATTTTTAAGACGATACAACCGTGCGTAGAAGAAAAAGAAGCAGTGAACTCCTACTATTACAGTACTTTTGATAAGGAAAATCAATCAATCCGAACTGATAAAGAAAGTATATTAGTCATCGGCTCAGGACCGATTCGCATCGGTCAAGGGGTTGAATTTGATTACGCAACAGTCCATTCAGTTTGGGCAATTAAAGAGGCGGGTTATGAAGCGATTATTATAAACAACAATCCAGAAACGGTATCAACAGATTTCAGTATTTCGGATAAATTGTATTTTGAACCGCTAACCATTGAAGATGTAATGCATGTGATCGAACATGAGCAACCGAAGGGCGTTGCAATTCAATTTGGAGGACAAACGGCAATTAATTTAGCAGCACAGCTGGCAGAACGAGGCGTTCATATACTTGGTACAAGCTTACAAGATTTGGATCGGGCTGAAAATCGAAAGTTATTTGAACAAATGTTGCAGGAAAACGAAATTCCACAACCGAAAGGTAATACAGCACTTAGCGTTGATGAAGCTGTGCAAATTGCAAACGAGATCGGGTATCCGGTACTTGTACGACCTTCCTATGTTTTAGGGGGAAGGGCTATGGAAATTGTTTATCATGAAAAAGAACTTTTACACTATATGGAACATGCTGTCAAAGAAAATCCTGATCAACCCGTTTTAATTGATCGTTATTTAATAGGAAAAGAAATTGAGGTTGATGCAATCAGTGATGGAAAGGATGTCTTAATCCCTGGCATTATGGAACATATTGAACGGGCAGGAGTTCACAGTGGTGATTCGATTGCCGTATATCCACCACAAAGTATTTCACAAGATATTCAAAATAGGATTGTGGATTACACTATTAAACTAGCAAAATCATTAAATATTAAAGGTTTACTAAATATCCAATTTGTCGTTTCTCAAGATGAAGTGTTTGTCATTGAAGTAAACCCACGTTCAAGTCGAACTGTCCCGTTTTTAAGTAAGATTACAAATATTCCAATGGCGAGAATTGCCACGAACATAATGTTAGGTAAAACATTAGAACAATTAGGGTTTAAGACGGGAGTAATCCCAGTCCATGATGGTGTATTTGTAAAGGTTCCGGTCTTTTCCTTTGCCAAACTTCGCAGAGTCGATATTTCATTAGGACCCGAAATGAAATCAACTGGTGAAGTGATGGGGAAAGATAAAACGTTGGAAAAAGCGCTATATAAAGCCCTTGTAGCATCCGGTATGAAAATAAAAACGTACGGATCCGTTATTATGACAATCGCAGATAAAGATAAGGAAGAAGCGAGTGTTTTAGCAAAACGATTCCAAAAACTTGGTTATCAAATTTTAGCAACGAAAGGGACTGCCAAGTATTTACAGAAAAAAAATATTTCTGCTATACCTATCGATAAAATCAGTGACAACGGACAAAACAATTTACTTCACATGATTCGCAGCGGTCAAGCACAACTTGTCGTCAACACCTTAACAAAAGGAAAAGAAGTGGAACGAGATGGATTTAAAATTCGAAGAGAGGCTGTAGAGAATTCCGTTCCTTGTTTAACCTCCTTGGATACAGTTGATGCAATTTTAAATGTTCTCGAATCAATCATATTTTCTGTTAGCCCGATTGCTTCATCAAAGAAAAACAGGGAGCTGGTTTATCAATGATAACCGTTGAAAAGATGGTAGTAGAAGCACAGATAGAAATTGCAAAAAACATTTTTAAATTAGTTTTATTTGGTGATCTTGTATCCAAAGTAACAACACCAGGTCAATTTGTAAACGTAAAAATTACCGATAGCACAGATCCGATATTACCAAGACCCATAAGTATCGCTCATGTTGATCAAGATAAACAACAATTGGTATTAATTTATCGAATTGAAGGAAAAGGAACTGAACTTTTATCACGTAAACAAAAAGGGGATGTACTTACAATCATCGGACCGCTAGGAAATGGTTTTCCCATTTACGATATGAAACGGGGGCAAAAGGCTTTGCTTGTCGGTGGTGGTATTGGCACACCACCTTTACTTGAATTGTCAAAGCAATTGGTGATGCGCGGAATTGAAGTTATCCATGTCCTCGGTTTTCAAACAAAAGAAGGGGTGATTTTGCAAAATGAGCTCCAACATTTTGGGAAGACGTATCTTGCAACAGAAGATGGATCGGTCGGCATGAAAGGTTTTGTCACAGATGTCATTGAGCAATACCAAATCACCTTTGACCGGCTTTATACATGTGGGCCAACCCCCATGCTAAAGGCGTTAGAAGCAAATTTTCCAGAAAAAGAAATCTTTATGTCGCTTGAGGAACGTATGGCTTGTGGGATTGGTGCTTGCTATGCATGTGTTCGACATACTTGTAACCAAGATGATGATTTAGGATATAGAAAAATTTGTAGTGATGGTCCAGTATTTCGTTCCGGGGAGGTTGTCTTATGAGTCGCTTAAATGTATCTTTACCGGGCTTACAATTAAAAAATCCAATCATGCCTGCTTCTGGATGTTTTGGTTTTGGAAGAGAATTTGCTGAACTGTACGATCTAAGTACCTTAGGAGCAATCATGATCAAAGCAACAACTGTTGAACCGCGCTTTGGTAATCCAACACCGCGAGTTGCTGAAACATCTGCTGGCATGTTGAATGCGATCGGACTACAAAATCCTGGTTTAGAAAAGGTAATCGGCGAAGAATTGCTGTGGTTGAGCCAATTTGATGTTCCTATTATCGCCAATATTGCTGGTATGACCGTTGACGATTATATTCATGTTGCTCAAGAAATATCTACAGTTTCAAACGTAAAAGCATTAGAATTAAATATTTCATGTCCAAATGTAAAACAAGGTGGGATTACTTTTGGGACTGTGCCAGAAGTAGCAAAGGAAGTAACAGAACAAGTAAAAGCAGTATCAGATGTTCCAGTATATGTCAAATTATCTCCAAATGTAGCAGATATTAAAGAAATGGCAAAGGCTGTTGAAGAAGGCGGAGCGGACGGAATTACGTTAATTAATACTTTGACAGGTATGCGAATTGACGTAAAAACAGGAAAACCAATTCTTGCAAACATTACAGGTGGCTTATCTGGCCCAGCGGTTAAACCAGTGGCTATTCGGATGGTTTATGAAGTAAGTCAAACCGTTAATATCCCTATTATTGGCATGGGCGGTATTCAAAGTGCAGAAGATGTTTTAGAGTTTTTTTATGCAGGCGCAAGTGCTGTAGCTGTCGGCACAGCCAATTTTGTTGATCCCTTTATTTGTCCCAAAATTATTAACGATTTAGAAAAATTATTAGACAAATATCAAATTCATCACATTACCGACATTATAGGAAGGAGCTGGGCTTAATGGAATATCCGGTTATTATTGCGCTTGATTTCCCAAATAAAGAAGAAACGCGAACATTTTTAAAAAAATTTTCCGATGAAAACCTTTTTGTTAAAGTAGGAATGGAATTATTTTATCAAGAAGGTCCAGAAGTTATTAAAGAGATTAAAGCATATGGTCATAAGATTTTTTTAGATTTAAAATTACATGACATTCCGAATACCGTTTACCGAACTATGAAAAGATTAGCGTGTTTAGATGTCGACTTAGTCAATGTTCATGCTGCTGGTGGCAGTGAAATGATGAAGGCGGCTATTGAAGGACTAGCAGAAAATTCAAGAGGAGAGCGACCGAAATGTATTGCTGTAACACAATTAACGAGTACATCGGAAGATCAAATGCGACGTGAACAATTAATTGAAAAAAGATTAATTGACTCTGTTTATCATTATGCAAAACTAGCTAAGGACTCAGGCTTAGATGGGATTGTGAGCTCTGTTCATGAAGCAAAGTTAATTAGAAGTATAGATGAAGACTTGATCATCATTACTCCTGGAATACGTTTAGCTTGTGATCAGGATGGGGATCAAAAACGCGTTGCTGACCCAAGATTTGCTCGTTTACAGGGAGCAACAGGGATTGTTGTCGGCCGTTCCATTACGAACAAAAAAGACCCTTATCAAGCATATTTAACAGTGAAAAAGGAATGGGAGTTGGTTGAATCATGAGTATCGAACAATTTTTAGCAGATAAATTATTGGAAATAGGAGCCATTTCGCTTAATCCGAATGAACCGTTTTTATGGGCTTCTGGTATAAAGTCACCAATTTATTGTGATAACCGATTAACATTAGGTTATCCGACGTTACGAAAAGAAATTGCCAATGGAATGGCAAAATTAATTAAGACGCATTTTTCCGATGTTCAGTTGATTGCAGGTACAGCAACAGCCGGTATTCCACATGCTGCCTGGGTTTCGGACATCATGAATTTACCGCTTTGTTATGTACGATCCAATGTCAAAGGTCACGGCAAAAAGAATCAGATTGAAGGAAAGTATTTTACTGGACAAAAAGCCGTTGTCATAGAAGATTTAATTTCAACTGGAATAAGTTCGATCAAAGCGGCCCTCGCTTTACAAGAAGCAGGCGTGGAAGTATTAGGTGTCGTTTCCATTTTTACATATGAATTACCAGTCGCAGATGAGCAATTTAAACAAGTTGGGATCCCTTATCATTCATTAACAACATTTACAACACTTTTGGATACAGCCACCACAAGTGGAAATATAACTGAGCAGGAAAAACAATTTATTTTGAAATGGAAAGAAAACCCGAAAACATGGGGGGAATGAATCAAATATAAGTCACCTTTATCGCCCGATAAGCAGAATGTCTTTCACATGGAAAAAACGGAGGAAAAAATCCGGGTGAAATGTCCGCAATCAGCCTTCTCGAGGAAAGAAATATCCTCGAGAGGCCATCATTGAAAAATCAGTGCTGTATATTTACTAGAAGTTATTTTTAGGACAAAGCTAATAAAAATATAACCAAAAAAGGATCAATAACTTCCACCATTTACAAAAGCATCTATTTTTACGAACCTTCCGAAAAGACCACTATTCCGTGAATTTCCCTAAAACCTTCTATCTTTATCTATGCCATTTTTAATTGAGCAACTAATTCGATATTTGGTGTTACATACATCGTCTGTTGGTGATCATAAATGACAAAACCTGGTTTTGCGCCACTAGGTTTCCGGACATATTTTACTTTTGTATAATCAACCGGAACTTGACTCGATTCGCGTGCCTTACTGAAGTATGCTGCAAGCATCGCTGCTTCTAACAATGTTTGTTCAGAAGGGCTAGTCGATCGAATGACAACGTGGGAACCAGGGATATCTTTTGTATGTAACCAAACTTCTTCTTTTTTTGCTAATTTCGTTGTTAAGTAATCATTTTGTTTATTATTTTTGCCTACTAAAATTAAAGTCCCGTCCGTAGCTTTATATTTTTCTAAGACAGGGGTTGTCTTTTGGTTCTTTGTTTTTTTAGTATTTCGTTTTTTAATGATCCCTTGTTCCGCTAACTCTTCTTTAATTTCTTCAATATCCTTTGGTGCTGCCGATTCAATTTGTTGTAAAACATTTTCTAAATACAGTACTTCTTCTTTTGTTTTTTCAATTTGTTCACGAACAGCGACAACAGCATGCTTTCCTTTTTGATATTGATTGAAATACCATTGTGCATTTTCGGAAGGTGTTTTATGCGGATTTAAGGGAATTGTGATCGGTTTATTTTCATCGTAATAATTTTCAACGGTAATTTCTTCCATTCCTTTATCCACCATATACAAATAAGCTGTTAAAAGCTCACCATATCGTTGATATTTTGAACTATTTTCCGCCTCTTTCAGATCCGCCTCTAACTTTTTCATTTTAGTATAATTTTTATCAATTTCATTTTTTAATCGCTTCTCCAGATCGCCGGCTAACTGTTTCACACGATCCCGTTCGGCTTTTCCGTAATAATAGGCATCCAGCAATTTGCTTAATGAAGAAAAAGTTTTCCGTTTTCCTTCGACATGTTCTAATGGAATATAATAAAAGACTTCTTTTTTATCACTTTTTATAAGCGTTGGTTCAACATAATCACTTTTTACACATTCCATTAATTTAATAAAACTTTTCGGTAATGTAATTCGATTGGCAATTTCGGCATTATAGATGACTTCTTTCGCAAATAGTGGTGATATACCAGCAAATTGTGCAATGATCTGTTTGTCTAATTTTCCACTATTAAAATCTATCTGTTGTAAAACATCTTTTTCTGTTGCTTTAAAAGGATTCATTTTATTTTGTTCTGGCGGATATATATATTCATGGCCAGGTAAAATAGCCCGGTGACGATTAACAGCATAGGAAATATGTTTAATAGATTCTAATATCATATTTCGTTCATCATCGACGAGAATGATATTGCTGTGACGTCCCATAATCTCAACAATTAAGTTTTTATAAGAAATATCGCCAAGTTCATTTCTACCTTTTATTTTGAAAATAATAATCCGATCTAATCCTACTTGATAAATATCCTCTATAAACTGTCCTTCTAAATGTTTTCTCAACATCATACAAAACATGGGTGCTTCCTTAGGATTTTCCACCGTTTCATACGTAATTTGTACTCGAGCATATGAAGGGTGGGCAGACAGCAATACCCGATGATTTTTACCTTGTGAACGAACAGTTAAAATAATTTCATTGATAAATGGTTGGTGAATTTTCATAATTCTTCCACCTTTTAAAAGCGGGGAAAGCTCCTTCACCATCTTATATGTAAATAGACCATCAAACGACATTTGTTAACACCTTCTATACATTCTTAATAATCTTCCCCAAGTATAGCATTTTTTTCGGTGATGCTGAATATTCTTTATTGAAAGATTTGTACAAGCCATTTTATGTTTATAAAATTTTATTTATTTCGTTAAAAAAGTACGTTTTACGAAGAGCAAACAACATCTAATCGAAATTCAGCCATCGAACAAGTAATTAGAGGAGTGGATAGGAATAATGAGATACCATGAAATGAATCCAGAAGAAATACGTGAAAAAATCCAGACAGATTTCAACAAAGGATTAACAGAGGAGGAAGTTTCAAGGAGAAGAAAACAATTCGGTTTTAATGAATTACAAGAAGGAGAAAAGCAATCAGCGTTGCTTTTATTTTTTAGTCAATTTAAAGATTTTATGGTTATTGTATTACTTGTAGCAACATTGATATCGGGATTATTAGGGGAGTATATTGACGCCATAGCAATAATGGCTATTGTCCTATTAAATGGAATATTAGGTTTTTTTCAAGAACGACGGGCTGAAAAGTCGCTTGAAGCTTTAAAGGAATTATCTGCCCCGACTGCAACGGTTTTAAGAAACGGAAAATGGGTGAAAATCCCTTCGAAAGAAATTGTTCCTGGTGATATTATCCGCTTTGCTAGTGGTGATCGTATCGGAGCAGATGTGAGAATTTTAGAAGCGAACAGTTTAGAAATAGAGGAATCCGCATTAACCGGTGAATCTGTCCCAACGAGTAAAGATACGGAAGTTATTCATGGTGAAAATGTAGGGATTGGTGATATGTCCAATATGGCTTTTATGGGAACGATGGTAACCCGGGGTAGTGGTGTAGGTGTAGTCATCGGTACGGGAATGAAAACTGCGATGGGGCAGATTGCCGATATGTTGCAAACAACGGAAACTCTCACAACACCTCTTCAACGACGTTTAGAGCAACTAGGGAAGATCTTAATTATTGTTGCGTTATTTTTAACTTTATTAGTGGTTATGATTGGTATTATGCAAGGCCATGATCTATATACGATGTTTTTATCAGGAGTATCCCTTGCAGTTGCAGCAATTCCAGAAGGCTTACCAGCGATTGTGACAATTGCTTTGTCACTTGGTGTGCAACGAATGATTAAGAAGAACTCGATCGTTCGAAAATTACCTGCAGTCGAAACTTTAGGTTGTGCATCGGTGATCTGTTCAGATAAAACTGGGACGATGACTCAAAATAAAATGACCGTCACCCATTTATGGGCAAATAATGAAGTTTGGAATGTTTCTGGACAAGGATATGTTCCTGAAGGTAAATTCATGAAAAATAACAATATTGTTGATCCTAAGAAAGATGTACATTTTGAGAAATTACTTTCTTTTGCCATACTTTGTAATCATGCCAATTTAATTACTGAAAAAAAGAACGATTATAAATTAGACGGTGATCCGACAGAAGGAGCACTATTAGTCGCTGGCTTGAAGGCAGGCTTTACAAGAGAAAATTTACTGAACGAATATACCATTATTCAGGAGTTTCCGTTTGACTCGGCCAGAAAAATGATGACGATTATCGTGGAAAATAAAAAAGGTGAGCGGTTCGCGATTACAAAGGGTGCACCAGACATTTTAATTCAATTAAGTGAGTCGGTTTTCGCGAATGGAAAAGAACAGCATTTAACACAACAATGGAAAAACCGTTTGCAACAGGCAGTTGAGTCTTTAGCGAAGCAAGCATTACGTACAATTGCGATCAGTTACAAAAAACTGAATACAAAAACAACATATGTTCATGAATCGGAAGTGGAAAACAATTTAACGTTTATTGGATTGCATGGGATGATTGACCCTCCAAGACCTGAAGTAAAAGATGCGATCAAAGAATGTAAAGAGGCTGGTATTAAAACGGTCATGATTACCGGTGACCATGTCATAACAGCGAAAGCAATCGGAAAAGAGTTAGGCTTAATTCGGTCCGACAGTCTTGTACTTGATGGTGCGACATTAGATACCATGTCAGTGGAAGAATTAGAAGAAGTAGTAGACCGAGTATCCGTTTTTGCTCGAGTGTCACCTGAACATAAATTGAAAATCGTTAAGGCATTGCAAAATAATGGCCATATTGTAGCGATGACAGGTGATGGAGTGAATGATGCTCCGGCGATTAAAGCAGCAGATATCGGGATTGCTATGGGAATTACAGGTACGGATGTGGCAAAAGAATCTTCATCTCTCGTCTTATTGGATGACAATTTTGCAACAATTAAAGCAGCCATTCAAGAAGGACGAAACATATATGAAAATATTCGAAAATTTATCCGATATCTCCTTGCATCCAATGTCGGCGAAATTTTAGTTATGTTATTTGCCATGATTTTAGCAATGCCATTACCGCTTGTTCCCATTCAAATTTTATGGGTAAACTTAGTAACAGATGGTTTACCGGCAATGGCATTAGGTTTGGATAGACCGGAAGATGATGTAATGAAGCGGGCACCTCGCAGTCCTAAAGAAGGTGTTTTTGCTCGAGGGCTTGGTTGGAAAGTAATCTCTAGGGGATTTTTAATTGGAGTTGCCACATTAATAGCATTTATTGTAGTATACAGAAATAATCCAAATGATTTAGCTTATGCACAAACCGTTGCTTTTGCTACACTCGTTTTAGCTCAATTGATTCATGTGTTTGATTGTCGCAGTGAACATTCAATTTTTTCAAGAAACCCATTCGGCAACCCATATTTAGTTTGGGCAGTCATTTCAAGTGTAATCTTATTGTTAGTGGTTATATATTATCCACCATTAGCAACCGTATTTCATACGGTCCCAATTGTGCCTAGAGATTGGTTACTTATTCTTGCGATGGCTTCCATACCAACATTTCTTCTTGTCGGTTCCTTATTTATTCATAAAAAATAAGCATTCGGGCAAAAGGAAATTAATCCCTTTTGCCTTTTCTATTTTATGTTACAATAGTAATTAAACGACGAATTAGAAACTAGGTGAGATTGTGGTTAAAAGTATGACTGGTTTCGGTCAAAGTAAAATTGAATATGAAAATTTTTATATATCGGTTGAAATACGTTCGGTTAATCATCGTTATTTAGATTTCCATATTCGAATGCCCCATCAGTTTATGCAATTAGAAGATAAAATAAAAAAAATTTGTCAACAATACGTATCTAGAGGTAGAGTTGATTGTTATGTTAATATTGAAGGATCAGGTTTAGTAAAAAGAAAACTTGCCATTGACTGGAATTTAATTGATGAGTATTATCAATACATAACGAATTTAAAAGATCGTTTTCAAATCAACGGAAATATACAATTGTCTGACCTTTTACAACGAAATGAATTGATTGAAATTGTTGAAAAAGAATTGGATAATGAGGAACTTGACCAAGCTATTTTACAAGCTGTAGAAGAAGCTGTGCAAAATTTAACAAATATGCGTATAATAGAAGGACAAGTTTTAAAACAGCAGTTGGATCAGAATATCGATCAAATGAAAGATCAGCTAAAAAAAATCAATGACCTCATTCCAGTCGTTCAGAAAGAATATGAAGAACGATTAACAAAGAGAATTTCTGAATATACAGAAGGACTCATTGATGATTCACGAGTGTTGACGGAGATTGCAATTTTTTCAGAACGATCGGATATTACAGAAGAACTGACCCGGTTGCAAAGTCATGTACAACAATTTCAATCTACCTTTGAATTAAAGGGACCTGTTGGAAGGAAATTTGACTTTTTAGTGCAAGAAATGAATCGAGAAGTGAACACGATCGGTTCAAAATCTAACAGTATTGAAATTAGCCAAAGTGTTGTGGAATTAAAAACCATTATTGAAAAAATCCGGGAACAAGTACAAAATATTGAATAGATTAAAAAGTTATTGGGGATGGAGGCCAAATGGTGAAATTGATTAATATAGGTTTTGGAAGCGTCGTTTCTTCCAATCGGATAATTGCTATTGTCAGTCCTGAGTCTGCTCCGATTAAGCGTATGATTCAAGATGCAAGGGATCAAGGCACATTAATAGATGCTACATATGGTCGTAAAACACGGGCGGTGATCATTATGGATAGTGAACATATTATTTTATCTGCCGTCCAACCTGAAACGGTCGCTAGTCGTTATACAAATGAAGATGAACAGCAAGGGTAGGTGGAACAATGGAAACCGAAAAAGGATTACTAATTGTACTTTCTGGTCCTTCCGGTGTCGGTAAAGGAACCGTTCGAAAAGCGATATTTTCAGAACCAGATATTCAATTTGAATATTCGATTTCTGTTACGTCACGAAAGATGAGACCAGGAGAAGTCGATGGTGTGGACTATTTCTTTAAGACTCGAGATGAGTTTGAAACAATGATTAAAAACGATGAGCTGTTAGAATACACAGAATATGTCGGGAACTACTATGGTACGCCTGTTGATTATGTAAAGAAGACGCTAAATGAAGGAAAAGATGTCTTTTTAGAAATTGAAGTTGAAGGTGCGAAACAAGTCCGCAATAAATTTCCCGACGGATTGTTCATCTTTTTAATTCCACCATCTTTAAGTGAATTAGAAAATCGGATAAAAACAAGAGGAACAGAAACAGACGATTTAATTCGTAGCCGTATGACAGTTGCAAAAAATGAATTAAAAATGATGAATCTATATGATTATGTTGTTGAAAATGATAAAGTTGAACATGCAGTAGAAAAAATTAAAGCGATTGTCATTGCTGAACATTGTAGACGAAATCGTGTCGAAAAACGTTTTAAAAAGATTTTGGGGGTTGATTAAACATGTTATATCCATCAATCGATACATTATTAGAAAAAGTTCCTTCAAAGTATATGCTTGTTACAGTAGGTGCAAAGCGTGCTCGTCAAATGAAGGATAACGAAGACTATCAATTGGAAGAATATAAAGCATATAAAGTTGTCGGTAAAGCTTTAGAAGAAATTAGTGTCGGTGCCATTCAATTAGCAAATGAAAATAAAGAAAACTAAGACAAAACATTTTTTGTAAACCATATATTTTATTAGTATGTTTTAATTTTTTAGGGGCCATCCAACCGTCGTCATTTGACTTGGATAGCCTCTTTTATTTTCAATCGCTTTAACGCTTGTAAGTTTCAACTACATTCAATATATATAAAGTATGCTGTTTGAACGGTCTTTTCTTAATACTATCGATTTGAAAATTATTTATGATAAGATGAAAAAGAGTAAATTAAGAATATAGATTGTCATATGAATTGATCAGAAATGAGGGGACATATGTGAAAGGAAAAAATATACTCTTATGTGTAACAGGTGGAATTGCTGCCTATAAAGCTATTGCCTTAACAAGTAAACTTACGCAAGCAGGATTCAATGTTAAAGTCATGATGAGTAAGAATGCGCTAGAATTTGTTACACCTCTGTCTTTTCAGGCAATATCAAGAAATGATGTGTATACAGATACTTTTGATGAAAAAGATCCTGCAAAAATTGCGCATATTGATCTTGCCGATTGGCCAGATTTAATTATTGTTGCTCCTGCAACAGCAAATATGATCGGGAAAATAGCGAATGGAATAGCCGATGACATGATTTCAACGACATTACTTGCAACAACAAAACCGGTCTGGATTGCACCTGCGATGAATGTTCATATGTACCAACATCCAGCAGTGCAACGCAATATGTCCATTTTAAGAGAGTTCGACTATAAGTTTATCGAACCAGGTGAGGGCTATTTAGCCTGTGGCTATGTCGGAAAAGGCCGTTTAGAAGAACCAGAGTCAATTGTTAATCATGTGAAAAATTATTTTTCCCACCGTACCGAACTGCTATTAAAAGGGAAAAAGGTTGTTGTAACGGCTGGTCCAACTCGTGAGCGAATAGATCCCGTTCGGTATTTGACAAACTTTTCATCAGGAAAAATGGGATATGCTATAGCCGGTATAGCTGCTAAACTCGGGGCTCATGTGACATTGATATCAGGGCCAGTTAATTTAAATATTCCACTAGGTGTAGACGTTGTTCATGTTGAAAGTGCAGAAGAAATGTATCAAGCAGTAATGGCCAGATTTGATGAAGCCGATATTGTAGTAAAAACAGCAGCTGTCGCTGATTATCGACCTGAGCAAATCCATGATCAAAAAATGAAAAAACAAGAAGGTGCTACGGTAATCAACCTCGTTCGCACGAAAGATATTTTATCGGAACTTGGCAAAAGAAAGACACACCAATTATTAGTTGGATTTGCGGCAGAAACAAATAATATAGATGAATATGCAAGAAAAAAATTAAAAGATAAAAATGCGGATATGATTGTTGCTAATAATGTTACAACAAATGGTGCAGGTTTTGGTAGTGATACAAATATCGTCACGATATATAAAGCGGATGGTACGAAAAAAGAATTACCAAAATTATCTAAACAAGATGTTGCTTTAGAAATTTTTAAAGAAGTGATTGAAATTCTAAAAAGGAAAGAGTAATATGAAAAAAATTGCCAGTGTCATCGTAGATGTACCGACATTGCAAACGAATAAGCCGTTTGATTATTATATTCCTGAAGAGTTCATAGGGCATATTGAAATAGGGATGCGTGTGGTCGTTCCTTTTGGAAACAGGCATATCCAAGGGTTTGTCGTTGGTTTAAAAGAAAGATCTGATATAAAAAACTTAAAAGAAATCATCGAACCGATGGATGTAATACCAGTATTAAATAAAGAGTTGTTACATATTGGTGATTATTTATCAGAAAAAACGCTTTGTTTTAAAATTGCAGCCTATCAAGTGATGCTACCACCGGCACTTAAGGCTAAATATGAAAAATATATAACATTGATTGATGATCATGCCCTTGAACAATTACCAACGGATTTAAAAAAACTATTTGACAAGCAAAAACGATTAAAATGGAAAGATGTCGAAAAGTTTGTTTCTACATCTTATTTGTATCGCAAAGCAAAGGAAGGCTTGTTTGAAGTAACATATGAAGTAAAAAACCAAGGGAATAAGAAGAAAGTTTTATATTATGTTCCGACAACAAACGATGTAGAACACTTTCAAAACAAAAAGAATCAATTATCGAAGCCGCTTAGTCAAAAACAAGAAGAAATTTATCAAGTGTTTTTACGGCATTTTCAGCCACATACCGTAAGCCAAATGGAGCGAAAGGTAGCAAATGCAAGGGCTCCATTAAATGCGCTTGTCAATAAGGGGCTGTTGAAAAAAGAAGAATATGAGCAATATCGTGATCCATATGTAAATCGGTATTTTCAGAAGACGAAAGCATTACCGTTGACAGAAGATCAGCAAAAGGCGATTACACCGATCTTAAATACGATAGAAGAAAAACAACAAGAGGTCTTTCTTCTCCATGGGGTAACCGGTAGTGGGAAAACAGAAGTATATTTACAAGCAATTGAAAAAGTGATCAATCAAGGTAAAGAAGCGATTGTTCTTGTCCCAGAAATTTCGCTAACACCGCAGATGGTAAACCGTTTTAAAGGCCGTTTTGGTAATTTGGTAGCTGTATTACATAGTGGTTTATCTCTAGGGGAGAAATATGATGAATGGCGAAAAATACAACGTAAAGAAGTAAAAGTTGTTGTGGGAGCAAGGTCTGCCATTTTTGCCCCTTTCGAAAATATAGGCATTATCATTATTGATGAGGAACATGAAAATAGTTACAAACAAGAAGACATCCCGCGATATCATGCGCGAGATATAGCCATTGAACGGAGTAAAATTCACCATTGTCCAGTCGTTTTGGGCAGTGCAACTCCATCATTAGAAAGCTTTGCGAGAGCAAAAAAAGGAGTTTATAAACTATTAACGATGGATAAACGGATGAATCAGTCCCGACTTCCAACGGTAGAGATCGTTGATATGCGTAATGAATTGAAATCCGGTAATCGATCCATGTTTTCTGCGCAACTTTTTGAAAAAATGCAAGACCGATTGGCGAAAAAAGAACAAATTGTATTGATGTTAAACCGACGCGGTTATTCTTCCTTTGTGATGTGTCGGGATTGTGGCCTTGTTGTAAAGTGTCCGAACTGTGAAATTTCATTAACTTATCACAAAGTAACGGATCAATTAAAATGTCATTATTGTGGATTTGAAACAGGGACACCAAAAGTTTGTCCGGAATGCGGTAGTAACCATATTCGTTTCTTTGGTACAGGTACACAAAAGGTGGAAGAAGAGCTGGGGAAAGTTTTACCTGAAGCACGCGTTATTCGAATGGATGTCGATACAACGAGTCGTAAAGGATCCCATGAAAAGCTATTAACAGACTTTGGACAGGGCAAAGCTGATATATTGTTAGGGACACAGATGATTGCCAAGGGGTTAGATTTTCCTAATATTACCCTAGTTGGTGTTCTTTCGGCAGATAGTTCATTACATATACCTGATTTCCGTTCCAGTGAAAAAACATTCCAGTTACTCACCCAAGTAAGCGGTCGTGCTGGTAGGCATCAATTGCCAGGTGAAGTTATTATCCAAACGTATACACCGGAACATTACAGTGTTCAGTTAGCGAAAAATCATGATTATCTTCAATTTTATCGCCATGAAATGTTGATGCGGAAACAGGGCCAGTACCCACCGTTTTATTATTTAGTGTTAATTCATATAAACCATGAAGACGTTCAATATGTTTATACTGTTGCAGAAAAAATTGCGCAATTCTTACGCGCTCAACTTTTACCGTCAAGTAAAGTTTTAGGGCCAGCGGCTTCACCAATTGTCAAAATCAAAAATAAATATCGGTATCAAGTTTTAATAAAATATAAACATGACCCAAATATCACACCTGCATTAAAGAAGATTATTCATCATTTCTATCAAGATCAGTTAAAAAAAGGGTTAACCATATCCATAGATATGAATCCTTATTCATTAATGTAATGTTTTTGGAAAAAAACGGTTATATCAATGTTTTGGGGGTATAAACTTTGGCAACATTAGAAATAAGAACAATACCTGATCCGATTTTACAACAACCGTGTGAACCTGTTACAGAATTTAGTAACGAATTAGGACAGCTCTTAGATGATATGTACGAAACGATGGTTGCAGCAGATGGAGTTGGTATAGCGGCACCTCAAGTTGGTCATTTAAAACAAGTGGCGATCGTCGATATTGGTGATGGTAAAATCGAATTTATTAATCCTGTAGTTATGGAAAAACGTGGTATACAAATGAATTTAGAAGGATGTTTAAGTATACCGAACCAGTATGGAGAGGTGAAACGTTCTTATTATATCAAGGTTAAATATCGAGACCGAAATGGGAAAACGTATATCATGGAAGCGGAAGATTTTTTAGCACAGGCAATTCAACATGAACTCGATCATTTACAAGGCATCTTATTTACAACAAAAGTAGATAAAATTTATACAGAGGAAGAACTAGAAAGGCTTGATGTAGAATGACAAAAATTGTATTTATGGGTACACCAGATTTTTCAGTACCAGTATTAAGACAATTAATTAAAGATGGATTTGATGTGGTTGGGGTAGTTACACAGCCAGACCGTCCAGTCGGTAGAAAACGAAAAATTACACCTCCTCCTGTAAAAGTTGAAGCATTGAAACATCATATACCTGTTTATCAACCGGAAAAGATTCGTAATGAGGAATCTTTACAAGAAATACTAGATCTGAAACCAGATTTAATTGTAACGGCTGCCTTTGGACAAATATTACCAAAAAAATTACTGGATGCACCTAAGTTTGGTTGCATTAATGTTCATGCTTCGCTTTTACCTGAATTAAGAGGCGGGGCACCTATTCATTATGCGATCCTTCAAGGGAAAAAAGAAACGGGGATAACGATAATGTATATGGTGGAAAAACTTGATGCTGGTGATATGATTAGCCAAGTGAAAGTTCCAATTGATGAACGAGATACTGTTGGAACGTTACATGATAAATTAAGTGAAGCAGGAGCTAGATTGTTAAGTGAAACACTTCCGAAATTATTGAATGGTGAAATTACACCCATTCAGCAAAAGGATGAAGAAGCTACATTTGCTTTCAATATTAAAAGAGAAGATGAACGGATTGATTGGAACCGTTCTGGGGAAGACATTTACAACCATATTCGTGGATTAAATCCATGGCCGGTAGCCTTCACAACACTTCATGGTGAAACGTTAAAAATTTGGTGGGGTGAAAAAGTCCCTGCAAATCAGACGGCAGAGCCTGGTACGATCATTGAAATAGAAAAAGATGGTTTGGTTGTTGCGACAAGTAATGAAACGGCAATTAAAATTACTGAACTGCAGCCAGCAGGGAAAAAGAAAATGACGACGGAACAGTTTTTAAGAGGAACTAAGGAGCAGTTAAAAGGAACAAAATTAGGAGGAACTAGCAAATAATGGGTAATAATGTTCGAGAAGCCGCTGTCGAAGTACTGGTCCAAGTTGAAAAGCAAGGTGCTTATAGTAATTTATTAATCAATTCCACAATTGAAAAAAATCGCTTTTCTTCCTTAGATGCGAGCCTCCTAACTGAACTTTGTTACGGAACGATGCAAAGAAGAATGACGTTGGATTTTTTTCTAAAACCATTTATTAAAAAGCAAAAGCGGATTGATCCTTGGGTTCAACAGCTCCTTAGAATCTCTGTTTATCAATTTGTATTTTTAGATAAAATACCCGACCATGCGATAATTCATCAAGCGGTCAATATTGCGAAAAGACGTGGAAATAAAGGAATTAGTGGTTTTATTAATGGCGTTTTAAGATCCATTCAAAGAGAGGGTGTTCCCTCCTTTGATACGATCCAAGACCCAATTGAAAGACTTTCCATTGAAACAAGTCATCCGATATGGTTAGTCAAACGTTGGGTAGACCAATATGGGTTTGATATCACACGTCAAATGTGTGAGGAAAATTTAAATCCTTCAAAACAAACAGCGCGAGTAAATACACTACATACGACTGTAGATTGTGTATTAAAAGAATTAGAACGTGAAGGTTTTCATGTAGAAAAAAGTCGCGCAATACCGGAAGCGATAAAATCAGTACGCGGCAACTTAGTGAAGTCAAAAGCTTTTCAAAAAGGATCCATTACAATTCAGGATGAAAGTTCAATGATTGTTGCTTATTGTGTTGCGCCTAAGGAAAATGAAAAAATCCTGGATACATGTGCCGCACCAGGTGGAAAAACGACACATATGGCTGAAAAAATGAACAATCAAGGCGAAATCTTTGCTTTAGATATACATAAACACAAAATCAAATTAATCCAGGAGAATGCGAAACGTTTACACATAACAAACATACATACAAGACAGATGGATGCAAGAGAAGTAGGGCAACAATTCGAAAAGGAATCCTTTGATCGTATTTTAGTTGATGCACCTTGTTCAGGTCTTGGTGTATTAAAAGGAAAACCAGAAATTAAATATTCCAAAACTGAAGAGGATATTAAACGATTAGCAAAAATTCAAATCAATATATTACAATCTGCTGCACAGTTAGTTAAACCAGGTGGTATTCTCGTCTACAGTACTTGTACGGTAGATAAGGAGGAAAATGAAGGAGTTGCGAAAAAATTTCTTCAGCTAAATCCAGATTTTATTGGTGATACAGAAATCGTAGATCGGGTACCTGAAAAAATCAAACCTTTTGTACGTGAATATGATATCGAATTGTTGCCGCAAAATTTGCATTCAGATGGGTTTTATATTGCCTGTTTTCGTAAGAAACGGTAACTTAAATATGAAGATGTTTACATGATTTACAAAAATTGGTACTTTTGTAATGAGTTAGGCTGTTCTAAAAAGAACGAGGTGAAAATATGAAATTTGTCTACCGTACAGACCGTGGAAAAGTAAGAAACCATAATGAAGATCATGTTGGTATCTTTTTTAATCAATCCAACCAGATTTTAGCCGTTGTTGCAGATGGTATGGGTGGCCATTTAGCGGGAGATGTTGCGAGTAAAATGGCGACAGATTTATTGAAAAAATTTTGGATAGAAAAGGATCAAATTGAATCTCCCGAAGCTGCAGAACATTGGTTCAAAGAAAACGTATATAAAATTAATGAGGAAATTTTTCAATATGCCAATGAACATCCGGAATGTCAAGGGATGGGTACGACGTTAGTGGCCTCCATTTGTACGGAAAAGTATATTACGATTGCTCATATCGGTGACAGTCGGGGGTATGTATTAACGGAAGATGGATTTCGACAATTAACGGATGATCATTCATTAGTCAATGAATTAGTGAAAAGTGGTCAAATTTCAAAAGAAGACGCTGAACATCATCCGCGAAAAAATGTACTATTACGGGCGTTAGGTACCGAATTAAATGTATCAATTGATACGTTGACAATTGAGTTTGAACCCGGTGATAGTTTGCTTTTATGTTCCGATGGACTAACAAATAAAGTTAGTGATGATGAGTTGTTAAATATTTTACAGTCGGAATTAAATTTAGAAGAAAAAGCAAATCAATTAATCCATCTTGCCAATGAAAAAGGCGGAGAAGATAATATCAGCCTTGCGATTATTGTAAATGATTTGAATGATGGGAAAGTTGGTGACTGATTGTGCTCATAGGAGAAAGAATTAACGATCGCTATAAAATATTAGACTTTATCGGCGGCGGTGGAATGGCAAATGTCTACTTAGCAAGGGATATGATTTTAGAAAGAGACGTGGCAATCAAAATTTTACGTCTAGACTTTGCCAATGATGATGAGTTTATTCGAAGATTCCATCGTGAAGCTCAGTCGGCCACAAGTTTAGTTCATCCGAATATCGTTAATATTTACGATGTCGGTGAAGAGAAAGATATTTACTATATTGTTATGGAATATGTTGAAGGCAAGACGCTAAAACAATATATCCAAGATCACCATCCGATTCCGATTGAAAAAGCAGTGGATATTATGTTGCAAATTACAAGTGCAATCAGTCACGCACATCAAAATAACATCATCCATCGTGATATTAAACCGCAAAATATTTTAATAGATAACAAGGGAAATGTTAAAATTACAGACTTCGGAATCGCAATTGCTTTAACATCGACGACAATTACACATACAAATTCTGTAATGGGCTCCGTCCATTATATTTCACCGGAACAAGCTAGAGGCGGTCTTGCAACAAAAAAGTCGGATATTTATTCATTAGGTATCGTGTTATTTGAATTATTAACGGGAAAGCTTCCATTTGAAGGTGAATCAGCCGTTTCCATTGCGTTAAAACATTTACAAAATGAAACACCACATCCAAGGTCCTGGAATCCAGATATCCCACAAAGTGTAGAAAATATTGTTTTAAAAGCGACAGCTAAAGATCCACATTATCGATATGAGGATATGGAAGCATTAATTGATGATTTAAATACATGCCTAAATCCAGAAAGATTGAATGAGCCAGTTTTTGTTTTACCGATAGATGATGAAGCGACAAAAGCCATTCCAGTAATAAAAGAACCGCAAAACTTCACTGAAATTCAAGAAACGATTATATCTCCACAATCGGAAGAAGATGAAGAAGATAATAATGGTAAAGCTAAACCAAAAGGAAAGAAAGGAAAAAGTAAGAAATCTGCCAAAAAGTCAAAAACAAATAAAAAGAAACGAAAAAAATGGCCGATCATCCTAACGTCAACAGCTGTATTGATTGTGCTCTTTGGAATTCTAATCATCACTTTCTTTCCAAGTATATTTGGGGCTAAGGAAATAGAAGTGCCAGACGTTACAGAACTTGAGTTAGATGAAGCGATTGAAATGTTGGAAGATGCTGGGTTTGTCATTGGAGAAACAATTGAACAACCCCATGATGAAATACCGGAAAACTTTGTCATTAAAACAAACCCAAAAGCAGGAAAGAAAAAAGTTGAAGGATCGCAAATTGATATTTATGTAAGTACAGGTAAAGAAACAATTGAAATGCTGGATTTAATTGGGCAGAATTATAAAGATGTTTTGGAAGAACTAGAAAATGAAGAGATTGAATTTATCGATATTAAACTTAATGAAGTTTATGATAACAGTGAACCTGGTACGATCATTGAACAAGATCCTAAACCTGGTGAAGAAATCATTCCTGATGAAACAGTTTTAACTTTGACGGTAAGTCAAGGTGTTGAAACGTTTACTTTAACTGATTTAACCCAATATAGCCGCTCTGCATTAAATGATTATGCAGAAAGACATGGTATCACCATTGAAGAAGAAGAGGAATATAGTGATAAAGTGCAAGAAGGTTTAGTAATAAGTCAAGAACCAAAACCTGGAACAGAACTGAAAGAAGGAGATACTGTTAAAGTAATCATCTCTAAAGGTGTTGAACCAGTTCCACGGACGGAAGAAATTGAGTTCACGATAGCATACACTGGTCAAGTTGGAGAAGATGGTCCAGAACCACAAGAAGTTCAAATCTTTATTCAAGATATGAATCACGAAGATTTTGAAGTACCGGTCGATACGTTTGAAATTACCGAATCGGTCACAAGGAAAATCTCGTTAACGATTGCACCAAATACAACGGCAAAGTATCGTGTCGTTGTAGACGGTGAAGTGGTTCGTAATGTAGAAATTCCATATACGCAATAACTTAAAGGTTCTAACTCTCAAAAAACATGGAGAGTTAGATCCATTTTTTATTACTCAAAAGAAATCGATCGAAAACTTTTCAAATCTATATTAGGATAAATCTAAATTTTAATGTAAAATAGGATTGGGTATGTATTCGTGAAAAAATTTACATTAAACGAAAAAAGGAGTGTTGCTATGGCGGAAGGGAAAATTATTAAAGCTTTAAGTGGTTTTTATTATGTAAAAAGTAATGATACGATTTTTCAGTGTAGAGGTAGGGGGGTCTTTCGGAAAAATAATATAACGCCCCTTGTCGGTGATAATGTTGTTTTTACAGCAGAAAATGATCGAGAAGGCTATATAATGGAAATTAAGGAACGGGAAAATGAATTAGTGCGCCCGCCGATTGCCAATGTTGACCAAGCGATTTTAATTTTTTCTGCTAAAGATCCTGAATTTAGTCCTCATTTATTAGACCGATTTTTAGTTATTATCGAATCGTATCAGATTAAACCCATTATCGTAATTACGAAAATCGATCTAGCAAATTCCGATGAACTATTGAATATTAAGCAATATGCAAAAGCTTATGAAAAAATCGGCTACGATGTCTTATTAACCTCTTCAAAAAATGAGATTGGTTTAGAAGATATTTATCCACTTTTAGAAAATAAAATAACGGTTTTTGCAGGACAATCAGGCGTCGGAAAATCCTCTTTATTAAATGCTTTACAACCTGAATTGAATTTAGAAACAAAAGCCATTTCGAAACATCTTGGGCGTGGAAAACATACGACTCGTCATGTAGAATTACTTGAAATTGGTAACGGCCTTGTAGCCGATACACCGGGTTTCAGCTCTCTAGATTTTAGTAATATTGAGGCAGAGGAGTTAACTTATTGTTATCCGGAGATGAAAGAACGATTTGCAAACTGTAAATTTCGAGGTTGTTTACATGATAAAGAACCACATTGTGCCATAAAAGAAGCCGTGGAAACAGGCGAAATTGAAGAATTCCGTTATAACCACTATTTACTGTTTTTAAAAGAAATACAACAAAGAAAGCCGAGGTATTAATTATGGTAAAAATTGCACCATCTATATTGTCAGCAGACTTTTCATTACTAGGACGGGAAGTTAAAGACGTAGAAAAGGCTGGGGCGGACTATATTCATATTGATGTAATGGATGGTCACTTTGTCCCCAATATTACGATAGGTCCATTAATCGTTGAAGCAATCCGTCCCGTTACTTCTTTACATTTTGATGTTCATTTAATGATCGAGAATCCAGAAAATTATATTCAAAACTTTGTTCATGCAGGTGCCGATTATATTTCTGTACATGTAGAGGCTTGTAAACATTTGCATCGGACCATTCACCAAATTAAAGAAACCGGTGTACGAGCAGGAGTTGTCTTAAATCCAGCTACACCAGTGGAAATGATTCGTGACGTATTAACGGATGTTGATCTTGTATTACTAATGACCGTTAATCCAGGGTTTGGCGGACAAAAATTTATTCCGAATGTTTTAAAGAAAATCGAACAAGTAAGACGTTGGCGTGATGAACAAAACCTTCATTTTGAAATTGAAGTGGATGGCGGAATTAATGCTGAAACAGCAAAACTTTGTGTTGCGGCTGGAGCTGATGTACTCGTTGCCGGTTCTTATATTTTTAATAATAAAGATCGTAGGGAAGCGATTGAGTCAATTCGGCAGAGCATCAGTGATCTGAAATGATCATTCACATTGTCGCAGGTGGTCCGAAAGAATACATTCCAGATTTATCCATATACAAAGAAGACAAAAATATTAAATGGATTGCCGTTGATCGCGGGGCACTATATCTACAAGAATTCAGCATCACTCCTGATGAAGCAATCGGTGATTTTGATTCAATGACCGAAGAAGAGTTAGAACAGCTGCGAAATAGCGGATTGAAGTTGGATCAATTTCAAGAGGAAAAAGACGAAACAGATATGGAATTGGCATTACATTTAGCATTTGAATATCATCCCGAAGCAATTCAGATTTTCGGTGCAACAGGTGGGCGTATCGATCATTTCATGGCAAATATAAGCTTGTTATACCAAGCATTACAATCCAATCGAAATATTCCAATTACCATCATCGATAAGCAAAATATGGCTTATATGACAAAGCCGGGTACATATACAATTGAAAAAATGGTTGATAAAAAATATATATCGTTTATACCGATAACAAAGGATGTTGAAAATTTAACATTAAAAGGTTTTAAATATCCATTAGAAAATCGTCATATTTTCTTCGGTTCCACATTATGTATAAGTAATGAACTTATTTTGAATCATGGTACTTATTCTTTTTCTAAAGGCATATTATTAGTAATAAGAAGTAGTGATAAGTAGGAAAATGCCTAAATTTAGTATGCTTTGAACTCATTTTTTGTTATCAGAATATGATATTAGTATATTCGAGTTGACAAGACTTACCTTAAAAAAAGATTAACGGTAAGTTGCATGAATCCTATGCTTGTGGGACCGAGGAGGGAATATTAGAGTGAAATTTTATACCATTAAATTGCCAAGATTTTTAGGAGGATTTGTTCGAGCCGTCTTAAATGCATTTAAGAAAAGTTGACCAGTCTTGTATTTCGCATTCATGTACATGGTGTAAAGAAAAAAAGCCCTTACCATTATAGCAAGGGCTTTTTTTCTTTACAGTTCATGCTTCATTATCGTAACGTAACTTTCCATACGTTTATTAATAAACGATTACACACGTTGAACCTTTCCAGATTTTAACGCACGAGCAGAAACGTAAACACGTTTTGGCTTACCATCAACTAAAATACGAACTTTTTGTAAGTTAGCTCCCCATTTACGACGAGTAGCGTTCATTGCATGTGAACGAGCGTTACCGAAAGAAGCTTTTTTACCAGTAACTACACATTTACGTGCCATTCTATTTCCCTCCTTAAAAACCATCTCAATCAACATTTTAACCTATTAAAGATACTCAAATACTTTACCATAGATTCCCTTAATATGCAAGGGGGATAAGAAATAAAAAACCTTGTTAGAATCTCCATTTCGTGATATTCATTTGTTTGACTTTGAAGAAATTTATTAAAAAAGAATCATTTGTTACTTTTAAGTGAAAGTACTTGACATATCCTTTGTTTTTTCGCTTATATTATAAAAGACGGCTTGTCTTTTTTATTGATCACAATTATAGTAAAATAAGCATAAACCGAAATGAAAACCTTGTAAGGGGGAATCGTACATGTCCATCGAATTAAAAACGAAATTAGGACATATTGAAATTACAACTGATACAATTGCACAAATATGTGGTGGTGCTGCTGTAGATTGTTACGGTATTGTAGGTATGGCGTCGAAAAAACAACTTAAAGACGGGATTTCTGAAATTTTAAGAAAAGAAAACTATTCCAAAGGTGTCATTGTCCGTCAAGAGGATGATCAAATACATATTGATTTGTATATTATTGTTAGTTATGGAACGAAAATTTCTGAAGTCGCACATAACGTTCAATCAAAAGTTAAGTATGTACTAGAACAAACACTTGGTGTACGAGCTGATTCAGTCAATATTTTTGTGCAGAGTGTTCGGGTGACGAACCCATAAGTAAGGAGGAAAAAATGTGTCAATTACAGTAATAGATGGGAATCGCTTCGCAGAAATGATTTTTCATGGGGCAAATCATTTGTCTCGAAATGCAGAATATGTTGATTCATTGAACGTTTTCCCAGTACCTGATGGGGATACGGGAACAAATATGAATTTATCCATACAGTCAGGTGCAAAGGAAGTTCGTAATAACAAACAATCACATGTAGGAAATGTTGGTAAAGCACTTTCTAAAGGGTTGCTAATGGGGGCTCGAGGGAATTCAGGTGTTATTCTTTCTCAATTATTCCGTGGCTTCGCGAAATCGATCGAAGAAAAGGAAGTGCTATATGTTGATGATTTTGTCCAAGCGTTAAACGATGGTGTGGATACAGCTTATAAAGCTGTTATGAAACCGGTTGAAGGAACAATATTGACTGTTGCCAAAGATGCAGCAAAACGAGCAAAAGAAGTCGGTAACCAAACAAAGGATTTAACAGTCTTATTAGAAGAAGTTGTAAAAGAAGCGAAAGCATCATTACAACGAACCCCTGACTTATTACCAGTATTAAAAGAAGTCGGTGTGGTTGATAGTGGTGGACAAGGATTAGTATTTGTTTTGGAAGGCTTTTTAGCCAGCCTTAAAGGTGTAAAATTGGATGATATGGAAACACCGGAAGTTTCAATGGAACAGCTTGTGAAGAATGAGCATCATAAAAGTGTGCAAAGCTTCATGGATACTGAAGATATTCAGTTTGGCTATTGTACAGAGTTTATGGTGAAATTTCAAGAAGATAAATTGAAGGAAAATCCTTTTTCTGAAGAACAATTTAGAAATGCCTTAAGTGAAATAGGGGATTCTTTATTAGTTGTTGCCGATGATGAAATTGTTAAAGTTCACGTACATACTGAACAGCCAGGTGATGCTTTAAACTACGGTCAACGGTTTGGTGAATTAATCAATTTAAAAATTGAAAATATGCGCATGCAACATTCAACCATTGTTGAGGGAGAAAAGAAAGTCGAAGCTCCAACCCCTGTTAAAAATCGTTCGGAATATGGTATTGTTACCGTTGCAATGGGTAGTGGCATCAGTGAGTTATTCAAAAGTATCGGAGCACAAATTGTCATTGAAGGCGGACAAACAATGAATCCAAGTACAGAGGATATTGTGAAGGCAATTCAAGAAGTTAACGCGGAGAAAGTATTTGTGCTTCCAAATAATAAAAATATTATATTAGCTGCTGAACAAGCACGGGATCTTGTTGAACAAGAAGTCGTTGTTATTCCATCAAGAACAGTACCACAAGGTTTATCTGCTTTACTGGCCTTTAATCCAAGTGCAGATTTAAAACAAAATAAAGAGGCTATGGTTGAAGCGTTAAGCCATGTTAAATCCGGTCAAGTGACTTATGCTATCCGAGATACGAATTTCGATGGATTAACGATCAAAAAAGGCGACTACATGGGTATAAAAGAAGGAGAAATTGTTGTTTCCAATTCAAACCTATTAGAAACAACAAAGGAATTAATTCATCAAATGTTAGATGAAGAAAGTGAAATTTTGACTATTATAAAAGGAGAAGAAACGACAACTGAACAGGTGGAACAAATCGTTTCATTTGTAGAAGAGCACTATGAAGATGTTGAAGTAGAAATACATGATGGTCAACAACCATTATACAATTTTATTTTTGCTGTTGAATAGTTGAAAAGGGCTGACTTTTTGTCCAGCCCTTTTTGTGTTTACTATATAAAAATTTTCAATAATTTCCTATTCATAATATAATAATGGTTGAAGTTCATCTTATAACGATAAATGATCGCGAATTTATCCAAGTATGAAAAGTTATATGATCATATTATGAAGATGTTTTGTTTTTTCATTTATTACCAACTTTTACTAAGAAATACATAATAAATCAAGGAGTTAGTAAAATTGAATGAAGTGTTGAAACAACCAGTTACTGTCATTCGTGGCATTGGTGAGGAAACAGCAAAATTACTTGAGGAACTTCATATCTTCACTGTTGAAGATTTATTATTATATTTACCATTTCGTTATGATGATAATCGAATACGTGATTTAGCAGAAGTAGATCATGATGAACGTGTCACAGTTGAAGGTGTTATTGTTAGTTTACCAACCATACAGTACTATGGTAGAAAAAAATCCCGGTTGACCGTTAAAGTTATGGTGGAACGTTACGTTATTACCGCTGTATTTTTTAATCAACCATATTTAAAAAACAAACTGAAGATGAATACAGAAATCACACTTAATGGGAAGTGGCATCGGTATCGTCAGCAAATCACTGTCCAACAATTTAAAATCGGACACGACAATCAACCCCACAATGATTTTAGCCCGGTATACTCTGTTAAAGGGAATATTACGGTAAATAGTATCCGTAAATTTATTTCTGCAGCTTTTGATCAGTTCGGTCATGAACTAGAAGAAATCCTACCCGCATTTTTAATACAGCAGTATCGATTATATCCGAGAAAAGAAGCCATTCGTGCGATGCATTTTCCGAAAGACGTCCAAGATCTAAAACAAGGACGACGTAGACTTGTTTATGAGGAATTTTTACAATTTCAATTAAAAATTCAAGCACTTAGAAAGTTTCAAAGGGAAAATTCTGAGGGAGTTTTGATCCGATATGATAATGAAAAATTGAAAAGTTTTATTTCTAACCTACCTTTTCCATTAACAAATGCTCAAAAACGAGTTTTGGCTGAGATCTTAATCGATTTAAAGTCTCCTTATCGTATGAATCGACTGTTACAAGGGGATGTTGGATCCGGGAAAACGATTGTAGCTGCAATTAGTCTATATGCTGCTGTCACTGCTGGTTTTCAAGGTGCGCTTATGGTTCCTACAGAAATTTTAGCTGAACAACATGCGGATAGTTTAATGGGTTTATTTGAGCCGTTTAATGTTGAAGTGGCTCTGCTCACCGGTTCGACAAAGAAAAAGGAACGCACGGCAATTCTAGAAGGTCTACAAGCTGGCAGGATTCCTATCATTATTGGTACCCATGCTTTAATCCAAGAGGATGTGAACTTTGCCAAACTCGGTTTAGTGATCACGGATGAACAACATCGTTTTGGTGTTGAACAGCGTCGCATTCTTAGGGAAAAAGGTGAAAACCCGAACACATTATTTATGACAGCTACACCTATACCAAGAACGCTAGCGATTACAGCCTTCGGTGAAATGGATGTTTCCATTATTGATGAAATGCCTGCAGGGCGTAAGGAAATTAAAACATATTGGGCAAAACCTAATAATTTTGAACAAGTACTTCAGATGATGGAAAAAGAATTACAGGCAGGGAGACAAGCGTATGTGATCTGTCCGTTAATTGAAGAATCGGAAAAACTCGATGTCCAAAATGCGATCGATGTTTATCATCAACTAGTTCATTATTTTGGTACACGTTTCCAAGTAGGGCTGATGCATGGAAGATTACATACTGATGAAAAAGAACAAGTGATGAAAGAGTTTAGTGAAAATAAAATACAGGTGCTTGTTTCCACAACGGTGGTTGAAGTAGGTGTAAACGTACCAAACGCAACAGTAATGGTCATTTATGATGCTGAACGTTTTGGTCTTGCCCAACTCCATCAATTGAGAGGAAGGGTTGGGCGAGGTAAACATCAATCCTATTGTATTTTATTAGCGGATCCAAAAACCGAAGTTGGAAAAGAAAGAATGCGAATAATGACGGAAACAAACGATGGTTTTGTTTTGAGCGAACGGGATTTAGAGCTACGGGGACCCGGTGACTTTTTTGGGAAAAAGCAAAGTGGCATGCCGGAATTTAAAGTGGCGGATATGGTACATGATTACCGAGCTTTGGAAACTGCGAGACAGGATGCAGAAAAGTTTATTCATTCTAAGGAATTTTGGGAAGATGAAGAATTTAAATACTTAAGGAATATGATTATTCAATCAGGTGTATTAGATGGTGAGAAACTAGATTAATGTACCTTCCTTAAACATATAAAATTCGTTTAAATTAGATAAAAGAACAGAATGAAAAAGAAAGAATGTAATTTTTTCTTGCATAAAAAAAACAGGTTATATATACTACTGTTAGTACCTAGTCATAATATGTAGGTGAAACTATGAAACTAAGTAAAAAAGAACGGCAACAACTTCTTAATCAAACATTAAAGGAAAACCCGTTTATTACGGATGAAGAATTGGCAGAAAAATTTTCGGTTAGTATTCAAACGATTCGGCTTGACCGTTTAGAATTAAATATACCTGAGTTACGTGAGAGAATTAAAAACGTAGCCCAGCATAATTTTTCAGAAAAGGTCCGTTCATTACCGATTGATGAAGTCATTGGAGAAATTGTTGATATGGAATTAGATCGCCATGCGATCTCAATACTCGATATTAAGCCAGAACATGTCTTTAGTCGTAATCAAATTGCACGAGGACATCATCTTTTTGCCCAAGCCAATTCGTTAGCTGTTGCAGTGATTAATGATGAACTTGCTTTGACAGCATCAAGTAATTTACAATTTTTGCGACAAGTGAAATTGGGTGAACGGGTGATTGCAAAGGCAAAAGTAGTGGAACAAAAAGACCCGAAAGGAAGAACAATTGTTGTAGTTGAAAGTTTTGTAAATCAAGAACTCGTTTTTAAAGGTAAGTTTTCTATGTACCGTTCAAAAAGTGAGAAGGTGGACAAGCAATGAAAATAACAATTGATGCAATGGGGGGAGACAATGCACCTGAAGCAGTTGTTAAAGGTGCAATGAAAGCAGTAAATAATTTCCCTGATTTATCCATCACATTAGTAGGAAATAAACAACAAATAGCGAAATATTTAATAGAACATGAAAGAATTTCGATTATCCATACGGATGTCATGATTACTGGAGATGATGAACCTGTAAGAGCTGTACGGAGAAAAAAAGACGCTTCTATGGTTATAGCTGCACAAGAAGTGGCAGAAGGTCGTAGTGATGCTTGTATATCTGCAGGTAATACCGGTGCTTTAATGGCAGCAGGACTATTTGTTGTAGGACGAATTAAAGGTATTGAACGACCAGCACTTGCTCCTACTTTACCGACGATTGATGGAAACGGTGTGCTATTGCTTGATGTTGGTGCCAATGCGGATGCAAAACCTAAACATTTACTGCAAAACGCATATATGGGGGCTGTTTATAGTAAAAAGGTTCGGGGGATTCAAAATCCTCGAATCGGATTATTAAATATCGGCACTGAGTCTCATAAGGGAAATGAACTAACAAAACAAGCCTATGAATTGTTTGAAAAAGCAAACTTTCATTTTGTTGGTAATGTGGAAGCGAGAGATTTACTAGAAGGAGTTTGTGATGTAGCAGTAACCGATGGATTTACCGGAAATATGATTCTAAAAACTGTCGAAGGAACGGCAATGTCAATAGTGAAAATGTTAAAAGAAATCTTAATGAGCAGCTTTAAAACAAAAATGGCCGCTCTTGTCATCAAAAATGATCTAGCAGAGTTAAAAAATAAAATGGACTACTCAGAATATGGGGGAGCATTGTTATTCGGTTTACAAGCTCCTGTAGTAAAAGCGCACGGTTCTTCCGATGAACAGGCTATTTTCTCAGCTATCCGTCAAGCCAGAGACATGGTAAACGGTGAAGTACCACAAAAAATTACAGAGGCCATAGAGGATAAATAGTTGTACGCATTTATAATAAGAAAGGAGCAAAATGATGGGGAAAATCGCTTTCTTATTTCCTGGACAAGGATCCCAATCTGTTGGTATGGGACAAGATTTAGCCAATAAGTATGAAAATGTTAAGGAAATATTCCTTGAAGCAGATCATGCGTTACAAGATTCATTATATGAATTAATTATGACTGGTCCGCAGGAATCTCTTACTTTAACAACAAATGCTCAGCCAGCTCTTTTAACAACATCCATTGCAATTTTGCAAAAGGTAAAAGAATATCATATAGAAGCTGATTTTGTTGCAGGACATAGTTTAGGTGAGTATACTGCCCTTGTTGCTGCCGGTTCCCTTTCTTTCCGAGATGCTGTTCAAATTGTCCGAAAGCGCGGAGAGTTTATGGAAGAAGCGGTTCCAAATGGACAAGGTACAATGGCTGCTATTTTAGGAATGGACGCAGAAAAACTTACGGAAATAACCAATGAAGTTACCGAGACAACTGGATCTGTTCAATTAGCCAATTTAAACTGTCCTGGGCAAATTGTCATTTCCGGTACTAGAGAAGGTGTGGAAAAAGCTTGTCAATTGGCAAAGGAGAATGGAGCAAGAAGGGCAATACCGTTGGAAGTAAGTGGCCCTTTCCATTCGCGCTTAATGGAATCTGCTTCACAAAAATTAAAGGAAGTTTTAGATAAGCATAATTTCTCATCGGCAAAAACACCAGTCATTTCTAATGTGACAGCAGAACCTGTAACCGATGCTGACCAAATTAAAGATTTATTAATTAAACAATTGTACTCCCCGGTTCGTTGGGAAGAATCCATTCGTACTATGATGGATTTAGGTGTCGATACATTTATTGAAATCGGACCTGGTAAAGTGTTAACCGGATTGGTTCGAAAAATTGATCGAAAAGCGAAAATTTATAACATATTTGATGAAGCTAGTCTAATTAAGACCGTTGAACAATTACGAGGTGACAATGAATGATTTTTGAAGGAAAAGTAGCGATAGTTACCGGTGCTTCCCGGGGAATTGGAAGAGAAATTGCTTTAGAATTGGCGCGTAATGGTGCGAATGTTGTTGTAAACTTCGCTGGTAATGTAGAGAAGGCAAATGAAGTTGTAGAAGAAATTAAAGGACTTGGACGTGATAGTATTGCTGTTCAAGCAAATGTAGCTAATCGTGATGATGTTGATCGACTTGTGAAAGAAACCATTGATCACTTTGGTGCATTACATATTTTAATCAATAATGCTGGTATTACTCGTGATAATTTAATTATGCGTATGAAAGAAGACGACTGGGATGATGTCATCAACACGAACTTAAAAAGTGTCTTCTTATTAACGAAAGCTGTAACTAGACAAATGATGAGACAGCGATACGGTCGTATTGTAAATATATCTTCTATTGTCGGTGTTAGTGGTAATGCGGGACAAGCAAATTATGTCGCTGCAAAAGCAGGAATTATTGGTTTAACAAAAACGACAGCTCAGGAGCTGGCTTCTCGCAATATTACCGTTAATGCCGTCGCACCTGGATATATTGCTACAGATATGACAGAACAATTGTCTGATGATGTAAAAGAAGAACTATTTAAATTAATTCCTTTAGCTAGACTTGGTGAACCAAAGGATATTGCCAAAGCAGTGAAGTTTTTAGCTTCAGATGATGCTGCATATATTACAGGACAAACAATTCATGTAAATGGCGGCATGTATATGTAAATCAGCGATTAAAATTTTCTAGAATGACTTGAAAATAATGGATAATACGTTAAAATTATGTATACTTGTACAAATTACTTGAGGGGAGGTGAAGTACTCATGAGTAACGTATTAGAACGTGTGACAAAAATTATTGTAGACCGTTTAGACGTAGAAGAGTCAAAAGTAACACCTGAAGCCACTTTTAAAGATGATTTAGGTGCTGATTCTCTTGACGTTGTAGAATTAGTCATGGAACTAGAAGATGAATTCGATCTTCAATTCTCAGATGAAGATTCTGAAAAAATCGTCACAGTTGGTGATGCTGTATCTTACATAGAAAGCAAAATCAATGAGTAAGCTTTCATAAATTAGGGATTTATGGTTAACAATAAGTGTTTAACACTTAAACCAAATATATGAAGTATAATTTCTCGAAAACACTTCACTTTTATAGTGGGGTGTTTTCTTTCGGTTTGAACGGATCATTGTTTCAAAAAAAACAAATGATGCTTATGTACAAAGTGTTATTACATAATTATGTTATGTAAACTTTCGGAATATCCTCGCCAACTGTTCTACACCATATTTAAAATCCCCATCTATGGAAACACTAGAAACGAAAAAACTCTTTCCAAAAGACTGTTTTTAGTCTAAACTTGATTTGTAAATGACAAGAGGTGTATATTATGGCAAATATGAAACGATCGAAATCCACGCATCGAGTGTATAAAGATAGAAGGTTTGAAAAATTCCAGGAAAAAATTAATATTCAATTCTCAAATGAAGCGTTATTAATACAAGCATTTACCCATTCATCGTATGTGAATGAGCATCGAAAAAAACACGAACAAGATAATGAACGTTTAGAATTTCTTGGGGATGCCGTTTTGGAATTAACGATCTCTCATTTTCTTTTTACCCATTATCCAGCTATGGAAGAAGGAGAATTAACAAAATTGCGAGCAGCCATTGTTTGCGAACCTGCTCTTGTTACTTTTGCACGAGAACTTGGATTTAGCGAGTTACTACGCCTTGGAAAAGGGGAAGAGTTAACAGGCGGTAGACAGAGACCAGCCTTGCTTGCGGATGCATTTGAAGCTTTTATAGGCGCTATGTATTTAGATCAAGGTTTGGATACGGTTGTTCGTTTTTTAGAAAAACATGTTTTTCCAAAAATTCTACAAGGTGCTTTTTCGCATGTGATGGATTTTAAAAGTCAATTACAAGAACATGTACAACGTTTTGGACTTGGCTCGGTTGAATATTTGATTATTGAAGAAAAAGGTCCTGCCCATAATCGGGAATTCGTTGCTGAAGTGAAGATAGGCGGAACCGCTTATGGAACAGGAGTCGGAAAATCGAAGAAAGAAGCAGAACAACAAGCCGCTCATATCGCTCTATCGACACTTGAAGAAAAAACAACAGACAATGATCAAAGTAAATAAGCATTCATTTTAGGCGAAGGGAGGAACGTTATGCTACTCAAACGTTTAGAAATGGTAGGTTTTAAATCTTTCGCAGAGCGAACAACAGTTGACTTCGTTCCAGGTGTCACTGCTGTTGTAGGTCCGAACGGAAGCGGAAAAAGTAATGTTACTGATGCCGTTCGGTGGGTACTTGGCGAACAGTCTGCTAAGTCTTTACGTGGGGGCAAAATGGAAGACATTATATTTGCCGGAAGCGATTCTCGCAAACCATTGAATTTTGCAGAAGTTTCAATTACGTTAGATAATGAGGACCATTTTTTGCCTATTGACTATAATGAAGTATGTATTATGCGCCGAGTATACCGTTCTGGAGAAAGTGAATACTTTATCAATAAACAACAATGTCGTTTGAAGGATATTGTTGATTTACTTATGGATTCAGGATTGGGTCGGGACTCATTTTCCATTATTAGTCAAGGACGTGTTGACCAAATATTAAATAGTAAACCAGAAGAACGTCGGGCGATTTTTGAAGAAGCAGCTGGTGTTTTAAAATATAAGACGCGTAAAAAGAAAGCAGAAGTTAAATTAGAAGAGACAGAAGAGAATTTATATCGAGTTCGTGATATCATTCATGAATTAGAAAGCCAAATCGAACCGTTACGAATTCAATCATCAATTGCCCAAGATTATTTAGATAAAAAAGAAGAACTTGAAAAATATGAAGTAAGTTTATTAATTTATGAAATTGAACAACTTCATACCCAATGGGAAACATTAAAAAAGCAGTTAGAAGAAAATCGTGATAAAGAAATCGAACTATCTACACTGATTCAGAACAGTGAAGCAGAAATACAAGAATTACGTGATAAACAAGCGGCTTTGGATGAATCCATTGAACAATTACAACATATTTTACTTGTAACAAGTGAAGAGTTGGAGAAAATAGAAGGTCGTAAAGAAGTCCTTAAGGAACGGAAAAAAAATTACGAAAAACATCGAACACAACTTGAACAAGATATAGCGCAAGGAAAAGAAAAACTTGCAAACCTTCAAATGGAACTAGAAGAATTAAGCACGCAGCAAAAGGAAATCGTTAAGGTTCTTAATGAAGATAAAACACGATTAAAAGAAAAACAAAAATTGCTTGAGGCGTATTCTGAGGATATTGAAGAAAAAATTGAATCATTAAAAAGTGATTATATTGAACTTTTAAATAAACAAGCAACGATTAACAATGATGTTCAACATTTGGAGCAAAGATCAAGGCAAATCCAAGCCAAGCGTGATGCTTTAGCGGATGATAATAAACGTTATATAAAAGATCGCAATGAGATCCTTTCTGAAAAGAAAACTTTAGAACAGGATTTATCTGTTATTCAAGAAAAAATCAATCAAATGATTCACGATTTTCGAGAAGAACAAAAAAAGTATGAACAATTACTCCGGACCTATGAAAGTGAAGAAAAGACATATTACAAAGCTTTACAATATGTTCAGCAGGCAAAACAACGGATCGAGCTCCTTGAAGAAATGGAAGATGATTACGCCGGGTTTTATCAGGGAGTAAAAGAAGTTTTAAAATCAAGAGAAAACTTGACCGGTATTGAAGGAGCCGTTGCTGAACTCATTCAAGTTGATAATACATATGCTGTTGCGATTGATATTGCGTTAGGAACGAGTCTTCAACATATTGTCGTACAAACAGAAGAAGATGCAAGAAAAGCGATCCACTTTTTGAAAAAAAATCGTTATGGTCGGGCTACCTTTTTACCGATGACCGTAATTAAACCAAAGGAAATACCAAAAGGTTATATCAAGCAAATTCAGAACCATCCATCATTTGTTGGTGTTGCGGCTGAATTACTGAATTTTAATCAAAAATATGCCAATATTGTCCGTCACTTATTAGGTAACGTCATTGTTGCAAAGGACTTACAAGGGGCCAATGAAATCGCTCATATCATTCAATATCGGAATCGGGTTGTCACTTTGGAAGGGGATGTCGTAAATCCTGGCGGTTCAATGACGGGTGGTACTGTAAAACAAAAGACAAGTTCCCTGTTAAGTCGAAAACAAGAATTGGATACTTTACGATCCAAACTTGTTGAAATGGAGAAAAAATGTGCAATTTTAGAGAAAGAGTTAAAGGATAAGAAGCAAGCATTAAGTAGTCAGGAAGAAAAAATAGAACAGTTAAAAATCGCAGGTGAACAATTCCGTAAGCAAGAGTTAGAATTAAACGACACCTTGAAGGAAATTACGTGGAAAGAAAGTAGTATTAATGAGAAACTTTCCCTATATGATAATGAAGATCAAACTTTGCGAGAAGAACTAGAAAACTTGCAACGTAAAAAGGAAGAAAATTTACAGCGTGTTCATGAAATTACGGTAAAAATTAAAGAAATCGATACAGAGATTCAAGAGTTATCAACTAAAAGAAATCTTGATCAATCAAAAAAATCGGAACTAATTGAACAGATTAATGAGTTGAAAATCCAAATTGCGAAAAAGGAAGAACAGGCAACTCATATAAAAAATCAACGTTCAGATGCAGAAAAACATTTTGAAGAAGCAAAATGGCAATTACAACAAAATGAACAAGATTTACAATTATTAATGGATGAAATGAATTCACAAGATTCTGGGGAAAGCCAATTACAACAAGTAGCGGAACAGAAATTAGCTGACAAAAATCAAACGATTGATTTAATCGCTCATCGGCGTCAGCAACGTTTAGAAATCCAACAAAAATACGAAGACTTAGAACGAGAAACAAAGGAATTGAAACGTCAACATAAAGGTCTTTCTCAAATGGTGACGGACGAAGAAATTAAACTGAATCGGTTAGATGTTGAATTAGAAAACCGTTTAAATATTCTGAGAGAAGAATATCTGATCACATATGAAGGTGCAAAAGAAAAATATCCATTATCAATAAGTTATGAGGAAGCGAAGCGTAAAGTAAAGTTAATTAAACTTTCTATCGAAGAGTTAGGAACGGTCAATTTAGGTGCCATTGATGAATACAAACGAGTATCTGAAAGATATGAGTTTTTAATGGAGCAAAAACAAGATTTGGAAACGGCAAAACAAACATTATTCCAAGTCATCGATGAAATGGATGAGGAAATGATCAAACGTTTTAGTGAATCTTTCACTCGAATAAAAACTGAATTCGATACCGTATTTAAATCCCTCTTCGGTGGTGGACAAGCCGAATTACGCTTAACAAATCCTGATGATTTATTAAACACTGGTGTTGAGATTATTGCTCAACCTCCTGGGAAAAAACTACAAAATCTTCACTTGCTTTCCGGCGGTGAACGTGCGTTAACAGCAATCGCATTATTATTTGCAATATTAAAAGTACGACCTGTACCATTTTGTATATTAGATGAAGTCGAAGCTGCTCTTGATGAAGCCAATGTGTATAGATTTAGCCAATATTTGAAACATTTCAGTAAGGAAACGCAATTCATCGTCATTACCCATCGAAAAGGAACAATGGAAGAAGCAGATGTGTTGTATGGTGTAACGATGCAAGAATCCGGGGTTTCCAAATTAGTTTCTGTCCGTTTAGAAGATAAGGAAACCGTGGTAGTATAGTAGCATGGAGATATCTATTCATCGATTTTCTTTTTCTATGAAACGGTGTTCCTCTTAAAAAGTTATAAAGGAAGTGAAACAATTGGGATTTTTTAATAAGTTAAAAGAAAAATTGACAAAACAAACCAATACAATCACAGAAAAGTTTAAGGATGGATTAACGAAAACACGTGAGAATATTTCTAGCAAAGTGAATGATCTAGTTGCACGCTATCGCAAAGTTGATGAAGATTTCTTTGAAGAATTAGAAGAAATTTTAATCCAAGCCGATGTAGGTTTTGATACTGTACTAGAACTTGTTGATGAGTTAAAAATGGAAGTGAAAAGGAGAAATATTCAAGATCCACTTGCGGTTAGAGATATAATTGTTGAAAAATTAGTAGAGATTTATAGAGGCGATGAAGAAGAAATTAATACGTTAAATATCCAACAGGACGGTTTAACAGTTATATTATTTGTAGGTGTTAACGGAGTTGGAAAAACGACAACCATTGGTAAATTAGCATATAAATTTAAACAAGAAGGAAAAAAGGTGATTCTTGCTGCTGGAGATACGTTCCGGGCCGGAGCTATCGAACAATTGGAAGTTTGGGGTGAACGAGTCGGCGTAGATGTCATTAAACAGTCAGAAGGATCGGATCCTGCTGCAGTCATGTATGATGCCATCCAAGCAGCCCGGGCACGACATGCCGATATTCTCCTTTGTGACACCGCTGGAAGGCTACAAAATAAAGTAAACTTAATGAGAGAACTAGAGAAAGTGAAACGGGTCATTGAAAGAGAAATTCCTGGTGCGCCTCATGAAGTCTTATTAGTTTTAGATGCGACAACAGGACAAAATGCGATGGTGCAAGCGAAACAATTTAAAGAAGTTACGGACGTATCAGGTATTGTATTGACAAAGCTTGATGGAACAGCAAAAGGCGGTATTGTAATTGCTATACGCAAAGAATTACATATCCCAGTTAAATTTGTTGGTTTAGGAGAAAAAATGGACGACCTTCAAGAATTTAATCCTGAACAATATGTTTATGGATTATTCGCTGGGCTTGTGGAAGAGGAAAATGCACGAACCGATGATGGAGGCGACCTCTAAATTTTATATTCATGAAATGGTGAGTGATGAACTTTATCTAAAATGTAAGTGATATGGCAAGTGGAATTTAATTTTCATTCATAAAATTCCTACTTGCCTCTTTTTGAATCTAAAATAAAAGTTTGTATGTGAATCGATTTGACAATAGGTGAACTACTGTGTAACATAAATTTGTAAAGGTTTTTCACTTAACACTGGAGGAGAACATATGTTAGAGAAGACGACAAGAATGAATTTTTTATTCGACTTCTATCAAGTTTTACTCACTCCTAAACAAAAAAGCTATATGGCCCTTTATTATTTAGATGATTTTTCCCTAGGAGAAATTGCAGAAGAATACAATGTTTCTCGGCAAGCCGTTTATGATAATATAAAAAGAACGGAAGCAATGCTGGAAGAATATGAAGCAAAGCTCCATCTTTTTGAAAAATTTCAAAAACGAAACGCTCTGCTTGATGACTTAACAACATTAGTTGAGACAAGTTTAAATCCAAAAGAGCGTGCTCAAGTTCTATCGATTATAGATGAAATTAAAGAATTAGATTAGGAGGCCGTCCGATGGCATTTGAAGGTTTATCTGAACGTTTGCAACAAACGATGCAAAAAATTCGGGGAAAAGGAAAAGTATCTGAATCTGACGTTAAAGAAATGATGCGTGAAGTTCGACTTGCACTACTATATGCTGACGTCAATTTAAAAGTGGTTAAAAGCTTTATTAAAAAGGTAAGTGAACGGGCTGTTGGTCAAGAAGTCATGAAAAGTCTTACCCCTGGTCAACAAGTGATAAAGGTCGTAAAAGATGAATTGACAGAATTAATGGGTGGAGAACAAAGTAAAATTGCTACAGCTTCAAAACCACCGACAGTTGTCATGATGGTCGGACTACAAGGGGCAGGTAAAACAACGACAACAGGTAAGTTGGCAAACTTATTAAGAAAAAAATATAATCGTAAACCTCTACTTGTAGCAGCAGATATTTATCGTCCAGCAGCGATCAATCAATTACAAACATTAGGGAAACAATTATCTTTACCAGTGTTTTCTCTCGGTGATCAAGTTAGTCCTGTTGAAATTGCAACAAAAGCAATTGAACATGCTAAAGAACAGCATCATGACTATGTTTTAATTGATACTGCGGGTCGATTACATATTGATGAAAATTTAATGGACGAATTAAAACAAATTAAGGAAAAAGTAAAACCAGATGAGATATTACTTGTAGTGGATGCGATGACGGGACAAGATGCCGTCAATGTTGCAACAAGTTTTAATGATCAATTGGGAATTACAGGTGTTGTCTTAACAAAATTGGATGGTGATACAAGAGGGGGAGCAGCTCTATCGATTCGTGCAGTAACGGAAAAGCCGATTAAATTTGTCGGTTTAGGTGAAAAAATGGACGCATTAGAACCTTTCCACCCTGAACGAATGGCATCACGAATTCTTGGCATGGGGGATGTATTGTCCTTAATTGAAAAGGCTCAAGCTGCTGTTGATGAAGAAAAAGCGAAAGAATTAGAGCAAAAAATGCGTTCAGCATCGATTACGTTGGATGATTTTCTTGATCAATTGGACCAAGTGCGTAACATGGGACCGCTTGATGAACTATTAAAAATGCTTCCTGGTGCTAATAAAATGAAGGGTTTAAACAATTTAAAAATTGATGATAAACAAATTTCTCATGTAGAAGCAATTATTCGCTCAATGACCAAAGAAGAGAAAGAAAAACCTGAAATTATTAATGCATCAAGAAGAAGGCGGATTGCAAAAGGAAGCGGAAGACCTGTTCAAGAAGTAAACCGTTTATTAAAACAATTCGAAGAAATGAAAAAAATGATGAAGCAAATGAATAATATGACGAAAAAAGGGAAAAGAAAAGGTTTTAAATTACCGTTTATGTAATCTTTTTTACATTTTCATATAAAAAAGATGTTGATTTTTCATAGGGAAGTTGTTAAACTAAAATAGGTTTTTATCTGTTAAGAAAAATTACTTTACAAACATAAAAAAACTTGTTATCATACTATCTTGTGTGAAACTAATTCGGAGGTGCTTTTAATTATGGCAGTAAAAATCAGATTAAAACGTATGGGAGCTAAAAAGTCTCCATTTTATCGTATCGTAGTTGCAGATGCACGTTCTCCTCGTGATGGACGTCAAATTGAAACAATTGGTACTTACAATCCATTAACTCAACCAGCTACAATTAATATTGATGAAGACTTAGCATTAAAATGGTTGAAAAATGGTGCAAAACCTTCTGACACAGTTCGTAACCTGTTCTCAAAACAAGGTATTTTAGAAAAATTCCATAATGAAAAATTCGGTAAGTAAGAACAATGAAAAATTTAATTGAATCGATCGTCAAACCTCTGGTTGAAAATCCTGAGGAGGTCAAAATCGAAGCCGTTGAAGAGGACCACCAAATCACCTATAAATTAACAGTTCATAAAGATGATATTGGGAAGGTCATTGGAAAACGCGGTAGAGTGGCTAAGGCGATACGAACTGTTGTTTATGCACATGCAAATACAACAGAAAACAAGAAGGTTGTTCTTGAGATTACAGAATAAGAAGGGGGCTGGGTCCCCCTTTTTTTTATCTAATCAATCTTTTCTTTTTACAAAGATCTATTTGAAATTTCCTATTTTGTAAGCTAGCGCTATAATATGTAAATAATAAGTTTAACTAAAGGAAAGGGGGAAATTTATGCAAATCCTTACAACTGTTACGGTTAATCAAATTTTAACTGAAAAAAGCCGTGAAAAACTTTTCCATACCTTTCAAAATCGAAAACAAGCATTACAAAAAGAAATTGATCAGTTAAAATTTGAAAAGAAAAGACTTGAGAAAACAAAAAAGTATAATATTAAGATGTTACATAATTATTTTGAAAAAGAGATTGAAAATCGAAACGAAAAAATTAAGCTTCTTGAATTTCAAATCGAACAACTTGAAATCCTCCCCCTCGGTTCCCAATTAAAAGAACGGGAAGTTCAAGGCTTAGTTAATGTTGAAGTAGGTGACAAGTGGAATGACAACTTAAATAAAACAATAGTTGTCAAAGATGGAGTAATCACAGAGATTAGAGGTGAATAGATTGAAAACTTTTTATAACGTTGGGAAAATAGTAAATACACATGGGATAAATGGAGAAGTTAGAGTAATATCTGTTACCGATTTTCCCGAAGAACGCTATAAAAAAGGATCAGAGCTATTATTATTTAAAAAAGATAAACATGAACCTATTCCACTTACAGTAAAGTCTTGGCGCAAACATAAACATTTTGACTTATTAACATTTGAAGGATACCAATCCATTAATGATGTTGAACATTTTAAAGGTGGAATATTGAAAGTTTCTGAAGAACATTTAGAGCGTCTTGAAGAGAATGAATATTATTTTCATGAAATTATTGGTTGTTCAGTAAAAACGACCGACGAAAAAGAAATTGGAATGATTAAAGAGATACTAACACCTGGCGCTAACGATGTATGGGTCGTAAAAGGTAAAGGTAAAAAAGAATATTTAATACCGTATATTGAGGAAGTCGTAAAAAAAGTAGACGTGAAAGAAAAAGTTGTCATCATTGAACCAATGGAAGGATTGTTAGATGAATGAGAATTGATGTGTTATCCCTTTTTCCGAACATGTTTACAGGTGTTCTAAATGAATCGATTTTAAAAAGGGCAAAAGAAATCGGCAAGGTTGAATACAATGTCATAAATTTCCGTGAATATGCGAATAACAAACATAATACTGTCGATGATTATCCTTATGGTGGCGGTGCTGGCATGGTTTTGAAGCCAGAACCGATATTTAACGCAGTTGAATCGATAAAGGCAAAAACAAGTTCAAAGCCAAGGGTTATCTTACTTTGCCCACAAGGGGAACAATATACCCAAAAAAAGGCTGAAGAGTTAGCGAAAGAAGAGCATTTAGTATTTATTTGTGGTCATTATGAAGGTTATGATGAACGTATTCGCATGCATCTAGTCACCGATGAAATTTCCATTGGCGACTATGTATTAACCGGTGGAGAACTTGGGGCAATGGTTATTATTGATAGTGTTGTTCGGCTTTTACCAGGAGTTCTGGGCAATGAAGATTCACCGGTATTGGATTCCTTTTCAACCGGTTTACTTGAACATCCTCAATATACAAGACCGGCAGAATTCCGAGGCATGAAAGTACCGGATGTTTTACTTTCAGGAAATCATCAATTAATTGAAGAGTGGCGCAGAAAACAATCATTAAAACGTACCCTTGAACGTAGACCTGATCTATTACATCATTATCCGTTGTCAGACCAAGATAAAAAATGGCTCGAGGAAATAAAAGCGAAAAAACACGATTCAAACTTATAAATTGATTCCACAAAAATTGGAAAACACTATTGATTTTTCATTAAGGAATATGATAAACTATATTTCGTGGTTTTGGGTATGGATCCATGCCCGTTTAAAACGATGTTCCGCTGCAATAGAATTTATTGGTAAGAGCATCTGTTGGAAGGAGTTGAATCGAATGCAAAACATTATCGATGAAATTACAAAAGAACAACTTCGTACTGATTTACCTGCATTCCGCCCTGGTGATACAGTTCGTGTACATGTTAAAGTTATTGAAGGTTCTCGCGAACGTATCCAAGTTTTTGAAGGTGTAGTTATTAAACGCCGTGGCGGTGGCATTAGTGAAACTTTCACAGTACGTAAAATTTCTTACGGTGTTGGCGTTGAACGTACATTCCCTGTACATTCACCAAAAATCGCTAAACTTGAAGTTGTACGTCGTGGTAAAGTTCGTCGTGCTAAACTTTATTACTTACGTAATTTACGTGGTAAAGCTGCACGTATTAAAGAAATTAGATAATTATCGAAACAAGGGAGCTTGGTCGCCAGGCTCCTTTTTTATCTATAAAATTGTGTTAAAAACCAATAAATAAGTTGCTATAGAAAACATAGATTATGTAAAATAAATATAGGATTGATCGATACATACTATTCATTTATTACATTTAGGACTTTTGACTTGTTTATTAATGGAGGTTATATTATTGACGAAAAAAAGTGAGCTATGGGAGTGGATAAAAATATTAACGATTGCTGCCGCTTTGGCGGCTGTCATTCGCTTCTTTTTATTTACACCGATCATTGTCGATGGAGAATCCATGATGCCCACACTAGAAGATCGAGATCGGATGATCGTAAATAAACTTTCTTATAAACTTGGAGATATTGACCGGTTTGATATTGTTGTTTTTAAAGTATCGGATAAGAAAGATTATATTAAACGGGTAATTGGACTGCCAGGTGAATATATTGAATACAAAAATGATACGTTGTATGTCGACGGTGTCAAATATGATGAACCGTATTTAGATGAGTATAGGAAAGAATATCAACAAATCTATATGGGTGGACCATTAACACCAGATTTTTCATACGAAGTTCCAGAAGGTCACGTATTTGTTATGGGCGATAATCGTAGGTTTAGTCGAGATAGTCGTGACTATACGGTTGGACCAATTCCAATTGAGAACATATTAGGAAAAGCGAGTATTATCTACTGGCCATTAGAAGATATAAAAATTATAAATTAACAAGATTATTACAGCGCAGGAGGATTTCAATGCAACAGATACAATGGTTTCCTGGACATATGGCTAAAGCGAGACGGGAAGTGACGGAAAAGCTAAACTTGATTGATATAGTTTTTGAATTAACGGATGCAAGAATTCCTTACTCCTCTCGTAATCCGATGATTGATGAGATTATTAAGCAAAAGCCAAGAATCGTGTTACTAAATAAAGAGGATATGGCCGATCCCATCATGACGAATAAATGGGTTAAATATTATCAAGAACAAAATATTACAGCGATTCCCATTAATTCACAGACTGGTGATGGTCTCAAACAACTTATAGCTAAGACAAAGGAATTAACAAAGGAAAAGTTTGATAAAATGCGTGCGAAAGGGATTATTAAACCACGTGCGATTCGTGCGATGGTCGTTGGAATTCCAAATTCAGGAAAGTCAACTTTAATTAATAAACTTGCAAAAAAGAACATCGCTAAGACTGGTAATACACCAGGGGTAACACGACAACAGCAATGGATTAAAGTTGGTAAGGAAATTGAATTATTAGACACACCTGGAATTCTTTGGCCGAAATTTGAAGATGAACAAGTAGGCATGAACTTAGCGTTGACTGGTGCAATTAAAGATACAATATTAAACCTGCAAGACATCGCTGTTTATGCGTTACAATTTTTAGAAAAAAATTATCCAGAAAATTTAAAGGAACGTTATGGTTTTACAGAAATACCAACGGATATTATCGAGCAGTTTAATTGGATTGGAAAACGACGTGGTTGTTTAACTGCTGGCAGTGAAATTGACTATGATAAAACAGCAGAAGTGATTATACGAGATATTCGTACTTTGAAATTAGGTCAAATTACATTCGAAGCCCCTGAGCAACAAGAAAAGGAGTAGTACGGATGAACTATACGGTTAAACAAATCGAACAACGGTTACAAACGATTTCAGATGAAAATGATCCGTTTATTAAACAATGTGCACAAGATGAACGAAAAGGGGTACAAGCTTTATTAAAAAAATGGAATAAGAAAATTCAGCAGGAAAAGAAAGACCGTATTCGCTTCGAAAATATGTCGATCTATGAAAAAGAAGCGCGTAATCAAGGCTTTTCATTTGTAGCTGGAATTGATGAAGTTGGAAGAGGTCCTCTTGCAGGACCGATTGTTGCTAGTGCTGTTATGTTACCAGAGGATATATATCTACCAGGATTAGATGATTCGAAAAAGCTTACCATTAAAAAACGTGAAGCATTGTATGACCAAATTCAACAGTCCGCGATTTCTATTGGCATTGGCATAGTTAGTCCGGAAGAAATTGATCGTTATAATATTTATGAAGCGACTAAAAAGGCGATGTTAGATGCACTCCAACAACTCAAACCATTTCCGGATTATCTTTTAATTGATGCCATGGAATTAGTTACACCAATTCCGCAACGGTCATTAGTAAAAGGTGATGCAAAATCAATTTCCATTGCCAGTGCATCAGTCATAGCAAAAGTTTATCGAGATCGCATTATGTTAAATTATCATAAACAATACCCTCAATATCATTTTGATAAGAATTCGGGTTATGGAACAAAAGAACATTTAAAAGCCTTACATCAATTCGGACCAACTCCTATACATCGCAAAACTTTTTCTCCTATAAAGGAAATGGTTGAAGACAGTCTTTTTACATATCGAGAGGATGAATAATACAAAAAATAGGATGAGTTTGAATGCACAATTACCAATTAACTTCTTTATCTCATGTTACGAATATACAAAATTCAAAGCTTGACCAATTTCCTTTACAAAAGGGGCAAATTATTTCTGGTAAAGTCCTTTACATTGACCAGCAAAATATTGCCCTTTTACAAGTAAATAATCAAAAATTTTTAGCTAAATTGGAAGCTCCGATTGATGTTCTACAAAATTATTACTTTCAAGTACAAGAGACTGTAGGGAAAATCCAATTGAAGGTATTGGAAAATGTAACAAATAAAGAATCGTTATTAACATTTTTACAAATACCGAACAATAAAAAAATGAACCGTTTCATTCAAACTTGGTTAAACACAAATCTACCAATAAATCGTTCTATTGTACATAAGGCGCTTCAATGGCTGCAGGTTGCAAAAAATCCTGAAAGTGTCCTACAAATAATGAAATTCATGCATCAAGCCAATTTGCCTTTTACAAATGATATTTTTAAAAGTTTATATTCCTTTCATCATGGTCCATCTATCACGACGTTACTGCATCACCTCCACATACAATTAGAGCATCTAGATCAACATCAACTTTATCCATTAATTCAATCCTTATTAGGTAAATCAAATGGAGATTTACAAGGAGTAAATTGGGGGAGAGGAGATAATGTCCATCAAGCCCTTCTATTTATTTTGAACGTCATTGGCTATAATGCAGGTGTGCAAATCATGAATGGAAAGGATAAGGCAACAACATTAAAATGGCAAATCATGAACCTTTTACAAGGAGATAAGCAATTATCTTCTAACTTAAAAATTTTAGCAGAACAATTAATTTTTAAAATTTCCGGCGGTCAATTACAAACAATAAACAATGATTCCTTTTTACAATGTACTGTTGCCTTACCGATACCATTGCCAGAACAAGTCATTGATGCACAAATACAATTTCGAGGAAAAAAAGATAAAAATGGACAATTAAATAAAGATTACTGTCAAATCGTGTTTGATTTAATGCTACCGAATATTGGGAAGTTATATGCTTATATGAACGTTCAAAATCGCGTCATTACGATACAAATGAAAAGTGATCTTCCACATTTGGAAAAAGTTAGTAAGGGATTAATTGCACAACTGAAAAAGAACTTAGCGAAACATGGATATACATTAAGTACGATCAAATTTGAAAAATTCCAAAGTCAAGATAAGATAAATAATAAACATGAAAAATTACCTATTTACCATTCTTTTAGGAATGTGGATGTGAAAATATGAAAAGTAAAAAAAGAAAAAAAGCAGTAGCGGTATCCCATTCAGATGAACGGTCGGCTCCAATTATTAAAGCGAAGGGAAATGGTTTAATTGCCGATGAAATAATACAATTGGCTCAAGAAAATGATATACCAATTTATGAAGACAAAGCGCTAGTCGAATTATTAGGTAAATTTGATTTAAATGAAACAATTCCTGAAGAATTATATACTGCTGTAGCAGAAGTGTTTGCTTTTATATACCGTTTGGACAAGGAAGAACAAAAAAGGAACTACAAAATAAATAAGGATCGATAAGTTCCTTTTTTTTAAGGCTGTAATGTTTAGAATTTTATAAGAATAATAATTTTCTAATAGAATAGAATGAAATCAATTCAGCTTTATGCGCTTAGTCACGTTGGTTTAAAAAACATTTGGAATTATATAGAAAAATAATGACCTAGAATAGAAAATATTGCAAAAAACTAGACAAGATTTTAAGTATTGGATAAAATGAAGTCGCAATTATTTTTTTAGGGAGATTAGGAGGATGGGAAATGAATATTCATGAATATCAAGGAAAAGAAATCCTCAGAAAAAAAGGTGTTTCTGTTCCTAATGGAAAAGTTGCATTTACTGTAGATGAAGCTGTTGAAGCAGCTAAAGAACTAGGTACGGATGTTGTTGTGGTTAAAGCACAAATCCATGCCGGTGGAAGAGGGAAAGCTGGCGGTGTCAAAGTAGCTAAGAGTCTTGATGAAGTTCGTACATATGCGGAAGAATTATTAGGTAAAACCTTGGTAACGCATCAAACAGGTCCTGAGGGGAAAGAAGTTAAGCGTTTACTTATTGAAGAAGGATGCGATATTAAACAAGAATATTATGTTGGTTTAGTACTTGACCGTGCTATTTCAAGAGTTGTATTGATGGCTTCAAGTGAAGGTGGAACCGAAATTGAGGAAGTGGCGGAGAAAACTCCTGAAAAAATATTTAAAGAAGAGATTGATCCTCTAGTAGGACTAACACCTTTCCAAGCTAGAAGAATTGCATTTAAACTCGGTATTCCAAATGAATTAGTTAATAAAGCAGTAAAATTTATGATTGGTTTATATGAAGTATTCGTTGAAAAAGACTGTTCTATCGCTGAAATCAATCCGCTCGTTGTAACTGGAGATGGCAATGTAATGGCGTTGGATGCGAAACTGAACTTTGATAGTAATGCACTGTATCGTCATCCTGATATCGTTGAATTACGTGATTTTGATGAAGAGGATCCAAAAGAGATCGAAGCATCGAAATATGATTTAAGTTATGTTTCCTTAGATGGAAATATCGGATGTATGGTAAATGGTGCTGGCCTTGCAATGTCAACAATGGACATAATTAAATATTACGGAGGAGAACCAGCTAACTTCCTAGATGTTGGTGGCGGTGCGACTACAGAAAAAGTGACGGAAGCGTTTAAAATTATTTTATCTGATGAAAATGTAAAAGGAATTTTTGTCAATATTTTTGGTGGCATTATGAAATGTGACGTGATTGCTACAGGTGTTGTTGAAGCAGCGAAACAAGTAGGTTTATCTGTACCTTTAGTAGTAAGACTTGAGGGTACAAATGTTGAGTTAGGTAAACGTATCTTAGAAGAGTCTGGTATTAATGTTGTATCAGCTGAATCAATGGCAGATGGTGCACAAAAAATTGTTGAACTAGTAAAATAATTTCCTTTGTTAATAGAATTACAATGTATTTAGATGAGAATGAAGGTGAGGGGTAAACATGGGAGTTTATGTAAACAAAGATACAAAGGTTATTGTGCAAGGAATAACAGGTAAAACAGCCCTTTTTCATACAAAGCAAATGATTGAATATGGTACAAAAATTGTTGGTGGAACATCCCCAGGCAAAGGTGGAACAGAAGTAGAAGGTGTTCCGGTATTCAATACCGTACAAGAGGCGAAAGAAGCAACTGGTGCAACAGTATCTGTTATATATGTACCAGCTCCATTTGCTGCAGATGCTATTATGGAAGCGGTTGATGCAGAATTAGATTTAGTTATTTGTATCACTGAGCATATTCCTGTTCTCGATATGGTCAAAGTAAAAAGATATATGGAAGGGAAAAAGACACGTTTAATTGGACCAAACTGTCCAGGAGTGATTACAGCTGATGAATGTAAAATCGGCATTATGCCTGGATATATACATAAAAAAGGTCATATTGGTGTCGTATCCCGTTCAGGAACATTAACATATGAAGCTGTCCATCAATTAACTCAAGCGGGAATCGGTCAATCAACGGCTGTTGGTATTGGGGGTGACCCAGTCAACGGTACAAACTTTATCGATGTGTTAAAAGAGTTTAATGAAGATCCAGAAACTTATGCTGTTATCATGATTGGTGAAATTGGTGGAACTGCTGAAGAAGAGGCAGCAAGATGGATTAAAGAAAATATGACTAAACCGGTTGTCGGATTTATTGGAGGACGTACAGCACCTCCAGGAAAACGTATGGGACACGCTGGAGCGATAATTGCCGGTGGTAAAGGAACAGCTGATGAAAAAATTCGTGTCATGAATGAGTGTGGTATAGAAGTCGCTGACACACCGGCTGTAATCGGCGAAACATTAATTAACGTGTTGAAAGAAAAAGGACTATATGAAAAATGTAAAACACATGAATGAATAAAATTCTACACAAAATGGGGCTGCCTTCAATGACAGCCCCTTCTTTTTCATAATCATGAAAGGAGTCGTATCAAGGTAATGAAAAATGAGCAATTTAAAAATAGATTGGTTCATTTGTATGAGTGTCGTGGGATTGGTTTAAAGACGCTTAGTAAAATGGTAAAATTTGATCCGTCATTAAATGAGATTTACTTCATGACTAAACAGGAGTTACAATATTATTTTCAAATATCCAGCAATTTTATTGATGTAATGTATTTTGATCTTCATCATAGAGAACCGTATGAAGTTTATAAAAATTATCAACAAATGAACATCCAAATTATTACAATCTTTGATCATGAGTACCCGAAATTATTAAAACATATATATAACCCTCCACTTGTCCTTTACTGTAAAGGAAACATCCAATTGTTACAAAATCAGAGTCTAGCTGTTGTTGGTACACGAAATCCAAGCACATATGGTATACAAGCGACAAAAAAATTTGTGAGTGAATTAGTTGAAGCAAATTATAGTATTGTTAGCGGTTTAGCTAGGGGCATTGATTATATTGCACATAAAACTTGCATGGAGCAAAACGGTCAAACAATTGCCATTTTAGGTAGTGGCTTCTCACAAATTTATCCCCGTGAACATAAAAATATAGCAAAAAAGATGGCGGAATCACATTTACTTCTATCAGAATATCCTCCGAATACAAAACCACAAAAGAGATATTTTCCAGAACGAAATCGAATCATTAGCGGTGTATCAATTGGCACACTTGTCATTGAAGCAAGAGAAAAAAGTGGCTCCTTAATAACAGCAGATCTAGCATTAAATGAAGGAAGAGAAGTTTTTGCTGTTCCCGGATCCATCTTCTCTGAACCTTCGAAAGGAACGAATAATCTTATTCAACAAGGTGCAAAATTAATTCAATCTGTATCTGACATATTATCAGAATTACCAAAAAATACTACACAAATGGTATGAAAGAAATTATTTTTGAATAAACTATGCAAATGAAATCTTTATCATACCAATGTTATACTTACACAAATTTAGAGTTGAAAAGGGTTTCTTATTGACAAACCATTACTTTTTCTTTAATAATTAGTGATAGTTTCCTTTTCTACATGTATAATATAAAGAAGTTTCTTGAATAAATGTAATTTGAAAGAGAGACCTCTAAGGAGGATAAACATGTCAGATTATTTAGTAATTGTGGAATCACCAGCGAAAGCCAAAACGATTGAACGTTATTTAGGAAAAAAGTATAAAGTGAAAGCATCGATGGGACATGTTCGAGATTTACCAAAAAGTCAAACCGGTGTCGATATAGATAATAATTACGAACCCAAATATATAACGATACGCGGAAAAGGTCCTGTTTTAAAAGAATTAAAATCAGCGGCTAAAAAAGCGAAAAAAGTATATTTAGCAGCCGACCCTGATCGTGAAGGTGAAGCAATAGCATGGCATTTAGCACATTCATTAAACTTAGATTCAACATCCGATTGTCGTGTTGTTTTTAATGAGATTACAAAAGATGCGATTCAGGAATCCTTTAAACATCCGCGGCCGATTAATATGGATTTAGTAGATGCTCAACAAGCAAGACGAATATTAGATCGTCTAGTCGGTTACAAAATAAGTCCAATATTATGGAAGAAAGTGAAAAAAGGACTTAGTGCCGGGCGAGTTCAATCTGTTGCTGTCAAACTCATTATCGACCGTGAAAATGAAATAAAAAATTTTGTCCCTGAAGAATATTGGACAATTAGCGGTCAATTTGAATATGAAAATGAACTCTTCACGGCTCAATTTTATGGTGTAAATCAAAGTGGTGAACAAAAGAAACGAGAGTTAAAATCTGAAGATGATGTTAAAAATATTTTAGCTGAAATAAAAAATGAAAAGTTTAAAGTTCATTCCGTTAAGAAAAAAGAAAGAAAGCGAAACCCTTCTCCTCCATTTATTACATCATCGTTACAACAAGAGGCAGCAAGAAAATTAAACTTTAGAGCAAGAAAAACAATGATGCTTGCGCAACAATTATATGAAGGAATTGACTTAGGTAAAGAAGGAACCGTAGGTTTAATTACGTACATGAGAACAGATTCAACACGGATATCCGAGTCAGCCCAAAAAGAGGCACTTGAATACATTGCTGGTGAATATGGTGAACAGTATACTCAGAAAACAACTGTTAAGCGAAAAAATAATACGAATGTTCAAGATGCCCATGAGGCAATAAGACCAACGAGTGTTTTTCGAACACCTTCTTCTGTAAAAGATGCTTTGTCTCGTGACCAATACCGATTATATAAGCTAATTTGGGAACGGTTTGTTGCTAGTCAAATGGCACCTGCAATTATGGATACGATGACTGTTGATTTAGTTAACGAATCGATTATATTCAGAGCTAATGGTTCAAAAATCAAATTCCCAGGTTTTATGAAGGTTTATGTTGAAGGAACGGATGATAATAAGGAAGAAAAGGATGCACTCCTTCCTGACTTGATAGAAGGGGAGTTTGTTACAACGAAAGAGATTGAACCAAAACAACATTTTACACAACCACCACCACGCTATTCTGAAGCTCGTTTAGTTAAAACATTAGAAGAGTTAGGGATTGGAAGACCGTCGACTTATGCACCGACTTTAGATACGATTCAAAAACGCGGATATGTCGCTTTGGAAAACCGTCGTTTTGTTCCAACGGAATTAGGCGAAATTGTAATTCAACTAATTTCTAACTTTTTCCCTGAAATTATTAATGTGGAATTTACAGCAAAAATGGAAAAAGAACTAGATGAAATTGAAGAAGGAAAAGAAAATTGGGTCAAAGTGATAGATGATTTCTATAAAGATTTTCGAGTTCGCCTAGAAATTGCAGAAAAAGAAATGGAAGAAGTCGAAATCGAGGATGAACCTGCCGGTGAAGATTGTGAAAAATGTGGCAGTCCTATGGTTATTAAAATGGGACGCTATGGTAAGTTCATGGCATGCAGTAATTTTCCTGATTGTCGGAATACGAAAGCAATTGTAAAAGAAATTGGAGTTACGTGTCCAAAATGTAATGAAGGTCAAGTGGTTGAAAGGAAATCGAAAAAACGAAGAATTTTTTACGGTTGTAGCCGTTATCCGGAGTGTGAATTTGTTTCATGGGATAAACCAGTCCCTCGTCCATGTCCGAAATGTGAAGGTTTATTAGTTGAGAAAAAAATTAAAAAAGGTGTTCAAATTCAATGTACAGAATGTGATTATAAAGAACAACCACAAGAGTGAGTGATAATGGACTCACTCTTTTTTCCTATTTTTAGGTATTTTTTATTGGACAAATTCTGTCGAATTTTGTAATATATCAAAGGATAATGAAAGAATGGTATATTATGTTAAAATGAAGAAAGGACAATTCTGAAATTTATGAATATATTGTGAACTGCTATTGCAATATTCAAAACTATGTGCTATTATTTAAAAGTGCTTAAATGAGGTGAAAGAATTGAAGAATAGAGACACTTTATTCGCAGAGTTTATTGAATATTTGCAACTTGAAAAAAACAGTTCACAGCACACTATAGATGGTTACAAAAAGGATATACTAGACTTTTTTTTGTTCATGGATGAACAAATATTACAAAGTTTATCTGCAGTTACCTATCAAGATGCGCGGATTTACCTTACAAAGCTATATGAAAATCGTTATGCGAAAAAGTCTATTTCCCGTAAAGTGTCAAGTCTTCGTTCTTTCTATAAGTATCTCGTTCGAGAATCTTATTTAGATACAAACCCATTTGCTCAAGTTTCTTTACCTAAACTGGAAAAAAAACTTCCAGACTTTTTTTATGAAGAGGAATTGGAAGAGTTATTTCGATCGATTGATACATCGACACCTTCTGGTGAACGAAATAAAGCATTGTTAGAAATTATGTATGCTACTGGTATTCGAGTTAGTGAATGTGCAGGCATAAAATTGTCAGATATCGATTTTTCTTCTTCTGTTATTTTAGTCAGTGGTAAAGGAAAGAAAGAACGATTTGTTCCATTTGGTTATTTTGCTAAGGAAGCCTTACATACATATATAAATAGCGGACGTAAGAGACTAATGAAAGGTCAAGTTCATCCATATGTATTTGTTAATCAAAAAGGAACACCACTTACAGCAAGGGGTATTCGCTATATATTTAATCAACTTATCGAAAAAGCTGGTACGAACAAACGCATTCATCCTCATATGATTCGACATACTTTTGCAACACATCTTTTGAATCGCGGAGCGGATTTGCGGACGGTTCAAGAACTTTTAGGACATTCTTCGGTTTCCGCAACCCAAGTATACACCCATGTGACAAAAGATCATTTAAAAAACACTTATATGGCACATCATCCTCGTGCTTAAAAAAGGAGGATTCATATGGAACAATTTCATGCGACAACGATCTTTGCCATCCAGCATAAAGGCAAAAGTGCTATGGCTGGTGACGGTCAAGTTACTTTAGGAAATCAAGTGGTTATGAAACATACCGCTCGAAAAGTAAGAAGATTATTTAATGGAAAAGTTTTGGCTGGTTTTGCAGGATCAGTCGCCGATGCATTTACATTGTACGAATTATTTGAAGGTAAACTAGAGGAGTTTAATGGCAATTTGCAGAGGGCTGCTGTTGAATTGGCTAAGTCATGGCGGCGTGATAAAGTTTTACAAAAGTTAGAAGCATTATTAATTGTAATGGACGATCAGAACTTATTGCTTGTTTCTGGTAATGGTGAGGTCATTGAACCTGATGATGGCATTTTAGCAATTGGTTCCGGTGGGAATTATGCACTTGCAGCAGGACGTGCACTTAAACAACATGCTGGAGACTCAATGACGGCAAAAGAAATAGCAAAATCAGCATTAGAGATTGCAGCTGATATTTGTGTGTTTACAAACAGCAATATTATTGTTGAAGAAATATAAATCTGACCTTCTTACGATCTTTTTCTATAAGGAGTGAAAAGAATGAGTGAAAAAAATGCTGCAATTGAATTAACTCCACGTCAAATTGTGGATCGTCTTGACCAATATATTGTGGGGCAAAATGGAGCCAAAAGAGCTGTTGCAGTTGCTTTACGTAATCGCTATCGTCGAAGCTTGTTACCAGAAAAATTGCGTGAAGAAATCATGCCTAAAAATATTTTAATGATCGGACCTACTGGTGTTGGTAAAACGGAAATTGCTCGTCGGATTGCGAAACTTGTCAATGCCCCCTTTGTAAAAGTAGAGGCAACGAAATTTACAGAAGTCGGTTATGTTGGAAGAGATGTAGAATCGATGGTCCGGGATCTTGTTGAGACAAGTGTACGTATTGTAAAAAATGCAAAAATGTCAAAAGTGAAAGAAAAGGCAAAAGAAAATGCCAATCGTCGATTGGTTGAGTTGCTTGTTCCGTCTTCGAATAAGCAGGCGAACTTTAAAAATCCGTTTGAAATGCTGTTTGGTAATACATCTTCTGATCAAGAAGATATAAAAAATGAGGAAGAAGATGTAAGTAAAGCTGAAAAACGGAGAATTGTTCGTGAGAAGTTAGCTGCTGGTGAATTGGAAGATGAAATCGTAACAATCGAAGTAGAAGAGCAAGCACCATCCATGTTCGATTTGTTCCAAGGTGCCGGTGTTGATCAAATTGGGATGAATATGCAAGATGCATTAAGTAGCTTAATACCGAAAAGGAAAAAGAAACGAAAATTACCAGTTAAGGATGCGCGAAATATTTTAATCAATGAAGAAGCAAACAAATTAATCGATATGGACGAAGTTGTTCAGGAAGCGATCGAACGTGCTGAACAAGCTGGAATCATTTTTATTGATGAAATCGATAAAATAGCAAGCAAAGGTACAAACAATTCAGCAGATGTTTCTCGTGAAGGTGTCCAACGAGATATTTTACCAGTAGTAGAAGGATCAACTGTCGTTACGAAATACGGACCGGTAAAAACCGATCATATTTTATTTATTGCTGCTGGAGCGTTTCATATAGCGAAACCTTCTGATTTAATTCCTGAATTACAAGGACGCTTTCCAATTCGCGTAGAACTTGAAAAACTCCAAATTGAAGATTTCGTTCGTATACTTGTTGAACCTGATAATGCACTAGTTAAACAATATACAGCATTATTGGAAACTGAAGGTATAAAAATAGAATTTTCTGACGATGCTATTAAAAGAATTGCAGAAGTTGCATTTGAAGTAAATCAAAATACAGATAATATTGGTGCGAGAAGGTTACATACGATTTTAGAAAAATTGTTGGAAGATTTATCCTTTGAAGCACCAGAGATGCCAAATAATTCGATCACCATTAATGCTGAATATGTAGATAAAAAACTTAAAGATATTGTACAAGATAAAGATTTAAGTCGTTATATTTTATAAAATGAAATAAATTCAACAATAAGTCTATACATTAATAGGAGGAATAATAATGGAGCTATTAGCAAGAACAAGAAAAATTAATGCGATGTTACAAAATACAGGAGGAAATCCCGTAAACTTTAAAGAAATGTCAGAAACATTACGTGATGTGATCGAAGCAAATGTGTATATTGTTTCGAGACGAGGAAAGTTATTAGGTTTTGCTATTACACAACAAATTGAAAATGAGCGTATGAAAAATATGCTTGAAGAACGACGATTCCCAGAAGACTATACAAAAAATTTGTTCAACATTAATGAAACAACAGCAAACCTTGATATTAATAGCGAATACACTGTATTTCCTGTTGAAAATAAAGAGTTATTTGCGAATGGTTTGACAACAATTGTTCCGATTAATGGCGGTGGAGAACGTCTTGGTACATTAATCTTATCCCGTCTAGAGGAAGAATTTAATAATGATGACTTAATATTAGCTGAATATGGTGCAACTGTTGTAGGAATGGAAATTTTACGTGAAAAAGCAGAGGAAATTGAAGAAGAGGCACGTAGTAAAGCGGTTGTTCAAATGGCGATCAGTTCTTTATCCTATAGTGAATTAGAAGCAATCGAGCATATTTTCGAAGAATTAGGTGGTAAAGAAGGATTACTCGTCGCTTCTAAAGTTGCTGACCGTGTCGGAATTACGCGTTCAGTTATCGTAAATGCTCTTCGTAAGTTAGAAAGTGCAGGTGTGATTGAATCACGTTCATTAGGAATGAAAGGTACCTTTATAAAAGTACTTAATGATAAATTCCTAGAAGAGCTTGAAAAAGTTAAATCGTAACCCATTTGTCATAAATTAATATGTGTCATTCAAAAGGCTGTTCAGTAGAGCAGTCTTTTTTATATGAATTTGTATAAAGTTGGATTCCCTTGAGGCTACCAGATACTTTTAAGCCTTTTTATTACAAAAGGAACATTCCAATCGAAAAAATGTAAAAGTTGTAATCCCACTGTCCTAAAACGATATAATGATGTAAAATAAGATAGAATCTTATCGATTTATATCGAAAAAAATATAAAAATATCAAATTTATTGTACTAATTTCTTATTTTAATTATGAAAAAATTAAGGACTATTTATCCAAAAGTTCATAGAATAGTACTAAATACCCACAAATTTCGACATTTATCTTATAGACAATAAGTTTTAATCTAGATAAAATAGTGATGTAATAAAAATGTAATAAATAAATTTGAGTATGAATTGTTTCTATATTTTTAGTCGGGGGAAGATTGTGATGAGTCTATTTTCACATACAATTCATGTATTAGATCGAGCTTTAGATTATTCTGCACTTAAACAAAAAACAATTTCTAATAATATTGCAAATGTTGATACCCCTCAATATAAAGCACAAGATGTGGTGTCTTTTAAGAAATTTTTCAATCAGGAGCTATCAAAAGGCATTACCGCTAAGCGATCAAATGAAAAACATATTCCATTTCAGTCCTCAACAAAATCATTAACAATTACACATCGAAATGTACAATTTAATGAAAATGGAAATAGTGTGAACATGGATCAAGAAATGGCGAAGTTGGCGGATAATCAAATTTACTATAATGCGATGATCGAACGGTTGAATGGTAAGTTTAATACTTTGAAAAATGTCATAAAAGGAGGACAATAATTTTGTTTTCTAGTTTAAATATAACAGCAAGTGCATTAACTGCTCAAAGATTAAGAATGGACGTTATTTCTTCGAATATTGCGAATGCGGATACGACGAGAGCAAATTATGTCAATGGGGAGTGGGTCCCATATCAAAGAAAAACAGTTGTACTACAACCGAAGGAAGGAAGTTTTTCAAGTTATTTAAATAAAGCAATGGATAAATCTGAAGCGGTTGAAGGAGTTGCTGTAACGAGAATTATTGAAGACCAAACTCCTTTCAAACTGGTTTTTAATCCGGAACATCCGGATGCAAATGAGGAAGGTTATGTACAGTTACCAAATGTGGATCCATTAAGAGAAATGGTAGATTTAATTAGTGCTACACGATCTTACGAAGCCAATGTAACATCTTTTAACGCATCGAAATCGATGTTAATGAAAGCTCTTGAAATCGGAAAATAGTCTCCAAAAAATGAAAGGAGAGATCTAGTTGGCTATACATCCAATATCAGTACAAGCTTTATCTGGTACTATTCAGCCAAATGAAAATAAGAAAGTTACTCCATCTGAAGTACAAGAGACATTTTCAAGTTTGTTAAAAAAAGCTGTAAATGAAGTGAATCACGCACAAGTGCAATCAGATATAATGACAGAAAAGTTAGCAAATGGTGAAAATGTACAGTTACACGATGTTATGATTGCTTCACAGAAAGCATCTATCATGCTTGAGACAACACTACAAGTCCGAAATAAAGTCGTTGAAGCTTATCAATCGATTATGAGAATGCAGATCTAAACTTAGTTTTTATAAGAATTGATGGTAATAACAAGATTTAAGAATTTAACTGTACGGAGCGAGAAATAAATGAATGAGACTGTACAAAATTATATCAATCATATTAAAGATCGTTGGCAAAACAAAACTAACAAACAAAAGGCAGTACTCCTAGGTTCAATAATAAGTGTATTGATTTTAATTGGTATTCTAATCTATTTTACGACAAAGACAACGATGGTCCCGTTATATAGTGATTTAACACCAGCTGAGACGGGAAGCATAAAAGAAACTTTGGATAGTATGGGTGTCCCATCTCAGATTACAAATGATGGTACGACGATTAAAGTACCAGAAAAACAGGTAGATACACTGTTAGTGGAGTTAGCTGCACAAGGAATTCCTGAATCAGGCAGTATTGATTATTCCTTTTTTAGCGAAAATGCTGGATTAGGAATGACCGATAATGAGTTTAATGTAATGAAACTTGATGCCATGCAAACGGAATTAGCAAATTTAATAAAAACAGTTGACGGTATAAAAGATGCGAAGGTTATGATTACTCTTCCAGAAGAAAGTATTTTCGTTTCAGATGAAAGTAAAGAAGCTTCTGCATCTATCGTTATTACGACAGAACCTGGAAACAATTTTTCTGAAAATCAAATCAAAGCTTTATATACATTAGTTTCGAAATCGGTCCCGAATTTACCTACCAATAATATCGTCATAATGGACCAGAACTTTAATTATTATGATTTAAAAAATGGAGAAAGTTACACCCAAGGTTATCAACTGGAATCTCAATACAACATGAAAAAAGAAATAGAAAAAGATATTCAACGAGAAGTACAACGGATGCTCGGCATGTTAATGGGACAAGACTCGGTCATCGTATCCGTTACGGCTGATATTGACTTTTCACAAGAGAAACGAGAAGAAAACTTAGTTGAGCCAGTTGATAATGAAAATATGGAAGGTATTGCAATCAGTGCACAAAGACTTTCAGAAACGTATTCTGGTGAGGATGCGGGTGCAGGTGGTGTTCCGCAAGCTGAAGATTCAGGTGACGCTTTAGGTGCTACATACGTAGAAGGAACAAGGGAAAATGGTGAATATGAAAATACAGAAGAAACAATTAATTATGAAGTAAACCGCATCAGAAAAGAGATTGTAGAAAGTCCTTATAAAATTCGAGATTTAGGTATTCAAGTGATAGTCGAACCACCTGAACAAGCCACAGCTGGAAGTGCCAATGTAGAACAAGATATTACGGATATTCTTAGCACCATTATTCGTACAACGATTGATACAAGCGATGTAGACGGTGAGCTAACCGATCAGCAAATCAATAGTAAAATCGCCGTATCATTCCAAGAATTGCTAGGTAAACAAGATAATCATTCATTAGAACATCAACAATCGCAATTTCCATTCTGGGGTTACCTTGTGATAGGAATTCTTGTGCTCATTATTATTGTTTTACTGATTTTTGTATTAAGAAAAAAAGAAGATCATGAGTTTGAATTCGACGATGACTATGACTTAAAAGGAAGAGAACAAGAGCAAACCGTCATCCCTGACCTAATGGAACACCAGCAGGAAACAGAAGACACTATTCGGAGAAAACAAGTAGAAAAAATGGCAAAAGAACGACCAGATGAATTTGCGAAATTGTTGCGTACGTGGTTATCACAAGATTAGGAGGGTTGATTTTGGCGACAAAAAAAGGATTAACGGGGAAACAAAAAGCAGCTCTCCTCCTTATTTCTCTCGGACCAGATGTGTCGGCGGAAATCTATAAACATTTAACTGAAGATGAAATTGAAAAACTAACGTTAGAAATCTCAACGATAAAAAATGTAAGTTCAGATAAAAAAGATGAAATAATGGAGGAATTTTATAATCTTGTTATGGCTCAAGATTATATTTCTCAAGGCGGGATTGGCTATGCAAAAATGATATTAGAAAAAGCATTAGGACCAGAACAAGCAAATTTAATCATTAATCGTCTCACATCTTCCTTACAAGTGAAACCATTTGACTTTGCAAGGAAAGCTGATCCGAATCAAATATTAAACTTTATTCAAAATGAACATCCACAAACGATTGCATTAATACTTTCATATTTAGAATCAAACCAAGCTGCACAAATATTATCAAATCTACCTGAGGAAATGCAAGCCGACGTTGCAAGAAGAATTGCACTAATGGACAGTACGTCACCTGATGTCATCTATAAAGTGGAACAGATATTAGAACAAAAACTTTCCGCAACCGTTACTACTGACTACACACAAACAGGTGGGATTGAAGCTGTTGTTGATGTATTAAATGGTGTTGACCGTGCTACTGAAAGAACAATTCTTGAAGAATTGGCATACAAAGATCCTGAATTAGCAGAGGAAATTAAGAAACGAATGTTTGTCTTTGAAGACATTGTGACACTAGATAATCGAGCAATTCAACTTGTTATCCGTGATTGTGATAATGAAGATCTCATACTTGCATTGAAAGTAGCAAGTGAAGAAGTGAAAGAAGTGATCTTTAAAAATATGTCAACACGTATGCGTGAAACGTTCCAAGAAGAATTGGAAGTTATGGGACCAGTTCGTTTACGTGATGTTGAAGAAGCTCAAGGTAGAATTGTTGGTGTGATTCGTCGTCTGGAAGAATCTGGAGAGATTATCATCGCCCGTGGCGGGGGTGACGATATCATTGTCTAATATCATAAAGAGGAGTTTTGCAGAGCACTCACAAGAAAAAGTCATTTCTATACGAATGTTAAAACCGCAACATCATCGAACAAATTCAAAAGTTCAAGAAGATAACGTACCTGTCGTATCCGACGAACAACTAAAAAAAGCAAAAGAAGAAGCTGAAAAAATATTAAATCAGGCAAAAGAACACGCTGATCAAATAAAAAGGCAGATTGAAGTAGAAAGACAAAAAATAGAAGAGGAAAAGATGGAAATTTTTGAAACAGCTAAACAAAAAGGGTATGAAACCGGTCTTCAACTGGGGAAAGAACAAGCGTATCAAGAGATGGAAGAGCAAATTGAATTGGCAAAAACAATAGTTGAAAATGCCAGAAAGGAATTTGTCCAAACTGTCGAAAGGTCTGATCATACTATACTCGAAATTGGATTGAAGACTGCTGAAAAAATATTAAACTGTACACTTTCTGAGCAGCCTGAGAAGTTTAATGACTTAATTAAGAAGGCAATCACGGAAACACTGGATCGAAAAGAGATAAAAATTCATGTTCATCCTAGTTTATACGAAGTCGTTGTTCATAAAAAAGAAGAGTATTTATCACCAATTTTACAAGAAGCACCTATATATATTTATCCAGATCAACACTTATCTTATGGTGGCTGCATTATCGAAACAAATGGCGAACGGGTTGATGCAAGTATTGATCATCAACTCCATGAAGTACGCATTAAACTTTTTGAACTTTTAAATGGTGATTTGACATGAATTTAAATGAATTAATAGCTGAAATACCTTTCATCGATACGTATAAACATTATGGAAGTGTAACGAAAGTTGTAGGGATCATGATCGAAGCAAAGGGACCAAGAAGTTCCATAGGTGATGTTTGCTATATTTATCCGAAAAATGGGTACAAAAAAAGGATCATTGGTGAGGTTGTCGGCTTTAAAAATAACAATGTATTAATTATGCCATACAATGAAGTCCATGACATTGCCCCCGGTTGGATTGTTGAAGGTACAGGACGTTCTTTAGAAATAAAAGTAGGCGATGCTTTAATTGGAAAAGTCATCGATCCGCTAGGAAACCCAATGGATGGTAGTCCCTTACCTGAAGCATTACAACGATGGCCAATCGAACATGCTCCTCCTAATCCATTAAGTCGACCACCGATTCATGAAATATTAGAAATAGGTGTTCGATCTATTGATAGTCTTTTAACAATAGGAAAGGGACAAAGAGTTGGTATATTTGCAGGCAGTGGTGTTGGAAAAAGCACGCTTTTGGGGATGATTGCCCGTAATACGAAAGCTGATTTAAATGTCATCGCATTGATTGGAGAACGTGGAAGAGAAGTTCGTGAGTTTATTGAACGTGATTTAGGTGAATTGGGTCTGAATCGTTCAATAGTAGTAGCTGCTACGAGTGATCAACCGGCTTTAATGCGGATTAAAGGAGCATATACGGCAACGGCCATTGCGGAGTATTTCAGAAATAAAGGATTAAATGTTATGTTGATGATGGATTCCGTAACACGTGTTGCCATGGCCCAGAGGGAAGTCGGTCTTGCTACAGGTGAACCACCTGCAACGAAGGGATACACGCCATCGGTATTTTCATTATTGCCGAAATTATTGGAACGTACAGGGACAAATGAATTTGGTTCAATTACTGCTTTTTACACGGTTTTAGTCGATGGTGATGATTTCAATGAACCGATTGCAGATACAGTCCGAGGAATTTTAGACGGACATATAGTACTTGACCGGAATTTAGCCAATAAAGGGCAGTATCCTGCCATTCATGTATTAAAGAGTATTAGCCGTTTAATGAAAAGTTTAGTTGACCAGGAGCATTTAGAGAAAGCAACCCAATTTAGGCAAATATTAAATACATATTTACAATCGGAAGATTTAATTAATATAGGTGCATACAAAAAAGGTTCTTCAAAGGAGATTGATGTAGCCATTGATTATTATCCAAAGCTAATCTCCTATTTAACTCAAGGAATAGATGAAAAAATGACTTATGAAGATAGTGTTCAAGCTTTAAAAACACTGATTGCAGGTGAATAGGAATGGGTTTCACTTACAAGTTTGCAAAATTACTAGAGTTGCGAGAAAGTGAAAAGGAAAATCAAGCCCTCGTTTATGAGAAAGCTGTTCAGCGATTTAAGGAAGTTGCAGAGAAGCTTTATGAGTTATTAAAAAAGAAGGAAGATCTGGAGAGTTACCAACATGAAAAAATCCGCACAGGGATTCAGGTCCATGAAATTCGCTTCCATCAAAAATATTTAATGAATTTGCAAAAGGAAATTGATCATTATCAAAACCTCGTGATTCAAGCAAGACATCATATGCAATTTGAGGAAAAGCGACTAATGGATAAGAATATTGAAGTGAAAAAGTTCGAGAAATTAAAAGACAAAGAATATGAAAAATATTTACGTGAACGGGTAGTAGAGGAAACCAAAGTGATGGATGAAATTTGTACGCAAATTGTAGTAAGGGAGAAATAGGATCCATGAAAAAAGAAACAGAAAAAAAGCAAAAATCAAATATTGGTAAAAAGATCCTATTTGCAATTGTTTTACCGCTTATATTCATTTGCATGATCATGATCATTATTTTTTCATTTTTAGGCAAAAACATTTTTGAAGAAGCATCGAATATTCCAATTATAGGTTCAATATTTGCATCGGATGCCTCCGTTGTTACAACGGAAGATTTACAAAAGCAAATCAATCAATTGAAAGCTGCATTAAGTGATGAACAGGCCAAAGTAAGTGATCTTGAATTCCAATTAGAACAAAAAGAGCAAGAACTTGAAACTGTAAAACAAGAAAACATAGAAAGTGATTTAGTTAATCAAGAAGTAAATAGTGAAAATTTAGAAGAGCAGTCCATAACTGATGAATGGGCAATGATTGCTAAAACCTATGAAAATATGAAACCGAAAAATGCAGCAGCGATTCTCGTTTCAATGGATGAGCCTACCGCATTAAATATTTTACGTAGTATGCGAGAAAAAAATGTAGCTGCAATTTTAGAAAAAATGCCTGCGGAAAATGCTGCGAAATTTACTGTAAAACTTGTTGAAACACAATAATTAATACTCACGATTTTTGAAGGGAGGTGAACAAATGATCAATATGCTGCCAATGCAAATACAAACGACTAATTCATTAACAAGTCATATGAGCAAAAGTATGGATGAGAAGACAAGTGAGTCATTTGTTAATATGCTTCAATCCTTCGTAAATGATCAATCAGAAATGAACAATATAACGGTTCCAAACAATCAAATGATAGAAACAGTACTTCAACATCGAGAAATATCAACGAGTGAGCTAATGAATTCCATTCATTCTATGCTTACAAATTTATCCGAACAGTTACCGGACGAATATGAAGATTTGCACCAAATAATAACGGACGTTATGGAAGGGCTTGAATGGATTGAGTCGGAACAAATCGGCAGTCATCTCGACATGATTTTAATGCTTGATTCAACCTTATCTAACATTGACTTGACGAACTTCGTTCACAAACAAACAGAACAAGGAAATGTATCAAATAAGACAAGTAAATTAAATATTGATCTAATTTTTAAGACGATACAAAGTTTTGTTCAAACTTTGCGAACATTTAATGAACGAACAGCAGAAGAACTACCAATGATTGACAAACTTGTCCAACAAAGTGAGAAATTATTAGTCAATGAAAAGATCATTAGACGAGCTTTTACAAACATAGAAATCGTCAAACCTAATACGTTTACTTCCAATCATCCATATGCAAATGTTTATGTTTCGGTTAAAAAAGCGGATGAAAATAGCAGTACACTGTTAGCTTCAATTAATGGAATAGATAAAGCAACAGAGAATACAGTTGTAACGCATTCATCTTTATACCATCAACCGGGACAGATGAAATTAGAATCATTAACATTACAGGATGGACATAGTAGGCCTGTTAATTTCGACAGTTTTGTCAGACAATTTACCACAATCCTTAATAAAGGAAAACTAATGAACAGTGGTCCATTACAAAAATTGACAATCCAACTTAAGCCGGAACATCTCGGTACACTAAAAATAGAACTAGTTCAGCAAAATAATGAATTGGTTGCTAAGATTATTTCGTCTACGAAGGCAGCAAAGGAACTTCTAGAATCACAAATTCAAGCTTTACGTCATGCCTTTATTCAACAAAACATAAACGTCACACGTATTGATGTTGAAACGCATCTAAATCAAGAAGAACAACAAGGATTTCATGAACATGATCAACCAAAGGATCATAACGAACGAGAACAACATCCAGATCAAAAAGAGCGACAAAATTTTTCCGAAACGTTACTAGAAACACTAGTAAACTATGAAGTTTAGGTGATGACATGACGAATACAATTCAATCTGATCTATACTTATCAACTGTAAGTAATGAAACAAAAACATTAAATAACAGCACACTTGGACAAGATGCGTTTTTAAAGTTATTAATTGCACAATTACGACATCAAGATCCAGCAAATCCAATGCAAGATACCGAATTTATCTCACAAATGGCTACATTTTCAGAACTCGAACAAATGATGCAAATGAACAAAACACTTGATAAGCTAGTTGAAAGTCAGAAAAACCAACAATTCCTTGCTTATCAACAATTATTAGGAAAAGAAGTAGAATGGCAACAAGTAAAACTAAATTTAGAAAATCCAGATCGTGAGCCAGTTGTGATAGAAGGGAAAAATATAATTAAATCCATTAGCTTTTCTACGGAAGGTCCGATTTTTACTTTAGATAATGGAACAAAAGTTTCATTAGAACATATTAAAGGAATCACAACAATAAATAGTAATGAAAATTCAATTGTTTCTGCTAGTTTTTTAATAGGAAAAAAGGTGAGCTGGAAGGTGGAAGATGAAATTAAAAGTGCCATTGTTGAGTCTGTTTCAAAAAAGGACGGAAAAATCTATTTTAATTTAGATGATGAAGAAAAAACTCAGCTTACAGATGAACAAATCATTTCAATAGAAACGGTGTGATGAACTTAATGGATAAGGATGATTATTATGAACATTTATAAGCCATTCATTCCACCAGTAGGTATTGAGAACACAAGTGCTGTCAAGCGAAATCAAACGGTTAAAACAAATCATGATTTTTCAAGTTTTTTACAGGATGCGATTGTAGCAAAGGATAAATTAACAATCAGTAAACATGCACAATATCGTCTCGAACAGAGAAACATTGAAATCAGTTCTGAGAAATGGAATCAGATTGGTGCAAAGTTAGAAGAAGCAAGACAAAAGGGTGTGAAAGAATCTCTTGTCATATTAGACAATGCGGCACTGATTGTTAGTGCACAAAATAAAACAGTCATTACAGCAATGGACCGTAATGAAGCTGCGTCTCAAATTTTTACCAATATCAATGGCGCAATTATCCTTTAGGCTGGACCCGTAAGGAAGCCTTAAGCTGTGGAACGATAGAAACAGCTTAATAATAAATGTAAATAGGAAGGGAGCTTTTTCAATGTTACGTTCATTATACTCAAGTATTAGCGGTATGAAAAATATGCAAACAAAACTTGATGTGATCGGCAATAATATATCAAATGTAAATACATATGGATTTAAAAAAAGTCGTGTAACATTCAAAGACGCTATAAACCAAACGATAAGTTATGCTTCAAGACCGACTGAAACTTTAGGAGGAAAGAACGCACAACAAGTTGGTTTAGGGATTGAAACCGGATCGATTGATACGGTATTTACAGAAGGTAGCTTACAAACCACAGGGCGTGCCCTTGACTTAGCAATTTCTGGCGGAGACGGATATTTTGTCGTTAGAAACGGATCAAACAACTATTTTACGAGAGCTGGAAACTTTTATATTGATGAACAAGGTTTTTTAGTGAATAGTGATGGGAATTTTGTTCTAGCCTATGATGCTTATTCGAATACGTTAAGTCAAATTCAAGTACCGAAAAAAATACCGTCAAATTCGTTTAAGCTTATCGGTAACTTAGATCGTAATTTCTCATACAGTCGTACCGTATTTGATACTAATCTTAATGCACATTCTATAAACTTCGAATTTGAGAAAATTGGTAACTCGAATACATGGAATGTGACGTTACAAGTAGGTGGAAATACTGTTGGTTCCTTTAAAGCCATATTTGATGAAAAAACTGGCGAATTTAAAAATGTTGATTTAAATGGATTGGTGACAAAATCTGGAAGTTTTTCATTCCAGTTAGACGATGGGAGAGGTGGATTAGTTGAGGTTGCTCTTGATATAGATCTAACAGATGTAACATCTATATCAAGTAGCAATACAAGCGCTGATGCAAAAGGCTCTAATGTGACGTTAACAGGAGGATTATTGTGGGAAGATAATGCACCAAGTCCAATAAATATAACTGTCAGTGATGGATTAAAAGAAGAAGACATAACGATTGAATTTTCAAAAGGTTCCCGTAACGATACGGTTACAAAATGGAATGTAACTATAGGCGATGTAGTGCCAAATACAGTCGAATTAACTTTTGATAATATAACTGGTGATTTAATTAGTATTAACGGTTCCAGTACAAATCTCGATTCTTTTCCATTTACAAGTGAAGATGGGATGAATTTTACCATTGATTTTACGAACTTATTCAGTACTAGCAATAATTTTTCCTTTAATGCAGATATAGCTGAACTCCAAGAATACAGCATTAGTGGTAATGGTGATTTTATCGTCCAGTATAGTGATGGTTCCGTTCGTAGGATTGCAACCCTTGCACTTGCTCGCTTTAATAACCCAGAAGGCTTAACCAAAATAGGAGGAAATCTATTTAACGTTTCTGAAAACTCTGGAGATCCGATTTTCGGAAATGGCGGTGCTGGTTTTGGAATCATTGAAAGTGGAAAATTGGAAATGTCAAACGTTGACTTAACAGAAGAATTTACTGAAATGATTGTTGCGCAAAGAGCATTTCAATCGAACTCAAGAATTATCACAACTTCAGACGAAATTCTACAAGAAATTGTAAATTTAAAACGTTAATCAAATAAGTTATGAAACGAATGGCTAGAGAGATTCTCATTCTCTCTAGTAATTCTACTATATAAAAAATCCTTAGGGAGGTTACAGTGTTAAAATTAACTAGGTTGAATGGAAAAACCTTTCATTTAAATCCTTTACTCATTGAAACGATTGAATCTTTTCCTGATACAACCATACTTTTAACAAATGGAAAAAGATATGTTGTAAAAGAAGATGAAGCAATTGTTGTTAAAAAAATAATGGAGTTTTTCCGAAGGGTTCAATTGATCACCATCGATCAGCAAAAACAGGAGGATTGTGATGAAAAATGGCGTTAAATTATTGATTATATCTATGTTAATCGTAATTATCATACTTGCTGCTGGTCTTTATCTTTTTTGTCAAAAAACAGTAGAAGGAACTGAAAACGAATCTTCTGTAGATGAAATT
>SMEK01000001.1_pt1 | contig 150443 bp, 147 predicted proteins | sample 2456371 | NCBI WGS metagenome assembly SMEK01 (sample SAMN10132590, study PRJNA489261) | soil metagenome | isolation source: day1 antibiotic-loamy sand soil ammended with composted manure from dairy... | place: USA | collected 2015-04-01
TAGGAGCATTTTATCGCCGCTCATTGAAACATGTGATCCAATTTTTAACATTTTTGTTCCCCTCTTCCCATTTTATTTATTTCTTCTTCGCATTAATCTTCTTTGTTTTTCCATTTCAGCTTTCAATTTCTTTTTATATCCAGGTTTTACCTTTTTTGGCTTTTTCACTTTGTGTATAATGGCCGGATCAAGGTCAGCCTTTTTCTTTTTTCTTTTTTTACGGAAATTACGATCTTGTATTTCAATCAGTTCACCATTGACAATGTCCATATTTTTAAATTCAATCCCCATTTTCTCTAATTTTGATACCTTGATTTCATCTTGCTCATCATAAACAATCACCGAAATACCTGTATAGGAAGCACGACCTGTCCTTCCTGAACGATGAATATAAAAACTTAAGTCATTTGGTAATTCATAATTAATAACATGACTAACTCCTTCGATATCAATCCCACGAGAAGCAAGGTCGGTTGCAACAATGTACTGATATTCCAAATTCCGGATTTGATTCATCATTTTTTTTCGTTCGCGAGGCGATAAGTCGCCATGGATAATCCCGACTTTCAAGCCCCGTGCAATCAACCCATCTGCAACAAAATCAGCCATCTTTTTCGTGTTGGTAAACACAATCGCCAAAAAGGGGTTGTATATTTGTAATAAATCCTCAACAATATCCAATTTTTCACGATGACGATATGGAATAAGAACATGCTCAATGGAACTGGCTGTCCGTTTTTTCGGTTCAACTTGTACGAATTCTGGATTTTCCATATATTTTTTTAAAAATGGCTTTAAATTTTCCGGAATCGTCGCCGAAAAAACAAACATCTGTAACTGTTCAGGCATCATGCCCGCTATTTTATCAACATCTTCTAAAAATCCCATATCTAACATTAAATCCGCTTCATCAACAACCATCATTTGAGCGGTATGGACAAAAAGGGCTTGCTCTTTTACTAAATCATAGATTCTACCAGGTGTTCCAATAATAATATGTGGTTGCTGTTTTAACTTTTCAATCGTACGAGCCTTATCCGTTCCGCCAACTAAAAGTTTGGTTGAAATCATTTGATCCTTTTCACAAAATTTCGTAAGCTTCAATACTTCATGATAAATTTGATTGGCTAACTCCCGCGTCGGGGCAGTAATTACGGCTTGAACTTCTCTGTTCTCAGGCTCTATCTTTGTGAGAATCGGTAAAAGAAAAGCATGGGTTTTACCAGTCCCTGTTTGCGATTGTCCTACTACAGAACTATTTTTTAAAGCTTTTGGAATAATTCTCTCTTGTATATCTGTTGGTTCATAAAAACCAATTGATTGTAAACCTTCATATAAAAATGGTTTTAACGGAAACCTTGTAAATTTTGTCTCTTTCATATGTAAACGAACTCCTAACTATTATAAGCCGATATTTTTTGTGTAAAATTTTTGCTTCATCTTAGTATTATACAATAAAACAAAAAAATAACTCTACCCATAGTCATCATAATACAAAAGAAATACTTAACGGTTTTTCTGTGATTGCATATTGTGTTAAAAGAAAGAGCTTTGGATCAGAGGAGGAATAGAAATGCCACCAAGGTTTCAACAAAGACCAAGGAATACATTCCCAAGCTTTGGTAACAGACAATATAATCCAAATTATATGGTTCCTCAAAGAATGTATCAACAAAATTTTTATTATCACCCAATGAGACAAGGAAGAGGACCATTTCGCTTTTCTAATCGTTTCCAACAGGTAAATAGAGGCGGTGGATTCCTTTCAAGGTTATTGAATAAAAGGCAACCTCAACCAGTTAATCCATTTCAATTTGGACCCATTACTAGACAAGCAGAAACGGGAGTTGCCTCATGGTTAAACCCTGATTCCATATCAAGATTTTTGGGGCAAACACAGCAAATTTTAAGAACCGGTCAACAAATTGGCGGAATGGTCCAACAGTACGGCCCTTTAGTAAAAAATTTACCTGCATTATGGAAAATTTATCGCGGATTAAATTCAGAGTCAACACCATCTGAAAATGAATCAAACGAAACACAAGAGAAGAATCAAACCAATGACGAGGAAATCTTTAATGATGAATTTTTTAGTGAAGCTTGGGATGAACACCATGTAAACGAAAAAGATAATCGTAAAAAAGATGAGGAAAACAAAAAAAAGCAACAAATAAATCCAAGAAATTTAAAAGAAAAAAAATCGATTCCAAAAATCTATATCTGACGAAAATGGGTCACAAAATTACTCCTAACTTAAGGAGTTTTCTTTTTTATTATTTAACAAATAGTTGTAACACTTAATTTTATGCATTTGTCATTTTTCACAACATGGACTTTATCAACTGGAACGCTTTTTCAGATACTCTTTGTCAGAAGGTGTGTACTTCGATATAATAAAGATAGTCTGACAAAAACTAGGAGGAGAACAAATGGAGGTTATCAAAATATCCCCCCGTGGTTACTGTTACGGTGTAGTTGATGCGATGGTCATTGCACGGAATGCCGCTTTAGATAAAAATTTACCTCGTCCAATTTACATACTCGGTATGCTTGTTCATAATTCTAATGTAACCGAAGCATTTGAAGAGGAAGGAATCATCACATTAGATGGTAAAAATAGAAAAGAAATATTAGAAAAGGTTGATAAAGGAACTGTTATTTTTACTGCTCATGGTGTTTCACCAGAAGTCCGTGAATTAGCAAAACAAAAAGGGCTTGTTACCCTGGATGCGACTTGCCCGGATGTAACAAGAACTCATCAATTAGTTAAGGAAAAAACCAAGGCAGGATACGATGTTATTTATATAGGTAAAAAGGGACATCCAGAACCAGAGGGAGCCGTTGGTGTTGCCCCACACGCTGTCCACTTAGTCCAGACAATAGAAGATGTAGAACAATTATCAATTGATAATGATAAAATCATTATCACGAACCAAACAACCATGAGTCAATGGGATGTTAAAGATATTATGGACTTTTGTCTTAAAAAATATCCGCAAGCGGAATTGCATAATGAAATCTGTCTAGCAACCCAACAAAGACAAGAAGCAGTTGCCAAACAAGCAGGTGAAGCAGATGTATTAATTGTGGTTGGCGATCCAAAAAGTAATAATTCAAACCGCTTAGCACAAGTGTCGGAAGAAATTGCAGGTACAAAAGCTTATCGAGTTGCAGACGTGACAGAAATAGAAATTGCTTGGATTAAGGATGCCAAAAAAGTAGCTGTGACAGCAGGTGCTTCCACACCAACTCCAATTACCAAGGAAGTAATTCAATTTCTTGAACAATTTGATCCAAAAGATGAGAAAACTTGGGTACGTGAACGAAAAGTTCCATTATCAAAAATACTACCGAAGGTAAAAAAGAAAGCATTGTAAACAAAGATGCAACCGAATTGCACGGTTGCATCTTAATTATAGAAAATAAAACGGATCTGTATTCATTTTAGAAGGAATAATATTGACATCATATTGGTTTTCTTGACACATTGTTGTCAGCTTTTTAGCTACCCCTTTTTTCATTACTTTTTCAACATTATGTCCAGGATCAATAATATTTAACCCATCTAATTTTGCATCAATTGCTGTATGATAGTACACATCCCCTGTAATAAATACATCGGCACCTTTACGAAGAGCAGTTGTATAATATTTTCCACCGTCGCCACCTAATATCGCTACTTTTTTCACTTTATCTTGTAAATTCCCAGTAATCCGAACTCCCGTCACATCAAGTTGTTTTTTTACATAAGAAGCAAATTGTTCAAGCGTCATTTCTTGTTCAAGATAACCGATTCGACCTAAACCGTAAGTTTTTCCTTTCAAATCAAGAGGGTAAATATCATAGGCCGGTTCTTCGTATGGATGTGCCTTTAACATCGCTTTTATTAATTTCTTTTCGAGGGTTGCAGGAAAAATGGTTTCTATTCTTTCTTCAGGTACTGATTCTAACTCACCGATTTTGCCAATATGGGGATTGGTGTTTTCTCCTGGTAGAAATCTCCCTATGCCTTCATTTGAATAAGAACAGTGACTATAGTTGCCAATATGACCTGCTCCATTATCGCCTAACACTTTTCGTATTTTCTCTGCATATTCCATAGGCGCATAAACAACTAATTTTTTTAACGGTTCTTCATACGTAGGAACTAAAACCTCGGTATTGATTACACCGAGAGCATCAGCTAATAAATCGTTAACCCCACCGTTTGCCACGTCCAAGTTCGTATGGGCAGCATAGACGGCGATATCATGTTTAATTAATTTTGCTATTATTTTCCCATAAGAATCTTCGAACCGTATTGTTTTTAAAGGTTTGAAAATCAAGGGATGGTGAGCTATGATTAGTTGCACATCATTTGCAATCGCTTCATCTACAACTTCTTCTGTCACATCAAGAGCGATTAATAGATTTTTTACTTTTTGATTCAAAGAACCGATTAAAAGCCCAATTTTGTCACCTTCCATTGCTAAATGTTTCGGGGCAAACTGTTCAAACAATTGAATGATTTCATGACCGTTCGGTTGTTTCATCATCGATCTCCTCCTTATACCAATCAATAAACGTTTTCAACTGTTGTTTTTTCTGTTGGATTTGTTCGTTTTCTACAGCTTGATTTAATTGTTCAAGAATTCGAGTCCACTCTTTATATTCCCGTTGCCATTTTATTAAAAAAGGTCGTGATTTTTCTTTCAATAAAAATGGACCAAATAATATTTCCTTATCTAATTTATCAAGTTCATATGGTTTATAACGATCTCCTTTTTCTGCTACTAAAATTTCGTATATATGACCCTCTTCTTCTAATATACTTTCGGCAACTAATTCCCAATTTTGTTCAATTAACCAACGTCGTATTACGTTTGCTGAAATATTTGGTTGTAAAATTAACCGATTAACATTCACTAACTTTTCTTTATCTTTTTCTAATATGGAAGTAATAAGGGAGCCACCCATTCCACAAATGGTTACACAATCGACTTGGTCATTCTCAGTTATGATTGATAAACCATCTCCTTTTCGTACTTCAATAACTTCAGACAGATTCGATTCTTTTACACTCTTCTTTGCCGAAGTAAATGGTCCATCCGCTATTTCACCTGCTATAGCGCCTTTAATAAGATCGTGTTGATAAGCATAAATGGGTAAATACGCATGATCGGAACCTATATCAGCTAACATACTCCCATTCGGAATATATTCAGCGACGGTTTCTAAGCGTTTAGATAGTTGTATCATATGTAAAATCACCATTCTTTCTAAGTTGTAAAAATCTATTCTACTTTAACATTTCTATTATATAAACTTACAGGAATTGGTAAAGAAATTCAAACATGAAAAAGGCTGCCTAAGCGTGGCAACCTTCTGCGTTTTATGTAATTATTCTAATGACAAAACCCATTCTACCATTTCATCTAACTTTTCTTCAGGAACTAAATTTCCAGGCATCGGACCGGAACCATTTACTAACACATTTTTTACTTCTTCTGCACTTAATCTTGTATCAACATTTTTTAGTTCTGGGCCTGACACACCTTCATAGTTTTCTCCATGACAACTGATACAACCCGCTTGACTATATATTTCTTCAGGAGTTGCTTCTGACAATGCTGAATCGCTATCTTTTTCACCTTCTGCCTCTTCATTTCCTGAATAAAGTCCGATTAATGATAATGCAACAATTAGACCGACACCAAAAACCATAATTAAGATATAAGGAAATAATGCATTTCTTTTCATTTCCCACTCTCCCTTTATGAGAATACTAAAAATAAAAAGTATTTACAAACTATTCTTATTTTACTTGAAATAGACAAGAAGTTAAAGTGTTATGTATGTTTTACCCAAACATTTCACAATTCTGTCAAAATGTTTTCTGTATTAGAAAACGAGGATGAATAGAACAATCCTCGTTTTACATTATCGTTGCATCATCAGCAACCAATTTGTCTTGCAATCACCATCCGTTGAACTTCAGATGTTCCTTCACCGATTTCTAACAATTTCGCATCGCGCATATAACGTTCTACCTCATATTCACGCATGTATCCATAGCCACCATGAATTTGAACGGCTTGACTAGTAATCTCCATACAAACTTCTGAGGCGTATAATTTACACATTGCTGCTTCTTTCGTAAATGGTCTTCCTTGATCTTTCAACCATGCAGCCTTATAGACCATATTTCTTGCTAATTCTATTTTTAAAGCCATATCCGCTAATTTAAATTGAATGGCTTGAAAATGTGATAATGATTTGCCAAACTGTTTTCGTTCTTTAGCATATTTTAAAGCTTTCTCATAGGCAGCTTGAGCAATACCAACAGCCATTGCGCCAATCCCAATTCTTCCTCCATCTAAAGTAATTAAAAATTGTTTAAAGCCTTGTCCACGTTTACCAAGTAAATTTTCCTTCGGAACTTTTACATTCTCTAAAATTAATTCAGTCGTATTTGAGGCATTTAACCCCATTTTCTCGTAATTATCTCGAATCGTAAATCCCTCTGCATCTGTTGGTACAATGATGGCGCTAATTTCCTTTTCTGATCCATTTTTATCCGTGATCGCGGTGAGTGCTAAGAATTTTGCATAACTTGCATTTGTAATAAAACATTTATTCCCATTAATAACATAAAAATCCCCCATTGAAGTTGCTGTTGTTCTAGTTCCACCAGCATCTGAACCAGCTTCCGGTTCGGTAAGTCCAAAGGAACCTAATGACTCACCTGTACATAACGGAGTTAAGTACTTTTCTTTTTGTTCTTCTGTACCAAATAAATATATAGGAGCTGCTCCTAATGATATATGAGCAGAATATGTAATTCCAGTGGATGCACATGCTTTACTCAATTCTTCTACGACTATAGCAAAGCTAATCGTGTCACTACCTGCACCTCCATATTTCTCTGGAAATGGTAGTCCCAGCATACCTAATTCAGCCAGTTGTTGAAATATTTCTTTCGGAAACGCTTTCGTCTGATCCCGTTCAATGGCTCCTTTAGCTACGACCTCCTCTGCAAATTCACGAATCGTTTTTTGAATTAATTGTTGTTCACTTGTCAAATCCCAATTCACTGTTATATCCCCCTTGTCTTCTGTCAATTTTTAAAAGTGTTGCTACTATTGATTTTAGAATATTTTAAATGTATAATCAATTTATAAAATAGTTCAAATGGAATTTGCAAATTCAGTTTCATTTATTTAAAATAGATTATGAAAGCGGTTAAATGGATTTCCAAGTTAACTACTTCGTAATTTTAGACATAAAAAAAGGCTTGTCATCAAATGACAAACCTTGGAAAAGTTATTCTAAGAAGTCTTTTAAACGTTTACTACGACTTGGATGTCTTAATTTTCTTAGCGCTTTTGCTTCAATTTGACGGATACGTTCACGTGTTACACCGAAGACTTTACCAACTTCTTCAAGGGTACGTGTGCGCCCGTCGTCCAAACCAAAACGTAAACGTAGAACATTTTCTTCACGGTCTGTTAATGTATCAAGAACATCTTCAAGTTGTTCTTTAAGCATTTCATAAGCCGCATGATCTGCAGGTGAGGTAGCCTCATGATCTTCAATAAAATCACCTAGATGAGAATCGTCTTCTTCACCTATAGGTGTTTCTAGTGAAACAGGCTCTTGAGCAATTTTTAATATTTCACGAACTTTTTCTGGCGTTAAATCCATTTCTTCAGCAATTTCTTCTGGTGTTGGTTCACGACCTAAATCTTGAAGCAATTGACGCTGTACCCTTACTAATTTATTAATGGTTTCTACCATATGAACTGGAATACGAATTGTTCTTGCTTGGTCAGCAATTGCTCTTGTAATTGCTTGCCGAATCCACCATGTGGCATAAGTACTAAATTTGAAGCCTTTTTTATAATCAAACTTTTCAACAGCTTTAATTAATCCCATATTACCTTCTTGTATTAAATCTAAAAATAGCATGCCGCGACCGACATATCTTTTCGCTATGGAAACGACAAGTCTTAAATTGGCTTCAGCAAGTCTTCTTTTGGCTTCTTCGTCTCCTTGTGCAATACGTTCAGCTAGCGCAATCTCTTCCTCAGGAGTAAGAAGATCAACACGGCCGATTTCCTTTAAATACATTCGGACCGGGTCATTAATTTTCACTCCTGGTGGAACACTTAAATCATTTAAATCAAATTCTTCTTCACTGTCGTCATCAATATCAACATCATCAGAATCTGAATCTTTCATTTCTTGTTCAACCAACTGAATTCCTTGTTCTGTTAATTGATCGTAAAATTCATCCATTTGATCGGCATCGACGTCAAATTTGCTCAATTTTTCTGCAATGGTATCATATGAAAGTACACCTTTTTGTTTTCCTAAAGCCGTAATTTGTTCTTTAGCTTGTTCTAATGATAATTCTGTATCAATCTCTTTGGAACGTGCTGACTTTTCAGCCATTGGTTCCCCTCCTTCCAACAATTAAAGCGACTTTTTTAAAGCGATAATTTCTTTTAGTATTTCAGCAGCTTTTATAAAATCTTTTTCTCGCTCTGCCTTTTTACCTTCTTCGATTTTTTTTTCTATTTTTAATTTATAATGATAATTAGAAATTTGTTTAATATAATCTTTAAATTCCTTATCAGAAATTTCTTCAGATATTGTCATCATTCCAATTTCAGCTACAATATTCTTTAAGTGTTGATCCTGAATAAAATTTAAAAAATTGCTTAAATCTGGTGCATTTCCGTCTTCATAAAAGGCATAAAGATAAGTAACGATCGCCTGGTGTTCATCAATATGAAACGGTACTTGTTTTAGTGCATCTTGAACTTTCATAGCAAAAGATGCATTTCTTAACATATGGGCTATTAACAACCTCTCAGCGTTATAATATGCAGGGGGTAATTTTTTATCCTGCTTAATTAACGACAGTTTTTGCTGTTTTACAGCATTATCCTTTGTTGTTTCCCTTCGTATTGAATAGAAAATTTTTCGCTGTTGCTGTTTTAAAGCATCTAAAGAAAGGGAAAATTCTTCTGCTAGTTGCCGTAAGTATATATCACGTTCAACTGCATTGTCTAACTTACTAATTTCTTCAAGTACTTTTTCGATATAAGCCAGTCGATCTCCTTCATTGTCAAGATTTTTTCCTATTCGGAAAAACCTCATTTTAAAGGACATAAAAGGAATGCTTCCACCAATGACTACATTTTTGAAAAGCTCTGCACCATTCTTAATAATGTATTCATCAGGATCCTTGCCATCAGGAATGATTGCTACTCGGACTACACAACCTGCATTTGAAAGCATTTCACCTGCTTTTAAAGTTGCGTTTTGTCCGGCCATATCTGCATCGAAACAAAGAATGACTTGATCCGTATTTCTCTTTATTAAATGAATATGTTCCTCAGTTAGAGCCGTCCCCATTGTGCCAATTCCATTTTCAATTCCAGCACTGAAAGCGGCAATACAATCAGCAAATCCTTCAAAAAGCACAACCGATTGTTTTTTACGTATGGCTACCCGAGCATTATGAAAGTTAAACAAAGTTTGACTTTTTTGGAATATTGGAGTTTCAGGACTATTTAAATATTTAGGTTGACCATTCCCTAACACTCGTCCTGAAAAAGCAACCGTATTCCCTTTATAATCAGAAATAGGAAAAATAATACGACCGCGAAACCGGTCAAAATACGTATTGTTTTTTTCACCACGAATAATAAGGCCAGCCTTTTCAAGAATGTCTTCATCAAAACCTTTTGCCTTTAAAAACTTTAAACTTGTATCCCATTCATCTAAACAATAACCGATTTGAAAATAATCGATTATTTCCCTCGTAAAATTCCGTTTTTGTAAGTATTCTAGCGCTTCCTGACCTTTATTCGTATTCACTAATATATGATGGTAAAACTGTCTCAAAAGCTCGTGTGCTCTCATCATCTTCTCAGTTTCCGTTGGTAAACGCATATGACTGCTAGTTGTTTTTAATTCCAACGGTATATTTGCTTTTTCAGCAAGCCGAATAGCAGCTTCTTGAAAAGATATTCCTTCAATATCCATTAAAAATGAGAAAACATTGCCTCCTGCATGACAACCAAAACAATGAAAGATTTGCTTTTCTGGAGAAACGGAAAAAGAAGGCGTATTCTCACTATGGAATGGGCAAATCCCAAAATAATTACGTCCTTGTTTTTTCAGCTGAACATATTCACTAATAATATCTACGATGTCAACGGACTGTCGAATCTCATTAATAATTTCCTCAGGAATACGTTCTGCCATGAGAACATCTCCATCCATATAAATATATATTCTATTTTCAAAAGAGAAATCCTTCAAATTTCGACAAAAAATTTGACGGTGTGATAGTAAGTTATGTAGTTTTATGTGATTGCATATTACTTATTCTACATCACTCCACAAATTCCTTCTTTTAAAGACATTTTTCACATATAAAAAGAATACTTTGTCGAATATATTTTTTTACTTGACTTTCTACACTAAATAGTCTATTCTATATTGCTTTAATCTAAACCTCTTTTTAGACAATTTTTCATACAATTTTTTATTATAGTATATTTTGAAGAAATTTTCCACAAAAAAATATGCGAACAAGAAAAAGGGTTGTCTATAAATAAACAACCTTTTTCTTAAGCCTATAAAATTCATTTACGATAAAATTTTAATTTTTCATTAATAGTTCAATGATTACATTTGCCGTTTCTTCAACAGCTTTATTCGTAACATCGACAACATGACAACCAATCTTTTCGACGATTTTTTCAAAATAGGCAAGTTCTTTTTTTATGCGTTCCAGATTGGCATAATATGCTGTTTCATCAAGTCCAAGTGACAATAACCTTTCCTTACGTATATGCGCTAATTTATCAGGGCTTATCTTTAATCCGATGCATTTTTTTGGGTCAATCTTTTCAAGTTCTTCTGGTGGATCGACTTCCGGTACGATTGGTACATTAGCAACTTTATATCGTTTTAAGGCTAAGAATTGGGATAATGGAGTTTTTGATGTACGTGATACACCGATTAGTACGATATCTGCCTTTAAAATTCCATTTGGATCTTTACCATCATCATATTTAACCGCAAATTCGATCGCTTCAATTTTTTTGAAATAATCTTCATCCAGTCTTCGTACTAACCCCGGTTCATTCTTTGGTTCGACACCTGATATTTCTTGGAACTTATCTAACAAAGGACCAAGCACATCAAAGGCAAAAATATTCTCTGCCGCAGCTTTTTCAGCTAAATAGCGACGCATTTCTGGTTTAACTAATGTAAAAACAATAATTCCTTGATTTACTTTTGCAAGTGTTATAACTTCATCAATTGTACTTGTATCTTCCACAAAGGGAACTCTTCTCATATCAGCTTTGGAACCGTTAAATTGACTCATTGCTGCCTTCGTGACTAATTCAACCGTTTCCCCTACTGAATCGCTGACGATATATATCGGTGGTCTTGCCATGTGTTTGGTCATCTCCTTGTTCAATCTTTTTTAAATAGGGTGACAAACGCTTTGGTAATATTCGATTTAGTTACTCTCCCGATTACCTCTAGTCCTTCTTCCTTTTCTTTAACAATTGGGATCGAATCAATTTGTTTTTCAATTAGTTTTTCAGCAACATCAATTAATAAATCATCACTTTTACAAGTTGTAATATTCGGCATACGAGTCATAATAATATGTACAGGAACTGAATTCAATTCTTGTTTACCGATGCTAGCTCGTAAACAGTCTTTTCTGGAAAGGACACCCACTAATAGACTTTTATCATCTACAACAAATAAAGTCCCCACATCTTCTAAAAACATGGTAACAATGGCATCATAAATTGAAACATTTTCATTGACAACGACGGGTATGGATTTATACTCATTAACTTTTATTTTATTAACACTTTCCGATAGTAATTGGGTACTGCTTTTTCCTGTATAAAAATAACCGACACGTGGTCTTGCATCTAAGAATCCGGCCATTGTTAATATAGCTAAATCTGGTCTTAAAGTTGCCCGTGTTAAATTTAATCGATCAGCAATTTTCTCACCTGTAATCGGACCACTTTCTTTCACTATTTCAATAATCTTTTCTTGACGATCACTAAGTTCTATCGTTCTCACCACCTACAACAGAATAATAATATATAACATATATAATAATATTATATACTATTTTCTGTCGAACGAAAGATTATGTTCCTTCAACTCATTCTTTTTTAGAAAAATTTCAAATTACAAATTCATTTTTTCAGTTTATCTAATTGTTGTAAAAACCTCTTGGTCTTTAAATATATACCGGAATATTCATCATAATAAGCAGATATACATAGGTCCAATTCTTTCTTTGTTTTATCTTTCACATTTATGGACCCAAGTCGATTTAAATCAAAATAATAAAATAACCGTAAAAGTTTGAGGGTAACTTGTTGAACTTTTAACGAAAAACGATCATGGTGAGAACATCGTTCACAAAGAATTCCACCTTCTTTAATAGAAAAAACAAAAGGGCCATGATTACTTCCACAAATGGCACAATGATCTAATGAAGGATGAAACCCTAAAACTGTTAACATTTTTATTTCAAATATATTTTTTAAAATATCTGGATCATGCCCTTCTTCAATGGCTTTCATTGTTTGGTAAAGTAATTCGAACAAGAATGGATTGTGATTTCTATCCTCTGTTCCTTTATCAAGTAGCTCAGCAATGTAAGCTGTGTATGAAGTTAAGAAAAGGTCTTCTTTAATTCCCCTGAACGTGTCAATCACTTCACCCTGTTGGATCGTCGCCAGTCCAGAATTGCCTATCATACAAATAAAATGTCCATAAGTAAAAGGCTGTGACACAGAGGCAAGCCGACTTTTCGGTTTTTTTGCCCCTCTTGCCACAGCACCGAATTTTCCTAAGTCCCTCGAAAAAATCGTGATAATTTTATTCGACTCTCCATAATCGATCGATCGTAAAACAATCCCTTCGATTTTTTTCATCAAAGAAGGTCACCTACTATTTCTATCTTAAGGTTTTAGGTTACGTTACAGGAAGATCTGTATCTGCTAGTTCGATTTCATCATCCGGTGTTGCTTCCATTTCCTTTTCTAATTCTTTATAAAGAAGGTACGTATCAATATCTCCTGTTTGGGTAAAAACCTTCCAAGTAAAATTTAACATGGAAATCTCCACCTTTCAAATTTTTAAACTAGCCTTTACCTAAACCTAATATTATTTTTTCCGAAGTCTAAAAAAACATGAAATGAAGATTTTAACAATTTTAGGTGACAACCTAATTTAATATCATCCATTAATATTCATCTTCACGATAGCCGAATTCCCTTAATAGAGTAGCTTTATCACGCCAATCTTTCTGAACTTTTACCCATAACTCTAAAAATACTTTGGATCCTAGTAGATTTTCAATATCCATTCGTGCTCGCTTACCAATCTCTTTTAACATTGCACCTTGTTTACCAATCACAATTCCTTTTTGCGAATTCCGTTCAACAATAATAGCCGCCATAATATGAATTGTACCGTTGTCTCTTTTTTCAATCTTTTCAATGATGACAGCAACAGAATGTGGTACTTCTTCTCTAGTTAAGTGTAATACTTTTTCCCGAATGAGTTCTGCAATAATAAAACGCTCTGGATGATCGGTTACTTGATCATTTGGATAGTACTGCGGGCCTTCAGGCATATAATTTTTAATCACATCGATTAGTCGTTCTACATTATTTCCTTGGAGAGCTGAAATTGGAATAATTTCTGCAAAATCGTATTTATCCTTATATTGAGCAATAACTTCGATTAATTGATCAGGATGAATTAAATCAATTTTATTAATGACAAGAAATACTTTTGTATGAACATCCTTTAATTTTTCTAATATATATTGTTCTCCACGCCCAAATTCTTCAGTTGCGTTTACCATAAATAAAATTAAATCAACTTCATTTAATGTGTTTGTTGCGACTTTTACCATAAAATCGCCTAAACGATGTTTTGGCTTATGAATTCCAGGAGTATCAATAAAAATTAGTTGTGCATCATCCGTAGTTAGTACGCCCTGGATCGTATTCCGTGTTGTTTGTGCCTTATCGCTCATGATCGCAATTTTTTGACCAATGACATGATTTAAAAAGGTGGATTTCCCTACATTCGGTCTGCCAATGATTGTTATGAATCCTGATTTAAAGTGTTTTTCATTATTTTTCATGCATATCCTCCGCTCTAAATGCACCTGGTAGTAATTCACCAACTGTCGTTTCTAATATATTTCCATCTAAATTAGACAATATCACTTTCATATCTGCAGGAAAAAATTCGGTCATAACTTGACGACATGCACCACACGGAGGAACTGGGCGTTCTGTATCAGCTACTACCGCAATCATAGCAAAATCTTTTTTTCCTTCTGAAACCGCTTTAAATATCGCAGTCCGTTCTGCGCAATTGGCTAGCCCATAAGAAGCATTTTCAATATTAGAACCTCTATAAACTTGCCCGTCTTCGGTAAGAAGAGCTGCACCTACAGCAAAGTTAGAATATGGTACATAGGCATTTGTTCGTGCTACTTTTGCTTCTTCAATAAGTTGGTTCTTATTCATCTTGTTCATCCCTTCTTACACTTAATTTTATTTTACAATATAAATTCGAGTTTGTTAATATTAATTTTCTAAAAATTCCATATATTATAACAAATTAACCTATCATCCTGAAAGTATTTTCGGAAGAAAAATCATGAACCCAATGATTATTGTACATATTGCAAAAATGAAACATGCCGCAGCAGAAATATCCTTTGCTTGCTTTGCAAGCGGATGGAAATCCTCTGTATACAAATCAACTAACCGTTCAATAGCTGTATTAAACAATTCAGCAGTAATCATCAATCCGATGACCAAAATGAGTATCATCCACTCAAATTTATGAAGGTTAAATAATAATCCAAATATCAACACAACAATTGTCATGAATAAATGAAATCTTAAATTTCTCTCCTGTTTAAAGGCTAAAATGATACCTTCAAGTGCATATTTAAAGGATAATAAATATTGTTTCATTTCTAACAAACCTTTATCGCGATAAACCAAATTGTGTTAAAATCTTTTCTTGTTTTGTAAACATTTCTTTTTCTTCTTCTTTCGTCCCATGATCATAACCTAATAAATGAAGGAAACCATGCACAGCAAGAAATCCTAGCTCACGCATGAAAGAATGCCCATATTCCATTGCCTGTTCTTTAGCCTTCGGAATTGAAATAATAATATCCCCTAAAATCCGAGGCATGGAAGGTGCCCCTATAATTTCGATCTCCTCTTCTACTGATTCTTCTAATGCAAAAGAGATAACATCTGTTGGACGATCAACCCCACGATACTCTTTATTAATTTGATGAATTTTTTCATTCGTTACAAAGGTTAAGGATAACTCACTTTCCTCGGTAATATTTTCCATTTCAGCAGCTAGTGTCAACAATTCTAATATTTGTTGAATTTGATTTTCTGATAACTCTCCGGTTTCATCGTTGTATTCTATTTCTAACACGTTAATCACCTTTCTTTTTCATTTCCGGATACTCAATACGATTATGGAAAATTCCATGTAATGTTTCACAAATGGTTTGTTCAATAATTTTAAGTTCCTTTAATGTCAGATCTGATTCACTAAACTGATCATCATTCAATTTATCTTTTATTATATTTTTCACAAGCTCCTCAATTTTTTCCTTGTCTGGATTTTTCATAGAACGAACGGCTGCTTCAACACTATCGGCTATACTGATGATCGCCGTTTCTTTTGTTTGTGGTTTTGGTCCAGGATAACGAAATTCTTCTTCACTTACTTCTTTACCATTTTCTTTTGCTTTATGATAAAAGAATTTTAATAAACTCGTACCATGGTGTTGCAAAGCTACGTCTACAATCTCTTTTGGCATATGATTTTTTCGTAAAATTTCTGCACCATCGTGAGCATGAGCAATAATAATATCCCTACTTGTTTCAGGTGGCAGATGGTCATGAGGATTACCTGCATTCATTTGGTTTTCAATGAAGAAATTTGGTCTTCTCGTTTTACCAATATCATGATAATAGCAGGCCACTCTTGCCAACAATCCATTTGCCCCAATCGCTTCACAAGCACTATCCGCCAGATTGGCTACCATTACACTATGATGGTACGTTCCTGGAGCTTCAGTTAAAATCTTTTTAAGTAACGGATGATTCGGATTAGATAATTCGATTAACTTCATCGTCGATAAAATACCAAAACCAGCTTCTAAAAATGGCAAAAAGCCGATGGTTAAGACAGCTGATCCAATTCCAGAAAACAATCCCATTGAGGCATAAATGACATATTGCGTCATTGAAAATTTCGTATTTGGAATAAATAATAAAGCAATAACTACGAAAATATTGATGGCAGAAACGAATAGTCCAGCTTGAAAAATTTTGGAACGCTGATTTTGATTCGATAAAAAGGCAATTCCTGCTAACCCGCTAAATAGAATATAAATCGCAATCGTTAAATGAAATGATCCCGATGATTGTCCATTAAAGATAATTGCACTGGCAGCAGCTAAAATAATTGTACCGATAATTCCTAGTCGCTCATTGAGCAATATTTTCAACAACATAGCACACAGGGCAGCTGGAAATACATAACTTATGTCATATTGTTGAATAGGTACAGCACTAATTCCTTTCATAATTACAATAGAAACAAGTAATATCACACTAAAGATAAGCAATTCTTTATTCACGGATTCATTTTTACGATTCCCATTATAGTAAGAATAAATGATTCCAATCAAAGCAAATACAAAAATAAATAATCCGATAAATGGCATGTATGGGAAATCAGTATTCACTAATCCGATTAGTTCTAACTGGTCCCAGATTTTTTGGTTCACTAACTGCCCTTCTTCTACAATAATTTGTCCTTGCAGTATGTACACTGGATCTACATTTTCTTCCGCTTGTTTTCTAAGTTCTTCAGTTGCTTCAGGATCATAAAAATAGTTTTGTACAATGGCATAACGAGCCAATTCTATCGTGGCATTCTTCAACGTTTCTGGAATGGAAACGAATCGTAATTCTTCCTCGACCTTCTTTCTTGCATTTTCAACCTCAGAAGATGAAATTTCATGACTCATAACATTATTTATTGCTGTAACTGCCGCATCCCTTGCAGTAACTAAATCTGGTTTACTATTGTTCACTAAGGCTTCGAGGGTATTATTAGATAAATCATTAATTACACTTTTTGTCAATTTCTCTTTTAACCAATTTACTTTTTCTTTTAAAGTAGGGTTATCAACAGCAAGTTCATCTTCTGAATTTTCAGCTTCGGCCCGTATACTCAGTTCCGTTAGTTCATCTTGTAGTTCAATTGCTGAATCATAAATTGAATTAATTAAATCAATACGATTTTGTCCAATTTCAGGTTTCAGAACATATTTAGCTTGGACTTGATTGGCAGCGTCTTGGCGAGCCCTTTCTGTAGCATGTACATCTTCAATTGTAAATGGAGAACGAATCGTTTCTTTTGCAGGCTCAAACTTCGTAACATCGAGAACAATTGGTTTAACATTATTGTACATTGAAGCAAAAAGTACTAAACCAATAATAATAAAAATAATCCAATATGCAAATCGTTTATTTAAAAATTGTAATGTTTTAAGTAAGATCCTTTCATTTTTATCTTTTCTTCTTTTCATAACAATCCCACCTTTTATGTTTTGGGGATAAGTTCGTTTTTCTTTACAATACAATCATTGCATGGAGCTTATGTATTGTAAATAACTTAACAAATGATTTGGCAAATAGCTGGACTTTAAGAAAACATTGTTCTCCTCATACTTTATGTTCAATTTTATCAATTCTTATTACATTTTTCATCATTTAATGGAAAAAATAAGCAGTTATCATTATTATTATACAATTTTTAGCCAATAAAAAACCCACCAAACGGTGAGTTATTACGGATCCTCGTTAATTTTCTTCATTAGGTACATGTTCATCAAATGCTTTAATGATTCTCGCTACAAGTGGGTGTCGCACAACATCGGTTTCCTGTAAATAACAAAACCCAATTCCTGGTACATTTTTCAAAATTCGTTGTACCGATGATAATCCCGATTGAACTCCTTCTGGTAAATCAATTTGGGTGAGATCGCCTGTAATAACCATTTTTGAACCAAAACCTAACCGGGTTAAAAACATTTTCATTTGCGCATGGGTCGTATTTTGCGCTTCATCCAAAATGACAAAGGCATCATCAAGTGTACGACCTCGCATGTAGGCTAACGGTGCAATTTCAATAACCCCTCGCTCAATTAAGCGTTCTGTATGTTCATTTCCTAAAACATCATGTAAAGCATCATATAAAGGGCGTAAATACGGGTCCACTTTCTCCTTTAGATCTCCTGGAAGAAACCCTAAGCTTTCTCCTGCCTCCACTGCTGGTCTAGTTAAAATAATCCGCTTAACCAAATTACTTTTTAAAGCATGGACGGCTAGTACAACGGCAAGATAAGTCTTTCCCGTCCCTGCCGGTCCGATCCCAAAAACTAAATCATATTTTTTTATTGCTTGAACATAATCCCTTTGACCAAGGGTTTTTACTCGAATTGGTTTTCCTTTCGCATTTTTAGTAATTTCTTCTTTGTATAAATCAGAAAAATATTCAATTGTACCTTTTTTTCCCATTTGTAAGGCGAGCGAAACATCCCGAGGACTAATTGTAATCCCTTTTTGAACCATTGCATGCAACGAACGGATTACTTCTTCAGCAAAACTTACATTTTGTTCCTCACCTGTAATCCTTATACTTTCACCCCGTGTTGTAATGGAAACGTCTAATTCATTTTCAATCATTTTCAAATGACTATCGCCTGTTCCAAATAGGCTCATTGGGTTATCTAAATGGGTTAGGTGAAATTCTCGTGTATTCAAAAATGACAACACTCCTAATCTTCTTGTTCTTCTTGAATGATTGGTGCTTCTTTTGCAATATTTTCTATTACATCGTAACTTATTAATAACTTTAATTTACCATTCTCTTCCTTTTCATGCAAAATTTTTTCATCTAAAATCTTAGCTTCTTCCGGAACTGTTTTTTGCAAGTCTTTTTTTGCAATTTCCAGCGCTAATTTTCTTGCCTCTTCTTTCTTATAGCTTTTTGTATGAATTTCCACTTCTTTTACAGTTTTACTTGTGATCGCAACTGGTAAAGTCCATTTAAAAAATTTTAGTTCTTTTTTATTTTTCTCCACTTTTTCATGTTTATATTTTGTCGTTGAAAACCCCCAAATTGGTATGGAAAAATTTCCAAAGTCTAAAGTCATTTGTTTCCATTCTTCCCCTGTTAATAATTCAAATTCTGTTGTCAAATCAACTTCAACTTCCGTTGTATACCATGTTTTACCTAATATTTTACCCTTTGCTGACACTTTTTGTTTATCATCTTCACGTCCAATTAAGCCTGAAACTAATAATTGCCCCGGTTTTACAAAGTCGTTAATCGTAACGACTGGTTCACCTTTTTCTACAAAATAATCAACGATCACTGCTTCTTTTTTTGCTACTAAATGTCTAGGAGAAGTTTTTTCTACTTCTTCAGGTTGCTCTTTTTCAACCACTTGAAAATGATAGCTCGTCCCATTTAATTCCACACCAATCCATGTCACATCTTCATTCATTGCCGTCAATTTTCTTTGGATTCCCTCTGGGTCATCAACTAAAAATTGAAAGCCACCAACTTTAACGCCCATCTGTTTTAATTGGTTCATCATTTTATATTCTAATTCTGGAGATGCCCCTTTTATTTCTATTTTCCATATCATATTTGACAATAAGGTAATGATGATAAACGCCACTAATGCACCAATAAATAACCCTGTATTCCTTCTTAGTCGCTTTAACCAATAAGGAAATCCTCCCCGTTTGATAAATCGTACCTTTACTCGGTGAATTCTAACGGCTTTGCGCAAATGGGAAACATCTTTAATAAACATTTGAAATTTAAGCTCCCCTTCCTGGAGCTTCTTTACATTCCAAATGACAACATGATGACGAATTAATTCATTAATAATTCGTTCGCCACCTATACCAATTAGTTTAACGGTAATCGAGCCGAATAAGCGTTTAAACCATAAATTTTTCATACCTTCCTCCCACCAAACCGTTCATTCATTTATATAAAGGACTTGTTCAATCTTTCCTTCTAAAATTAATTCTTCGGGCCACATTGTTTTAATAACAAAACCTTCACCTTTTACTAAAAGTTGACCTTGACTTAGTAAAACTCTTACTTCTCTATCTGAAAACGTGAGCAAACCTCGATGATTTTCGATATATATATGTAGTTGTCCTACCATTGTGATACGGGGAAAGTCCATCATGACATCTTCAGGAAGATCCAGTTGTTTTGTTAGCCATCGTTGAATTTTCTGCTTCCATTTTTTTGCCAAAAAAAGAACCCCCTTTCATCTCATATTTATGAAATGAAAAGGGGGAATAGCACAATTTTTACTATTTTTGATAAACATTTGAACGATACGGTTTTTTGGCACGCGGTGGTCCGAGAACTTCTGACCAAATAATGCCTTGGGTAATACTTGCTCTAGTTACTTTCGGTACGATAACCTTATCCTCCATTTTTATTTGGCGAGATACCCGCTCAATTCGGTCCAAACCTCGTTGTAATTGCTGTTTTTCTTCTTTTTTCTTTTCCTGTAAAATTTGCTCAGCTTGTGCTAATTTTTCATGTACTTGATTTTTAATATCCGCTTCTTTTGAACGAACAACTGATTCCATACTACTTTCCGTCTGTTGCGGTTCAATCTTTGAATTCGATTCCCTTTCATTATTTCTACGTTTTCCAAAAGAATCTTGCAATTCACGCCGCAATTCATCAAACGGATTACTATCACCGTTAAACGGCGACCCACCGCTACCAAAAGGTGGCGTTTTTTCTAGTTCTTTCGTTGACGCTTTTGGACGTGGAGTTTGCTTTTCAGACTTATTTTTATCGCCGCCAAATAAAGAAAGTAAACCGCCAATCACAATGATTAATAAAGGAAAATTTTCCAATAGAAAATTAATCAAGTGGGAAAACCTCCCATCTTTTATTTATCATTTTTATTATTTTTACCATTCATTTCTTCATTTGTTGCTCGACCGATCGAATTTCTCATTTCTGTATCAGCCATAATGTTTTTATAATTCATATAGTCCATTACGCCAAGATTACCTGAACGTAAAGCTTCTGCCATAGCAAGAGGTACTTGCGATTCAGCTTCAACCACTTTTGCACGCATTTCTTGTACACGAGCTACCATTTCTTGTTCAGCTGCAACCGCCATCGCCCGACGTTCCTCAGCTTTCGCCTGAGCAATGTTTTTATCAGCTTCTGCTTGATCTGTTTGCAAGATCGCACCGATGTTTTTACCAATATCGACATCGGCAATATCAATCGAAAGGATTTCAAAGGCTGTACCAGCATCAAGACCTTTTTTCAATACGGTTTGTGAAATTAAATCAGGGTTTTCAAGTACCTCTTTATGGTTTTGAGCACTACCAATCGTACTTACAATCCCTTCACCGACACGTGCAATAATGGTCTCTTCACCTGCACCACCGACAAGTCGATCAATATTTGCACGAACGGTAATTCTTGCTTTCGCTTTTACTTCAATCCCATCTAAAGCTACACCTGAAATAAATGGCGTTTCAATAACTTTTGGATTAACACTCATTTGCACAGCTTCTAACACATCGCGTCCAGCTAAATCAATTGCTGCACAGCGTTCGAAGGTCAAGTCGATATTAGCTCTTTGGGCAGCAATTAATGCATTTACTACACGATCAACATTACCACCAGCTAAATAATGACTTTCCAACTGATTAATTGTTACATCCAGACCAGCTTTATGTGCTTTAATTAATGGGTTCACAATTCTACCGGGAATTACTCTTCTAAGCCTCATTCCAACTAGAGTAAAAATACTGATACGCACACCTGCCGCAAGGGCACTGATCCAGAGCATCACTGGAATAAAAGATAAAAAGAAAATAAGCAAAATAATGATTAAAGCAACTATAATCAGGGTAAATAAATCAATTCCTGCAATTTGCATTAAAAAACCTCCTCATTCTTTTCAAAAATTTGTTGTAATATATAAATAAATTAATTGACTTGACGAACGACGACTCTTACACCTTCTACTTTAATAACCACCACTTTATCACCACTATTAATAAAGCCACCCTCAGTTACGGCATCAATCCGTTCATTATCGATGATAATTGTACCCGATGGCCGAAGAGGGGTTAGAGCTGTACCTTCCTTATTCAACAAATCCGTTCTAGACTTGTTTGAAACATAGCCTTTATCCGAAGATGTTGCATCACGGAGTACTAAATTATCAAATATCCGTACTTTTTTTCTGAAAAATTTCATAAAAATCACCATCACTATGATTGCAACCAATATGGCAATCCCTAGACTTATTCCCATTTGAAGCATACTTTCACCTGTAAGCAGGATGGACAAAATGACGAATCCGAGACCAATAAATCCAACGATACCACCAGGGATAAAAAACTCTAATAGAATCAATCCTACACCTAGTAAGAATAAAATAAGCGATTCATAACCTGCTAATCCTGCAATATAATGGCCGTAAAAGAATAATAAAAAGGAACTAATGCCGACAGTTCCTGGTATACCAAATCCTGGTGAATACAATTCAAGCACAATACCTAAGCTACCTAAAGTTAATAATAATGAAGTTATAATCGGATTGGTAATGAATTCAGCAATTCTTTCTGAAATTGTTTTATCGATTGTTTCAACATTCGCATGTTGCAAACCTAGAATTTGAAGTAGTTCTTCCTTCGAACTCACAATGCCTTCTGCATAACCGACTTTTTTAGCATCCGTTGCTGTCAAGGTGAGAAATTCACCTTTTTCTTTCCCTAGTTCCGGTATTTCTATTGATTCATCAGCCATGGCTACAGCATAAATTGGATCTCTACCGCCTTGTTCAGCTGCAGAACGCATTGCTGCTATCCAGGCACTTTGTGCTTTTTTATCAGCCGCATTGCCATCTTGTGTAATGACACCTGCAGCTCCTATTTTTCCCGATGGAACCATATAAATTTCATCCATATTTAATGAAATATATGCGCCTGCTGATAGAGCATTTTGATTAATAAAGGCAATGGTCTTTATATTGGTATTCCCTAACAGGCGAGCAATATCCTGAGCAGCGGTTACAACTCCTCCAGGTGTATGAATTTCAAAAATGATGGCTTCTGCATCATTTTCTTCAGCTGTTCTAATCGCTCGATTTAAGTATTCGGTTAACCCATTTGTCACTTCACTGTCGATCGTAGCATAATAAACGAGATCGTTTTTCCCGCTTACATGATTGTTTGGAAATAACACTAGGAGTATGAAATACGTGATGACAAGATATAACAGCCTTCTATCTCGCAAACGATGCCCTCCCTTCATTATAGCGATACTACTTATACGATAAAGGTTACGTTTTAGTTTCAAAAATATGTAAAAACTATCATAAAAAATCCATTAAATCGCAAAAGCGAGCCCAAGTAATTTTTTTGAAAATTAAAGCTTTTGATCGCTTTAAAAAAGGTCTGACACTGATTTGTCAGACCCTTTTTATCTTTTATTTCGGGATTTATGATAGTGCTTGAAGGACAAGTTTATTAACTAATGAGCCATCCGCTTTGCCCTTTACTTTCGGCATAACGACGCCCATTACTTTCCCCATATCTGATTTGGATGTCGCTTTAGTTTGCTGTATTGCATCTTGAATGATTGTTTTTAATTCATCTTCACTTAATTGTTCAGGTAAATAATGTTCAACGTAAGTAAGTTCTGTTTGTATTTTTTCAACCAGGTCCGAACGACCGGCAGTTTCAAATTCACGGAGGGAATCTTTTCGTTGTTTTACTTCACGAGATAGAACAGTTAGCTCTTCGTCTTCTTTTAAATCCCTGCCAAGCTTAATCGCTTCATTCTGTAAAGAAGATTTAATCATTCGAATAACGGAAAGTTTATGTTTATCCTTATTTTTCATAGCTACTTTCATATCTTCGTTTAAACGTTCAAGAAGACTCATTATCGTTTACACCCTCTTAAAATTTCTTACGTTTCCTTGCGGCTTCAGACTTTTTCTTACGTCTAACGCTTGGCTTCTCGTAAAATTCACGTTTTCTTACTTCTTGTAATGTACCCGTTTTTGATACTTGACGTTTGAAACGACGTAATGCATCATCAAGGGATTCATTTTTACGAACAACTGTTTTTGACATATCTTTCCCTCCCTCCGAACAAAACACCTTACATTCCCATGGAATTTTCCATGTACCCTAAAATTATAATAGAAAAATTAACATTGGTCAACTATTGTAAAAAGAAATTTTAAACTCATGTTTTGGCAATATCATCATAAGATAGATTGAGGTGAGGACAAGTTGTCATTCTTATTGTTTATTTTATATTTAACTTTATTCCTTGGTGGAATGTATATTATGCGACTCGGCTTGAAAACCGTTTCGCATAAAAAAATAAGCGAATGGCTGTTAAAATTTACTTCTTCACCTATAACTGGACTCGTGTTTGGCACTTTTTTAACGGTGCTTTTACAATCGAGTTCGGCGGTTATGATTATCACTGTTGGATTTGTTTCTGCTAATCTCATTTCTTTTAAACAATCGATTGGGATTATTTTAGGTACAAATATTGGAACGACGGCAACATTAGAATTTTTAGCATTCGGAACAGAGCAATTCATTATCCCATTGTTAATCTTCGGCAGTCTTTGTCTTTTGTTTCGAGTTAACAAAATTCGTAGTTTCGGATTATTTTTTTATGGCTTAGGTGCGATTTTTATGGCATTATTTGGCTTTGAACGTTTGGCCGCTCCCCTTGCAGAAAGTGAAGTCATTGGTCCTTTTCTTTTATCGTTAGAAGCAAATGTTTTTTTGTCCGTTATTGCAGGATGCGTCATAACCGCACTGATCCAATCAAGTACTGCAATGACTGGTATTGCCATGGGATTTTTACAGGCTCATGCGATCAGTTTACCCGTTGCTATCGGTGTCATGCTTGGTTCCAATATTGGGACATGCTTAGATGCTTATGTTGCAAGTCTTGGCGGAGGCAAAGAAGCTAAGAAAACAGCATGGGCCCACATTTGGTTGAACGTTTTAGGTGTCATGATTTTTATTCCATTTATATCTCAATTTTCACAAATCGTATCCTTATTCGCCTCAACACCAGATAATCAACTTGCCCATGCAAGCGTGTTATTTAATCTCATTGTTTCTTTCATTTTTTTACCATTTGTCAATCCATTTGCACGTTTCATCGAAAAAATACATGGTTGAATATAAAAAAAGGTGCTATTTAAAAAGTATTTTGGAAGGCACTTTTTAAATAACACCTAGCTCTTCAAAATTAATTTTGATATTCATCTACAATTGCAGTACCTGAACTTGCACCAATTCTAGAAGCACCTGCTTCAATCATTACTTTTGCATCTTCTGCAGTCCGGACACCACCAGATGCTTTTACCCCAACATTTGGACCGACTGTTTTTCTCATTAATGCAACGTCTTCCACAGTTGCTCCTCCTGTTGAGAAACCAGTTGAAGTTTTAACATAATGAGCACCTGCTTGTACAGATAATTGACAAGCCGTTACTTTTTCATCTTCAGTTAATAGAGAAGTTTCAATGATCACTTTTACAAGTGCTTTATCTTTTACTGCATTTACAACAGCTTCAATATCTTTTTGTACTAATTCGGTGTCTCCACTTTTTAACGCACCGATATTCATTACCATATCGATTTCTTCAGCACCATTTGTAACCGCATTAACTGCTTCGAAAGCTTTAGTTTCTGGCGTATTTGCACCTAGCGGAAAACCAATAACTGTACAAACTTTAACATCTGTACCTTTTAATATGTCACTGGCTAATTTAACCCATGTTGGATTGACACAAACAGAAGCAAAGTTATATTGTTTTGCTTCGTTACATAATTTCTCAACTTGTTCTTTCGTGGCTTCTGGTTTTAATAACGTGTGGTCGATATATTTTGCAATTTCCATTGTTGTCATTCTCCTTTATATCATTAATTCTTAACTACCTCGCAGTCTATTACTCAGACATATATAAGGGGACTAACCCCCTTCTATATATTAACTTACGATTTGTTTACTGTCATCAACAATTTCATCTTCCAGCACTCGCACAAATTGTCCTTCACAATATGGATAACCTGCTTTTGTAATTTTAACGCGGACAATTTTTCCTAGCATATCCTTAGTTGCTGGAAAGACGACTTTTAAGTAGTTATCTGAATGACCTTCAAATAGTCCACTGTTTGGATCTTTTTTATAAGGTTCTTCTGGAATGACTTCCAATACTTCACCTTCAAAGTTGGATGCATATTCTTTTGCTAATTGATCAGATAATGCAATTAACCTTTGTACACGTTCATCTTTTATTTGTTCATCAATTTGATCTGTCATCCGTGCCGCAGGTGTTCCAGTCCGTTTAGAATATGGGAAAACGTGTAATTCAGCATATTTATGTTTCTTTACAAAATGATAGGTTTCCATAAATTCTTCTTCTGTTTCACCTGGGAATCCAACAATAACATCCGAGGTTACAGCTAAACCAGGAAGGGCATCTTTTAATTTAAGTAATCGTTCTTCATATTCTGCCATTGTATATTTTCTTCTCATCCGTTTTAATACGGTATCTGATCCGGATTGCAATGGTATATGCATATGTCGAACAATGATGTTTGAATTGCGGATCACATCAATCACTTCATCGGTCAATTGACTTGCTTCGATAGATGAAATTCTTAACCTCTTTAATCCTCTTACTTTTTCTTCTAAGTCACGTAAGAGCATGGCTAAATTGTAATCTTTAAAGTCTTGACCATATCCACCCGTATGGATACCGGTTAAGACGATCTCTTTATAGCCATTATCAACTAACATTTGGGCTTGTTTAATGACCTGTTCAGGATCTCGCGAACGCATCAATCCCCTAGCCCATGGAATAATACAGAAAGTACAGAAGTTATTACAACCTTCTTGAATTTTTAAAGATGCGCGGTGGCGATCTGTAAAGTAAGGTACTTCTAACTCTTCATAAGTGCGGTTTTTCATAATATTGTGTACCGCATTAATTGGTTTACGTTCTTTACGATATTGTTCGATATAATCGAGCATTTTATTCCGATCTTGCGTACCTACAACAATATCGACACCAGGAATCGCCATTATTTCTGCTGGAGCAGTTTGAGCATAACAACCTGTCACACAAATTACGGCATCAGGATTTTTACGTATAGCTCGACGTATAACTTGTCTAGACTTTTTATCACCGGTATTTGTTACTGTACATGTATTGATAACGAAAACATCGGCATTTGTTTCAAAATCGACTCTATCATACCCATGTTGTTTAAACAATTGCCAAATTGCTTCTGTTTCATAATGATTCACTTTACAACCTAAAGTATAAAACGCCACAGTTGACACAAAATCACCTCAATAATTCAAAATAAAATGAAATCGAAGCTAATGCATATAATGGTGCTGTTTCCGCTCGTAAAATTCTTGGACCTAAACTACATGTTTCAAATCCGTTCTCGAGTAATGTGTGAATTTCTTCATTAGAAAAACCGCCTTCCGGTCCAAATAGAATAAATAGTGAGTCCCCACTATTTAAGTTTTTTAATACGTTTGGAAAATCTTTTGTATCATTAGCTCTTCCTTTTGCTTCATAAGCAACTAATTTTTTATCAAATGTTTCACTGAACTGAATCATTTCGTTAAAAGTGCATGGAATTTCTACCGTCGGTATTATATTTCTTTCAGATTGTTCTGCTGCTTCCTTCGCAATTTTTTGCCAGCGTTCCACACGTTTTTCTTTTTTCTTACGATCAAATTTCACAACGACACGATCAGAGGAAAAAGGTAAGAAAGAGCCTGCCCCGAGTTCTGTTCCTTTCTGGATAACTATATCGAATTTATCTCCTTTAAGCAACCCGCTTCCAATGCAAACACGAATTGGAAGTTCTCTGTTTTCTTCTTTTTCAGTTAAAACAAGGGCCTCAACATATTCGGGGTGAATTTCTAAAATTTCACAGATCAAAACTTTTCCATCTGAATTGACAACAGAAAACTTTTCTCCCGGTGTCATTCGCATGACTCGTACAATATGATGATAATCTTCACCAAGCATATGAACTTTATTGTTGACCAATTGATTATTCGTTAAAAAATAACGTTGCATGACAATCACACTTTCATATGTGCCTTATTTTTTTGCTACAATTGTGACCCAATCTTCCATCATGATCGTTTCAACAATTTCAAATCCAGCTTTTATGATCTGTTCTTCAACTTCTTGTCTTTTTTGATTAATGATGCCTGACGTAATAAAGTATCCCCCATCTTTTACAAGACGAAAAGCATCGTCTGTAAAACGGACAATGATTTCTGCAAGTAGATTGGCAACGATGACATCTGCTGGTTCTGTAATGCCATCGAGAAGATTATTTTGTTTAACCGTAATCCGATCTTGAATATGATTAATTTTTATGTTTAGTTCTGCACTTTTCACCGCTATTTCATCTAAATCCAATGCTAGGACGTGTTTTGCGCCAAGCATAGCGGATGCAATGCTTAATACACCTGATCCAGTACCAACATCATATACGATATCATCTTTTTTTACCGTTTGTTCCAATGCTTGAATACTCATCACAGTGGTCGGGTGTGTCCCGGTTCCGAAAGCCATACCTGGATCAAGTTCGATCATTAATTCGTCACTTGACACCGGTTCATATTCTTCCCATGTTGGGACAATCGTAAATTTACTTGAAATTTTTACAGGATGGTAATATTTTTTCCATGCAGTTGACCATTCTTCTTCATGAACTTCACTGATGGTCACTTTATTTAAACCAATATCAATATTAAATAACAATAAATTATTGATTGCGGATTTTATTTGTTCCACAGTTTCTCCTAAAAAACTATTGACAGGTAAATAGGCTTTAACAATGACTCCTTCTTCTGGGAAGTCATCCGGATTCAATTCATACAATTCCCCATATTGATCCGGATGATCCTTATTCAAATCGAAAGAATCTTCAATCACAATACCACTAGCACCAGCTTCATATAAAATATTGGCAATAGGCTCTACTGCTTCATTTGTCGTATGAATACTAATTTCAGACCATTTCATAATCGACCAAACCTCATTTTTTAATCTCCTTTAAAAGCACGTTTCATTTTATTAAAAAAAGATTCAGATTGCTCCTCCGGTATGTCACCACTTATTTCGGCAAATTCGCGAAGAAGTTGTTTTTGTTTTTCTGTTAATTTTTTAGGAGTAACAATTTTTAAAATTACATGTTGGTCACCAACTCCATTGCCGCGAACATTTTTTATTCCTTTACCACGCAAGCGGAATTTCGTATGTGTTTGAGTTCCTGCAGGAATTTTCAATTTAACTTTACCATATAGTGTCGGTACTTCAATCTCATCTCCAAGTGCCGCTTGCGCAAAGGTAATCGGCATTTCAATATATACATCATCGCCATCACGTTCAAAAAACTCATGTTCTTTTACATAAAAAATGATATACAAGTCTCCAGGAGGTCCGCCGTTAATCCCTGGCTCACCTTGTCCTGCAACACGTAATTGTTGGCCGTCATCAATACCTGCTGGGATTTTAACGTGTATTTTCTTCCGTTTTTTAACTTTTCCTGTTCCACGGCAAGTTGTACATTTTTCTTTAATGATTTCCCCAGTACCTTGACAGTGAGGACAATTTCTTCGATTTACAATACGGCCAAACGGTGTGTTTTGCTCAGTTGAGATTTGTCCACTGCCATGACAATAAGGACACTCTTCTGGACTAGTTCCTGGTTTAGCTCCACTTCCGTGACAAGTAGAGCATTGTTCATCCTTAGGAATTTCAATATCTGTTTCTTTACCAAAAGCTGCTTCTTCAAAGGACAAGGTCATAGTATATTGCAAGTCGGCTCCTTGTCGCGGTGCATTTGGATTTCTTCGTCTTCCTCCACCACCGAAAAATGTATCAAAAATATCTTCAAATCCAAAGCCTCCGAAATCACTAAATCCACCGCCGCCAAATCCGCCAAAGTCTTGATTTGCACCAGCGTGACCGAACTGGTCATATTGTGCTCTTTTTTGATCATCACTTAGCACTTCATAGGCTTCACTTATTTCTTTAAATTTTTCATCGGCACCTGGCTCTTTATTAAGATCAGGATGATATTTTTTTGAAAGCTTTCGATACGCTCTTTTTATTTCATCTTTCGTGGCATCTCGCCCGACGCCAAGTACTTCATAATAGTCACGTTTTGCTGACATATGTTCCACTCCCCGTACTATCACATAAAAATAATTTTAGCATTCTTTTGATGAACAAAGCAATACATTATCGTTTTCAACTTAAATGGGTCTTCTACGAGAAATCCTTATGAGCAGAAAAAGTCAAAGCCAAGTAAACTTGACTTTGACTTTTCGCTTTTTAGCGTTTTGTTAATAGAACGAAATTATTTGTCATCGTTCACTTCTTCAAAATCAGCATCAACAACATTGTCATCGTTCTTTTTATCACTTGTATTTGCATCTGTATTAGAACCTGTTTGTTCACCAGCTTGGCCTGCTTGATTTGCTTGCTGATAAAGTTTTACTGTAAGTTCTTGAACGATTTGAGATAACGCATCTTTTTTAGCACGAATTTCTTCAAGATTATTGCTTTCAATTGCCTTTTTCAGTTCATCTTTTGCTTGTTCCGCTTTTTTCACTTCCGCTGCATCAACTTTACCTTCTAATTCTTTTAACGTTTTTTCAGTGGTGAATACAAGTTGATCAGCTTCATTACGTAATTCTGCTTCTTCTTTACGTTTTTTATCTGCTTCAGCATTTGTCTCTGCTTCTTTAATCATCCGTTCAATTTCTTCATCAGAAAGACCTGAACTGGATTGAATTGTAATCTTTTGTTGTTTACCTGTACCTAAATCTTTTGCGCTAACATTTACAATACCATTTTTGTCAATATCAAATGTTACTTCAATTTGTGGTACACCACGTGGAGCAGGTGGTATGTCCGTTAATTGGAAACGGCCAAGGGTTTTATTGTCCGCAGCCATTGGACGCTCACCTTGTAATACATGGATGTCAACAGCTGTTTGGTTATCAGCAGCAGTTGAGAAAATTTGTGATTTTGATGTAGGTATCGTTGTATTTCTCTCGATAAGTTTTGTAAATACGCCACCCATTGTTTCGATCCCAAGTGAAAGAGGCGTAACATCAAGTAATACTACATCTTTTACATCACCAGAAATAACCCCACCTTGAATAGCAGCACCCATGGCTACTACTTCATCTGGGTTTACCCCTTTATGCGGTTCTTTTCCTAGCTCTTTTTTTACAGCTTCTTGCACAGCTGGAATTCTAGTTGAACCACCAACTAAAATAACTTTATCAATATCATTTGCAGTTAAACCTGCATCACTTAAAGCTTGACGAACAGGTCCCATTGTTTTTTCTACAAGATGTGATGTTAATTCATCAAATTTTGCTCGGGTCAAAGTCATATCCAAATGAAGTGGACCACTTGGACCAGCAGTAATGAATGGTAAAGAAATTTGTGCACTTGTTACACCTGATAAGTCTTTTTTCGCTTTTTCAGCTGCATCTTTTAACCGTTGTAATGCCATTTTATCTTGTGATAGGTCAATGTTGTGTTCTTTTTTGAACTCTTCAACCAGATAATCGATGATCGCTTGGTCAAAATCATCTCCACCAAGGTTGTTATCTCCCGATGTGGAAATTACTTCAAATACTCCATCTCCAAGTTCCATAATGGAAACGTCAAATGTACCGCCACCTAAGTCAAACACTAGGATCTTTTCTTCATCTTCGATTTTGTCTAATCCGTATGCTAAGGCAGCTGCTGTAGGTTCGTTAATAATTCGTTCTACTTCTAAACCAGCAATTTTTCCAGCATCTTTAGTAGCTTGACGTTGTGAGTCATTAAAATATGCTGGAACTGTAATAACAGCTTTTGTTACTTTCTCACCTAAATAACTTTCAGCATAAGATTTTAAGTGTTGTAAAATAATCGCAGAAATTTCTTGTGGAGTGTAGTCTTTACCTTCAATATTTACTTTGTAATCTGTACCCATATGGCGTTTAATGGAGATAATTGTGTTCGGATTCGTAATAGCTTGACGTTTTGCAATTTCCCCTACTTGGCGTTCACCGTCTTTAAAAGCCACTACAGATGGAGTTGTTCTTGCACCTTCTGGAGTTGGAATGACGACTGGTTCTCCACCTTCTAATACCGCTACACATGAGTTTGTTGTTCCTAAATCGATACCAATAATTTTACTCATTGTTAAACCTCCCAAATTCAAGTCTAAATTCTGTTGCTATTGATTTACTTTCACCATTGCAGGGCGAATAACTCTATCCTTTAATTTATAGCCCTTTTGCAACTCCTCTATTACGATATTTGAATCATATTGATCATCATTACCTTGCATAACAGCATGGTGTTCATGTGGATTAAACTCTTTTCCAACAGTTTCTATCTGTTCAATACCTGCATTTTTAAAAGTCTCTAAAATGCTTTTATATACCATTTCAACGCCTTGTAACAGCGATTTTCCATCCTCACTAGTGACGTTTGATTGAAGTGCCCGTTCAAAATTATCAAGGGCAGGCAACAATTCTGTTGCAAGATCTTGAGAACCATATTCTTTCAAAGCAACCATTTCATTTCGCGTTCTTTTACGATAATTATCGTATTCTGCTTGAATTCGTAAAAGTCGATCTTCTTTTTCCTCTAATTCTTTTTCTAATTGTTCGATTCTTTCTTGTAAAGATTTTATTTCATCATTTTCTACGTTTGTTTCTTCTTGGTTGTTTAGTTCTTCATCTTCTTTAGCTGAAGATTGCTCATGTTGATCCAAGATTGGCTCTTCTTGTGCTTCATTGGTAATTTGTGATTCTTTTTCCAATTCTTTATCCTCCATTTTGATTTCTTCTTTTTCTTCTAACATGATGTCACCCCCTGTGTACAGAGTGAAAGATAGACGTATGTATGTAAACACATTTATCCGCACGAGATTGTTCAACCACGTGCGGAATAGTTCCTTTAACTAAAAAAGTAAATTTCTAGTCACTATTCATCGTATAAATTAGATAGTGTAAATGTCAAATTTTTACTTAGTAAATTCAGTAAAGATATTACTTTTCCGTAATTCATTCGTTTCGGACCTAATATTGCAATTTTCCCAAATTGTTCTTCACCAATATTATAAGTTGCCGTAATTAAACTTAAATCTTCCATTTCAGGAACTTTAATTTCAGTTCCAATTTTCACATGTGTACCAAACGGTGTTGTTCGTAGCAAATGATAAAAATTGTCCTCTTCTTCCATCAACTTTATAATATCCTTAATTTTTTCTATATCTTGAAACTCAGGTTGTTTTAAAATATTTATTTTTCCGCCATAATATAGCTTATCATTTGAAGAAATGTTTAATACAGTAAATAAGGATTGAAACATCGCTTCATAACTATGGAGATGCTCTTTGAATAACTGAATGATTTCTCCCATTAATTTGGAGTTTAACTCACTTAGAGGTACACCTCTTAACCTTTCGTTTAAAATATTCACTGTTTTTTCTATATCGGTAGGATGAATCGATGATGGTATCGTGAACAATTTATGCTCGATATGACCTGTATTGGTAACAATAATTGCCACTGCTGAATCATCATTTAATGGGATGATTTGAAATTTACTCAACTTATGATCTTCGACAGTCGGTCCTAATACAATTGCAGTATACTTTGTTAATTCAGATAATACTTTCGCGGAATTTTGAACGATTTTTTCAAGTTCAAAAATACTTTCTTCGAATAATTCATCAATCATCTTCAATTCATGTTGTTCAAGTTTTTCTGGAGATAATAAATGATCAACATAAAAACGATACCCTTTTTCCGATGGTACTCTTCCCGAAGAAGTATGTGTTTTTTCAATTAAGCCGAGTTCTTCTAAATCGGCCATGTCATTTCGGATCGTAGCTGAACTAAAATTTATACCTTTCTTTTTTGCCAATGTACGCGAACCGACTGGATGAGCAGAGCGAATAAAATCATCAATAATGATCTGCAATATTAACAATTGGCGCTCTGTTAACATTACCATCACTCCTTTTAGCACTCATTAAACCGGAGTGCTAATACTTATAAATTAACAAATTCGTTTTCACATGTCAATAATTGTGAGAAATTTAAAAGCGATAGACGAATGAAAATAAAAGGCAACCAGCGAATATGCTAATTGCCTTATTGTTAATTTTATTTCTATTATGCAATCAAAGATTATTTAATAAACTCTTGAAAAACAAGATTTCCGAGCATTCTACCCTGCTTTGACAACCGAATAAATCTATGATTTACTTCGATTAATTGTTTGTTTGTTAATTTTTCAATCTCTTCTCTATAATATTCGAGGGGATGAATCGAAAATTTTTCCTGAAATTTTTTTATCGATACGCCCTCTGTTTTCCTCAAACCAAGAAACATTTCTTCTTCAATTTGTTCTTTTTTCGATAATGTTACTTCTTCTCGAATGGCATGCCCATTTTCTTTAACAGCTTGAATATATTTATTAACTGGACCGATATTCGATCTTCTTACTGCATTTATATAACTATGAGCCCCAGCACCGATTCCGTAATAATGATCATTATTCCAATATACAAGATTATGCTTACTCTCAAAGCCTTTTTTCGCATAATTACTTACTTCATATTGTTTATAACCGTGACCTTCCATCTCATCCATCATTAATTCGTACATTGTTGCCTCTATATCTTCAGAAGGTAATGGTAAATTTCCTTTTCTCATTAAATTATAAAAAATGGTTTTCGGCTCAACTATTAAAGAATAAGCAGAACAGTGTTCAAGGTTTAATTGGAAAAATTCATCCAAGGAGTGTCTAACATCTTGAATCGTTTGATTTGGCAGTCCATACATCAAGTCAATGCTAATATTGTTAAATCCAAGCCTTCTTGCTTCATCGATTGTTACATAAACATCCTTTGCTTGATGACTACGACCGATTGCCTGAAGCAGTTCATCATTAAAAGATTGAACACCTAAACTTAACCGGTTGACACCATAATGTTTTAAGATTTTCAGTTTTTCAACGGTCAAATCACCCGGGTTGGCTTCAATTGAAAATTCTATATTCGAATCAAACTGAACAAAAGCATGAATCGATTTCATTAAATAGGTCAGTTGATTTTCGTTCAACGCTGTCGGTGTGCCACCACCAATAAAAATCGTTTTAATCTGCTTTGGTGGAAATTGTTGAAATGTATGTTCCATTTCAAGACGCATCGCCTGTAAATAATCATCAACAGGCTGTCCCTTTAAAAAGACTTTATTAAAATCGCAATAATAACAAATATGTGTACAAAATGGTATATGAATATAAACTGATTCTGGCATAACAATCACAACCTTCAAAAATAAAGGGGATATCGGACCCCTTAAAATATATTATTTAAGAAAAACTTATAATTTTTTACTATTTCTACTTCAATTTTCCATGAAATATAGAGGGGATGTCCAATCATACAAAGGACTCCCCTCAAAAAAGACCTATTCTTCATCTAGTTTTAATACCGCCATAAAGGCTTCTTGTGGGATTTCAACGGAACCGACCTGCTTCATCCGTTTTTTCCCTTCTTTTTGTTTTTCCAACAATTTACGTTTACGTGAAATATCTCCACCATAACATTTCGCGAGGACATTCTTTCTCATCGCTTTAATGGTAGAACGTGCAACAATTTTTGTTCCAATTGCAGCTTGAACAGGAACTTCAAATTGTTGACGTGGTATTAAATCTTTTAATTTTTCAACAATTACTTTCCCACGATTGTAAGCTGCATCACGATGAACAATAAAACTTAAAGCATCAACTTTCTCACCATTTAACAAGATATCCATTTTCACGAGTTTTGACTGTTTATATCCAATAAGTTCATAGTCAAAGGATGCATAACCTTTTGTATGGGATTTTAGTTGATCAAAGAAATCATAGACAATTTCTGCCAATGGTATTTCATAAATGATCGAAACACGAGATTCATCTAAATATTGCATATCAATAAAAATTCCCCGCTTATTTTGACAAAGTTCCATAACCGGACCTACATATTCCTTTGGCGCCATAATCGTCGCTTTAACAAAAGGTTCTTCAATGCGATCAATCTTTTGAGGTTCAGGCATATTGGCAGGGTTATCAACTTCAACTTTAGTCCCATCAGTTGTGTAAACATGATAAATAACACTTGGCGCGGTTGTAATTAAGTCTATCTTAAATTCTCTTTCGATCCGCTCTTGAATAACATCCATATGTAAAAGTCCTAAAAATCCACAACGGAAACCAAAGCCTAATGCTTGTGATGTTTCCGGTTCAAATTGTAATGAAGCATCATTTAATTGCAACTTTTCCAAGGCTTCACGTAAATCATTGTATTTCGACGTATCGATTGGATACAACCCACAAAATACCATCGGATTCAATTTTCGATAACCAGGTAATGGTTCATCTGCAGGATTATCTGCTAATGTGATGGTATCACCTACACGCGTGTCTCCGACATCTTTAATCGAAGCTGTTAAATAACCAACGTCTCCAACGGTTAATTCCTCTCGTGGAGTCATTTTCGGAGTTTGTACACCCAGTTCAGTCACTTCAAACTCTTTACCTGTGGCCATCATACGAATTTTATCACCAACTTTTACTGAACCTTCTACAATCCGAATCATCGCAACAACACCACGATATGGATCATAAACAGAATCAAAAATTAATGCTTTTAATGGGGCAGCTGGATCCCCCATTGGTGGTGGAACTTTTTCAACAATTTGTTCTAAAATTTCTTCAATACCGATCCCGGCTTTCGCTGATGCAAGGACAGCTTCACTTGCATCTAAACCAATGACATCTTCAATTTCTTGACGAACTCGATCCGGCTCTGCACTCGGTAAATCAATTTTATTAATAACAGGTAAGATTTCTAAATCATTATCAAGGGCTAGATATACATTCGCAAGGGTCTGGGCTTCGATTCCTTGAGCGGCATCAACAACAAGTATGGCCCCTTCACAAGCTGCTAAACTTCTTGATACTTCGTATGTAAAGTCAACATGCCCGGGAGTATCAATCAAATGAAAAATATATTCTTCTCCATCTTTTGCTTTATATTTTAATTGTACCGCGTTCAATTTAATTGTAATTCCACGTTCTCTTTCTAAATCCATTGAATCTAGCAATTGATCTTTCATTTCTCTACTAGATAATGCATTTGTTTTTTCTAAAATTCGATCCGCCAATGTCGACTTCCCGTGGTCGATATGAGCAATAATCGAAAAGTTACGGATTTTTTCTTGTCGTAAAAATTTTTCTTCATTTTTCATCGTTTCCGTTCACTCCTAAGTCCTTGCAAAATCGCTAATTTTGATTATAACAGTACATTTTTTTATATTCAATCAAAACTCTATAACGGTATAATAATCTTCTATTTACTAATTGTTTTTTGCAAGATATATTTTAACATGATTATCGAATAGAAAAGCAAAAAACTGTTCCAATGGTGCATCACACCATTGAAACAGTTCCACTTACTTATAAAAACACAGAAGAAAATATCGTATTAAAAAAATGAGCCAATTTTTGGGCAATATCAGAGAAGATGTTATACGTATGAATCTCTTCTATAATTTTTTTCTTTTCATTTAAATTATGACTGGATATTTTTTCGCCTAAGATGCTTGTTTCATATGCACCCTCGTGTTCCTCTATCGAGATCACTCGTTCGAAGCTCCCGTCATCATAGCCTTTCATTTTATGCAGACCGTTATTCGCCTCTAAAAAGCCGAGAATGATCCCAAAAAATAATATACTTATTAATAAAAATGTTTTTAAAAAGAAACGGAACATATTCATCACCCAATCATTGGCAAAAATTAAACGTTTTTTAATACTATATGTTGTATTTAATAGAAAAGAACAAATGAAAGAGGGAGATTAGAATGTTGAGTAATTTGCACTATCTTCATCTAACGCTAGATGTAATGTTTGATTCAAACCAGTTGCTAGTAGATTTGCCATCCGTTCAATAAATACATCAACTTCCTTAGGTGTGACCATTAAATTATGACCTGTCGGTGTCAATACTTCTCGAATCAAAGCCCGTTTTTCCTCTTCTTCAAGAGTTCCAACAATCCCCATAAACGTTTTACGTTCCGACTCCCCAGGTAGATCGTCTTCTTTATACACTTTTTTCTCACCAAACGTTAAATTTGCTGGAGCTAGTGCACGAGATGGACGTTCACCTTCTTTAAGCTCACGCCCAAAATGCTTTAAAATATAATCAATACTATCACTGACGATAGAGACAGCATCGACCACTGTAGGTACACCAATGGAAAAAACATCAATTCCTAAAGTTTCTTTACTTAACTCTTTTCGTTTATTACCTACACCAGAACCGGGATGAATGCCTGTATTGGATATTTGAATCGTGGCATTTACCCTTTCTATCGAACGTGAAGCCAATGCATCAATAACAATAATAAAATCCGGTTTCGTCTTTTGTACAATTCCGAATATAATATCACTCGTTTCAATCCCGGTAAGTCCCATTACGCCGGGTGATATCGCACTAACTGGACGATAACCTTTCTCTACCGTCTCCGGCGTTAATTCAAACAAATGTCTTGTAATTACTAGTTTTTCACATACCATCGGACCAAGTGCATCAGGTGTAACATTCCAGTTTCCAAGTCCAACAACAAGACATTTGGAGCTCTCATTTATATTGTGACTTTTTAAAAAATTTTTAAACTCACGGACAAAAATTGTTTTAGTTAGTTCTTCAAGTTCACGATTTGCTTGGCGAATGCCTTGCGTTTCAATCGTTAAGTATTTTCCAGGCTTTTTTCCAACGGTTTCAGAACCTTCTTCCGTAATTGTTACATCAGAGATTTTCACTCCTTGTTCCATTCTTTCCTTAACGATCACACCTGGGATTTCAGAAGGTCTTTGTTGTTCTTTCTCTTGTTGTTCTACCACCATTTCCTTTGCTTCAACTGCTAAATCAGTACGAACAGAAAATTTTTTTAAGTCTTCTCCCTTAACCAACGCTTTCATTCCTTTCTTTATTCAATAACGAATTGGAAACTTTTATCTATTATTCCCGAAACAATTGTATTCATGCGGAGATTGTTTTTTAGAGATCTATTGCATTCTTTTCCAACTTTTGATAGAATATCAGTTGTTCTTCAAGTTGAAATTTAGTCTAAAACCGTCTGGTCTGGCTTCACTAGGAGGTGAAAAGATTGGCAAATATTAAATCCGCAATTAAACGTATTAAAACAAATGAACAAAATCGTGTACGTAACGCATCTGACAAATCTGCTATGCGTACGGCTATGAAAAAAGTAGAATTAGCGGTAGCTAACAATAATGTAGATGAAGCAAAAGAAGCTTTAACTGTGGCTATTCGTAAAATAGATAAAGCAGTAACAAAAGGTTTCTTACACAGAAACTCGGCTGCTCGTTACAAATCTCGTTTAGCTAAAAAAGTTAATTCTTTAAATGCTTAATATGTTTTGCGAAGAAAATTTGGTTTTATACCAAATTTTCTTTTTTTATATAAAAAAGAACGAGTCAACCACTCGTCCTTTTTATGATCGTATAGTTTCCTCGTTATCTCTCGTAAGAAATGTAAAGAAGAATAATTCAATCAATTTCTCTTTATTTCCATAACCCGACTTTAACTTATAATCTAAATCAGCTAAGTAATTGACCATAGCTAGTATCCGTTTTTCTTCGAAATTTTTCGCCTTAGGAATCGTTAACTTTACTCGGTATGGATGCACTTTTAATATACTGGCTATTTGTTTTTCTCCATAACCTTTATGAAGCAATGTTTTTACTTCATAAATAAACCGTAACTGACTGGCAATAACAGCTAAAATTTTGATCGGTTCTTCATTTTGTTTTAATAAATCATAATAAATTTCTAATGCTTTATCTAAATTCCTTTGAATTACTTGATCTACCAAGGCAAAAATGTTATCTTCCAACGATTTTGCAACTAATAGATGGACAACTTCATCATCAATGATCTGTTGTTCACAATATAAGAACAATTTTTCCAATTCATTATGTAACAAAGTTAAATTTGGACCGACATACTGATAGAGCAATTCTACACCATCGTTTGTCATTTCATTCCCATTCTCAGATACTTGTTCACGAATCCATTGTTTTATTTCCTTTTCAGATAATCCCGTGGCCTGTAATGTTCTTGCATGCTTTTTTAAAGCCTTCGTTAATTTCTTCCGCTCATCCAACTTTTCATAAGGGGCGATCAATACCAAAATTGTCGTTGGTACAGGATTTTCAATATATTGTTCGAAAATCTTTAAGTTGTGTTCTACTTTATCTTTCCCTTTTTCGGAAGTTAAAAACAACGGATGATGAGCGATCACGATTTTTCTTTCACCAAAAAAAGGAATGGTTTCACAGTCTTCTATTACCGTTTCAACAGGTGTATCTTCCAAATCGTATATCGATAAATTAAACTCTACTTCCTCTTCTTGTATTGCTTCTTGAATGATTAAATCTTTCGTTTTATTTATTAAAAAATTCTCATTTCCATATAATAAATAAATCGGCGAAAATTTTTTTTGCTTCAGTTCTTTCCATACTTTTGAAAACACAAGTTTTCCGCTCCGTTCTATTCTTTTTCTTTTATCGTAAGAGAAAAATTTGAACCTGTCAAAAAATCGAATATTATAAATAATCTTTTCAAAAAATTTTAAAGGGATAACCGAAAAGGCTATCCCCGTTTATATTGAACGCTAGAATAAGTTTAATCTTACTCTAGCGGAGTTATTATAAGTTTTCCATATGATCGTTCACTTTATTTGTGACAACAGTTGTCAATTTAACCCTCACTGAATATGTAGACTTTTTAAAAAATTTTGTTTATACTAAAATTATCAGGAGGGGTGGAAATGAACGAATTTGAAAAAGATGTGCAATATAAAGGAAATGATTTTCTTGATTCTGGCGTTGCATTTGTGATATCTTTTGTTTTTTTCGCAGTTATTTTTATCATTGCCACGGTAATCAAGGCAATCGGATCGTAATATTGATTGGAAAAACAGACTGTGTCAAGCAGTCTGTTCTTTTTCTTTATAATATGATGGGGCTTATGTTTTTGTGACAATCTTATTCTTGGATCATTGTCTTCACTTTTTTAATATCAAACAAATACGTAAATGTGATAGCACCGTGCTCATCCGTTCGATATGTTTTGATATCATCATCTTCTAAACGTTCAATAACTTCTTTATGAGGATGACCATAAAGATTATTTTCCCCGACAGAAATTACAGCTACTTTCGGTTGAACAACTTTTAAAAAACGATCTGTTGTCGATGTATTGGAACCATGATGACCTACTTTTAAAATATCGACTTGTAAATTTGGATACTTTTGGATTAGTTGTTCTTCTCCGTCTTTTTCAATATCCCCGGTAAACAACCATCTTTTCATTCCTAATTTTGCGTAAATTACAATTGAAGCATCATTACTTGCCTTTGCATTTTTTTCTGGTGCAAGGATAAAAAATTGATTTTTTCCTTGTGACCAATATAATCCATTAAAAGCATATGTAACCTTTGTTTGGTTAGCTCTGGCTAGTTTAATGATCTCCTGTTCAGCGTTTGACTTTTCCTGTGTCTGTCCTACAATCAATTCATCTATTTGCATATGTTCAAAAATAACACCGCTTGAACCAACATGATCAATATCCCCGTGAGTTAAAATGAGTTTGTCTAGTTTCGTTATTCCTTTACTTTTTAAAAAGGGAACTACAATGGACTCTCCCGGATCAAAAGGTTTTTCACGCTTCTTCCATTCTTCCTGTGCAAAGGAAAGCACCCCTCCGGTATCAATTAAATAATTCCCTTGATTAAAAGGCAAGCGTATAAATATACAATCTCCTTGTCCAACATCAATAAACGTAACCTCGCCTATTGGTGAATACTTCATAAATAATATTTGCAAAATGAATGGACAAATAAAAATGAATAGGATTGGCTTTATTTTGTTAAATCTAAATTGCTCGAAGAGAATAAAACAAAGAATTATGCATATAAAGAACAGAATAACGATTATCGTTGGAGGTTTCCCTAATACAACGGAAAAATGATCAAATCCATTGATCCAGACTGCGAATTTGTTTGGATATTCAATTAAGAATGTAAGAAGGGATACAAATGGTCCACTTAAACTTGGGAAGGATAGGATGAGAAAATAAGCGATAAAACTTAATGGAAGTACAAAAATAGAGTAAAGAGGTACAAACAATATGTTGAGAAGGAAACTGATTAAAGAAAATTCATAAAAATTTGCTAAAAGAATAGGTAATGATATAACTTGAGAAATAATAGAGACTGCTAATCCATTTTTAAAAAACCCTTGGATTTGTTGGATTAACGATTTTGATAATAATAATCCAGCTGTCACAATATAAGAAAGTTGAAAACCAACGTGATAAATGATATACGGGTTTATCAATACATAGATAATAAAAGATATGGACAAAGCATCAACTGAACTTAAAAGTTTACGCCATTTGGATAAATATAATATTAGCCATGCCATAAAGACAGATCGAATAACGGAAGGAGCAGCACCCCCTAAAACACAATACACCGGCAGAAAAATTAGTAGAATGAGCCGCACTTTCTCTTTTGTAACGCCAATTTTTAATAAAATCATATATAGAAAGGTAGAAATAATGGTAACATGTAAACCAGAAATGGCTAAAAGATGGGATAGCCCTAACGTTTGATAGGCTTCTTCTACGGATGGATCTATATTTTCATCATGACCAAATAATAAAGCGTTAATAAACGGCGCTATATGCGCTGGAAAATGTTCGTTTATACGATCAATACCAGTATTCCGAATATGTAATAAATGATGATACACTGTTTTTTCTCCAACTGAACAATCGGATATTGATTTCGCTTTAAACAAATAATTGATCTTTTGGGTTTGTAAATATTGTCGATAATTGAAAGCATTCGGATTTCTTGGTTCTGGGGGCAATTCCAACTTTCCGATTACGTGACAGGTTATACCAGGTTGAAGGATTTGCTTCAACTTGTCCATTTGCCTCTTTGTATTGCCGTAAAAGGAAAATGCAAGCTTTTTACCTTGTTGATCAACTACTGTTCCACTTAATTTATTGCCGTCAAAACTCGGATACTCTGCAAATGAAATCAACATCGCTTGTTCTTGATCTGATGGCGTTTCAATTGATTTTTCAAATTGTATGTGAAAGTAGAATAACGCAAGGAAAAAGCTTGCAAGTAAAATATAAAAGGATTTCAAATGCAACTTGTAATGTAAAATATGAAAAAATACCACTGTGACAAAAATACCGACTTGAAAATAATGATATGTTAAAAAAGATAGGATCGTGACAATACTGATGTAGACAAAAACACCAGGAAAGATTTTCATTACACGTCCTTTCTTTTATTTATTTGTGGCTTCATCAAAATTAAATATGGTTTTATCAAAAGGTACTTTTTCAACCTTTACATTGGCTTGTTCGAGTAATTCGAGAGCATACGGATCATTTTTATAATCCTCCGCGTAATAAATGACGTTAATTCCAGCTTGTATGATTGACTTTGTACATTGTAAACACGGAAAATGCGTCACATAAATTTCTGCTCCCTCGGTTGGCACTCCGAATTTAGCACATTGCAAAAGTGCATTCATTTCTGCATGAATTGTTCGAACACAATGGTTATCAACTACGTAACATCCTTTATCTATACAATGATCACCACCTGCAATGGAGCCATTGTACCCACCTGCAATAATTCGTTTATCACGTACAATTGTCGCACCGACCGATAATCTTGTACATGTGCTTCTTGATGATAACAAAAAACTTTGAGCCATAAAATATTGATCCCATTCAATTCGTTTCACTACTTGTCCCTCTTTTCTTGTCAGTAAACTTATGAATATTCGATCTATATATAGTGTAGGCAAATCTATGATTTTCCGTCAATAACATTTTTTGATTCATTCTACAGTAATGGAATCCTTTAATTTTTCAAAGGTTTTTTCACCGATACCTGACACATTCATTAGATCTTCTACGGTTTGAAACGGTCCATTCGTTTCACGATATTCAATTATAGCTTCTGCTTTACCTGCTCCGATTCCTGGTAACGTTTGTAACATGGCAGAATCTGCATGATTTATATTTACCTTCCCATCTGAATTCGATGCCTTTTCTGTTGGTTGACTAAAATTTGCCATTTGTTCGACTATCTCCACATCTTCCCCAACAATTGGAACATAAATCACCATTTCATCGGATACTTTTTGTGATAAATTGATTTTTGTCTGATCCGCATCATCTAAAAATCCACCCGCTCGTTCAACTAAATCGATCACCCGTTCTCCTAATTGGGCCGTATATACACCAGGTTTTGAAACCGCTCCTTTCACATCTACTTTTATCATCGTTGACTGCTCTAAAGATGCTTCCCTTTTTTTAGCAGTAGAATCTTCCTCTTGCACATTGTTTAACATCACTTCCTCCTTCATCAAATCATGTAACGTATCATCTGACTTTCCGCTCGACAGTAAATGATAAAGAATGATTCCTAATATCACTGCTCCGATTAACAGATATTGCTTTTTCTCCTGAATCCATTGGAATAACTTACTTCCCTTTGTCATAAATTTGTCATTCCTTTCATAATGTTTTATGAAATGCTCTTGAAAAGGAGGGAGAAAATGCGAATCGGAATCATTGGAACAGGAAATATGGGCACGATTTTAACAGAAGCTTTCATTGACAGTCAGGCTACCCCTCAAAATCATGTACACATCACGAATCGTACGATCGAAAAAGCACTTCAGTTAAAAGAAAAATATCCTGACATACACGTTGAAGAAACAAATGAAGAAGTCGTATCCAATAGTGATGTTATTTTCTTATGTGTAAAACCTTTGGACACATTTCCCCTTCTCGAAAAAATAAACCATTTATTAACAAAAGAAAAATGCTTAATATCCATTACAAGTCCAGTTGATGTCGAACAATTAGAACGTTATGTTCAATGTTCTTGTATACGTGTAATTCCAAGCATTACGAATCGATCTTTAGCAGGGGGTTGTTTAATAACTTATGGTTCTCACTGTTCGGATAAATGGAAAGAGACGATGAAACATTTCATTTCACACATAGGTAAACCAGTCGAAATTGGCCAACAATATACGAGGGTGGCATCCGATATTGTTAGCTGCGGACCAGCCTTTTTTAGTTTCATTATTCAAAAATTTATACATGCTGCTGTAAAAGAAACACAAATTAGCGAAAATCTTGCTACAACATTAGCTCAAGAAATGTTAGTCGGGATGGGGACATTAATAGAGAAAGGATATTATACGTTACCTACTTTACAGGAAAAGGTAAGTGTAAAAGGTGGAGTAACAGGAAAAGGCATTGAAATACTTGAAAACTATCAAATTGAAGAAATGTTTCGAAGGGTTTACAAGGCAACACAAAAAAAATATAACGAAGACAGAGACCATATCATGAAACAATTCAACTTTTATGATAATCATTATTCGACATAATTAAAAAAAATCCTTCTACTGTATTAAATTTTTTAACAAAAGAAGAGGGGCCGATCTACATTTTGCTTTTAAAGCGTATGTAGTTGGCTCCTCTTTATTTTTGTAAAGTAAAAAAGATACGATCATGATTTTCATTTGCAGGCAAGTCCGTAAAATCGCCCGTAATGGAATGAATTTTAAACCCGGCTTCTTCTACCCATTTTTTATATTGCCACATTTCAAAGGTTCTTTGCTTATGTAATTCATCAAAACGTTCATATTGATCTGTTTCCTCATCATAAACAAAGAATGTTAATTCATGTTCAACGGATAACGGATGTTCAAAAGGAAAAGAATTCCATATATATGAAATTTTATCACCATTAAAAGCAAAAGTGCGATTCATAAATCCATTTGTGATTTTATGGGGGGAATGGACATCGAAAATAAACAATCCTTCATCTCGTAAAGCGTTATAAACACGATGAAAAGTACTACGCACTTGTTTTTCGCTCATTAAATAATTTAGCGAATCACAAAATATGACAACCGCATCAAAGCCTTCCAATCCTTCCAATTGTGCCATATCCTGATGATAAAATGGAATATGAAAGCCTTTTTGGAACGCTTTGTTTTGAGCAACGGATAACATTTCTTCCGAAAGGTCTACCCCTACTACATGATAACCTCTTTCATGAAGTCTTAAGGTGACTTCACCAGTTCCACAGGCCAAGTCCATTATTCTTTTTGCATTTGGAAGGTACTTACATTTTTGTTTTTCAAAAAATTCCAGCCACTGGTCGTAAGGGGCTTCATCCATCAATTCATCATAAAGGTAAGAAAAATACTCATAACTCATTTGCTATTTCACTCAATACATCTTCGGTTGGAGCATCTCCCCATAACCGTTCTAAATTATAATAATTTCGTTCTTCTCGATGGAATACATGGACGACAACATCCCCTAAATCTACTAAAACCCAGCGCGCCTCATCAAATCCTTCCAACCGTTTTATTTCATACCCATTTTTGACAGCTTGATCTTTAATTTCTCTAGCTATTGCTTGTACTTGTTTATCTGAATTACCATGACAAATGACAAAATAATCAGCGATTAACGAAATTCCTCTCATATTAAGTGTAATGATGTCCTCTGCCTTTTTGTCATCCGCTGCTTTTACAGCTGTTAATAACAGTTCGCGATTGGTCATATACTGTTTTATTCCTCCTTCATTTTAATAAAATAATTATATGTATAAAGTGTATCTGGATAAATTGTAGCATTTTTCTTTGTTAAATATATGATGGTATTTTTCAAAGATTGTAAAATCGCTCCATCTAAATTTGTTTTAACGAGATCTCGTACTTGTTCTACTCCAGGGAAATTGCGATTTGGTTCAATATAGTCAGCGATAAAAATAATTTTTTCTAACAATGTCATATTTGGACGTCCTGTTGTATGATAGGTTATTGCATTTAAAATATCTACATCTTCAATCCCCACTTCAGTTTTGACTAGATAGGAGCCAACGGGGGCATGCCATAATTCAGGATGAAAATCCAATAATTCCTTTGGCATCTTTTGTTCTATTATTATGCTTTTCATCTCATTTTCGGGACGGTATTTGGCATAATCATGAAAAATTGCAGCCAATTCTGCTTTTTTTTCATCATAACCGTATTTTTTGGCTAAATCAACCGCTGTCTCCATTACACCGATCGTATGTATATATCGCTTTTCTGTCAAATGTGGCTTCACAATGGACAAAGCTTTATCTCTTTCCATACAAACCATTCTCCTCAATATATTGAATTATACTATCTTTCAATAAGTACTTCACTGATTCCCCGTTTCCAATTTTTTGTCGGATGACAGAAGAAGATAAATGAATTTCTGGTATATCAACAAATTTTACAGGATATTCTGTTTTTCCCTCATAGGTTGGGCGGTGGACAGCAATAAATTGAACGATTTCCATTAATTCATCGATCCTATGCCATTTTGGTAAATAATCGACCATATCTCCACCAATTAAAAAAAAGAATTGATGATCAGGTTCCTTTTCTTTCAAGATTACCATCGTATCATATGTATATGACTTTTCCTTCCGTTCTAATTCAATTGTTTCGATTTTAAACCGATCATGACCCTCAATTGCTAATTCCAACATATGTAAACGGTCTTTAACGGTCGTATTTGTTTGTTTTTCTTTATGTGGCGGGATGTAATTTGGCATAAAACGAATTTCATCTAAACCACATTTGTGTAGAATTTGATCTGCTATGATTAAATGACCAATATGTGGGGGATCAAAAGTTCCACCTAAAATCCCGATTTTCTTCATGTTCATCATCCTAATCAAGGCAACTCGATTTTTTTGTTTTCTTTTGATTCTTTATATAAAACGATAGTATTGCCGATAATTTGAACAAGTTCAGCCTTTGTTCCTTTCACAAGATTTTCAGCGACCGTTTCCTTATCGAACTCACAGTTTTGCAAGACACTCACTTTAAGTAACTCTCGTGCTTCCAATGCATCTGCAATTTGTTTTATCATATTATCATTTACGCCACCTTTTCCTACTTGAAAGATCGGGTTCAAGTGATGTGCAAGTGAACGTAAATATCTTTTTTGTTTACCTGTTAACATATTATCTGTCTCCTTCTAATTGTTTCATTACTAATTCCTTTGCCGTATCGATGGTTGGCATTTCACCTGTCCAAATTCGGAAAGCTAATGCCGCTTGATATAATAACATGTCAAGCCCATTAAAGGTTGTTGCACCTTTTTCCTTCGCAAGATGAAGAAATTTTGTTTCAGACGGTGTATAGATAATATCAGAAACGATCTTTCCATCTCCATTGAAATGCTTTAAGTATAGGGGTGTATCATCAATGTTTGGTTTCATACCAACGGATGTAGTTTGTATAAATACATCATACGCATTAATATTTTCTTCTAACTCCGTAAAGGACAATGGTTTACTTGTTGTTACAGATTGATTGGCTTCTTTAATTATATCTTCTGCTTTTTTCAATGTTCGATTACAAATATCTAGTTTTTTTACACCATTTTTTATTAACGCATAATAAATCGCTTTTGCTGCACCGCCTGCCCCAATTAAAACAAAACTTTTTTTTGTAAAATCTGGATCTACTTTCTGTAAGGAAAGAATATAACCTTCTGCATCAGTGTTGTATCCTATTAGTTTTCCATTTTCCACTTTAACGGTATTAACTGCCCCGATCTTTTGTGCGGTTTCGTCAATCTTATCTAATAGTGGAATAATATCCGTCTTGTGTGGAATCGTTATATTAAAACCGGTAACGCCTGCTTGAAGTAGGTTATAAATCCCTTCTTTTAACATACCTTTTTGAATATAAAATTTTTTATATTCCCCTTCAAGACCTGTTAATCGAAAAAATTCTTCATGAATAACAGGTGATAATGAATGTTCGACCGGATCACCAACAACACCAAACAACAAATGCATCTCCTCCCACCGTAACCGTATATTAAATTAGAGAATCACGAACATATACTTTTACACCTTTTGGTACATAAGCCGCTACAACTACGCCACCTTCCGGAATCATCACCCAACCAAGTCCTGAAAAAACAATATCTTTCTTTCCCTCTCTAATAGAAAATTCTTGTCGGACGAATTCTGGAAAATTTCCTAAATCATCTTTTCTTGGCGGACTTAACATTTCACCGACATGAGTATTATATATTTCATCAGCCTTTTCTAATTTTGTCCGATGGATATGCAGTTCATTTGATAAATAACACACAAAGGATGAACGTTCTCCTTTTATAAAATCGAAACGGGCCAGTCCACCAAAGAATAACGTTTGCTGTTCGTTTAATTGATATACTTTTGGCTTAATTTCTTTTTTCGGCGTAATTACTTTCAGATCCTTTTTATTTACAAAATGGGCCATTTGATGATGATTGATAATACCTGGTGTATCAAAAATCGCTTGTCCATCATCTAGTGGGATTTCTATCATATCAAGTGTTGTACCAGGAAAATGAGAAGTTGTGATAATATCCTTTTCTCCTGTTACTTCTTTAATAATTCGGTTTATAAATGTTGACTTCCCAACATTCGTACAACCGATCACATAAACATCTTGTCCATTACGATATTGATCAATTAGGGACATCACTTCTTTTATATGTATTCCTTTTTCAGCACTAATTAATGCAACATCAACTGGTTTTAAACCTAGTTCCTTCGCTTGATGTTGCAGCCAATTTTTCATTCGATTGTGATTAACAGATTTTGGTAATAAATCTACTTTATTCCCAACTAATAGAACATCATTGCCACCGGTAAACCGATGAATGCCCGGTAACCAACTTCCATTAAAATCAAAAATATCAACAATTTTAACGATTAATCCCTTTGATTCACCAATCCCATTTAATATTTTCAAAAAATCATCATCTGTCAGTTCGACATCCTGTACCTCATTATAATGTTTTAATCGAAAACAACGTCTACAAATAACATCTTCTTTTTGTAATGAGGATTTCGGTGCAAATCCAGGTTTTTCAGGATCTTCCGTTTGAATGGTTACACCGCAACCGATACAAATGAGTTTGTCACTTTCCACCTTTTTGTACCTCCCACTCTAGTAAGCCTTTTTTGTTAAACCATTTTAAAATTCTCCGTTCAATCAATCGATTAAACTTCGTAACCATACCATCCGTATTGGTTACTGGAACGACTAATACGGTATGGAAACCAGCATTGTTTCCACCTAAGACATCTGTTAACAATTGATCACCAACGACAATGACTTGTTCTTTCGGCAAATTTAACATTTGTAATGCTTTTAAATAAGCTTTTTTGCGTGGTTTTCTTGCCTTATAAATATAAGGAATGTTCAAAGGTTGTGAGAATTTATTGACTCGTTTTTCATTATTGTTTGAAACGATGACAACCTTAATTCCATGATTTCTTAAAAGTGAAAACCAATCAACAAGCTCTTGTGTAGCCAACGGCCTGTCCCATTCAACCAATGTATTATCTAAATCTGTAATAATCCCTTTTATGTTACGTTCTTTTAAAAACTCAGGCGTAATTTCAAATACATTTTTAACATAATCATTCGGTAAAAATTTTCTTAACATGTTGCACCTCGATAATTTATTCAACGTCATTCATCATACTGAAAAAAGATCACTTTTTCAAAGGTTTCTTCAATAAAATTTAGTATATCACTATCTTATTTTTATTCCATTATTTTATCAAGATTAGAATATGAATAAAGGAATTATTGTAATCTACAATAAACTTAGATTTTCGACAAAAGGAACAACCGATAGACAAACTCAAAAAAACTTTTCGACAATTTCGACCCTTTTCTACAGTTGTGGATAAATTTATACACATTTTCTACATTGATATATTACGCTTTTCGCTAATTTTTAACAACATACTAACAACTTATCCACCGGTTGTTGTGGATAAACGGAACAGTTGTTCTATTTTTACTTATTTGATAAAGTTAATATGAAAAAATTAAAAATATTATTATATGATTGTTGCTTTAATTTTATGCAGGGGGGTGAAGGTGAAAACCGAAAAAAATGGATAAATTATCGGATGAGTTATTGATTGAATCTTATTTTAAAGCAATAGAATTGAAATTATCTCCAGAGTTTATTCGCCTCATTGAAAAAGAGATTGAACGTCGCTCAATATCCCACAAGATTAAAGCACTTTCATAAAGATAATGCTTCGACTTTTCCCTATAAATCCATTTGTTTGTTAGGCTGAGCCACTTCATGGGACAGCCTTTTATTTTTTAATAAAAAAATGGAAAGTAGAGTTATTCTCCCTTTCCATCCACATTTTTATTTAATTGTCTTGCTGATTTTTTCTTTCCCTTTCAGCACGATAAAATTCATGGAACATTTTCATTAATGCCCGTTTTTCAATTCGGGAAACATAACTTCTCGAGATTCCAAGTTCCTTCGCCAATTCTCTTTGTGTTTTTTCTTTTTGCATTCCTAAACCAAAACGACCGATAATAACTTCTTTTTCACGTTTATCTAGTACATTAATATACTTTTTTACTTTTTCAAGTTCCATATTTAATTGGATCGTATCAATAACATCTTCTGAATCCGATTTTAAAACATCAATTAAACTAATTTCATTCCCTTCTTTATCTTGGCCAATTGGGTCATGTAACGAAACATCTTTCTTCGTCTTTTTTAACGCTCGCAAATGCATAAGAATTTCATTTTCTATACATCTGGCGGCATATGTAGCCAGTTTAGTACCTTTTCCTTCTGAAAAGCTCTCAATTGCCTTTATTAAGCCAATCGTACCGATAGAAATTAAATCTTCTTGATCTTCACCGGTATTTTCAAACTTTTTCACAATATGAGCAACTAAGCGCAAATTGTGTTCAATCAATAAATTTCGAGCTTCTGGATCACCTTGTGCCATTCGCTTTAAATATTTTTGTTCATCTTCGGGGGAGAGGGGCTGTGGGAAAGCATTGTTTTTAACATAAGAAACTAAAAACACGAGTTCTTTGAAAAACATTGTTAAAGCTGACAAAATTCCTGACACTTCTGCACACCTCCAGAAATTTTTCCACGAATGCCTATAAACTATACCTATGATGAAGAGGGGCAAAATGTGTCAACAATTTTACATATTTTCATCCATATCCATTAATCGTTGTTTATATTTTTTATAACGTTGAAGCGCTAAAAACGCCAATGTTATTAAAACAAATTCAATGGCTAAAAGGAACATTAACTTCTCGTTAGAACTAGTAAAACCTTTAATCATCATTCCGATATAAACCAACACCGAAAAAGCAATCAGTATAATTGAATATCTCCTAAAATCTTCTACTAAACATTGTAATTTTTGTTTCTCATTCATTTCTTTCACCCGCTAATTTTTACTTATGTTAATAGATTAACATGAATATTTATCGAATTGACTATGTAATTTTAGGTAATTGAAGATGAATAAAGAAAAAAGGATCAAAAAAGCGCCCCGAATTGGTAGGACCCTTAAAAGTTAAACTTTTTATACTAACTTTGGGGTGTCTTACCATAATGGGGCGCATTTTTACTAATTCAATTTTTTCACTATCGAAACAACGAGTTGAGCCGAATTTTTGGCAGCTGTATCGAGAAATTCGTCAAATGTGATACCTGAATCTTTACCAGCAATATCAGATAATGAACGGATAATAACAAATGGTACATTATATTGATATGCCACTTGAGCAATAGCTGCTGCTTCCATTTCAGCTGCTTGGATATGTGGAAACTTTTCTTTCACTTCTTTCACTCGTTCAGGATCACTCATAAAAGAGTCTCCGGATGCAATCAAACCTGTTACGGTTTTCAAATTTATTAGTTCTTTTGCAGCTTCTTCCGCTATTTTTACTAGTCTTTCATCCGCAACATAAGTTGCAGGCATTTGCGGTACTTGACCGTATTTATAACCAAAGACAGTAGCGTCTACATCATGATGAGTGACTTCTTTTGATATGACAATATCACCGACATTCAAAAGTGGGTTAAATCCGCCAGCAGATCCTGTATTAATTATTATATCTGGTTGGTAACGTTCCATTAAAATGGTTGTCGACATCGCTGCATTTACTTTTCCTATTCCAGATTTTAATAGAACTACATTTTTTCCGCATAGCGTTCCTGAAGTAAATTCACTATTCGCGACGACCTTCGTCTCCCCGTTTTCAATTTTTTTCCGTAAAATTTGAACTTCTTCTTCCATTGCGCCAATAATAGCAATTTTCATCTTCTTCTCTCCTATTATCTATCTATACTTTTTAGTTTCTCAACTTTGGTTGGCTTCCAACCCTGTCCATCGACCCAATCCATATATACGCGATAAATTTGGCTTTTATCTTTATTGGAGATCGTTCCTACTACATTCTCGTTTGGTTTGCCACCATTTCCTACCCACCAAACGATCATATTATCAACGGAGACCCCTGTTGCATATTCCATCGCTTTTTCCATTTCTTCTCGGTCTGTTGTCCCTTTATCATAGGAAGAGATATGATCCCCTGTTTGCACAGTGCCGATCGGCTTCCAATTTTGATTAATCATCACTTGATCTACATTTGGATCTTCACTTTGACCATAGATGATTTCGTTTTCTTCCTCGTCCTCTTCACTTTCTTGATCCTCTGTCACATCTTCAGTTTTTTCATCTTCAGTTTTTTCATCTTCAGTTGCGTTTGCATTTTCATCAGTAGGTTCTGAAGAAGAATCCGCTTCAGTATCTTCTGACTCGGAAGATTCTTTAGACTCATTTTTATCTGCTTTATCATCCGCGTTTTCTTTCTCGGTCGCTTTTTGTTCTGATTGGTTTTCATTAACGGTTGCTTTTGTATCGTTATTAAGCAAAATATTTGCTCCTACGATGATCACAAGTATAAAAACAACACCAATCAAAATATTTAAAATAAAATTTTCTTTTTTCTTTTTTGCATGTTTTTCAATCCGACTTTTTCGTGATGATTGTTTTTGATTGGCCATCTGTCTGTTCCCCCATTCAATTGTACAATTGTAAATAAGGCTTTCCATTTAATTATGAATGAACTTATACAAAAGTGTATAGTTATTTTTCTATAACAATAATTTTACAGTGAATAACATATTTGTCAAAGGTAAAAAGTATGAGTTGTCACTCGGTCCTTTGTTGGTCAAATTCAAATAAAAAGTTTACCATATCCTTAAATAGTGGAATGACCGATCCTTCGCCTTCAATCACGTCTAGATTAACGACAGCCATTGCGTATTTAGGTTTTTCATATGGGAAATATCCAACAAACCATCGATTCAATAATTCATTTCCTTGTTTATCTTGACGATATGTCTCTGCTGTACCTGATTTTCCTGCAACTGGATACGGCAGATCGTTCAAAGATTTCCCTGTTCCTTTTTCATTGACAACAACTTCCCGCAACAATTGTTGTAATTTACTAGCCGTATAGGAAGATATATGGTCACCTTCCAAAGATTTTTTCGGGAAGCGATAAAGCTCTGTTCCGTTTTTATATTGAATACTTTCAACAGCACGAACCATCTTTTTTTCCCCGCCTCTAGCTATCGTCGCCATCATATTAGCGGCAGCAAGCGGTGTAATTCGTACACTTTGCTGACCGATACCGGTTTGGGCATTAAGTTTCAAATCTTTCCTTTCTTCATCCTCTAAATAAATATATCCCTTTTCTTCATCTGCTAATTGCTTAAAATTTTCTATATGATAAACATTCCCAACCCATCCAGTCAACTCATTTAATCCAAGCATATGGGCATACGTTTCAATTATTGTTTCATCTTTTTCAGCTAATTCCTTGGCTAAGGTAGCAAATGTATTGTTACAACTAGCTGCAAAACTATCTTTAAAGTTTAATATACCATGATCGTATTGTTCATCAATGTCGCCATGAATTGTCACACTACAATTAAAGGTACGATCTGGGGGAGCGAGTTGATGATCAATACTTGCAGCGGCAATCACCGTTTTAAAAACGGATCCCGGTGTATGGGCAGTCAACATCATATCTTTTATACCATTATTAGCATATGGATGCGAGATATCCAGAGATGGTCTTGAAACGGATGCCAAGATCGAATTTGATTCAATATCTAGTAAAATAAGACCACCTTTCATTATTTGATACTGATCAACAATTTGTTCGGCCTTTTTTTGAATCTCATAATCAATTGTTGTTTGTACTTTTACTGGATAAAACGGATTGGATTGATCAACAAATTTAACATCAATACCAAATAATGGTGATCCGCGGCCATCGACATGATAAATTAATTTTGTACTTTCTTCTTGAATTAAAAACTCATCAAAACTTTTTTGCAATCCAGAAATACCAATCATCGTATTGATCGGAATTTCTCGATCAGGGTACCGCTTTTTTAATTCTTCAGGATTTTCCCCTAGGATCCCAATGAGTTGAGCTGCTGGAGTTATTTTTCTATCAAACTGTTTTTCAACGGCAAACACACCGGGAATTTCTAAATGATTGATTGCCTCCATTTGTTCTGGAGTTAATACTAAAGGATTAGGTTCTCCAAAAACAACAGGGCCTTTTGCCTCCTGTAACACCTTCTTTATTTCAACTGCTGGTACATTGATAATTTTTGCTAGCTTTTCAATATCCCAATCCATATGATTTAAAAACGGAAACAATACTAAAGTCGGTATCGCTTCATGGGTCAGTGGAACCATGTTTCGATCATAAAATTTTCCACGCCCATTATCAATAATAACTTCTTGAGAACGTTGTTTAACACTTTCATGTATTAAATCAATATTTCGATGTGAAAAGCTTTTCGTATCAAATAATTGAATTTGTGCCAGCCTGATTAGAATAATGGATATTCCAATTATAACAATCACACCAGTTCGAATTATTCGCTTGTGTATCATTTTCTTCCCTCCCCATTCCCATTGTTGACGGCAAGGAGGGATTTTAACCGTTCGTAAAACGATAAAAAACAAACAAAAAGGACTGAAACACAGCCATTGATTTCTTCTGTCGTATAGCATACAGAATGTCTTGACGTGTCTCAGTCCTATGATCTTAAGTTAAATCAGGATAATGATAATGATTGCAAAAAACACTATTTTACATTGATAATTTTTACAACCATTTCTCCACCAGGTGTTTGTACTGTTACTTCTTCACCAATCTTTCTTCCAAGCAAACTCTTAGCAATCGGAGAATCGTTGGAAATTTTCCCTTCAAATGGATCTGCTTCTGCACTACCTACAATCGTATAAGTTTCTTCATCACCGTCTGGTAATTCCACAAATGTAACGGATTTCCCGAGAGTTACAGTATCTTTATTCGTTTCATCTTCTTCGATGATTACAGCATTACGAATCATTTTCTCTAATGTTGCAATTCGACCTTCAACAAAGGCTTGTTCATCTTTTGCAGAATCGTACTCTGAGTTTTCGGATAAGTCTCCGAAACTCCGTGCAATTTTGATTCGTTCAACAACTTCTTTCCGTTTTGTAGTTTTTAAATATTCTAGTTCTTGTTCTAATTTCTGTTTCCCTTCCAAAGTCATTGGATATTGTTTTTCTTGTGCCAATATAGTCCACTCCTTAATATATAATCCCGCAAAAAATATTGTTCATTTAATGATTTATCAATTACGGGTGTATTACTATAATCATTTATGATATTTTGTCATAAAAATGACTTTTGTTCAATAATTGATTGAATTTTTGTAACAATTAAGTCGATGGCTACAACATTACTTCCACCTTCAGGAATGATAATGTCGGCATATCGTTTCGTTGGTTCGATAAATTGATTATGCATCGGCCGAACAACAGATACATATTGTTCGATGACAGAATCCATCGTCCGACCTCGTTCTTTTGTATCACGCAATAAACGTCTGATTATGCGTAAATCAGCATCTGTATCCACATAAAGCTTGATATCCATTAAATTACGCAATCGTTCATCTTCTAATACTAAAATTCCCTCTAAAATGATTACATCTTTCGGTTCAATATGGATAACTTCTTCAGAACGAGTATGCACAGTATAATCATATACCGGTTTATCAATCGGCTTGTGATTTAACAGTTGTTGAAGATGTTCTATTAAATAATCATTATCAAACGCAAATGGATGGTCGTAATTCGTTTTTAAACGTTCTTCAAACGGTTTATCACTTTGATCTTTATAATATGAATCTTGTTCAATTAAGACAATGGAGTCTTCGCCAAAATGATTGACAATCGATCGAGTCACAGTTGTTTTTCCTGAGCCAGACCCACCAGCAATACCGATTAGTACGGGTTTTTTCCGCATCCTAGTTCTCCTTTCGCATCAAGTTGTAACGGTAAACAGGTTGATCGACGCGGAATCGCACGATTTGTAATGGGTGTCTTGCCGCATCTATTTCATTACCATTTTCATCAAATAGTTGATCCACTACCATTGTAAAATTGTCAATTTCTGGTCCAAAAAATTCTACTTCATCTCCCACTTTAAAATGGTTGCGTTGTTGGAGTGTGACCATTTTTGTTTCATGGTCGTAATCCATAACTAAACCTGCAAAATCATGGGACGTTTTATGACTATGATTTTCAAATAATTGTTCATCGACACCAGGAAATTCTTTAAAAAATGCTTGGGCTGTATCACGATTTGCACATTTTGCTAATTCCGTTAACCATTCATCTTTGAAAACAAAATTGTCTGGGTCGGCACAGTATGCATCAATTACTTTTCGATAAACACTAACCACCGTTGCAACATAATGAATAGATTTCATGCGCCCTTCAATTTTGAAACTATCAATACCTAATTCAACCAACTCTGGCACATGTTGCAATAAATTTAAATCCTTGGCACTCATTGTAAATGGTGTATTTTCTGTGCTTAAAGGAATAAAGTTTTGATCAGCGTGTTGGAATACATCATAATTCCAACGACAACTTTGACAACAACCACCACGATTTGAATCACGAGCTGTCATATGATTGCTTAACACACAGCGACCTGAGTAGGCAATACACATGGCACCATGAACAAAGACCTCAACTTCAATATCAACTTTCTCTTTTATTTCACGGATTTCTTCTGCACTTGTTTCACGAGCCAATACGACTCGTTCTAAACCTTCTTCTTTCCAATATTGCGCAGCTTTCCAGTTCGATAATGATTGTTGCGTACTTAAATGTCTTTCTAATTTTGGTGCCACTCGTTTACATGTTTCAATGATTAACGGGTCAGCAACAATAATCCCCGTGACCCCAACATCTTGTAATGCCTTTAAGTAGTCTTCTAATCCATCAATATTCTCATTATGTGCGATAATATTCGTCGTTCCATAAACTTTTGCACCATATTTTTTTGCAAATTCTACACCCTCGCGTATTTCTTCTAAGGTAAAGTTATCGGCGTTTGCACGTAACGAATACTCTTCACCACCAAGATATACCGCATCAGCACCATAATGGATGGCAATTTTTAATTTTTCAAGATTTCCAGCTGGAGCGAGTAACTCAGGCTTTTTAACGATCACTCGTTTCCCATTTCTTATTTCAGAAATACGATTTAATGCTTGAACCATTTGTTTCACTCCTTAATAAACCGTTTCTTTAAAGAAAAATCCCGTATCGAGTGGGCGATTTTCTGGTTGAATGGCCTCCATTTTTTCCAACCAGTCGGAAGCCAATTCTTCATACTCATCAACATCACGAACACAAGTATCGATCGCTTGACGATATAATTTCGTTACTTCAACAAGATATGTTTGGGATTTAAAGATTCCTTCAATTTTAAAAGAATCAATTCCAGCCTCGATTAATTCCTGAAGTTCATCTATAATACACATATCATTTGGACTCATGATATGGGTGCCATTTGAATCTTCAAAAACCGGATAATAGTTGTCTCGATCAGGATCGTATAAATAAAGGTTATCTTTATCCTTTTCCACTTTTAATTGTTTGCCGTTATATTCAAAATAATTATGTACTAATGGACGTCTTGACTGAAACATGCAGGTCATACCGTGTACTTGAACTTCAATTTCCACTTCCGCATTTTCTTTTATCTCAATAATTTCGTCCATACTAAGCTCTTTAGATAAAACGGCACGTTTTGCACCTTTTTTTCCCCAGTAATTACATGTATACCAATTGGTAGCCAACGTATGTGGATCCCAATGTAAAGGAAGATCAATACCTAATCCCTTTTTGGCCATGATTACGGATGGATCACCGAACAAAACGGCATCGGCACCAGCTTCATAAACAAATTTTAAGTAATCTTCTAATTCATCGACTTTATCATTATGAAAAATTCCATTCATCGCCACATATATTTTTTTATTTTTAGAATGGGCAAGTTCAATCGCCTTTTTTACATCTTCTCTTGAAAATTCGCCAGCAAGTCGTAGACCGAAACGCTCCTCTCCCACTACAAAACTATCAGCACCAGCCTCAATTAAAGGTAAGATATCATTCACACTGGTAGGTGTTAGTAATAACTCTGGTTTATTCATTTATTCCACCTCTTAACCTTTTTCATTCACTTTTTTTACAGTAATGGCTATTCCATCACCAACTGGCAATATAACGGTATGATAGTCTGGATGATTAATTAACCAATCATTAAATTGATTAATTTTCTTCCCTAACTTTTGTAAGCGTTTGTTTTCTGTTTCATATTCATAAACAAAACCTTTAAATAAAACGTTATCTGTAATAATGAGACTACGATTCGATAAAAAAGGTGTGAAATTTTCAAAAAAGCGTTTGTATTGGCCCTTTGCTGCATCAATAAACAAACAATCGAAAGGACCGTGTGTACGAACTTCATTTAAGAGATCAAATGCATCTCCTTTTAATAAAACAATTTGATCTGATTTATTTGCTTTTTCAATATAAGCTTCCGCCGTCTTTATTCTTTCTTCGTCACGTTCAATAGTGACAATTTGAGCATTGGTCGCATCCGACATCCGTAAAGCGGAATAACCAATCGCTGTCCCAATTTCTAAAATCTTGGTCGGCTGAAAAATACGCAATATTTGGAGGACTGTCTCCATACTATACGGGTCCATAATTGGAACATGGTTATCCTTTGCCAATTGTTCCATCTCTTGAAACAAATTTGTTCGTTTTGGCAATTTTTCGTATAAATATGCGATTAAGTTTTGATCCAACATGTAGGCGAAAACTCCTTTAGAAGTCTAAAATTTTTTCAATATAAAAAATATCTTTCATATAGAACGAAAGAACTTAAATACAAGAAAAAAGAGTCATTATGAGGGAAATCGCTAGGCATTTTCCATCATAAATGACGCTTTTTTAAACACGGCTAAAATACTTAGATTATTTTACCATAAATCATTTTAAAAAGCGATAGTAATCTTTCCGTGATTTACAGTAACGATAAATGATTATTTCCGATTCGCAATATGTTCATCATAATATTTTTGATGTTGTTCATAGTTTTCCGAGTACAAGACTTCCCCTTCAGGTGTTGCTAAGAAAAATAAATAATCGGTATTTGGTGGGTAAAGGGCTGCATCAATCGAACTGACTCCACAATTGGCAATCGGTCCAGGGGGTAGACCTTCAATAACATAAGTATTATAAGGGTCTTGATATTGATAATCTTTAAACGTCAACCGCTCCTTATGTTCTCCCATAGCATAAATTACCGTCGGGTCAGTCTCCAATCCCATGCCTTCTTCCATTCGATTATAAAATACACTTGAAATTATTTTTCGATTTTCTTCATCCGGTGCTTCTTCTTCAATTAAAGAAGCAAGAGTAAGCACTTCATGTACTGTAAATCCTTTGTTTTGTATATCACTCAAATAAGGTTGGATGACTTCGTTTGTCTTATCGATCATCGGCATAATGATCTCTTCTATTGATGGATTTTTTTCATCATAACCATAAGTTGCAGGGAATAAATAACCTTCCAACGGATATTTGATATCTTCTTGCATCACATCTTCCGTTACTAATTGTGGATATTTTTCACGAACAGTTTGAATAAATGTAACACTGTTCACTTTATCTAATATTTCCTTTTCACTATAATCTGTTTTTTTAGCAATTTGTTCTGCAATTTCTTTTAAATGTAGTCCTTCTGGTATTGTTATGACAAGCTCATTTTTAATAACTTTACCAGTTTTCAAACTTGCAATTATTTCATCCAACGTCATCGATGGTGTTAATGAGTAAGTACCTGCTTGAAAGTCTGTCTCATTTTTTAATTTTAAGTAATATTTAAACACCGTTGCATTTTTTATAATTCCATGCTCTTCTAAAATTTGGGCAATTGTAGAAGAACCAGAACCAAGCGGAATTTCAACTTCAATTCTTTCATTTGAATCTGGATCTACTGGTTTTAATGCAGAACTAACAAATAGAACAACTCCTGTAATGGTTCCTGCTAAGAGCAATAGAATGGTCGATGTTATGATAAATACAATTCTTCTCGTCAATTTTGCTTCTTTATATTTATCAACCATGGCGTTTTCCTTCCCGTTATTTTTCTCTTCTTCCTTTGTAGTCATGAAAAATCCTCCTTTTGAAGAGCGAGAAAATTGTAGTTTTTCCTCGAAAATTCTCCTTGAACCATTATACTATAATTTTAATTTTTTTCATTAATATTCGTAATAAAAAAGAGCGACTTAAAAAGTCGCTCTTCCATCATCATTCCTTTATTCTTCATCTTCCGCCATAAACGTAGCAAGCATTTCTTCAATCATATCCCATTCTTCGTCGGTTTCAATCGGCATTAATTCACCTTGATCTTTACCTGGTTTAAAACTAGAAGCATGAATCTCAATTTCACCATCTTCATCTTCTTCTGCACTTACTGGGTAATAAAGTACATATGATTTGCCAAACTCTTCAGATTCAAAAGTAAAAAGAATTTCACACAGTTCTTCATTACCGTCTTCGTCAATGATTGTAATTTGATTTGCATCCTCCATAAAAATATCCTCCTATATAGAAAATTCAATACACATTTCCGTTAATGATTTTGGCTGTCTAAATAACCTTGTAAAATCATAACAGCTGCCATTTTATCAATGACCTTTTTCCGTTTTTTTCGGCTTACATCTGCTTCTAATAAAACACGTTCTGCGGCCATTGTAGATAGACGTTCATCCCATAGGACAACCGGGAGAGTAAACGTTTCTTTTATTCGTTCACTAAAAGCAATGCTTGCTTCCCCTCGCGGACCAATCGTACCGTTCATATTTTTCGGTAAACCGATCACGATCTTTTCTATTCCATACTGATCGATGATTTCCTTAAGTTCATCTAGTCCAAATTGCTCATTCTCTTCATCTATTTTAATTGTTTTAATTCCCTGTGCGGTCCAACCAAAGGCGTCGCTCACTGCAACGCCTATCGTTTTAGACCCGACATCTAAACCCATAATTCGCATTACATTTCCTCACGTTGTCGTTGTAAATAGGATTTTACTAATTCTTCAATAATTTCATCTCGTTCAAGTTTACGAATAATATTCCGCGCATCTTTATGTCTTGGAATATAAGCAGGATCACCAGACAATAAATATCCGACAATTTGATTAATCGGATTATACCCTTTTTCCTCGAGGGCAGAAAAAACTTGGAATATTACTTCTTTAACTTCTTGTTCTAACGGTTCTTCGGAAAAATTAAATTTCATCGTCCGGTCAAGTGAACCCATAGGAAAAGCACCTCGCTCTCTACTTCCTTCAAACACTTCTTGCTTTCATTGTACACTACTTATCCATTTTATGAAATGTTTTTTACGTATTCTTCGACAAATTGAAGAGCTTCATTTAGCTTGTTTGGATTTTTACCGCCTGCTTGAGCCATATCTGGACGTCCACCACCGCCGCCACCACAGATTGCAGCGACTTCTTTTATTAGTTTTCCTGCATGGTATTGATCGGTTAGGTCTTTCGTAACACCTGCAATTAACTGTACTTTTTCATCATGGACAGTTCCCAGGACAATTATACCGGATCCAATTTTTTGTTTTAAGTCATCCAACATTGTTCGTAATTGATTGGATTCCGTAATTTCAACTTTACTTACTAACACATTTATACTATTAATTTGTTTTACTGCATCAAGTAAGTTTCCAGCTTCTAAGTGGCTAAGTTTTCCTGTTAATGACTCGATTTCTTTATGCAATTCCTTGATTTCCTGTTGTAAGTGTTCGATTTTTGTTGGTATATCCTCCACTTTAGTTTTTAACTTTTTAGCGACCGTTTTTAGAAGGTTCATTTGATCACGCATAAATTGATAAGCTTTTTCACCTGTTACTGCTTCAATCCTACGAGTTCCTGCACCAATTCCGCTTTCAGAAATAATTTTAAAACTACCGATTACAGCCGTATTATTTACATGACAACCACCACATAATTCGATGGAGAAGTCGCCCATTTGAACGACACGAACGACATCACCATATTTTTCACTAAACAATGCCGAGGCTCCCATAGCTTTAGCTTCTTCCAATGGCTTATAGGAAATTTCCACAGGAATTGAAGCCCAAATTTGTTCGTTAACAAGTCGTTCAATTTGTTCAATTTCTTCCTCAGTCACTTGTCCAAAATGGGAAAAGTCAAACCGTAACCGGTCAGATTCAACAAGAGATCCTGCTTGATTAACATGTGAACCGAGTACATCTTTTAACGCTTGATGAAGCAAGTGCGTAGCGGAATGGTTTCTCTCGATATTGTTTCGGCTGATCGAATCAACTTGGGCAAATGCATGTAATCCTTCTTGAATCGTACCTTCAACAATTTTTACATGGTGTAAATTTTGACCGTGAGGTGCTTTTTGAACATCTTTTACTTCCAGTTTAAAACCTTCTCCACGAATTTCACCTCGGTCGCCAATTTCACCACCCATTTCTGCATAAAAAGGTGTTTGATCTAAGATAATTTGGACTTCTTCACCGGCTGAAGCAGAATCTTGTTTTATACCATCTTTAAAAATGCCAATAATTTTTGCTTCAGATTCTAGTTTATCGTATCCAATAAAACTACTTTCCGCTGTGAAATCACCTAAATCTCCGCCTTGTACATGCATGGAATCGACATCTTGACGCGCTTGTCTTGCCCGTTCCCGTTGCGCTTGCATTTCTTTTTCAAATCCGTCTAAATCAATTTTCAAACCAGCTTCATCCGCATATTCTTCTGTTAATTCCACCGGAAATCCATACGTATCGTATAAACGGAAAACATCAACCCCATCAATTGTCTCTTTGCCATTTTCTTTCGCTTTATTAATCACTTCAGAAAGGATAGCTAATCCATCATGAATGGTTTCATGGAATCGTTCCTCTTCATTTTTTATCACGCGTTGGATAAAATCACACTTTTGGCGTACTTCTGGATAGTAATCTGCCATGATTTCACCAACAACTGGAACTAATTCATACATGAACGGACGTTCAATGCCAATTTTCATTGCGTAGCGAACTGCACGACGTAGTAAACGACGTAACACATATCCACGTCCTTCATTAGAAGGCAATGCACCATCACCGACTGCAAAAGCTACCGTTCGAATATGGTCAGCAATCACTTTAAATGCAACATCCTGGTCTGTATTTTCCCCATATTTCATCCCCGAAATCGCTTCGGTTTGTTGAATAATCGGCAAGAATAAATCTGTTTCAAAGTTTGTTTTCGTATTTTGTATAACGGATGCCATCCGTTCTAGTCCCATACCGGTATCAATATTTTTCTTAGGTAATGGAGTATATGTACCATCTGGGTTATGATTAAATTGAGAGAACACTAAGTTCCAAATTTCTAAGTAGCGTTCATTTTCCCCACCTGGATACAATTCTGGATCATTTGGGTCATCACCATATTCTGGTCCTCGATCATAGAAAATTTCTGAGTTTGGTCCACTTGGTCCTTCCCCAATATCCCAAAAGTTCCCTTCTAATCGAATGATGCGTTCTTCCGGTATACCAACTTTTTCATGCCAAATTTTATAGGCTTCATCATCTTCCGGATGAATCGTAACAGATAATTTTTCTGGTTCAAAACCAATCCAGTTTGGACTTGTTAAAAATTCCCATGCCCAAAGAATCGCTTCTTCCTTAAAGTAATCTCCAATTGAAAAGTTGCCTAACATCTCAAAAAATGTATGGTGGCGTGCAGTTTTTCCAACATTTTCAATATCATTTGTCCGAATTGATTTTTGTGCATTTGTGATTCTTGGATTTTCAGGTTTTACACGTCCATCAAAATACTTTTTCAATGTTGCTACACCGCTGTTTATCCAAAGAAGAGACGGATCATCTACTGGAACTAAAGAAGCACTAGGTTCAACTTTATGACCTTTCTCTTGGAAAAAGTCTAAAAACATACGACGAATTTGTGCACTCGTTAGTTTTTTCATAATTGTTTTCCTCCTTTTAAACTTTCATTTTGGAACGAGAATTTATAGAAAACATATAATTTAAAATGGTTAACGAAAGCTGTTATACATACTTACAGCAAATAAAAAACTCTTCTCCCAAAATTCAGGGACGAAGAGTTTGTATCCGTGGTACCACCCTGGTTATGAAAATCTAAACTAGAAAGATTTCCATCACTCAAAACCGATAACGCCGGTTTGCGGCAGGGATTAGCTGCACTCAGGAGTAGCCTTCTGTTACCCTATACTGGAATTTCTTTCAGCCACGGAAATTCCTCTCTTAAAGTTAGTAGTAACATACTCGTTCCATCAACGTGTTCATTGTTATGAATTATCCTAATTGGATTATATTTCATCATTCAAACTTTTGTCAAATTCGAGTCGTCAGTATTTTTTACATTGTTCTTCCATTTTATTTTGATCATCTTCAATTTCACGACTTTGAATTTGATCAAAGATCTGTTTTAAGGTCGTTTTGATTATCGCAACGATAGGGACAGCAAAGATCAATCCAACAACACCGCCGACTTCACCACCGATCAAAATTGAGAAGATAATCATCAATGGATGCATTTGTAATGATCTTCCCATAATTAATGGCGATAGAACATTCCCTTCTAAAAATTGAAGCACAATAACAATGACAATAACAAGGATAACGGTCTTCATGGACATTGTAGCAGCCACGATCACTGCAGGAACAGCTCCAATAATGGGGCCAAAATAAGGGATCACATTGGTCATCCCGAGTACAGCTCCTAGCAATAATGGATATTTTAATTTTATTAGCCAAAAAAGAAGTGCTGAAATCGTACCGACCGTAGCAGATACAATAAACTGCCCACGAATATAACTTCCTAGTGAAGTATCTACATTTCTAATAAATATTTTCATCTGTTTGCGCCATTTTTTAGGAACGATTGACCAAAATGCATCCGTTAAATAGGAAATATCTTTAATCATATAAAAAGCAATAAAAGGAATCAGTAAAATTAAAAAGATTGACTCCAAAAGCCAAAGGAAAAAGTTTTTCACCCGGTCTAAAATTTGTTCAAATTCACCATAGATGACATGTAAACTTTCATTAATTTGTTTATGTATACCTAACGGCCACGACTTTGTCTTTTTTTCAATCGTATCAACAATTCCTTCTAATTGGGCAAAAAATTGTGGTAAATTCTCAGATAAATCCCGTAATTGTTGGATAAATACCGGTATCCCTTTATAGATTCCATACCCGATCCCACCAAAAAATAGGATATAAACAATCATGACGGATAGCCACCATTGCAAACCATTTTCATGTAATTTGTGAATAAAAGGATAAAGTAAATAAGCGATAAAGGCGGCTAATACAAAAGGGAAAGCAACAGTTAAAATCACTCGTAAAATCGGTTGCCAAATGGGACTTATTTTAATAAAAACAAATAAAACGATAAATAATAAAAGTAAAAAACCTAAGCGGTAAAACCATTTGACCTTAATATCCATCAGTAAGCCTCCCAAATGTAGTTTGGGAGAAACGGTAAACTTTATGCATGGTAACGCCGTTCTTCTTCAGAAAATAAATCATCAAGTGAGGATAGTGTACCGTCTTCTTCCACTTGATGCGTATGAATAATCCCTTTTGAAAGCGATAATTCAATAAAGCAGTTCCAACAGTAATATTGATTGATACCAATTTTCCCGATATCTTTACTCCGGCAATTTGGACAAATTAGTTCCATTCCATACCACCTCGCAATTTATGGTAAATATGCTAAGATTATGTCCAAATTGCCTTCAAAATAAACGTGTATAAATAGAAAAGGCCGTCTTATCAACGGCCATCTTTTAAAAATATAGGTATCATCCTTCATTTACTTTTTCTTGTTCTTCCATAAAGTCATATGGTGTGATATCTCCCATTCCAATCATCGGGTCAGTATTCATTAATGCTTCTTCATATGAGATCGCCAAAGCATCGTTGGTTATTTCAACTTCTTGATTTTGTTCTTTTATTGGAACCATTTTTTTCAATAACCGTTCTGTCAACGTTGTATTGCGGAAATTGACATCTGTCTGATTAACAGCTATTTGAAATGATTCTTCTTCCCCGCATAAAATTAACTTATCTTTTGCCCTTGTAATAGCAGTGTATAATAAATTCCGCCGCAGCATGCGATAATAACCACGAACCATTGGTAATATCACAACGGGAAATTCACTACCTTGTGATTTATGAATACTACAGCAATAGGCTAACGTAATTTGGCTTAAATCCTGTCTCGTATATGTAATTTCCGTCCCCTCAAAGGAAACGATTAGTTGATCGGTTTTGTCTTCTGTTTCTTTCGCAAAAAATATGCTGACAACTTCACCAATATCGCCATTAAATACGTTCTTTTCCGGTTGATTTACTAATTGCAACACTTTATCACCGACACGATAGACAACATCACCAAATTTCAGTTCTCTTCGTTTTTTGTCTGAGTCGTTCTTTCCATTAAAAATTCCTTGCAAAATTTTGTTCAATTGATCAATTCCGGCAGGTCCGCGATACATCGGTGCCAACACCTGAATATCCTTGGAAGTATAACCTTTATTAACAGCGTGACCAACCACTTGTTTAACAACTTCTGGAATTTGGCTTGTACTACAAGATATAAAGGAACGATCCCTTTGTGGTTTTTTCAAGTCTTCCGGCAGTTTTCCATTTTTTATTGAATGGGCTAACTGAATAATGGTAGATCCGCTTTCTTGACGATATATTTCTTTTAAACGTACAGTTGGAATCAAATCGGCTGCAAGCAAATCTTTTAAAACTTGTCCAGGACCTACAGATGGTAATTGATCTTCATCTCCGACTAGGATCACTTGCACATGATCTGGTATTGCTTTAAAAAGATTATGGGCTAGCCATATATCAACCATCGACATTTCATCGAGGATGATGATTTTTCCTTCAATTGGATTTTCTTCGTTAAAATCAAACGTGTTGGAACCGTTCCAACCTAACAACCGATGAATCGTAACAGCCGGCAACCCTGTTGATTCCGTCATCCTTTTTGCGGCACGCCCTGTAGGCGCAGCTAATACGAACGGAAACACCTCATCTTTTTTATAATCTTTCGGGTCGAGGGAACATCCATGTAATTCCGCATATAATTCAACAATTCCCTTTATAACCGTTGTCTTCCCAGTACCAGGTCCACCCGTTAAAATTAACATCGGTGAGGAAAGTGCGGTTTGAATGGCTTCCCGTTGGGATGGAGCATACTCAATCCCTAAACGATCTTCTAATTCCCCTAGCGCTAGTAAAAATTCCGATTCAGGAAAACTTTCAGCAAATTCTTTTTGATCTAAAATACGTTTTATATTATTTACAAGTCCCTTTTCCGAATAAAAAATGGAAGCCAAATAAACGCGGTCTTCTTTTGATACTACTTTTCCTTCTTCTTCAAGTTTTAATAATTCAACTTCTATATCTTCGAGCGGGATTTCAATAGGTTGAGTAGATTCGAGCATTTGTTTTACTGAAAAAACAAATTCACTTTTTTCCAAATAACAATGACCTTCCTGCATACAATCAGCATCTAATTTATATAAACATGCTGCTTTAATCCGGTCAGGATGATTACCTTGAATCCCTAATTTTGATCCAAGTTCATCAGCTCGGCTAAAGCCGATACCTTCTACATCTTCTACTAGACGATAGGGATTCGATTGAATAATTTCTAACGTCTCATCTTTGTAAACTTGAAAGATGCGCATCGCTAAAGCCGCTCCAAAGCCTAGCTCATTTAATCCAATCATAATTTTTTCAAGACCTTGGTGTTCCACAAGTGTTTCATATATTGTTTTTGCTTTGTCCGCTGACAATTTTGGGATTGTATCCAGTAAGGAAGGATTTTCAAGTATTCTAGAAATTGCATTTTCTCCTAGCAGGTCCACTATTGATTCTGCCGTTTTCTTACCAATACCTTTAAATAGGTCACTAGACAAATATTGAATTATCCCTTGTTTGGTTTTCGGTATATCTTTTCGGACATGTGTTACATTAAACTGGCGGCCGTATTTCGGATGTTCTTGAAACTTCCCATAAAAAATATATGTTTCCTCTTCATAAACATGGGGGAAATATCCAATAACAACGATTTCCTTTTCCTTGAATTCTACATTTGTTTCCTCCACTTTAATTCGTAAGACGGTATAAAGATTTTCTTCATTTCGAAAGATCGTTACGATTGGATGGCCTTTTATGTATGTTTCCAATGCTTCATTCATGGATGCTTCCCCCTTTCTACACTATTTTTAAATATATGTCAACAACATAACAAATTGTATCATTTGAACATTTTCCTAACATCATTATAGACAAAAGTTAGATAAAAGAACAGAAGGACTAGCACTTGAATTAAAGTGACTAGTCCTTATTTCATCTAGTTAACCGACATAAGTTAACTGCTTTTCATTCTTAAAGATTTTATCAATTGTCCCGCCACCTAAACATTCTTCACCATTGTAAAACACAACAGCTTGACCAGGTGTGACAGCACGAATCGGTTCATCAAAAATAACTTCCACTTCATCATTGTCAAGTAAACGTACTGTAACATTATTATCTGGTTGACGGTAACGGAATTTTGCCGTACAACGAAATTCCTTCGGTTTTTCCTTATTTGAAACCCAACTTACTTTTGTAGCAATAATAGCATCTGAATATAACGCCTCATTATGGAAACCTTGACCGACTAGTAGGACATTCCGTTCTAAATCTTTTCCAACCACAAACCAAGGATCACCGTCACCACCAATGCCAAGTCCATGCCGTTGACCAATTGTATAATACATTAATCCTTGATGTTCACCTTTATATTCACCCGTCAATGTTTCCATTCTTCCCGGTTGCGCAGGTAAATATTGACTTAAAAATTCTTTAAAATTCCGCTCACCAATGAAACATATGCCTGTACTATCTTTTTTATTTGCCGTTGCTAATCCTGCTTTCTTGGCAATTTCTCGTACTTCAGGTTTCGTTAAATGGCCTAGCGGGAACATGACTTTGGAAATTTGATCTTGGGACAGTTGATTTAAAAAGTACGTTTGATCCTTATTAGAATCAACACCACGAAGCATTTTTGTTTCGCCATCTTCTACGATAACTCTCGCATAGTGACCTGTCGCTAAATAATCAGCTCCTAATTTCAGTGCATGGTCAAGAAATGCTTTAAATTTGATTTCTTTATTACACATTACATCTGGATTCGGTGTCCGACCAGCTTTATATTCATCTAAAAAGTACGTAAATACTTTGTCCCAGTATTCTTTTTCAAAGTTGACCGCATAATACGGAATGCCAATTTGGTTTGCAACGCGAATCACATCTTCATAATCTTCCGTTGCTGTACAAACACCAAATTCGTCTGTATCATCCCAGTTTTTCATAAAAATACCGATCACATCATAACCTTGCTCCTTTAATAGATAGGCCGCTACCGAGGAATCAACACCGCCACTCATACCGACAACAACCCGGGTATTTTTTGGGTCTTTCATTGCTTTACCTCCACTTTTAATCTGTAAGTCTTTTCACAACTTTTGCCGTGATTTTAGCTATATCTTCTACATCTTCAAGGGTGACCCCTAATCCAAAACTAAATCGAATGGAATTAAATAATTCATCAGATTCACTACCATACATCGCCCGTAACACATGACTCGGTTCTAAGGAACCCGCAGTACAAGCAGAACCACTGGAAGCCGAAATCCCTTCAAGATCTAGATTCACTAAAAAAGCTTCCACATCTGTTCCTGGAAATGAAACATTGATAATATGCGGTAGATAATTCGATTCACTTCCATTGATTTTAAAGTTGATGGATTCTTCTTTCAACCGTTGAATGAATTTTTCTCGTAACTGTTCATAAAAATCATATTTCTTTTGACGGTCTTTTTGTATAATTTCAACTGCCTTTTTAAAACCAGCGATCCCTGGAACATTTTCTGTACCTGCTCGACGTTTCCGTTCTTGTTCGCCCCCATAGAAATACGGTTGTAATCGGACACCTGTATTTTCATATAGGAAACCGATCCCCTTCGGTCCGTTAATTTTATGGGCGGAAACGGATAATAAATCGATATGCATTTTTTTTACATCAATCGGTAACAATCCATAAGCCTGAACGGCATCTGTATGAAAATATGCTTGATGTTCAGAGAGAAGCTGACCAATTTCAGCAATCGGTTGTATTGTACCGACTTCATTATTTGCAAACATAACAGAGACCAAAATCGTATCATCCCGTAAGGCATTTTTCACATCTTCAACAGATACGCGCCCTGTTTTATCAACAGGCAAATACGTCACTTCAAACCCATTTTGCTCTAAAAATTCACAAGTATGAAGAACTGCATGATGTTCAATGGCTGTCGTTATAATATGTTTTCCTTTATCCTTGTTCGCATAAGCCGTACCAATTAAAGCCATATTATCTGCTTCAGTCCCACCGCTTGTAAAAATAATTTCATTGAAATTAGCATGAATGGATTTCGCGATGACGTTTCTTGCCTCATCTATTATCTTTCTTGCTTCACGTCCGTAAGCATGAATACTTGATGGATTGCCGTATATATGATGCATAACCTTTGTCATTTCTTCAACGACATCTGGATGAATCGGAGATGTTGCTGCATAATCTGCATAATACTTATTCATCATTACACCTACTTTATTTTAAAAAGCTCTTGTTTTTGAAAAATAATTACTCAAATCAATTTACAACAAGTAACATTAAATGTAAAACATATAGCCTCTCATATCATCATCTTCAGATTCATGATGTTGGGCTAAATCCGCTAAAGTTGTTTGGTCTAATACGTTTTTAATAGCGTCGCTAATCCGAATCCATAGCTCACGTTTGGCAGGTTCCTCTTCCTCAATCCCTTCCACCAATTGGATTGGCCCCTCCAACACTCGAATAATATCACCCGCAGTAATTTTTTGTGGTTCTTTTGATAAAATATAACCACCGTAAGCGCCTCGTATGCTTTTTACTAAACCGGCATTTCGTAACGGAGATACAATTTGTTCTAAATAATGTTCGGATAAATTATTCGATTGTGCAATTGTTTTTAATGGAAGTGGATTACCATCTCCATACTTTTTAGCTAATTCAATCATAATGGTTAAGCCATATCTTCCTTTTGTTGAAATCTTCATTTTTGCACCTCTTTACCACTTACAATTTCATTGTTGACAATTTTCGCCACTTTTACTATGTCCATAATCTTATTTGTCACTTTATAAAAATATGTAATGGCTGCTCCAGACACATGCCCGATTGTTAAGCTAATGATGATCGTTCCAATATGAACCGGTCCCCCTAAAAGCGAACCAATCATTAATACAGAAACTTCCATGATTAACCGTACATTGGGTACTTTCCAACCCTTTTTTAAATGCAAAGCCATCATTAAACTATCTCTCGGTCCGGTCCCAAACTGAGCGGAAATATAAATTCCCATTCCGATCGCCATAATGATGATCCCTACTAATAATAGAAGGAGCTTACTCCAAAAGTAAATAGGTTCGATCGGCAAAAGTAGAAATAAATCCACAAACACACCGACAAATAATAAATTAAAATAAGCTCCGGGTTTAGGCCAGCTTTTTAGTATGATTGCAGACGTTCCTAAAATAATAATACCAACAATAATGTTCCATGTGCCAATGGACAAACCGAATTGTTGGTATAAGCCAATATGTAACACATCCCATGGTGATACGCCTAAATCAGCTTGAATCGTCAGTACAATCCCGAAGGACATCATCATAATTCCGATAAAAAAGATGGTAAATTGCACAATTTTTTCTCTTATCTTCATCGAAGGATCTACCACCTCTCTGAACAGGGGAAAGCTACCCATATCTATCGAATTATAGCATAATTTCCATTGTAAAACTATATGCAAATGATGGATCTCAACGAAAAAAGAAAAGATTTTGAATATTATGCTGAAAAAGACTCACTCCTTTTCCCAACGTTTTCTTTATGCTACATTAAACATAGAACATATATTCTGATTGTGAAAATCGATTGAAGGTGAAAAAAGATGAGTGGAAAACCATTGGCATATCGCATGCGACCAAGGGTAATCGATGAGGTTGTCGGACAACAACATCTCGTAGGAGAAGGAAAAATCATTCACCGGATGGTCAAAGCAAGACAATTGTCATCGATGATTCTATACGGTCCCCCTGGAGTCGGCAAAACATCCATCGCCAGCGCCATTGCCGGTAGTACAGATTATGCCTTTCGCATGTTAAATGCCGTTACCAATAATAAAAAAGATATGGAAATCGTCGTTGAAGAAGCGAAAATGAGCGGAAAAGTGATTTTACTTCTTGATGAAGTTCATCGGCTCGATAAGGCTAAACAAGATTTTCTTTTACCATACTTAGAAAACGGAATGATTGTTTTAATTGGTGCAACCACTGGAAACCCATACTATGTGATCAACCCTGCGATTAGAAGCCGATGCCAAATCTTTGAATTAAAACCTTTACAACCGAAAGATGTAAAAATTGTATTACAACGAGCACTTAAAGATAAAGAACGAGGGCTTGGCAAATACCCAGTAAAAATTGAAGATGAAACATTAGAATTTATTGCGACACGATCAAACGGGGATGTCCGCAGTGCTTTAAACGGTCTTGAATTAGCTGTCCTTTCTACGGAAAAAAAGGAAGACGGGTGGATACATATCGATATATCTGTTGCTGAAGAATGTATACAGAAAAAAAGTTTAAACCATGACAAAGACGGAGATGCTCATTATGATGTATTATCCGGTTTTCAAAAATCCATCCGGGGCAGTGATGTTAACGCCGCTTTACACTACCTCGGACGATTAATTATAGCCGGCGATTTACCAAGTATCGCAAGAAGACTATTGGTGATTGCTTATGAAGATGTTGGTCTCGCCAATCCAATGGCGGCAGTACGAACGCTGGCTGCTGTACAAACGGCTGAACGGATTGGCTTTCCCGAAGCACGGATACCTCTAGCCAATGCGGTGATTGATCTTTGCTTATCGCCGAAATCAAATTCGGCCTATTTAGCCATCGATGCAGCGATTTCCGATATCGAGAATGGGAAAGGGGGAGAAGTACCAGATCATTTAAAAGATGCCCATTACAGCGGTGCGAAAAATTTAGGTCGTGGGATTGGTTATAAATACCCGCATGATTATAACGGTGGCTGGGTTGATCAACAGTATCTGCCAGATACGTTAAAAGACAGAAAGTATTATGAACCGAAGAAGACAGGAAAATATGAAACGGCTCTAGCGCAAGTTTATGAAAACATAAATAAATTAAAAAACAAATAGAAGTAAATGTAGGAGCGTTTAAACAACAAATAAATAGTTGGGGGAGACTCCCTCCCCCTCTTACAATCATATGGTTATTCGTTCCACTCAATCATGAATTTCGTTCCCCCTCTGATATAGTTTAATAGATGTAGATCTTCTTTTATGACTTGCCCGATCACGTTTACCTTTTGATCAGCTTCCAAAGAACGTTTTGTAATCTGTATTTCTCCTTGATATCTCCCATATAGACGATTGTCAACAGTTATAGCGCCAACAGGACGATCGATAGTGTTATATGGTTCTACAGAAAAATCGCCCATTAAACCATATAAACGTGATTCAGCCGATCGAATTACATCCCTTGCTGCATCGAGACGATTCGTTTGAATTTGTTTAAATCGGTCCATGATTCGTTTGTCATCTGTAAAAGGATGTGCTCTAAGGAAGATAGTTCCATCTTTGAAATATGCAAATTGTTTAGCCGATGACTGACAAATTGTTGGATCACCAATAAAGATTTTATCTACTGATGGATGGTGATAGAAATCAAGATATGCTGCAAATGTGGTTAAATCACGATGTTCCTCGATCGTAGGCAATCCTTTATATAAAGGACCTCTTCTTATTCCATCTCCAGGTATAAACGCCATTACGCTTAATTTTTCAGACTTTAACCACTCATTCCGTTGATAAAACTCTTTTGTATCTAAGCCTGTTTCAGGACGCGGATAAAAATTATGCCAAGCTTCTACAGATGATGGAATAAAATTATATTGTTTTAGTTTATTTACATTCTCTTCCGTTAACGTACTGGCATTTAAGGCAATTTTCATTTTTCTAGAAAGATTTGCGATTAATTCTTCTGATAATCCATAATCCACTCGTAACCCTGTTATTCCCCACTCCTTCAATTTTTCTGCTTTTTCCCAAGTAACGCCTAAATAAACAAGAGATTTGGGTGATATATCTGCAACTAGCTCCATTTTGTATTGTTTGGCCAATGAACCAAGTTCTTTTAGACGGGTTGCATATAGACTTGGGTCATCTTCTGGAATATGGAGTGAAGTAAATATACCTCTACATCCAAGATTACTCATGGTGTGAATATATTCTCTTTGATGATCAGATATTGGCTCATTTAAGTAAATGGAGATACCTAGCATATCAAAAACTCCTCTCCTTAATAGGTGAAAACCGTTTAATATTTTCTTAATAAAAAAAGGGGACGTTCATCCCCATTTCAATGTTTCATCATTAAAAGTTTTCATCCATCTCTTTTTTATATCCGAAGAAATACGTAAATAGGAAACCAGCAGTATAAGTGATTAATAATCCTAGGAAGTAAACCAAATATTTATTGTCCACAATGAGTGGGATTAAAGGTATACCTGAAACACCTATTCCACGTGCTGCTGTATGCATTACAGCTTGGAATGCACCACCAACAGCCGCACCAAGACAAGCGGTAATAAACGGACGTCCTAAAGGCAAGGTAACCCCATACAATAATGGTTCTCCGATTCCTAAGAAACCGGTTGGTAGTCCACCTTTAATGACATTTTTCATTCGTTTATTTTTGGTTTTTACATAAATGGCGATCGAAGCACCAACTTGACCCGCACCAGCCATGGCTAAGATTGGAAGTAAGGCAGTAGAACCGACGGTATTAATTAACTCCATATGAATTGGTGTTAATCCATGATGAAGTCCTAACATAACTAGTGGCAAGAAGAATCCTGCTAATAAACCACCAGCTACAATTCCACCTATATCAAGGATGACATGGATCGCGTTTGTAATACCATCGGAAATGTAACCTGTTATTGGCTGAACAGCCGCAATTGTTAAAAGACCTACTGTTAAGAGCGTTAATAATGGCGTTATAATAATATCAACTGCATTCGGTACAAATTTCCGATATTGTTTTTCAAAGAAAACCATCAAGCCTGCTGCAAACATGACACCAAACAATCCGCCTCTGCCGGGTACTAAATTTTGTCCAAACAGTACAACATCCGCTAATCCAGGATGCATTGTAATAATACCAGCGATCGCACCTAATACTGGTGTTCCCCCAAATTCTTTTGCTGTATTCCAACCAACAACGATGGCTAAATAAGCGAATAAACTTCCGCCCAATATTGCCAAGATTTGCATCCAAGTTAAATTCTCATCAACACCGGCATTTTTTAAAAAGCCAACAGCTCCATTTATAATTCCTGATGCAACAAGTCCAGGTATTAAAGGGATGAAAATGCTTCCAATTTTTCGTAAAAGATTTTTGACTGGTGTATTGTTTTTCCCTTTAAGCTCATTCTTTTTCAGTTTGACGGGATCGTCTTCATTCACATCCATGACCTCACCCATTTTAATTCCTGTTATACGTGAAATCTGTTCGGATACTTTATTCACTGTCCCAGGTCCGACAACAATTTGCAACGTATCATCTTCAATTACGCCCATAACACCGTCTAACTCTTTTAATTGAGCAATATTGGCTTTACCATCTTCTTTTAGATTAATGCGGACCCTTGTCATACAGTGGGTAAAAGAATGAATATTTTCTTTTCCACCAATGTGTTCCAGTATCCCCCTTGCCAACAACTCTTCTTTTTTCATAACTTCCCCTCCACTGTTAAGGTTTTATTTCGTATTTCTAATAAACCCATTTGACTTTTCTAACTTGTCAAGCGCTTCTTCATAGGAGCAATTCAATAAAATCATTACAATGGCTGGTTTTACTTCTTGGTTCGCTCGTAGAAAATAGGTTTGTGCAGTATCGTAATCAACCCCTGTAGCTTCCATAATGATTCTCTTTGAACGTTCTACTAACTTTTTATTTGTAGGCTGTACATCTACCATTAGATTTTCATATACTTTTCCAATTCCAATCATAGAAGCAGTTGAGATCATGTTGAGCACAAGTTTTTGCGCAGTACCAGCTTTTAATCGAGTTGACCCCGTTAATACTTCAGGACCTGTTTCAACTTCGATCGCGATTTGGGCGATTTTTCCTATCACTGAATGTTTATTATTGCTAATACTAGCGGTGGTTGCTCCGACTTCGTTCGCGTATTTGAGTGCACCAATAACATATGGTGTTCTACCGCTTGCAGCTATTCCAACGACGACATCTTTTTCGTTAATCGAAATCGCTTTCAAATCCAGTTGACCTGATTCTTCATCATCTTCCGCACCTTCAATGGCTTTTAAAATGGCTTTCTCACCTCCTGCAATCAATCCCTGAACTAATGTAGGTTCAACCCCAAAAGTAGGCGGACATTCGGAAGCATCTAATATACCAAGACGACCACTAGTCCCTGCACCGACATAGATCAATCTCCCACCATTTTTGAAAGCTTTCACCACTTCTTTGACAACGCTTTCAATATTGTCAATTTCTTTTTTTACGGCCAAAGGAACGGTAGCATCTTCTTCATTCATTAATAATAAAACCTCTTTAATCGACTTATTATCTAATTCCATGCTTTTTGGGTTTCTTAATTCTGTTGTTAATTTTTCTAGCATCGTCTCACCCTTTTGTGTAGTTTTCTTTCATACTTTTATTTTACCTTATAGAAATAAAGTGTCAACCATTTTAATTATTTTTGTGAAATAAAATTTCAAATGATGGAATATTCCCCCCTTTCATTTTCATATTTTTTATCTTCTTAGTCGTATAACTTCATCTCTAGCTTCTTTATATTGATGAATGACTTGTTCACCTTTCATATGAAATACACTTAAATACAGCGCATCGATAATTGTTAGTTGAGTCATTCTTGAAGGGATGCTCGCAATCCGATAATCATGCTCTACAACTGGAGTACATAATTTTATATCAGATTCTTTATATAGTGGTGACTTGTCCATATTCGTGATCGCAATCACGGTAACACCTTTCGATTTAGCAAATCTTGCCAATTCTAACACATCTTTTGTTTTTCCTGACATACTTACCGCTATTAATACAGACTTTTCACTTAAAAACGGAATTAATGATAATAAAAAATGAAAATCTTGATGTGTTGTACATTGAAACCCTAATCGAGTAAATTTATAATAACCGTCAATAGCAGCCGTAGCAGACCCTCCAACACCAAAAAAGACGATTCGATCCGCTTCATATAATAATTCTACTGCTTTTTCAAATTCTTTTCTGTCTAAAGAGGCTGGCGTCGCCTCGATCGCTGATTTATTCACATACGTCACTTTTTGAAATAAATCATAAGGTTTATCCCGTTTTTGCAAAATATTAAAATCGGTTAAATTTAAGTCTGAGAGGGTAATATCTTTGACTAGTTCTAATTTAAAGGATTTAAAGCTACCGATACCAATCGATTTACAAAATCGGACAACACTTGACTCGCTGACATCACTATTTTTAGCCAAGTCTTTTGTAGTCATATTCGGTACTAGTTCCGGATGTTTCAATACGTATTCCCCGATTTTCCTTTCTGCATCTGATAGTTTGTTTAAATTTTGTTCGATTCGTAATAATAAAGAACTCATTTTTTCACATCCTCAATTTGTTTCACTGATTTGAAATAAAATTTCATCTTTAAATATATTATATATAAAACCATTCATTCCTTCATCATCATTGTGTACTTTAAAGAACTTAGGAAAACCGCCCGAATGACTTGGGCGGTTTATTCTTGTCATCATATATAAAGTGAAAATATAAAAAAAGGGGAATGTTATATTGTTATTCGACGTAATAAAACTAATCATCGTCTACTGGATATACACCATTTTCATCGTGAACTTCACGACCTGTAAGGGGTGGGTTAAATACACAAACGACACGCATATCAACTTTTCCACCGCGTAAAATATGTTCATCATGTTGATCTAAAGCATATAGGGTACCTGGTGTAATTTTATACACCTTCCCGTCCGAAAGGGTTTCTACTTCACCTTCACCCTCAATACAATATACCGCTTCTAAATGGTTTTGATACCATATATGTGTTTCTGTCCCCGCTTTTATAAGTGTATCATTTACGGAAAACCCCATGCCATCTTTTTTAGTTAACAACCGTCTGCTAATCCAAGTTTCACCATCTACGTCATGCTCAGTCCCTATAATTTGATCTAAATGAACAACTTTCATATTTATTCCTCCGTATAAAAAACTATAGTAATATTTTTCACATTTACTTATACAGTAATCAGTTTTTGTTGTTTCACCACTGCATCAATACTTTGTTCAATAATCTCAAATCCTTTTTTCAATTCCTCTATTTCAATTGTTAATGGTGGAAATAGTTTGAACACTTCATCCATTGGCCCAGAAGTTTCCATAATCAAACCTCTCTTAAATGCTTCTTGACAAACTTTTGCAGCTAAGTCTTTTGCTCCACATTTTATCCCTTGCATCAAGCCACGACCTTGTCGGTTTCCTTTCAGTTCAGGAAAGTCCTTTACCAACCTTTGCAAAAAGTCCGTTACAACATTTGCTTTCTTCTGAATATCTTTTTCAAAGGAATCGTCATCCCAATAATTTAAACTTTCTGCAGCGGTAACAAATGCTAAGTTATTGCCACGAAACGTTCCATTATGTTCACCTGGTTTCCATTGATCCAGTTCGGGTTTAAATAAAGTGATAGCCATTGGAAGCCCATAGCCACTAAGGGATTTCGATAGGCAAACAATGTCTGGCTTGATTCCAGCGGGTTCAAAACTAAAGAACGTTCCTGTTCGGCCAATTCCAGCTTGAATATCATCCACAATTAATAAAATGTTATATTCTCTGCAAACTTCTTCAATTCTTTTTAGCCAATGGAATCTAGCCGCATTGATGCCTCCTTCACCTTGGACTGTCTCAAGTATTACTGCAGCGGGTTTGTCCAAGCCACTACCACTGTCTTCCAAAATTTGCTTGAGATACTCCACTGTGTCGAAATCCTCTTCAAAATAATTGTCAAATGGAACTGAAATTGTATTTTGCAATGGGACTCCGGCACCTTTGCGTTTCATCGCATTTCCTGTAACAGAAAGAGAACCGAGGGTCATACCATGGAAACCATTCGTAAAACTAATAATATTTGTCCGACCAGTTACCTTTCGGGCAAGTTTTAATGCACTTTCTACAGCATTTGTTCCTGTCGGACCAGTAAACATCACTTTATATTGTAAATTTCTTGGTTTCAAAATCACTTCATTGAATTGTTCTAAGAAATTTCGTTTCGCTTCAGTTGCCATATCAAGACTATGGGAGATATTATCTTGTAAAATATAACGGACTAAAGCATCTTGCATTTTTTGATTATTATGACCGTAATTTAAGGCACCAGCGCCCGATAAAAAATCTAAATATTCCTTACCCTCTTCATCCCACAATTTACTTCCCTTCGCCTTTGTAAAAACGGTGGGGAAACTTCTACAATAAGCACGGACTTCAGACTCTAATTGTTCAAAAATTGCCAGCGAATTTTTATATTTTTTGGACATTGTTCTGGGCATACCTCCAATAAATCATCATTATTTTTTTATCGGTCCAATTCGATAAAGTAGTTCTTGCTCATGGGAATCATCCGGAAACCACTCTTTTGGGAAACATCGATGAACGGTATAATTTGTGTTCATCTTTTCAGCAAATCCTGTAAAAAGGGATTTAGATGCATAATTCGAAGGAGTTACGGTTGCTTCTATGTACGATACATGTTGACAACCTTCACTTTCAATCAGCGCTTTTAACATCTTTGTTGCAATTCCTTGCTTTCGGTAACGTTGATCAACACCAATTTGCCATACAAAAACGGTATCTTGTCGATCCGGTTGAACAAAACCTGTAACAAAACCTGCTAATGTTTCTTTAGCCTTCGCAACAATACATGTCTTTTTAAAAAATTTACTCATCATGATATAGCAGTAAGGAGAGTTTGAATCGAGCGTAGAACTTTTTACAAGTTCATACATGTCTCGTCCATCAACATCAGTTGGATTGATATATTGTATACTTGTATGTTTGGTTATCAATTGGCCACCTCCTTTTCTCCTCATTTTTATTCTCATTGGTTGTTTATGTTAATATCTCATTTTGTAATAAAAAGTGATGTCAAATGCACCAAAGAGAATATAGTGTCATGTTAACAATAGATGGTATAGTAATCAAATTATTATTTTTATTCAGAATTTGATTAAAACATGATTCAACAGCATGACGTTGGGTTACGGTATGCTTTATTCAAAATAACTTTAATATTCTTTGTCATTATCCCTTTTGTCTTATAAATGATTTTTAATGATGATCAAATGGGAATAGACGAGTAAAAAGAAAAAACCGCACTCAATGATTTGTAAAGCAAACCAATAAGTGCAGTTCATTTTTGTGATTTTTTAACTTTATATTTATATTTTTAAAAAAAAAGAGGTCCCAATTGTGCCGTCGTTATAGATGCCAACGTTTTGAACCCGCTATAGGCAGGTGGGTGTCCTGTCTTAAACTTTGCAAGTCCCGGTAAAACGGGCATTTGCGCCATTTAAGAACTTCCGGACTCCCTTTTGGCAATGTGTTCGGTCAAAACTTGGTAAAACTAACGGACACATCAGGACTCTCTGTTTGTTAGTATAATAACATATCTTTTGATTTTAATTCAATATACAAGAATCGGAAATTACTTCCTTTCCTTCATATTTATAGACAGCTTCAATTCATCTAACTGGCTAGAACTTACTTCACTCGGTGCATTCGTTAACGGATCGCTTGCACTTGCCGTTTTTGGAAAGGCAATCGTATCCCGTAAATTGCTCCGACCTGCCAGTAGCATGATTAAACGGTCTAACCCGATCGCAATTCCTCCATGTGGTGGTGTACCATATTCGAAGGCATCCATAAGGAAACCAAACTGTTCGCGGGCTGACTGCTCTGAGAAACCTAAAACTTTAAACATCTTCTCTTGAACATCCCGTTCAAAAATTCGAATAGAGCCTCCGCCTAATTCATAACCATTTAATACAATATCATAGGCTTGTGCACGAACTCGCCCAGGATCTGTTTCAAGTAAAGGTAAATCTTCGCGTACAGCCATCGTAAACGGATGGTGTGCAGCATAGTAGCGGCCTTCTTCTTCGTCGTATTCTAATAGCGGCCAATCCGTTACCCAAAGGAAGTTAAATTTACTTTCATCAATTAAACCTAATTCTTTTCCTAATTTTAAACGTAATGCACCTAAACTATCGGCAACAACGGATTTTTTATCAGCAACAAATAATAATAAGTCGCCTGCTTCAGCATCAAATAATGCTTTTAATTGATTTTGGATGTTATCGTCAAAGAATTTTGCAATCGGTCCTGTAAAACCTTCTTCTGTAACTTTAATCCATGCTAAACCTTTTGCACCATAGATTTTCACAAACTCTGTTAAAGCATCAATATCCTTACGAGAATATTGCTCTGCACTTTGTTTCACATTTATGCCTTTTACTTGACCGCCATTGGCAACAGTACTTGCAAACACTTTAAATTCTGAGTCTTTCACAATCTCAGAGGCATCGACAAGTTCCAAGCCAAAACGTGTGTCAGGTTTATCCGAACCATATCGCTCCATTGCTTCTTGATAAGTTAAACGTGGGAAAGGTGTCGTAATATCGATGCCTTTTACGTCTTTCATTACTTTTTTCATCATTTGTTCTATAAGTGCTATGATATCTTCTTGGCTCATAAAACTTGTTTCAATATCAATTTGTGTAAATTCCGGTTGTCTGTCAGCACGTAAATCTTCATCACGGAAGCAACGAGCAACTTGATAGTAGCGGTCAATGCCTCCAACCATTAACAATTGTTTAAAAATTTGTGGGCTCTGTGGTAAAGCATAAAAGTGACCTGGATGAACGCGACTTGGTACTAAATAATCCCGGGCACCTTCCGGGGTACTTTTCGTTAAAATCGGTGTTTCCACTTCTAAAAACTCTTCAGCATCTAAAAAGTCACGAATCGCTTTTACCGTTTTACTTCTTAAACGTAACGTTTCATACATAACAGGACGACGAAGATCAAGATAACGATATTTAATGCGTGTTTCGTCTGTAATATCCATTTCATTTTCAATTGGAAATGGTGGTGTTTTCGCTTCGTTTAAAATAGTCAATTGTTCACATTGGATTTCTATCATACCGGTCTTTAATTTTTTGTTCTCTGTCCCTTCTGCCCGACGAATGACGTTCCCTTTTACATCAAGGACATATTCACTACGTACACTTTCTGCAAGTTTAAAACTTTCCGGTGAATCAACAGGATTAATCACAACTTGTACGATACCGGTCCGATCTCTTAAATCAATGAAAATAAGTCCCCCTAGATCTCGCCTTTTCTGGACCCAGCCTTTTAATACAACAGATTCACCAACGTTTTTCTCCGATAGTTCTCCGCAATAATGTGTTCTTCCAAACATGTTATTTCTCCTTCCTATTAGACCATTGCTGTACAACATCTATGAATTCAGCTAATTTCACTTCTTTTTGCTCACCAGATTCCATATTTTTTACTTGAACTTCTCCTTTTTCCAGTTCATCTTCGCCAATAATAATGGTATATTTCGCATTTAACCGATTCGCAGATTTCAATTGAGCTTTCATTTTCCGATCCAAGTAATCACGATCTGCTGAAAAACCATTGTTACGTAAATCGGCTAGCAATTTTACCGAATAATCCTTAGCTTTGTCACCTAAAGCAACAATGTAAAAATCTAATTGGTCATCAAAGGCCACCTCTACTTGTTCTGCTTCCATAGCGGCAATTAAACGTTCAATACTTAAAGCAAACCCTATACCAGGTGTTTCTGGACCACCGAATTCTTCAACTAAACCGTTGTAGCGGCCACCACCACATAGGGTTGTAATGGCACCGAAACCTGGTGCAGAACTCATAATCTCAAAAGTTGTTTGATTATAGTAATCTAGTCCACGAACAAGGGTCGGGTCAACGGTATATTCAACACCGAGTTGATCCAAATATTGACGTACTTTGGCAAAATATTCTTGAGATTCCTCATTTAAATAATCTAGAATCGAAGGAGCTGTTTTCATCAATTCATGTTCGCGGTCAACTTTACAATCTAATATCCGAAGTGGATTTTTTTCTAACCGACTTTGACAATCTTTACAGAACTCGCCAATTCTTGGTTTAAAGTGATTAATTAACGCTTCACGATGTTTTAGACGAGACTCAATATCACCTAAACTATTAATGACGAGATTTAAATTTTTCAAGCCTACCGCTTGATAGATCTCTAATGCTAAGGCGATCACTTCGGCATCTATAGCAGGATCAGCACTTCCTAACGCTTCAACGCCGAACTGAACAAATTGACGATATCTCCCCGACTGTGGACGTTCATATCGAAACATCGGTCCCATATAATACAATTTTATTGGTTGATTTGGGTGGCCGAACATTTTATTTTCAACAAAAGAACGAACAACGGAGGCTGTTCCTTCTGGTCTTAATGTAAGGTCTCTTCCACCACGATCTTGGAAAGAATACATTTCTTTTTGAACGATATCGGTTGTATCACCGACTCCCCTTTGGAAAATTTCCGTATGTTCAAAAATCGGAGTACGAATTTCTTCATAACGATATTTCTTTGTGATGTGTCTGACTTTAGCTTCTATCCATTGCCATAGTTTTACTTGTTCAGGAAGGATATCCTGGGTACCACGTGGGATTTTTACATTCATTTTAATTCCTCCTTAGTTTTAAGCATCCGTCATTTATTCACTCGCAACTGATAAGATTCCATAATAAAAAAGCCCCGCCCCTTGTCGAAACAAGGGACGAGAGCCTATCTCGCGGTGCCACCCTAATTGAAGAAGAACATTCCTCTTCCACTTACCAGTTAACGCCTGTTTACGTAATACCCTTACTAAACGAAACAACGTCTTTCAGAGCTATCTTCAGGAGTGTCTTTCATTGTGGCAGTATGTAGGAATGCTTTCAGCCACGGCATCCCCTCTCTTTACACCCGGATCACAATTACTTTTCTCCGTCATTAGATCGACATATGTATTTTTCTTCTTCGATTATATTACGGAATGATGAAAAAATTGTCAAGGGGGTAACGATGGTTGATATCATCTTTCATCTCAAGAGTTTCCGCTATTGAAATAACTAGTATTATGAGCGATTTAATCGTTTTTTTAGTTTTTTTACCTCACCGAGTGATATGCCAAAATCAGAAGCTAGTTCATACATCGTACTTTGATCTTGCTGGTCGATAAATTCATGAAAATTTACGCCGAATAGGCTTTTCGAAGCTTTATTCGAATGACTATGTTTATCACTTGAACGCAATGCATACACTCCTTTATTAAACAGAAGACTTTTGTTCGTTTTAATAGTATGTCCGAAAAACAAACAAATCTTTCATGGAGTGTATGTGGATAATAGGAGACCTCAAGAAAGCATACAAAGCTCTCTTGAGGGTATTCATTATGATTCCAGTAATAGTGTAACCGGACCGTCATTCGTGAATTGAACATCCATCATTTCACCAAAAATCCCTGTTTCAACGGTTAATTCTTTTCCCCTTAACTTCTCATTAAAATAATCATACAGTTTTTTAGCATATTCTGGTTTAGCAGCAGCCATAAAATTTGGTCGTCTACCTTTTCTTGTATCCCCATATAATGTAAATTGGGATACAGAAAGGATGGCACCACCGACATCTTGGATCGATAAATTCATTTTTCCATTATCATCTTCAAAGACGCGCAAACCAGCGATTTTTTCCACTAAATAATCTGCATCTGCTTCCGTATCATCATGAGTGATACCGACTAAAAGTACAAAACCTTTTTCAATAGCGCCAACGCTTTCTCCATTAACGATCACTTTAGCATCTTTTGCTCTTTGTAATACGATTCGCATATAATGCCTCCTTTAGTTTAGGACACGGCGGACTGCATAAATATCATGAATTTGTTTAATACGCTCAACGACCTTTTGTAAATGAGCAACATTATGAATGGAAATAGAAAGATGGATCACAGCCATTTTATTACGGTCGGTTTTTCCATTTACAGCAGAAATATGTGTTTTTGTCTCATTTACCGCCTGTAATACTTCATTTAATAGGCCTCTACGATCAAAACCGTTAATTTCTAAATCCACGTTATATTCTTTTTTATTTGAAGCATAGCCTTCCCATTCAACAGGAATTAGCCGGTCTTTAATATTAACATCTTGCGTATTTGGACAATCTGCTCGATGAACTGAAATTCCTCGTCCTCTTGTAATATAGCCGACAATTTCATCACCTGGAATCGGATTGCAACATTTTGACAGGCGAATTAGGAGATTGTCAATTCCTTTAACGCGAACCCCCGCATCACGTCTTTTCGGTGACTGATTTGATTTTAGGTCATTGATCTCATGTAATATAGCTTCATCTTCAATTTCCTTCTTCTTGCGAAGCGGCTCTGTTAAACGAGTCGCAATTTGAGCAGCAGTAATTCCATTATAACCAACAGCAGCATACATATCATCTTCATTAGCAAAGTTAAATTTCTCAGCCACCCGTTTAATATTTTCCGGCGTCATAACTTCTTTCATATCAAATTCAAGCTTTTGAACCTCTTTTTCTACTAGTTCCTTACCTTTAATAATGTTTTCTTCTTTTAGTTGACGTTTGAAAAATTGTTTAATTTTATTTTTCGCTTGAGAGGTCTGTGCAAGTTTAATCCAGTCACGGCTTGGCCCATAGGAATGTTTCGATGTTAATATTTCTACAATATCACCGGTTTTTAATTTATAATCCAATGGTACCATCTTGCTGTTCACTTTCGCACCGATCGTTTTATTACCAATCTCGGTATGAATACGATAAGCAAAATCAATAGGTACCGAACCTGCTGGTAGCTCAATGACATCTCCTTTTGGCGTAAATACATAAACCATATCCGAAAAGAGGTCGACTTTTAATGATCGCATGAATTCTTCCGCATTTTGTGATTCATTTTGAAATTCGAGAATTTCCCGGAACCAAGTTAATTTTTTCTCGAAATGATTACCGGTATTTGCTTTTTTCCCTTCTTTATATGCCCAATGAGCCGCAATCCCGTATTCAGCAATATTATGCATGTCATGAGTACGAATTTGAACTTCTAATGGATCACCCTTCGGTCCTATAACCGTTGTGTGCAATGATTGATACATATTTTGCTTTGGCATCGCAATATAATCTTTGAATCGTCCTGGCATTGGTTTCCATGCTGTATGGATAATCCCGAGTACTGCATAACAATCCTTAATACTATTGACGATAATTCGGACTGCTAACAAGTCATATATTTCATTGAATTGTTTATTTTGGTGGACCATTTTCCGATATATGCTATATATATGTTTTGGACGACCGGTAATTTCTGCTTGAATATTCAATTCATCGAGTCGCTTTTTCACTTCATCAATTACAACCTGAATATGTTCTTCGCGTTCAGCCCGTTTTCGTTTCATTAAGTTAACGATTCGATAATATTGTTGAGGATTTAAAAATCTAAGCGCAGTATCTTCCAATTCCCATTTGATTTTCGAAATCCCTAACCGATGGGCTAAAGGAGCAAATATTTCTAGTGTTTCATTGGCGATTCTTCTTTGCTTTTGCTCTGGAAGGTGTTTTAATGTGCGCATATTATGCAATCGGTCAGAAAACTTGATTAATATGACTCGTATATCTTTTGCCATAGCGACAAACATTTTTCGGTGGTTTTCAGCTTGTTGCTCTTCGTGGGATTTAAACTTAATTTTTCCGAGTTTCGTCACTCCGTCGACGAGCATAGCGATTTCCGAACCAAATTCCCGCTCCAAATCTTCAATAGTAACGGAGGTGTCTTCTACCACATCATGTAGAAAACCTGCACAAAGGGTGGCTGGATCCATTTTTAAATCCGCCAATATCCCGACAACTTGAATCGGATGAATAATATACGGCTCACCAGATTTTCGTACTTGACCGTCATGGGCCTTTTCCGCAAACTTATAAGCACGATATACTAAATCAGAATGCTCCTTATTTAAATAACTTTTAATTTTCATCATGCAATCATCTATTGTAATAGCCCGATCAGAACTCATAATATCACCTTTACAAATATATCCAACGGTAGGATTAATCATAATTGTCAAAAAATGTAATCAATATTAAATAATAATACCTATGAAAAAAGTTTAATTGCTTTTATTATCAATAAAAATAAGGAAATTGTAAAGCCCTTTGTATACTTTTTAACAATAGAATGGATTGATCCTGTTCTACTTGTAAATAAAGGAACAGCTTGGCTAGATTTGCCAAGCTATTCTTATCAAAGGTTACTAATATGATAATAACGTTTTAATCTCAATATCTTTTAATTTGTCACGGCCGTTTAAATAGGACAATTCAATTAAAAATGCAGCACCAACAACTTTACCGCCTAATTTTTCAACTAATTTCTTCGTTGCTTCTATTGTACCACCCGTAGCGAGCAAGTCGTCAATGATTAAAACTCGTTGGCCAGGTTTAACTGCATCCTTATGAATGGTAAGCGTATTTGTGCCATATTCCAGCGCATAATCCACTTGAATCGTTTCACGAGGTAATTTGCCTGGTTTACGTACCGGAGCAAAACCAACACCTAATGCATAAGCAACCGGACAACCAATAATAAATCCGCGTGCTTCAGGTCCTACAACAATATCAATTTCTTTTTCTTTGGCATATTCCACAATCTGATCTGTTGCATAACGAAATGCTTCTCCATCCGCCATTAAAGGAGTAATATCTTTGAAGCTAATTCCTTTTGAAGGGTAATCCTCTACAATCGCGATATATTTTTCTAAATCCATGTGTTTTCCTCCTCAATATTCACTTGTTTTATAAATTGATCAAACCACTTTTTTAATTCACTATAGGTTGAATAAAGTAAAGTTTTTTCCAATTCCATATGTTCAATTCTTCGTTTATAGGTTGTTGAATCCGTCAAATTACGTTTTTGTGGTGATTGGACAATCGACACAACGCCATTATCCATTTTAACAAACTCTAAATCAAAAAACACTTGTGTCATAAATTTTATTGCTTCAATGGATAAACCACTGAATTTGGCTAAGTCATGTCCCCTATTTTGAATATCGAAAGTTTCTTGTTTTCGTAAAAAAGAATAATACCATTTAAAATGTTCTCGTTTCGGCATTGTACTGAATAGCGCAGTATCTTCTTGATAAAAATATGCATAAATGCGTAAGATACTTTTATTTGAAAGAAGGGTTTCTAGATACATTGAATTTGGTGGTAAATCGACAAGAACAAGATGGGTGTTTTGAATAACGGCATCTTTTGCTTCATCCATTGTCGAAATCAAAAGGACATCTTTTAAATAAGGCGCCAAATTTAATTTTCCAATGGATTCCTCTTGAAAAACAATAAACTTGCAATTTTCTTTTGGTAATTTATCTACCCATTGTTCTATTTTACGATGGCCACGGTAATCAAATAACTGCCATTCGTTAATTTGGATATCTTTTACTAATACTTGCGGTTTCCGAATATGATTCCACTCGTTTATGTCTAACTCTCCAATTAAAGAAACATTGGCTAATGGTGAAATGTGATCGGCTAATTCTCCTAAATTAAATCCGATTCCATCGACCTCCACTGAATGATTAGCCATTGTCATTTTCAAATGTTTTCCGTCACTCCCAACAGAACGAATATTAGGAAGTTGAACATCTTTCACCATGATGATTGGTTTAGGATTATCTGTACCAAAGGGGGCTAATCGTTCCATCTGCTCAATAGTTTCTAAGTTGATCTCATTCAATGATATAACACCATCAATTTCAGTTTCTAGGATAAAATCTTCTGGTGTTAATTGTTCTTTTGCTAATGTATTTAATCTCTGTCGAAGTTTATCGACATCTTCTATTTTTAACGTCATTCCAGCTGCCATCTTATGGCCACCAAAATGAGGTAAAAGATCACGACATTTACTTAAATTTTCGAACAAATCAAACCTAGGAATACTTCGAGCAGAACCTTTGGCAAGTCCGGTTGTGTAGTCATATGAAAAAACGAGGGCAGGCTTTGAAAAAGTTTCAACTAAACGGGAAGCAACAATTCCTATAACACCTGGATGCCAATTTTCTTTTCCTAAAACAATGATTTGATCGTCATTGTATCTTTCGTTCTCAGTAAACTCGGCAATCGCTTCCTTTGCTATTTCATCAACAATCGATTGCCTTTGTTTATTTAAATCATTAATTTCCTGAGCAATGGCAAATGCTTCCTCAGGATCTTCTGTTAAAAACAAATGAACACCAAGATCCGCATGTTCTAATCTTCCTGGTGCATTAATGCGCGGTGCAAGCGTAAACCCGATGGTCATTTCATTAACATGATGTATATCGGCACCAGCTACTTTTAACAATGCTTTTAAACCGAGATTTTGACAGGAAGGGATCAATTTTAATCCCTTTTGAACTAATAAACGATTCTCATCCTTTAGCGAAACTAGATCTCCAACTGTGCCAATTGCAACAAATGGTAACAGTTCTTCAGATACTTCTCCTAATAAAGCAGTAGCTAATTTAAAAGCCACACCAACCCCTGCTAATTCTTGAAAGGGATATAGGGAGTTCGGTCGCTTCGGATGGATAATGGCCAAACAATCTGGAAGCTCTGGACCTGGTTCATGATGGTCCGTAATAATCAAGTCTAATCCAATTTCTTTAGCAACATTGGCTTCATGTATACCAGCAATTCCGTTGTCAACAGTAACGATTAAGTCTGTACCTTGATCCTTTAAAAAACGAAATGCTTCTTCATTTGGACCATACCCTTCAGTAAATCGATTCGGAATATAGAAATCAACATTTGCACCAAGCTTTTTCAGTGTCGATAACAAAACATACGTACTTGTTACACCGTCGGCATCATAATCTCCATATACCGTAATTTTTTCTTTATTCCGAATTGCCTGATTAATTCTTTCAATAGCAATATGCATATCTTCTAATAAAAAAGGATCATAACATTCACCATTATGAAATAAAAAAGACTTTGCTTCTTCTACCGTTTCAATGCCACGATTCACTAATAATCTCGCAACTAGAGGTGTTAAATTTAGTTCGTTCACGAAATGATTAATATTTACTTCATGATCTTGACGAATCTTCCAGTGCGTTTTAGACTGCAACATAACGTTTCACCTCTCAACCTGTCTATTATACAAAAGAGCTAGCAGATATTCAATGTATGGATTCTTTTTAACAAAAAGAAGACTGATTTTATCATAAAAATCGTATTCAAACAGCATACAAAAATGGAAAAAGGACCTAAAACAAGGTCCTTTTACAAACAACTATATTGGATTCAAACTTGAGGCTCATCGCCTGCAAACTTTTTCTTTTCTTTATAAGTAATTAATACACCCTTTTTCTTTAATTCTTTTCCTTTCCAGACAAGCCATAATTGGGCTGCGATGAATATGGAAGAATACACCCCTACAACAAGACCAATAAACATAGCTAAAGAGAAATTCGTAATCGCTTCACTACCGAACAACAGTAAGAAAACAACTGGTAAAAGTGTCGATAAAGATGTATTGATGGAACGTGTCATGACTTGACGCAACGACTTGTTAACAATTTCTTCTAGCACATGATATTCACGAATCTTTTTATGCTTCCGTAAATGATCACGCATACGGTCAAAAGTCACAATTGTATCATTGATCGAAAAGCCAATAACGGTCAATACAGCAGCTATGAAGTTCAAGTCAACTTCTAATCGAGTAATACTGAAAACAGCTACCATAAAGAATGCATCATGAATTAAGGCGAGTACAGCAGCCAAACCCATTCTCCATTCAAAACGGAGTGCAACGTATATACTGATACCAACAAATGCAATCGCTACCGACGTCATACCATTTTTAGCAATCTCTTTACCGACCGTTGGTGTTACAACACTAATATTCGGATCTACTCCATACTTATCTAGAAAATAAGCTTTCATATCATTGATTTCGTCTTGTTCCAATGTCCCTTTATAACGGGCAGTCGCTCTATCATGGTCTTCTCCAGAAATAACAATATCATCGGTCTCAACATCGAATTTTGCAAGTTCGTTTTTCACTTCTTCTGTTGTTATTTCCGAATCAGACATAATTTCAATCCGGGTACCACTTGTAAAATCGATTGATAAATTCAATTTAAAGATAATGAGTAAAACGAGCCCGGCTAAAAGTAGGACACCTGATGCTGTAAAGTATTTCGACTTATGTTTGACAAAATCAATTTTATCAAATTTCGTCGTTAATTCTGTTGTTTCAAGACCTTCTTTTAATTCATGAATCTCCGATGGTTTTACACCGAATAAACGTAATTTCCCATCAAATAGACGACTATGAACAAGGAATCCGAGAAGAAATCTAGATACATACACATTCGTAATAAAGCTTAATAGGATACTGACAATTAACATTGTCGCAAAACCTTTAATTGAGCTTTCACCATAAACATATAACACAATGGCGGCAATTAAAGTCGTAATTTGTGCGTCAAATATTGTAATAAAAGAAGATTTATTTGCTTCTTTAAAGGCGGCCTGAAGGGATCTACCAACACGCAATTCTTCTTTAAGCCGTTCATAAGAAATGATATTTGCATCCACAGCCATACCAATTCCTAATACTAAAGCAGCGATTCCCGGCAATGTCAAAACAGCGTTTAAGCCTTCATATACGAATAAAATTAACCATATGTATACTGTTAGTGCAATGACGGCTACTAAACCTGGTAATCGGTAGTAGAAAAGCATGAATAGGAAAATAGCGGCAATACCGATAATACCAGCGAAAACCGTTTTTTGTAATGCATCAACACCAAATTGGGCACCGACAGAGGTTGAATATATTTCTGTAAGTTTCACCGGTAAAGAACCTGCATTTAAGAGATTTGCTAAGTTTTGTGCCTCTTCAACCGTAAAGTCCCCTGTGATTTGAACTTCTGTACTGCGAATAACCTCCGTTACCGCCGGTGCAGAAATATATTTGGGGTTTTCCTTAGTAATTTCTTTAGCAAAAGAATCTTCATTTTCATTAAAGTCTAACCAAATGACCATCACATTGTTTGATTGTTGAAGGACATGTTTCGTTGCTTCGGCAAATTTGTCGGCATCCTTTAATTGAAGAGTGACAATCGGTCTGTTTGTTTGGTCAAAAGCTTGTTTTGCACCGCCTTCGACAAGGTCAGACCCATTTAATAATTCTTTATCATTGGCATCTCGAAATGTAAGTTCTGCCGTTGTCGATAACATTTTTCTTGCTTGTTGTTGATCTTCCACTCCAGCCAGTTGCACACGGATGCGATTTCCTTCTTCTATTTCAATCCTTGGTTCACTGACACCAAGTGCATTAATTCGTCGATCTAGTGCATCAGCTGTACTTGCTAACGTGTTACTATTGATTTGATCGCCTTCATTTAATGGACTGACTTCATACAGAACCTCAAAACCACCTTGTAAATCCAAACCCAGTTTTACATCACTAACGATATCTTTAATTGTCAATCCAATTAATGCAGCAAATGCGAATATGATTAGAACAAAAGATAGAATTCGATTCTTTTTTACCATTAAAAATCCTCCTTAAAAGAGAACACCCTGAGATGAAAAGATAAAATATAAATTCAAAACTTACTTATGTTGTCTTTCTTATAAACAAGACCTAGAAATAAGAGAGAACTCATTTAGTTTATAAAAGCAACGAAATGAAGTAGTCCTTTTATTTAATAGCTTAAGTAAATCGAATAAATTCATTATGAAACAGTATGTTTTCACTGTCAATTTTTTTTAGGGTTTAATAATGCTTGTAAGTCATTCATCCCTTCTTCTGAAAACCAATCTGGTCCTTTTAAATGCTCTACCGTTTGAAAGGTCATAATATCGCTCACTCTTAAAGAAAGAATGTCACTTACAAGCTCATATAAATGAATATTTTCCTTTGGTTTTACCCATTTTTTCATGATCAAAAATTCCCATAAGCGATCCGTTGTTAATTCGGTATACTCGTATATTGCAAATTCATCAACTTTGGATTGCAAGACAATCTCCAGCTCTGGCCGAAATTTTGTATAAGGGTGCTCCATTACCTTCATAATCCTCCTTTAATATAAAAAAATCCAATGAAACGATAACTAATTTTCATTATAACGCGCTTGTCCAAGCAAGAAAAACAAGTCTGTAAATTCTTACAAATTTAGTCATGGTTTGTCCTACTATTCGCATATATATCATTGTAAAGGAAAAATACGGATTTGAGAAGGCTGGGAAATAAATGTCAAAATTTTTGAAAGGAACGTTAATCCTTTTATTTGCTGGATTAATCACGAGAATTTTAGGCTTTATTAATCGAATATTAATTGCCCGTTTTATTGGAGAAGAAGGTGTAGGGTTATATATGATGGCCTATCCGACGTTTATTTTAGTCGTAACCCTTACACAAATGGGTTTACCTGTAGCCATTTCGAAGCGGGTGGCTGAAGCCGAAGCATTAGGGGATTCAAGAAAAATAAAGAAGATTTTAGTCGTATCGCTTGTTACCACTTTAACCTTGTCCATTATTTTTACACCATTATTATTATTTGGAGCACCCATTCTTGCAAAAACGATCTTTACGGATGAACGAATTGTCTATCCAATTATTGCTATAGCACCGGTGATTCCAATTATTGCGGTAAGTTCAATCATACGAGGTTATTTCCAAGGTAAACAAAACATGAAGCCTTCAGCCTACTCCCAATTAATAGAACAGTTCATTCGAATCATATTTATCGCTATCTTAACAAGAATCGCCTTACCTTATGGAATTGAATTTGCAGCAGCGGCTGTAATGGTTGCAACCATTATCGGTGAACTTGCTTCATTTATTTATTTAATCACCATGTTCAAACTAAGGAAAGCCTTCCCTCTAAGAAAGAACTTTTTTAAAAGTTTAACAAGTACCCGTCCAATTTTTAAAGAATTAATGACCATTGCCATTCCTACAACCGGGAGTCGTATGATTGGATCGTTATCTTGGTTCTTAGAACCAATTGTTGTCACACAAGCTTTAGCACTTTCCGGTTTATCAGCAGTTATGGCAACAAAACAATATGGCGCTTTAACAGGACTTGCTTTACCTCTATTATTTTTACCGTCTTTTATTACTTTTGCCTTAAGTACAGCCCTTGTTCCAGCCATATCAGAAGCCGTTTCAGTAAAAAATTTTGCATCAGCTGAAAAACGGATCCAACAAGCTTTAAAATTTTGTGTCATAACCGGTGCACTACCAATCGTAATTTTATATATTTTAGCAGAGCCGTTCATGACGATCCTGTACAACTCAACAAGCGGTGTCATATTTATTAAAATCATTGCACCATTTATTATATTAAGTTACATACAATCACCGCTACAAGCAGTTTTACAAGCTTTAGATTTAGCAAGTGCTGCAATGATCAATAGTTTAATTGGTGCTGTTGTTAAACTAATCCTCATGTTCACACTTGCTTCAAATCCGACCTTTGGTATTAATGGTGTAGCGATTGGAATTATTGTTGGTTTTGTGCTCGTTACGTTACTGCATTATGCAACCATATTAAAAGTCATTCCTCTAACTTTTTACGCAACATATTACTTCAAAATTTTACTCGTCACAATTATAACAGGGATTGCCGGTACCTATATTTACGCAAACTTTACAGAACAAACTTCCATCTTAATGGCTGTTTTTCTAACAGCTTTAGTCATGGCCATTATTTTTATACTGCTATCTTTACTATTAAAAGTTGTCAATATAAAAGATATAAATAAAGCAATATCATTCATTTTCCCTCACAAAAGATAAAAATAGGGGCTGACATTGGACAGCCCTTAATCTTCATTTTTTTCATCGAAGAAGTCAATATATAACTCACCATTCTGGTAACTACAAAAAGAAATGGTTTTTATATCGATAATCCCTTTTTTAGCAAGTTCCGTTAAAAGCCATTCTTTCGGCAAATTTAATTCGCTTAACTTCTCTTCTTGGATTTTTCCTTCTAAAATTAATGGAATCGTAACCCCTTTGTCTTTTTCATATTTAAAGACTGATAATTTCCCTGATGGTTCCAAAATTGCATATTCAACATCTTTAATATTACGAATATCTTTTTCTCGAAGTTGCATTAACAAGTCATCAAAATTATATCGTTGTTTTTTCATTTCTCTTTCATCAATTTTCCCCTTTTTTATAATCATTGAGGGCTCCCCATCAACAAGTTTTCGAAACTTACGACTTTTTAAGGATATAAATGAAAATAGAATTTGGATGATGACAAGAAGCATAATGGGAAGTATATATTTTAATAATGGTTCTTCATTTTTTTCTAATGCTAATGCAGCCATTTCAGCAATTAAAACCGAAACAACCAAGTCTACAACCCCTAGTTCACCGATTTCCCTCTTTCCCATTAAACGAAATACAATCGTGATCACAATATATAAAATAAACGTTCGAATGAGAATCGTTAAATACATGTTCAACAAAATCTCCTCCTATCACCCCATATTTTGCCTTGAATTCTAGTTTTTATGCTCTTAAGAATTTTATATTTAGAAAATAAAGTGATGTTCAAAATGATGAAATATTATATCTTTTTAAATTTTTCTATTCTAAACAAGCCGACTCGTGAATATGCTTGTACTGAAGCAAGATAATCGAGTAGCAATGCTCTCATATATAAAATGAATGGATGATGATATGAGTGGGTTTAGGGGGAGAGAAAATGAATACGAGTAAAATAACAAGTTCTGTATTAATTGGTTTGGGGGTCATTTACGTCGTTGCAGCCCTTTTTAGTTTCATTTTTTCACTAATTTTGAAGTTTACTTCTGCCCAAGAAGATCAGTTAAGTTTAATTATTACAATCATATCTTTTATTGCCTTATTTATGGGCGGACTTGTTGCTGGCGGACGAGCGAAAGAAAAAGGATGGCTTTTAGGAGGGTTAACAGGGCTACTCTATACGGTCATTAATTTTCTTTTCCAATATTTAGGATATGATACTATTTTCACCACTCAGCAATGGATCTACTATATGTGTTTCACGTTAACAGCAGTTATGGGCGGTATTTTGGGAGTGAATATGTTTAGTAGTCCGACAAGGGAATCTTAGAACACTAATCAAGGAAATAGTTGTTGTAAAGATAAATAAAGGAGGCTACCGTTTTCGATAGCCTCCTATTTTAGGATTAATTTTCGTTTGCTTTTTCTATAACGTCGCGAATAGCACCACGTTCATATGTAAGACGACTTCCATCACCGCACTTAATGACAACAGTTCCTTCATCAAGCGCATCGATATAGCCGTGTAAACCACCAATTGTTACAACTTTGTCTCCTTTTTCAAGACTTGCTTGCATTTGGCGGATTTTTTTCTGTTGTTTTTGTTGCGGACGAATTAATAAGAAATAGAAAATCGCAAACATGACAATAAGCATAATAATACTGTATGCTGATTGACTCACTTATTTCACCCCCTTAAAATTAAAAGTTTTTTGCATTCGGTTTATTAAACCCGTATTGTTCAAAAAATTCATCACGGAAATCTTGCAAGCGGTCTTCACGAATCGCTTGACGTACTTGCTCCATCAATTTTATCAAAAAATGGAGATTATGATAAGTACAAAGTCGAAATCCGAAAATTTCATTTGTATGAATCAAATGTCGGATGTATGCACGGCTATAATTCCGGCATGTATAGCAATCACAATGTTCATCTATCGGCCTGAAGTCTCGTGCATACTTTGCATTTTTTACAACTAAGCGACCCGAAGATGTCATGCAAGTACCATTTCTTGCAATACGAGTAGGTAACACACAATCAAACATATCAATTCCACGGATGGCACCGTCGATAAGTGAATCTGGAGAGCCGACTCCCATTAAATAACGAGGTTTATTTTCAGGAAGTAAAGGGGTCGTAAATTCTAATACCCGATTCATTTCTTCTTTCGGTTCACCAACCGAAAGTCCTCCAACCGCATAACCCGGAAAATCAAGTGATATCAAGTCCCTCGCACTCTGTTTTCGTAAATCTTCATTTCCACCGCCTTGAACAATACCAAATAAGGCTTGATCATGCGATCTAGAATGGGCCTTTAAGCATCGTTCTGCCCAACGAGAAGTTCGCTCAACGGATTGTTTCATATAATTATAATCCGCATCGAAAGGAGGACACTCATCGAAAGCCATCATAATATCTGCACCGAGTGCGTTTTGGATTTCTGTCGCTTTTTCAGGTGATAAAAAGAGTTTCTCACCACTCAAATGGTTACGGAAGTGAACTCCCTCTTCTTCAATTTTACGAAATTGACTCAAGCTAAACACTTGAAATCCGCCAGAATCCGTTAAGATTGCTTGATCCCAGTTCATAAATTTATGAAGGCCACCAGCTTCCCGAACAATTTCATGTCCCGGACGGAGCCATAAATGGTATGTATTACTTAAAATTACACCGGCACCTAATTCTTTCAGTTCCTCAGGCGACATCGTTTTCACTGTCGCAAGGGTTCCCACAGGCATGAACATCGGTGTTTCATATGAGCCATGGGGCGTATGTAAAATGCCTAATCTTGCACCGGTTTGCTTGTCCTTTTTGATTAATTCATAACGAATAGCAGCCAAATTTTGCTACCCCTTTCAGCTGTATAACTTTAATCTTTTTTACACAAATAATAAAAAATTATAGACACCAACTCATTATCTCTTATTCTTGACATTGATGCAACATTTTTAAAACAATTAACGAATAAACATTGCATCACCAAAGCTAAAGAAACGATAACGTTCTTTTACAGCAATGTGATAGGCACGTAATATATTTTCTCTGCCCGCTAAAGCACTCACGAGCATAACGAGAGAAGATTTAGGTAAATGAAAATTCGTGATTAATCCATCAATTGCTCGCCATTGATATCCGGGATATATAAATATATCCGTCCAACCGCTTTCACCAACAAATCTACCATTATGACGATTGGCAATCGTTTCTAGGGTTCGGGTGGAAGTAGTTCCTACCGAGATAATTCTGCCGCCGTTTTTACGAACTTCATTTAATTGTTCAGCGGTCTCTTCAGACATATGGTAAAACTCGGCATGCATTTCATGTTCCTCTATATTTTCACTGCTGACAGGACGAAAAGTACCGAGTCCCACATGCAACGTTACAAACACAGTTTTTACACCTTTTGCACGAATTTCATCCAATAACTCTTCTGTAAAATGCAGACCTGCTGTTGGTGCTGCAGCCGAACCAATCTCCTTGGCAAACACAGTCTGATAACGGTCTGGATTATCTAATTGTTCATGAATATACGGTGGTAACGGCATTTCACCTAGCTCGTCTAAAATCTCATAAAAAATGCCGTCATAGGAAAATTGAAAGATTCGCCCACCATGTTCTAATGTGTCGATACATTTCGCCTTCAATTTTCCTTCACCAAAATCAATAACCGTCCCAACTTTCACCCTTTTTGCTGGTTTTACTAACGTTTCCCACTGATCTCCTTCTAATTGTTTTAATAAAAGAATCTCAACATGGGCACCTGTTTCTTCTTTTATGCCGAATAATCTAGCAGGCATTACTTTCGTATTATTTAATACTAAGCAATCACCAGCATTCAAATAATGAACGATGTCTTTAAATTTTCGATGCTCAATCTCTCCTGAATTTTTATCTAACACCATCAGGCGACTACTTGAACGATCTTCAAGCGGGGTTTGTGCAATTAATTCTTCAGGTAATGTAAAGTCAAAATCTTTTAATTTCATATATCCACCAACTTCTATTTAAATCTACCTACAATATAAAATATTAACGAAAGAACAATACTTAATACGATACAAGTTACGATCGGAAAATAAAAGGTTGTATTTCCCTTTTCAATAACAATATCACCAGGTAATTTTCCGATTTTCGTAAATTGCATGAGTAAACCTACGACAAATATAATACCACCTAACACCATTAACAATTTCCCAAAACCTGTCACTTTTTTGGCACCTCCATTTGAAAATGGTTGTAAACCGCATGTGTGACAACACGTCCCCTAGGCGTTCGTTGCAAAAAGCCGATTTGCAATAAATAAGGTTCATATACATCCTCAATTGTTCCGGCTTCTTCTCCAATCGTAGCAGCTATCGTCTCCAACCCAACGGGTCCACCGTTAAATTTTTCAATGATCGTCTTTAATAATTTATGATCGATATGGTCTAATCCTAATTGATCAACTTGCATTAAATCGAGTGCTTCAGTAGAAAGCTCTACGGTAATTCTACCATCCCCTTTTACTTGGGCAAAATCCCGAACACGTTTGAGAAGTCGATTGGCAATTCGAGGTGTTCCACGAGATCGCAAGGCTATTTCGCTTGCTGCTTCATCATCTATTTCCGTTTCCAATACTTGTGCAGTACGTAAAATAATTTCTTTCAATTCATCTGCCGTGTAATATTCGAGTCGACTTAAAACACCAAAACGATCTCGTAATGGCGCAGATAAGGCACCTGCTCTTGTTGTTGCACCTACTAGGGTAAAAGGAGGTAAATCAATGCGAATGGATCGAGCACTTTCACCTTTCCCGACAACAATATCAAGACAAAAATCTTCCATTGCCGGATATAATATTTCTTCGATCGAACGAGGAAGTCGATGAATTTCATCTATAAACAATACATCTCCCGGTTCAACACTCGTTAATATGGCAGCTAAATCACCAGGTCGTTCAATCGCAGGACCTGAAGTCGTTCGAAGACTCCCTCCCATTTCGTTGGCAATAATTTGTGCTAGTGTCGTTTTCCCTAAGCCTGGCGGTCCATATAACAAAACATGGTCTAATGTTTCCTTCCTCATTTTTGCCGCTTCAATAAAAATGTGCAAATTGTGCTTTACTTGTTCTTGTCCGATATATTGATCAAATGAATGGGGGCGCAAATGCTGTTCCAACGATAAATCTTCTGAATCTGCATGATCAGATATTATTCGTTCTGACAATGAAAATCCCCCCTAACTGTTTGATAATTTTTTTAATGCTAATTTAATATATTCATTTGTTGTTAATTTTTCATTGGCCAGTCCATTTTTTATCCGATTAATTTCTCTAGACGAATAGCCGAGAGCCTCAAGAGCAAGTAAGGCTTCTTCCAACTCACGATTTTTTTCTATATGTTGAGTTGTCTCAGACTTCTCAGGAAAGTCGTGCAGAAACTCGTGTAATTTCCCTTTTAAATCTAAAATAATTTGTTGTGCTGTTTTTTTACCAACACCTGGAAATGTCGTTAAAAATTTATAATTTTCCTCTTCAATCGCATGGGCAATTGTATTAGGTTTACCGGAAGCCAAAATAGCCAGTGCCCCTTTTGGACCGATCCCTGAAACATTAATCAGTTTGATAAAAAACTCTTTTGTTTCTAAATTCTTAAATCCGTATAAAATTTGTGCATCTTCCCGTACATGCAAATACGTATAAACTTTTTGGATTTCCCCGTCCATTGTAAAAAGATAAGGATTTGGTGTAAAAATTTGATAACCGATCCCGTTATTTTCCACAACGATGTATTGTGGACTGACATATTCAACCGTTCCGATAATATATTCATACAACGTGTTCTCTCTCCTTTAACTGTTATCATTTTACCATACGATGTACATGTTATGGTCTAAATGACTGTTATACCTTTAAGCGTTATTCATCTTTTTTTCTATTCGTGAAAAAAATTCGTCCGCTGCACTATAACCTTGGTTTGTTAAATACCAGTTATTGGCTGCTGCTTCGATAAGCCCCGCTATATCTCGACCTGGATGAACTTGAATTTCAACATGAGGAACTTTTACCCCTAAATATTCCGTATATTTGGGTTCAAGGATTAAATCATTATGTAATTCTTTCTCTTCCCACTTCATTAGTTCAATATCAAGGGCAATTCTTGTCTCCTCCTGGAACGACTTGCGACCAAACATACGAACAATATTTAATAAACCGATACTTCTTAACGCAAGAAATTCCTTATTTACTTCATTATGGGTTCCGATAATCGTTTTCGAATTAATTTTTTTCAAGACGACAACATCATCAGCAATAAGACGATGTCCTTTGCCAAGTAGAGTATGGGCGGTTTCACTTTTTCCAATCCCGGATGAACCTCGAATTAAAATACCTAGGCCGTACACATTCATACAAACTCCATGAATGGTTACTTCCGGAGCTAATTTATTTGTTAAATACCCATTTAATTTATCAATGAATTCCGAGCTCGGTTCTTCCGTTCGTAATAAAGGTATCCCTTCCTCATTGCAATACTGTGTTAAATATTGCAACCCTTCTTGACCGCTTGTTACGATAAAGCATGGTGGATGATATTTTACAACATTCCCGATTCTTTTCCTTCGTTCTTCATGACTAAATTGATGTAAATATGTTACTTCTTTCCGCCCTAAAATTTGAATGTTTTCTTGTGGGAAATATTCAAAGTAACCGGTAAACTCAAGTCCAGGTCGATATGTTCTTGCTTTCGTTACTTTCTTATCTAAATTTTTCTCGCCTGCAAGAACTTCAAGTGAAAAAGTTTTAACTAAATTTTCAATCGTGATGTACTTCATTGTGCATTTTCCTTTCCACGCAATTTGGAAATCAATGGTAGTCATTCGAAGGGTTTTTATTTGAGGTGTTAGAGTGACTTGGTATTTTTTATTACCTCGATGATTGATCGTTTATATAACCTAGACTATTTTACCATATTAAAAATACTTTTCGAAGCAATATTGAAATTACAGGATTGGAATTCCACTAAGACATAAAAAAATTGCACTACATAACCATGCAAAAAATGGCTATATCGTGCAATTTTACGGAAAAGAATCTACGAAATTTGTAGGTTATTGTGAGGCTGTTTTCTTATATTGTTTAAAGGTATTAAAGATATGTTGAAAATTTTCCTTAGATTGAACGGGAATGCCCTTTTTTAATTGCTCACGTTGGATGTTTTTTAATTTTTCTAAGTCAATTTGATAGAATGAGCGAATCTTGTTGTTGTTTTCCGGCTTACCATAAAAAACGGTTAACATCCCTTCATCCGTGAGACCAAAATAACCATTTGCCTTCAATACTGGTGAAATATCGTTAATTTCTTTTTCAAAAATAATGTGATCGACATTAATCTCAACTAAATGCCAATCTTTATATTCATTCCACAACTGTTCAATATCATTGACATCCTCTTTTATTACTTCTCCGGTAACTTCACCGTCAATATATAGTAATTGTAATTTGAATTGAAGCTCATCAAGTTCTTGTTGTTCAATATTCGTTCCATTTTCAGCGTGTACCTTAATTGTACCTTTCTTAAAAACAAACAAATCTAATATTGCTAGTATGATGAGGACAATCATAATGAATATTCGAATCTTCATATTGATTTTTCTCACCCTTATCAATGTATTTACACTTCTTTATTAATTTTTCCTAATTCATTAAATTAAAACCTGTAAATTTATTTTTCACACTTAAGATAAACCCTATTAAAAAAGCAAGCGGATGAACACTTGTTCATCCGCTCATACTTACAAATTTTAGCTTCATTTTTCTTTTATTCACCGTCTTCATCATAATCGTCTTCAGGTCTGTACTGATTAAATGGATAGTTTATATCCATACCTTGAACTTGCCCATTTGACATCGGACCAAAATAAGGAGTTGTACCGTACATCGTTTGTGGCATTTGATTACTATACATCAGTCCATCCCCTTGTTGTTGCATGGGCATACCGCCCATCATATCCGGAGTTACAAAACCTCCTGTCGGAAATTGTAAATGTGACGGTTGTGACGTTGTCTCTGGACCATACGTTCCTACTAGTTGATGAGATCCGCAACCACAATCAGACTGTTGCGTCATTGGATACATTGGCTGATGCATCGGATAATGCGGCATCATTGTAGGATACATTGGTTGCAAACCCCATTGCGGCATTCCTCCTGGGTTCATATCGTTCATATTATAAGCACCTTGGATCTGTGACATAGGCAGTTGGGCCGTATCATAATCGTTCTGATCATCGTTGTTATAATCATTATTGTCATAATCATCATACATTGGTTGTACATTCATTTGATTTTGCGGCTGTTGCCACATCGATTGATCTCCAGTATTTGAACTATACATCCCTTCATTGGTCGGTGTTTGCTGATACATCATAGAAGGATCGTATGTTGCCATCTCTTGACCCATTTGGGTTTGCATCATTTGCGGATATACTCCTCCCATAAATGGCTGATGACCGCCCCATCCATGAGCATATCCTATCGGATAACACGGTATTGGCATACATGGTAATCCTGAACCAGGAAGTACTGGTGTGATCGGATAGCATGGTTGACATGGCATTGGTTGAACGTACATTTGCGGCTGAACAGGGGCAACAGGTTCTTCTTTGACAGGTTCTTCTTTTATTGGTTCTTCCTTAGGTATTTCTGGCAGTTCAGGAACTTCTAGGATTGGTTGTACAGGTTGTGGTGCAGGCTGTGGTTGCTCGATATTCATTTTTTGCATGTTTAATAAATAATAATTATTAATGTCAATCTCTGGTATGATTGGTTGAGGTGGTTTAGGCATATAAATTGGTTTAGGCACTTCTTTCTTCACTGGTTTCGGTACTTCTTTTTTCGTTTCCTTTGGCTGTTCTTTCACTGGTTGTTGTTCTACGGGCATAACGGGTGTTTCTTTTTGGGCAAAAGGTTGTTCTGCCATCGGCATCTCTTTTTTTACAGAGCCACTTTTCGTTGGAACTTTTATTTTCATACCTGGCATAATCATATCTGGATTGGATAAATGTGAATTCATGCTTTTTAATTGTTCAAAATCAACACCGTATTTTTGGGCTATTTTCCAAAGCGTATCTCCCTTTTGGACAATATGAATCCTCACTCAATTTCCCTCCTAATTTTCTGTCGTTCTTATTGTATGAAAGAGTGGGCAAATTGCTAATCATTCTCGTAAAAACTTATGATAAAAAATGCTATTTTATGTGAGTTTGTGAGGGAAATATATACATAATCAAAAACTCTTTTACTTCTTAATATATAAAAAAGGACAACCTTGATAACCAAGTTTCATACTTGTTATCAAAAGGATGTCCTTAAACTGACTATTATTCAATAAATTCAAATTCAAAATCTAATAATCGGACTGTGTCGCCATCTTGTGCGCCACGTTTCCGTAATGCTTCATCTACTCCCATACCACGCAATTGACGCGCAAATCGACGGACAGATTCATCATGGGTAAAGTCGGTCATTTTAAATAATTTTTCGATCTTCTCGCCACTTAGTACAAAAGCACCATCTGGATCACGAGTAATGATGAAATCTTCTTTTTCTTTTTCATATTTATAAACAACACGGTTAATGGTATCATTGTCCTCATCGGTATGTAACGGAAACTCAGGAGTTTTTTCTAATGTATCGGCAACTGCATAAAGTAATTCTCGAATCCCTTGTCTTGTTGCTGCTGATATTGGAAATATTGGAATATCTTCTTCTAATTGCTCCTTAAATTTTTTCAAGTTTTCCTCTGCATCAGGCATATCCATTTTATTAGCAGCGATAATCATCGGACGCTCAGTCAGACGCATATGATATTCTTTCAATTCATTATTAATTGTAACAAAATCTTGATAAGGGTCCCGTCCCTCAACAGATGCCATATCAATGACATGAATGATTACTCTCGTCCGTTCAATATGTCGTAAAAATTGAAGTCCTAGTCCTGCTCCTTGATGTGCTCCTTCAATTAAACCTGGTAAATCGGCCATAACAAAACTTCGGCCATCATCAGTTTCAACAACTCCTAGATTCGGTACAATCGTTGTAAAATGATAATCGGCAATTTTTGGTTTGGCACTCGTTACGACTGATAAAAGGGTAGACTTTCCAACACTTGGAAATCCGACTAGCCCAACATCGGCTAATAATTTTAACTCCATCACAATATAACGTTCTTGACCAGGTTCACCATTTTCTGCAATTTCCGGAGCTGGATTTCTAGGAGTTGCAAACCTGATGTTTCCGCGACCACCGCGTCCTCCTTTGGCAATGATCGCACGTTCACCATGTCTTGTAAGATCAGCAATAATCTCACCTGTATCCTCATCGCGTACAACCGTACCAGGCGGAACTTTTACAACTAAATCCTTCGCACCACGTCCATGTTGACTTTTCGGTTTTCCATTCTCTCCTCGCGGTGCTTTAAAGTGACGTTGATAACGGAAGTCCATTAATGTGCGAAGACCTTCATCGACTTCGAAAACAACATCGGCCCCTTTTCCACCGTCACCACCGGCAGGTCCACCTTTTGCAACGTACTTTTCTCGGCGAAAAGCGACCATCCCATTGCCACCATCGCCACCTTTTACATAAACTTTGACTTGATCGACAAACATTCTGTCTTTCTCCTTCCGTTATTTTAGGAATAAAATTTTCCTAAATGATATATGCCCCATTTATATTCTAGGCTTTAATTCAAAGGAAAAAGCTTCATCATTTACATGAATATTATTGATTTGACACAAGTTGTTTTTCTCTTGTAAATAACATAAAATCTGCTTTTTTTCTTTTAGTATGCCATAAAATTCAATAATGAAACTTACCTTTTCTTCATATATGTTGATTGTGATATTTAATTCGTTTTCTTCTTCATCGAACGCATATTCATTCAATAATTTGAAAAATGTATCAAACCATTGTGTAATGAAATGGTCATTTATATTTTTTATTTCACCTTCGCCAATAACTTCATAATTTAAAACAAAAGAAGGACTTTCCCAATTATATGTAATCAATAGTAAAGCTAATTTTGGCAGATTAATGGAAGAAAGTTTGCTTTCTTGATCGGTTGAAAGAATAATATGATCAATAATTTCTTTTACTTTTTCCGTTTTCCCCAAGGCTTGATATCCTTTGATTAATTGTAAACGATTTAACCAGTCATGACGGACATGACGTAAAAGTTCGATTGGCTCCCATTTCCTCATATCCTACTCCCCATTTACACACATTTCACGGGTATAGTATAACATATATCGACAGGAAACTTGACACTTTTTACTAACCTTTGATAAGACTTGGAACAAAATATGATTGTAAGACGAAAAAAACTCTAACCAAAGTTGGCTAGAGTTTTTTATGCAGAAGAAACTAATTTTTACGCTTCTTGTGCTACTGGGTAAACACTAACTTTTTTACGGTCACGTCCATAACGCTCGAAACGTACGATACCGTCTGTAGTAGCAAATAATGTATCATCGCCACCACGTTTTACGTTTTCACCTGGGTAGATTTTTGTTCCACGTTGACGGTATAAAATAGAACCGCTAGTTACGAATTGACCGTCTGCACGTTTTGCACCAAGACGTTTCGCAATAGAGTCACGACCGTTCTTTGTAGAACCTACCCCTTTTTTAGACGCGAAGAACTGAAGATCTAGTCTTAACATTCGTTCCACCTCCTATTATTTGAAGGTTATTTTAATATAATCACTGTAACTTTCTTCAATAGTTTGAAGAGATACAATCATTCCGGAAAGAAGAAGCTGAACTTTTTCTTCCTCTTCAGCAGGTAAATCTTTTGGTACTTCACAATATAAATATCCGCCCTCTCCACCTTGTTCCACAGTCGGAATACAACTGGTAAGAGCTTCAACGGCATTGATTGCACCAAAAGTAACTGCTGAAACACCTGCACAAACAATATCAGAACCGTACATATCAAAATTAGCATGTCCTTCAACAGTGAAGGAGCTAATTTGTCCATCGTCTTTTCTAACGATTGTTACGTTTATCATCGTTAATCGCCTTAGCCTTGGATTTTTTCAATAACTACTTTTGTATATGGCTGGCGATGACCTTGTTTTTTGTGGTAGTTCTTTTTAGGTTTGTATTTGTAAACAATGATTTTCTTTTGTTTACCATGTTTTTCAACTTTACCCGTAACAGTTGCACCTTCTACGTAAGGAGCACCTACTTTTACGTTATCGCCACCAACGAACAATACTTTATCAAAAGTAACAGTTTCGCCATCAGCAACGTCTAATTTTTCAACGTAAATTGTTTGGCCTTCTTCAACTTTTAGTTGTTTACCACCAGTTTCGATAATTGCGTACATCTCTGCACCTCCTCATAATCTAAGACTCGCCGTAATTCGGTGTTTTGGCAATGCCAAAATCTTAAAACCTAATACGAGCGGTTGTAGCACGGGTGCTACAAACAATAACACAAAAAATATACCATATTTATCATAGTCATGTCAATCATACTTTTTGATTTCAGCCTGCTTTGTTAATATGGAGATCTTTGATCGATTTACTTTGTTAGGAAATATCATTAAATTAAGCCTCAAATCTTTTTATGTGATAATGCGGCCGGAAAAATGAAATGGGTTGGAATGTAATCTTGAACAATAACGTTTCTTCTAATCGTTTTAGATGCTCCTTATGTTCTCCTGAAAAATATGCAACAACGTCTTCTGTCGCTTCAATAATAACTTCTGAATAATCTCCATCCTTATATTCCCACAACTCCCTTTCCAATTGAAAAGCAACGGTTGCAGGTGATGTTACGAACCCTGTACCGTAACAAGTTGGACATTGATTTAAAAGTTTGTCTTGAAGGCTCGGTTTCGCCCTTTTTCTTGATATTTCTAGTATACCGAGAGCTGTGAATCCATAAATAATCGTTCGTTCTTGATCTTTTTCAAATTCCTTTTTTAATAATTGGATTAATGCGACACGATCGTTCTCCTCTTTTACATTAATAAAATCAATAAAGATATTGCCTCCAATATTACGCAAGCGAATTTGTCTAGCAATCTCGATTGCTGCAAGCCGGTTTGTTTCCATAACTGCCATCTCTTTTTCAAGACTTCCGGTAAATTTTGCTGTATTCACATCAATAATGGTAAAGGCTTCTGATTGTTCGATCACGATATTGGCCCCATTTTTTAGCCAAACCATTTTTTTCGTTAACGATTCCAATTCTTTTTGTAACAAATAATGGGTTACAATATTTTCTTTTTCTTTATAGTATCTCACTGGAATGGAGTTCTTTAATTCTTTCTTTACATGCTGCACGATTGTCATATCATCACAAATGATTTCATCTACCTTTTCAAGTTGTAAAAAGGACTGAATTTCATCGAGGAGTGAATCATGAACCAATAACGCTGATGGTGCTTTTTGCTTTTGTGCTAAACCTTTTATTGCATTCCATTTTTCTTTTAGTTGAATATATTGATCTAACAACTCGTTCTCATGACAATCACTGGCATTTGTCCGGATAATGAACCCTTCGGAACCTTGTTTATATCTATATCCCCATTCTTTTAACCTTGTTCGCTCCTTTTGAGGTAATTTTTTAGATACGGCAACATAGTTTCCAAAAGGCATATAAACAAGGGTTGGACTTGCAATTTCAATATTTCCGGTGATGCGATAATATTTTTTATCCGATTCATCCTTTTGCACTTGAACAATCATTTTTTCACCTTGACGAATAACCTCGCGAATGGAAACATCCTTTTGCTTATTTTCTTGGAAAAGATAGGCTGGTACTTGTGTAACATGTAAATATCCTTTCTTGCCTTTTCCAAAGTTCACAAAAGCAGCATTCAGACTAGGAACGACCCGTTCCACGATGCCAAGATAGATGTTTCCAACAAGGGATTTGCCTTCAGGTTGCTCAATATATACGTGCTGGATCGAACCTGCTTTTTCCATTATGATTCTTTTCTCTGATTCTCTAGCATTGATTATCATTTTTGTCATTGGTATCTTCAATCTCTTTCATCATTGTATTTACCTATAATATATCAAATCTTTAATCCCGGTGGTATGACTTTGATTTTCAAAATAACGTTTCAGAATTTGTGTCTCCGGTATAGTTCCGATTTCTTTCCCATTATCAAAAACGATAATCGTATGATACATGCCTCGATAAAAACGGCTAACAACTTGTTGGATGGATTCCTTAGCTTGTACACGTAATGTTTTCACCTTTTTATATGTATATTTATCATGTGTTGATTTTTCAATTAAAAAACGCATAAATAGAAAGGTTCGATTTTTCCAATCATAATAAAGCGAATGGATTAAAAAAACAATGATGACCCAACCACTTATATGAAAAGGGGAAAGCAATAAAATAGCTAAACTATAAACACATAAAAAGAAGATCGAAAATAGAATCCCTTTTTTAAAGGCCTGTTGGAATGGATAAAAATAAGATAAAGCTAATGACATTAGTTTTCCGCCATCAAGGGGTAAAATGGGCAACCCATTAAATATCAAAATCATAAAATTGTACTCAAGAAAAAGAGAATAATCTTTGAAGGAAAGAATATTGATTTGATACAAAAAAAAGGCGAGCGCCACCATCCAAATATGTTGTAAGGGACCAGCGATAGTCACTATAAATTCTTCCTTCATCGGCCGATTCCCATATTCATCTAGTTCCAACGCTCCACCAAAGGGTAAAAGAAAAATTTGTTTTATTCGCCAATTGTAATACATTGCTGCTACGGCATGACCTAATTCATGAAAAAATACAATGATAAATAAAAAGAGTAATTCATAAAAGCGTGCCGTCATAATTGCTGCTGCGATGACAATCCAAAATACCGGATGAATATGAATCCGTGTGAAAAGTTGCAACCACCTATTCAAATTTAATCACCTGTACTGGGTCAATAAATTTTTCTCCTTGTTTAATGGCAAAGTAAAATTCACCACTATGTTCATCTTCTGAAGTTCGGACTGTACCGATCCTCTCCCCTGCCTTTACTTTGTCATATACTTTTACTTCGATTTCTCCTAATTTTCCATACCACGTTTCCGTGTTATCTGCATGCTGAATAATCACTGTATGACCATAATCTTCTTTCACACCAGCAAAAATAACGGTACCGTCTTGAATTGAATCAACGCCTGCCCCTTGCACCGTTTGAATGACTACACCATTGTTTTCCGTATCAAAGCTTTCTAATATTACACCTGTTGCCGGCACTGCGTATTCTTCTGCCATATCTGTATTCGCATCTTCATTTTTCAGCGGAAACAATGCTAAAGGTTGACCAAACGTTTTTTCATACCAATCGGAAATTGCTGCGAATTGAAATTCTGTATTCATGACCGTATGAACTGCCTGACGAACGGGTTCAAATTGAGGCGAAGGCATTTTAAAGGAAATCGCGACGACTAAGACGAGGATGGCAGAAAACAAAAATTTAAATAGAAAAATGTCCCGATTAAATAAAGGATGGTGACCATTTTTCATTCCATTTGGTGAAGTACCCCAAGTAAAATCATGACTTTCCTCGTAATCTGGATAAACGACTTGATGTTTGCTGAGATTTGTTTTCATTCCAGATTCAGATAGCCGTTGCCCCGTTTTCTTTCGCTTTTGAATGCGTTTAAGGATTTCCTTTCTTCTTCTATTCGACATAACATCAGTCCTTTTAATGACTTCTCTTTGTATTCCAATGTATGACTTGTCCATCTCGAGTATGACAACTAGATTAAATTTTGAATTTAAGTTCAAAAAAGTCGCAACAAAACAACCTCATAAGTTTAGTTGAACTGGGACAAAATGTATGTATGAATGAGGAAAGGAGTGAAGAAATTGACAAAAAAATTTAATCGGGGAAGTGCAAATCAAAATGCTCCTGAATTACATGGAAAAACACCGATAAGTGGCGATAATAGTAAAGGGAATAAAAGAAATATAAAAAAACAAACCGATAAAACGGCAGATGAATAAATTTCTGGGGATTTCTCTTGTCACTGAGTTTGCTTGAGAATCCCTATTCTTTAAGGAGTGATTTGATGCCGGATATTCAATTAGAACCGTATCGTATCCGTTGTTACAGTGAATACGATGTCTTGAAAAAAGTCATTCTCTGCCAACCTCAATATATGTCCATTCGAAATGTAATCAACGAAACACAAAAACATTTTATTGATGAAGGAATCAACAATGAGAAAGCGTTAGAACAACATAATAATTTTGTAAACATATTAAAAGAACATCATATTGAAGTATTCTTACTTCCCTATCATCGAAAATTTCCTGAGCAAGTTTTTACAAGGGATATTGGTTTTGTCATCGGTGAAACAATTTTTGTTGCTGATATGGCAAGTGAAGTACGTGAAGGAGAGGAATTAGTTTTACAGCGTTGGCTCGAGGATGAAGAAATTTCCTATTACAATATAAAAAGGCATCGGATCGAAGGTGGAGATGTTCTCATTGACCAAGACCGAGTCTATATCGGAATGAGCGACCGGACGAATCAGGCAGCCATTCAGCATTTACAAAATTTATTATATAACCGATTCGACGTTATTCACATTGATTTTGAAGATCAATATTTACATTTAGACTGTGTATTTAATATCGTATCAAAAGAGGTTGCCTTAGTTTATCCGAAAGCAATAAATAAAGAAGATATGAAAAAAATCTATGACCGTTATGAAATCATTGAAATATCTGAGGAAGAACAGTTTACATTAGGAACAAATGTACTTTCCATTGGCAATAAAAAAATTATTTCTCTTCCAAATAATAAAAAAGTAAATGAAGAACTAAGCAAGCGTGGATTTGACATTATTGAAGTAGATATATCGGAAATTATTAAATCCGGAGGATCCTTTCGCTGTTGTACGTTACCCATTGAACGAGAACATCATCCGTAAAAAAGGGCCACCCATGGTCCTTTTTTTTGGCAGAACTCATATCAATAAAAAACAACATCGTTCAAAAGTTCGCAAAATTAAAAGCGCTGTTTTCTATGACAACGCCTTTAATTCTTCCACATCATGAATCATTAATCGTTTTACAATTAGGAACGAATGCTAAAAAATCTCTTAATCTTCGAAAATATCCCTTCTGATTCTTCGTCTAAATGTTGAAGTGGTATAGAATCCCCTAAAATTCTTCTTGCAATATTTCGATAAGCGATACTTGCTTTATTGTTTGGATTCATAACAATAGGTTCACCATGATTAGACGCTTTAATAACCTCATCATCATCGGCTACAATACCGATCAGTTCGATAGCCAAAATATTTGTGATTTCATCGACATCCAACATATCTCCGTCTTTCACGAGATTAGAACGAATGCGGTTAATGACAAGTCTTGGTGCATCTATCGGCGCTTTTTCTAGCAATCCAATAATTCGATCGGCATCACGGACTGCAGAGACTTCAGGAGTTGTAATTACGATTGCTTGGTCGGCACCGGCAATGGCATTTTGAAAACCTTGTTCAATACCTGCTGGGCAATCGATAATAATATAGTCAAAATCTTTCTTTAATTCTTCTATAATCGTTTTCATTTGTTCCGGATTAACAGAATTTTTATCACTTGTTTGTGCTGCAGGAAGCAAAAATAATTTATCTTCAAATCGTTTATCTTTTACTAGCGCTTGATGTAGTTTACATTTTCCCAAAGCAACATCCACTAAATCATAAATAATCCGGTTTTCCAATCCCATGATAACATCTAAGTTTCGTAGACCAATATCTGTATCTACTAGACAAACTTTTTTTCCTTGTAATGCTAAAGCAGTTCCGATATTTGCACTTGAGGTCGTTTTCCCAACTCCACCTTTTCCCGAAGTAATTACAATGGCTTCACCCATGTAAAATGCCTCCTTCCGCAAAACGATTTAAATTCGGACGAATTTTTTTTAAAACGGATAGCTTATCAATGATTAAGTCATGTTTTTCATCTATGTATGCACATTCTGCTTCTGTCGGTAACTCATCTCGATCGGGTGATCTGCGATATAAATCACCAATTCTTAGTTGTGTCGGTGTCATTTGCGAGGCACAAATGACTGCACTTGTATCTCCTAAACACCCAGCATGGGCAATCCCCTTTAATTTCCCTAATATAAAAACATTCCCACTGGCCATTACCATGCCACCTGGGTTTACATCTCCAATTAATAACAAATCACCAGATATATTGATGAGTTGTCCCGACCGTACGACATTATGTATTAGTGTCATCCTATTTTCTTGTATCATTCGTTCTGCTTCTTCTTTTAATATAACATTAGAATCAACAGAATCAACAATTAAATTTCGATTTGGATCAATGACAGCTTGAATTTGTGCAATTTGTTCCTCCGTTAAAAAGCGATTTCCCGAATGGACATGAATATGTACTTCATGTTTAGCGTCATACATGTGTGCGTGGCTTGTAAAGGTTTCCTTTATTTCTTTTAATAGTGTAGAGAAAGAACATGTGTCATCCAGGCGCAATAATAACCCGTCTTTTGTGCCTTTTATCGTGACATTCTGCGAGTTCCCCATGTTTGAAATTCACCTCAACTAAATAAAATTCAACAAAAGTCGGGCATTTTCCTTTCGTTTTCAAGAAATTTTTGAAAACCAATTTATTACGACTGGAACATGCCCTCTTCCTCTTCCTTTAATTTTTTTAAGGCTGATAGATATTTTTTTAGTGGAAAACAAATGGCAACATAAAAAATCATATTCATAAGCATTGTTGGCAATAAACGATGAAAAGCAAAGTATTTAAAACTAATATCTGATAAATTAATCATATAATAAAGTAGAAAAAGTACTATCTCTAAAGCGATTAATCCAAAAGCACTATAAAAAAACATCGTAAAGAGATTCGTAATCCAATTTTTGACTAGCCAGTACATGATATAAACGACAGCTGGATAAACAAACAAATAAATACCATAAATTTCAGTAAATACAATATCCATTAGAAGGCCAAAAACGAAAGCATAAGTAACACCTAATTTTTTATCATAAAAGATCGTTATAAAAAGAAGAAATATAAAAAGGAAACGGGGAATAACAAGCCAATGATTATTAAAAAAATAACTAGGCACATAATTCATTATAATACTTTCTAAACTAAATAATATAAGCATGATTATGGGGACCCAATACTTTTTTCTCATGATTTATCACCTGAAGCTGCCTTTTCTTCCCCTTCTCCAGTGGCATCGCCTGACTCATAATCCTTATCTGTTGGCATGGTTCTTTCTATAACCATCACGTGTTTGATGTTATAAAAGTTTGCCGCCGGCTTCACATAAGCGGTTTGGGTTAAACCGTATTGGCTCGGCTCAACTTTTTCAACCGTACCGATAAACAAACCTTCTGGAAAAGTGCCAGAAAATCCTGAAGTAATAACATTCATTCCTTTTTTTATTTTTATTTCTGCAGGGATTTCATTCACTAGAAGAAGTTGACTTTCCTCATCAATCCCTTCCACTAAACCGTATGCATTTTCATCGCCTTGGATGGCAACATGGACACGGTTTGTTCGGTCAATGGTAGAAAGTAACTGTACAGAAGAAGTCGTTTTACCGACACTTTTAATTTTTCCAATCATTCCATCGGCGGTAATAACGGCCATATCCTTTTTAATGTCATGGACTTCTCCTTTATCAATGATTAGCGATTCATTCCAGCGATCTGGGTTTCGTGAAATAACAGATGCATGGCGAACATGATAAGAGGCTAACGTTTCATCCTTATCAAGCACCGCTCGTAACTCTTTATTTTCTTGTTCTAACCGGTCTGCTTCCACTTTTAATTTGGCATAGGAATCCAAATGCTCTTTTAAAATCTTGTTTTCTTCATATGTATTTAGCAAATCATGGATATTCTCAACAAAACCCGCCACATAATGTGCGGGCTTTGCGAAAATATTTTGAACGAAGCCTACCGTATCTTTAACAAATTGTTCCGGCCATGATAACTCTTCCCGATCTCTTAATGAAAAGCCAATCAATGCCACGAGAATGATAATACCAGCAAGTAAAATAATTAACCGCTTATTTCTTAAAAATTGTGGCATGATTTACACCTCTCGTTACTTACCGTTCACCTTTTTAAATAAATCGATATGGTCTAACGCTTTTCCTGTTCCAATCGCCACACAATCTAGAGGATTTTCTGCGATTAAAACTGGCATATTGGTTTCTTCAGCAATTACACGGTCTAGATTTCTTAACAAGGCACCTCCACCTGTTAAAACGATTCCACGGTCCATAATATCGGCAGCAAGTTCAGGTGGTGTTTTTTCTAACGTATTTTTAACGGCATCTACAATAGATTCTACCGTATCTTTCAATGCATTGGAAATTTCTTCAGGTGTAATTTCAATTGTTTTTGGAAGTCCAGTTAATAAATCTCTGCCTCGGATTTCCATATTGTCAATGCCTTCAGGCATACCGGCAGAACCAATTTCCACCTTGATCGCTTCTGCTGTACGGTCCCCGATCATTAAGTTATAATTTTTACGAATATACGTAATGATCGCATCATCCATATCGTCACCAGCAACACGGATCGACTGACTTGTTACAATTCCTCCTAGAGAAATAATCGCAACTTCTGTCGTACCTCCACCAACATCTACGACCATACTACCTGTTGGTTCCCAAACAGGTAAATCAGCACCGATTGCAGCCGCAAAAGGCTCCTCAATTGTATATGCATCACGAGCACCAGCTTGACGTGTTGCATCAATTACTGCTCGCTCTTCAACAGCAGTAATTCCCGAAGGTACACAAACCATTACATAAGGTTTACGGCCGAAACTGCTACCTTTCACTTTTGCTGCTTGATTAATGAAATATTTCATCATTTTTGCTGTCGTATCATAATCTGCAATAACACCGTCTTTCATTGGACGCATGGCAACAACATTACCAGGTGTACGACCAATCATATTTTTCGCATCATTACCGACCGCAACAATTTGTTTTGTATCTGTTTGATAAGCGACCACGGAAGGTTCTCTTAAAACAACACCTTTTCCGCGGATGTAAACAAGTGTATTCGCTGTTCCTAAGTCAATTCCTAAGTCTTTTGAACCAAATCCAAACATGGTAAGTATCTCCCTTTCTGATACAATCTATAAAATTCAAATCGTGTAGTTTATTAGCACGTTTTTATCGTTTGTCAAATGTAGTCATTTTATTGACTATTTTTTGTTTTTTCATTTTAATCTTACGGTTGAATTCAATATTAAACCAAAATCATAAAAAATCATACGTATTATTATAGCTCATAATGCAAAAAAATAATAGTATTATAAGTAACCTTTTTCTTTTAAACTTACATATTTTTTATCACCGATGATGATATGATCAAGAATTTCAATTCCTATCATTCTTCCACATTCTTTTAATCTTCTCGTAACTTCAATATCTTCCCTACTCGGCGTTGGATCCCCCGATGGGTGATTGTGTAAGCAAATAATGGATGCTGCAGATCTGCGAAAGGCTTCACGAAAGACTTCACGCGGATGGACAATCGATGCATTCAAACTCCCAATAAAAATTGTTTGTTTATGAATGACTTGATTTTTTGTGTTAAGGTAAAGGCAGACAAAATGTTCTTGATTTAGGAAACGCATCTCGTCCATGACATAATTGGCTCCGTCTTCTGGTGAACGAATTGCATAGCGTTCCTCATTCGTAAGGCTATTGATTCTTCTTCCCAATTCAACAGCAGCCAATAATTGAATTGCTTTCGCTTTGCCGATCCCTTTTATTTTCGTTAATTCTTCTAACGTTGCATCCTTTAGCATCCGCAACCCTTCAAACTCTTTTATTAACCTTTGAGCAAGTTGGATGACCGATTCGGCCTTCGTACCTGTTCTGAGGATAATGGCTATGAGTTCTTGATTAGACAGGTTTTGCGGACCTAATTTAATAAATCGTTCCCTTGGTCGTTCGTCCTTTGGGAAATCTTTTAGTAACAAATGCTTAGTCGATTCAATCTCCTCCCTCTATTTTACAAGGAAGAGCCGTAAATTGAAACTAAAAATTCGGCTGCTAGAGCATTTGTTTCCTCCCTGATATTTGGACTAACTCTTTCTATTATTGGTTACATGTTTTTAACCCTTTTTCAGATGGTCATTATTTTATCAACTTCTAACTTCGAGCACCTGTGCCAAATGATTGGAGACTTTCGACCTGGTTTTCTTTTTATATTTATCTCATTTTTTACAGGTAGCTCTTACTTATTGATTGCAAAGGTAAATCCCATTTGTGTAAGTGTTCGATAAAGTTTCGCAATGGGTAGACCGACAACGGAAAAATAATCACCATGGATTTCTTTTACTAAAGTTGCCCCATAGCCTTGAATGCCATAGCTACCAGCTTTATCAAACGGCTCCCCTGTACGAATATAATCCTCGATTTCTTTTTCTGTCAATTCCCAAAATGTGACTTTTGTCTTTTCATAAAAAACTTGTTTTTTATTTTCATGAAAAATGCATGTTCCCGTATAAACGAAATGGGTATTCCCCGAAAGCAAGGTTAACATTTGCTTCGCTTCATCATAACTTTTCGGTTTACCTAAAGCTTCGTCTTGATAAAAAACGAGGGTATCTGCGCCAATGACATACGCATCCACATTGTCTTTGGCAACAGCTTCTGCCTTCCGTATCGCTAATGTCATAACTTGTTCCTCAGGTGCAAGTAACGCTTCCACCGTCTCATCTACTTCCCTCGTAATGATGTCAAATTGTGGCTGGACTTGTTTGAGGATTTCTTTCCTTCGTGGTGATGATGAAGCTAAAATGAGGCGTGCCATTTTTTTCACCTGCCTGTCTTTATGTATCAGGGGAGATACACACATATATACTATCATTCCAACTACTACCACACAACGACATAAAATTTACTTTTCGATTACATTTTTTTCAATTTTCGACTCATTTTTTGTAAAAAAACGCGCGAATTTGACGTTTTTGTCTTCAAAAATTAAATTTTGATAAAAAATAAACTTTTTTCATTTTACATCATAAAATAGTTGGCGACAAAGGATAAGAGATGATTTTGCACGCTTAACCATTGGTCATTTTTCTTCGATTGAAAAAAGCCTATTAACTCATCATAGGCGTGCAATAAGGATTGCTGTAAATCCTGAATCGGTTTTTGTTGAATATCCTTCAAACCTTTCATTTTCTCCATTTCTGCCTGTACAAAATCTTTCGGCACAGAATAGCCATCACCTTGTATTACCGCTGAACTACTTTCTTTTACTAGTTTTTCATATAATGGGTAAGCTAATTCTAGCAATTTTTTCTCATCTTCAGTTAAATTTGCGATGCTCTTTTCTTGGACTTTTACCGCCGTCGGATACACCTCAGAAAAATTTTCTTTAAAAAAGGCCGATTCCTTCAACTGTTTTCCCGATTCCGTTCCATCGGTCACCGCTACAAAAACTCTGTATTTCTCTCCATCCTTTACATAGGCAAAGGGTAACCCTTTATCCTTAAACTCAGCTTCGAGTTGCAAGACAGAATCTTCGTTTTGATATACGCCTTGTTGGAGGATATATAGGTCAGAAGACGGCAATAACACACTCTCGTTCCCCGTTACAACTTCTCCATTTGCTGAGATGGAGGAACTCGTATTGTCCCCGTCGCTATCTTTTACCATTAAGTTTAAAATAATGATTCCAATCAACACACCGATAATGATGGCTGAGATGGTTGAAATGGTTAGAATCAAGAGTGAGTACTTTTCCCCTTTTGAATTGGCAAAGATTTTCGTTCTACTTTTACGAATGACTGATTTTCTCTTAGGTTTCTTCTTAAGAATATCAAATGAAGTCCGTATATTCGCTGTCTTTTCCTCCGCTGCTGCCACTTCACGCTTTGCTTTCCAATCATGAACAACGATATCTTTTTTCTCTTGTAACGCTTTTTCATCCCCATTTATCTTTATTTTGATTTTATTGTTTCGTTCCGTACCCATTTTCATTCCCCCTGTATACTGCTTATCTATTACAACGATATGTAACGGCTCGTATGCGACAAAACTTAGCAAGGCTTGTACTTCTATATTTCATTCTATGCACGTTTTTTTCATGCTATCACATTCAAAATGAAAAATACCGTGAGATTTGTCGTTGAAATGAAAAGGTGTTCGACAAAAAACGATTTGGGACGAGGTGCTGCGGATTTAACGTGGGATACTACGGATTTCACGCGTTTTACTACGGATATTTAACCTGGTACTACGGATTTCACTTGCCTTACTACGGATTTTTGAACTAGTGCTACGGATTTCACTCGAGTTACTGCGGATTTTTAACTAGATACTACGGATTTCACACGTTTTACTGCGGATATTTAACCTGGTACTACGGATTTCACACGCCTTACTACGGATTTTTAAACTAGTACTACGGATTTCACTCGAGTTACTGCGGATTTTTAACTAGATACTACGGATTTCACGCGCATTACTACGGATTTGTGAACTGGTGCTATGGATTTCACACGCATTACTACGGATATTTAACTTGGTACTACGGATTTCACTCGTTTTACTACGGATATTTAACCTGGTACTACGGATTTCACGCATTTTACTACGGATATTTTAACCAGGTACTACGAATTTGACGAGTTTTACTACGGATATTCCTTAAATCCTACATACTATCAAAATATCACATGAAAAATAGTAGAATTTACCTATAAAATATATTAGACTATACTAAAAAAGAGGAGGTTTTTTATGTTTATAAAACCATTTACGACCCCTTTTGATGCAAATCAACTGATTGCTTTAAATCGACGGGTTAAATCATCTCACAAATTTAAACCGAGGATTTTGAAGGACTACAATTTATCAATGGCGGGTTTATATGGAGAAAAAGAAGTGTATTACTTATTAAAACAACTTCCACAAGGGCAATACTATATTTTATATAATATACGGATAAAAGATACAACAGGCTTTTTTCAAATCGATTATATTTTATTATCGGTAAAATTTATCTTGATAATAGAAGTGAAAAATTATGTTGGAAAAGTGTACTTTAATAAATTCAATCAACTACAGCTCATTAAAACCGAAAATCAAGAAGAAGTATTACAAAATCCGATTAATCAGGTGGAAAGGCAGCAATTATTACTTCAAAATTGGCTTTTTGAACATCATTATTCTAATATTCCGATATATTCCTACGTTGTATTCAGTTCCCCAACCACTTTAATTAAAACTGATTCTCCTGATCCGAATATTTATAACAAAATCATTTCAGGATCTAATCTTGTTCCAAAGATCTTTGAATTATCAAATTCCTCAACTAAACGAATTCTAAAATCTAGTGATGTAAAACTTCTTGCTACTCTTTTAAAAGATTCCCATACTCCTTATGAAATTGACATTGAGAAAAAATATCATGTTCAATATAACGATCTAATGAAAGGGATTCATTGCCCCGTCTGTTCAGCTATCCCGATGCAGAAAGATGGGAAAAAATGGATTTGTAAAAATTGTCATTATGTTGGTGAAAATAACTATTTGCAAAGTTTAAATGATTATTATTACTTAGTTTCTAAAGAAATAACAAACCAACAAGCTCGTGACTTTTTAAACATCCGTTCAGAACATACCATGTTTTATTTACTGAAGAAAGCCGATTACCAAGCCATTGGAAAAAATAAAGGCCGCAAATATGTTATACAAATAAAATAAAACTAAAAGAAGTTTTAAGTGTTTTAGAGAACTCAATATACATAAAAAAGGCTATTCGTAACAAGTCATTATCTTGTTAAAGAATAGCCTATAAATTTAATATATGAACATTTCAATATACCAATTAATCATCTCATCTGTATAAAAATACGCAAGAATTGCCCCGATCGCTATAAATGGTCCGAAGGGAATCGGTCTGCGTTTCTCGTATCCTTTCAATATAATTTGAATGAAGCCAAAGATCGCCCCAATTATAGAAGCGAGAAACAATGTCATGACTGTGGCTTTGGTTCCTAAGAAAAGTCCAAGAATGAAAAAGAGCTTGATATCACCACCGCCCATGCCGCCTTTACTTACAACTGCCAACAAGTATAATATACCGAATCCGACGGCAGCACCGAGCAATACGTCCCACCAAGGATCCAACGGTTCAACTATCCGCAATCCGACGATAAACACAAGGAAAAACAAGAGGACTCTGTTAGGAATAAGCATATATACCCAGTCGGAAACCGTAATAATAACTAGAAGAGAGGCAAGTAATAAACCAATTGCTAATTCCATTTGAAAACCAAGTTTATAAAATGTAAAAGCGTACAGGAAACCGGTCACAAGTTCCACGACAGGATAAATGGGCGAAATGTGCGTTTTACAATGACGACATTTCCCTTTTAAAATGATATATGACAATACAGGGATATTTTCAAACCAAGATAGCTCATGTTGACAGCTTGGACAATGGGAATTCGGATATACGATTGACTCTTTTTTCGGGATTCGCAAACCGACAACATTAAAAAATGACCCGAAAATTAAACCTAACAAAAAAAATAACATGAGATGAACTACATCCATAAATCATTCCCTTTTCTATTCTTCGGTACTGGTTCCATTTTCATCATAATAAAACGTCGTTATTTGAATGTCCGTTGTAATCGTGTTATCTTCATTATCTATGTTCAATAATTCTTCCTCACCAGGCTGACGAAAAGACAATGTATCAATTCTTGTTATTCGTTCCAACTTTTCAACTTCATGTAAAAATCGTTCAAATTGCTCAAAATTCGGTGAGACAACCTTTAAATTAACGGTCATTAATTAACATTCATTGGCAGACTTTCTGCAACATCAGACAGAGGAGATTCTGTTGTTTCTCCCTTGTTTTTAGAATTTGTATCATCACTTGATCAGCAATTTCTATCTTCATAATTACTATTTTAAACGGCTATAAAAATATTTCAAATCAATCACATTTGAAAATAGCCTATGATCAAAATTTCTTGATAAGTATAAACATTTAATGGGATTACAACCTGTTATTATTAATATTCATCCTAGGATTATTGAGCGAAAAATAGAATAGTGTGTTTTGTTAAAAATTATAACATGTATAAAGAATAACAATCAGTCTCTCAATCTATGATTTAAGTATAGGGATACTCAAGACTTTGACATTCAAAGAGGAAAAAAGAGGCGATTTTTCGCCTCTTTTTTTCTAGTGCAATAATTGCTTAAGAACGGATTTAACTTCAGAAACAAAGTAGATGGAGCCGCAAACAATGATCAGTTCATCCTCAGGTTGGCTTGATATTTTTTTAGATAAAAAGCCTTTCCAATCCGTAACAATTTCTTTTTGATCGGTACGAGCTGTTTCGAATAGTGCTTCCGCTGTGGCCGCTCGCGCATCATCAATTTCGGTAAAGTAGATGGGATAACCTAGTTTTTCAAGGGCTTGAATCATGTTAGAAAACGGCTTATCCTTTAATGCCGTAAAAAGAATCGTACCTTTTTTATCTGGATAATGACGGTTTACAGTTTCTACTAAGCTATCAATGCCTTCTTTATTATGGGCACTATCTAAAATGATTGTTGGTTTTTGTGACACAACTTCAAAACGAGCTGGCCAGTATGCCTTTTTTAATCCTTCACGAATATGTTCTTCTTCAAGATAAATCGCATAAAATTGTCGCAAATATTCTGCAATCATGACAGCCAATGTTGCATTTTCAATTTGATGGCGACCTGTCATGGATATTTCTAGGTTTTCATACGTTTTATAAAGCGTTTTTACAGTAAACGCTTCGCCACCGTCTTCTGTCGGTCCTAAGTCTTCATATGTAAACTCTTCACCTAGCTTATAAAGGGCTGTCCGGTTTTCTTTGACAATCTCTTCATATTTTTCAAGAATCTCTTTGTTACGAACACCGGTAATAACTGGTTGACCGCTTTTAAAAATCCCCGCCTTCTCCATCGCGATATCCATTAAATTGTCACCTAAAATATTCATATGATCATAGCCGATCGATGTAATAACAGAAACAAATGGATGGATGATATTGGTTGAATCGAGTCGACCACCTAGTCCAACTTCCACAAGCAATATATCGACAGGGTGAATCCGTGCGAAATAATAAAAGGCCATTGCTGTAATAATTTCAAATTCGGTTGGCGCACCTAAATCTGTGGTTTCCAATTGTTCCGCTAACGGTTTAATCACTTCTGCTACTTTTATTAAGTCTTCATCTGAAATTGGTACACCATCCACACTAATCCGTTCATGAAAAGATTCAACGTACGGTGAAGTAAACGTACCGACTTCAGAACCGCCTTCTTGTAAAATTGAACGTAGAAAGGCAATGGTCGAACCTTTTCCATTCGTTCCACCAATATGTACAGCCCTTAGCCGACGTTCTGGGTGATCTAATTTCTCCATCATCCATTCCATGCGTTCCAAACCAGGTTTAATCCCAAATTTTTTTCGATCATGGACCCATTTTATTACATCTTCACTCGTTTGAAACATGTGGTGCATCCCCTTTTGTTGTATATTTTGTATTCCTTTATCAAAAGAACTATAAAAACTAAAAAAGAAGGCGATGTGAGTGATCGCCAATGGAAATGAAAGTAGAGGCGGCGGCTTTCAGCACAAATCTATGGTCGATCTACGTAAACGTGCTTGAACGTTAAGGAAGCTCAAGCCACCTCGCAAAAAGTGATCCGCCACCAAAACTTAGCTACTATTTAGAAGGTGGAATGTCTAAACATTCCTTTTTATTATAATGCTTTTATTTCTTCAAGTCTTGTTTGAACAATGGAGCGTTTTTCTAAGTAGTCTTTTTGTTTTTCACGCTCTGCTTCGACAACCGCTTTTGGTGCTTTCGAAACAAAGTTTTCATTGCTTAATTTTTTCTCAACACGCTCCACTTCTTTATTCAGCTTTTCCAGTTCTTTTTCTAAACGTGCGATTTCTTCTTCAATATCAATTAACCCTTCGAGCGGTAAATAAATTTCCGCACCCGATACAACCGCAGTCATTGCTTTTTCAGGTGAATCCACATTTAATGCGATTTGAAGTGTTTCTGGATTACAGAAGCGCTCAATGTACGACTGATTCATTTTTAATGTTTGTAAAGTATTGTCATCATGAGCACTAATGATCATTTTAATTTTCTTACTTAAAGGCGTATTTACTTCTGCACGAATATTTCGTACGGAACGAATAATTTCAACGAGCAATTTCATTTGTGCAGCAGCTTCTTTATCGGTATATGCCTCGTTTACTGTTGGCCATGGTGCCGTTGTAATGGACTCCCCTTCATGAGGAAGATTTTGCCAAATTTCTTCTGTCACAAAAGGCATAAATGGATGTAACAAGCGCATGGTGTTGTCTAACACGTAGGCTAAAATGGAGCGAGTCGTTAATTTCGCCTGTTCATCATCACCGTATAATGGAAGTTTCGCCATTTCAATGTACCAGTCACAGAAGTCATCCCAAATAAAGTTATATAGCGCACGACCAACTTCACCAAATTCATATTTCTCTGCTAGTTTGGTCACCGTTTCAATCGTTTCGTTTAAACGTGTTAAAATCCATTTGTCGGCAACCGATTTTTCACCAGATAAATCAATTTCCTCATATTTCAAGCCATTCATGTTCATTAATGCAAAACGTGATGCGTTCCAAATTTTATTAATGAAGTTCCATACACTTTCAACTTTTTCTGTGCTGTAACGTAAATCTTGACCTGGAGCTGAACCGGTTGCTAAGAAGTAACGTAAGGAATCTGCTCCGTATTGATCGATGACATCCATTGGGTCTACCCCGTTACCTAGGGATTTACTCATCTTCCGTCCTTGTGCATCACGAACTAAACCGTGGATTAAAACATCTTTGAATGGTCGTGTTCCGGTAAACTCCACACCTTGGAAAATCATCCGAGAAACCCAGAACTTAATAATGTCATAACCTGTTACTAATGTGTTGGTTGGATAGTAACGTTTTAAATCAGCGGTTTCTTCTGGCCAACCCATTGTTGAAAATGGCCATAATGCAGATGAGAACCACGTATCAAGTACATCTTCATCTTGTTCCCAGTTTTCAATATCTTTTGGTGCTTCGACACCAACATAAATTTCACCTGTTTCTTTATGATACCAAGCTGGAATTTGATGTCCCCACCATAGTTGACGGGAAATACACCAGTCATGTAAACCTTCCATCCAGTTAATATATTCTTTTTCAAAACGACTTGGTACAAAATGTACCTTTGTGTCTTCAGATTTTTGAATATCAAGGGCTGCTTTCGCTAATGGTTCCATTTTGACAAACCATTGAGTCGATAAATAAGGTTCGACAATGGCATCGGTACGTTCGGAGTGGCCGACAGCGTGAACCATTTCTTCAATCTCAACGAGGACGCCCGCTTCTTGCAAGTCTTTTACAAGTTGCTTCCGACATTCGAAACGATCCATACCTTGATATTTACCCGCATTTTCATTCATTGTCGCATCTTCATTCATCACGACAATTTGCTCTAAGTTATGACGATTCCCTACTTCAAAGTCGTTTGGATCATGGGCAGGTGTAATTTTCACCGCTCCTGTTCCAAATTCCATATCCACATATTCATCAGCAATAATTGGAATTTCTCGGTTAACAATTGGTAATATAACCGTTTTACCAATCAAGTGTTGATAACGTTCATCTTTTGGATGAACAGCAACCGCTGTATCACCAAGCATTGTTTCTGGACGTGTTGTCGCAATTTGAATATAGCCAGAACCATCTTTTAACGGATAGCGCATATGATAAAAAGCGCCAGGAATCTCTTTATAAATAACTTCAATGTCAGACAAAGCCGTTTTTGCTACCGGATCCCAGTTAATAATATATTTACCGCGGTAAATTAAACCTTTTTCATAAAGAGAAACGAATACTTTACGCACCGCTTTAGATAATCCTTCATCTAACGTAAAACGTTCGCGGCTGTAATCCAGCGCAAGACCAAGTTTTGCCCACTGTTTTCGGATGTGATCCGCATATTCTTCCTTCCACTTCCATGCTTCTTCAAGGAATTTTTCTCGACCTAAATCATGGCGAGATTTCCCTTCTTCACGAAGTTTTTGTTCCACTTTCGCTTGTGTTGCAATTCCGGCATGGTCCATACCTGGAAGCCACAATACGTCATAGCCTTGCATTCGTTTCATACGTGTAATAATATCTTGCAGCGTTGTATCCCACGCATGACCAAGATGGAGTTTTCCTGTAACGTTTGGTGGTGGGATCACGATGGAATATGGTTGTTTTGATTCGTCATCTTTCGCTTCGAAAAACTTACCATTCACCCACCAATCATAACGACCTTGTTCAACCGACTTCGGATCATATTTTGTCGGCATCGATATTTGTTCTTCACTCATTAAAAAAACCTCCTAATTTATTATACAGTTGCAAATGATTGTTTCCGTTTAAAGATGTTCGTTAAAAATAAAAAAACCCCACTCGTTAAAGGACGAATGGAGTTGTTCGCGGTACCACCTTTATTCACAGATGCAAAAAACGACATCTTCTCAATATGAAATATAGAGAAGCTGCATCTGGCTCTCAATTGGATAACGGTTTTCCCGGTTCATTGCTACTAGAAACTTCACAATAACTGCTCATGGGCGACCTTCCAATAGTGCTATTTAGGAAACTTCCACCAAACTGTTTCCCTCTCTAGAAATAGCGAGCTATTGTACTCCTCCCAATCATGGCATCTGCTTATATAATTTATATCTTATTTTATATATAAAATTCATGTTTCGTCAATCATTATCGGCCTAAATTTAATAAAATATACCTAATTTTTCTTTCATGGGGTGAACGTTTCTGTTTGACTAATAGACAACATTTAGGAAAAATAAACAACTTCCCAATCTTTTTACATACAATAATATAAATTAGCTCTTTTATAACTACAAAGCTAGGCATTAAGAGGGGGAGGATCATGAGGAAAAAGTATAACCCATATTTATTGCCACCTTGGTTAAAAACGATACGTGAAATTGGAAGACAACTCATTATCCCGTTTACAATTTTCCAAGGAATTCGGACTTTAATTTTACCTACAACCTTTGATGTTATTCTATTACTTGTATTTCTACTCATCTGTGCAGCTTATTATATGGATATAATATGATGGCGGAGGAACACCCATTTCCTCCGCATGTTTTTATACAATTAATGCTCACCTTGTGTTTGCTCACTTGCTTGCTTTTGTTGTTGATCCAATTGTTCCATCCTGCTGATGACATATTCGATATTTTTCAATCGCCAGTAACTTTTTTGAATCCGTTTTGTCATTTTTAATTCATGATTTGCGGCCGTTCGCGTCGTGTATTTTTGTAATAAATGAAAAATAAAACCGGGATGAGCCAAATAACTTTTTAATAACAGCTTTTCAGTTTCATGTAATGGATTATTCCTCATGTAAGTGTAAATCCAGTCAATACATTCGTCACATTGTTTCGGATACGTATTTAATGTTCTTGATAAATATGGCAACAGATCTTGAAAGGAAGAACCGATATGACTATTTTCAAAGTTAATAAAATACCCATAACCGTTATGATCCACAATATAATGATCCGGTTGTAACTTTCCATGAACAAGGACAGAACGCATCTTTTTTTCTTCTAACATTTTCTGTTTCCAATCTTCTAATTTTCTTAAGGCATACTCATATGCCTTTCGGAATTCATTGTAATATTGGACAAATTCCCATTCAAATGGGGACATATACCACTTTTGTTCGGCCTGCTCAATCCAAAGATCGAGTACTTCACGTTCCTTTTGCCACTGTAGATTTGTTCGTTCAAAATGCTCTTCAATGACTTCTTTTTCTACTTTCATTTCTTGTGCTGTCATATGGTGTAGCCTCGCTAATTCGCGAAACATCTTTTTTTCATTTTCGATTTTTTCCTCTTGATTACTTTCAATCCATGGTGCAAGATAATACAATTTATGTTGGCGCATGACCCCATATTGATAATGTTTAGTCGGATATAACGGCACAAAGCGTTGGAACCCTTTCGTAAAAAGGATTTGAAAGGTATTGTAAAAATTGATACTGTTTCGAGCATCCATTTCCTTTAACGCATAACTCTTATCTCCATGGTAGACTCGATATGCTTTGCCATAAGGTTCAATATGATCAGGAATGACATTATATTCTCGTAAAACAGAGTGTAGCTCTTCGATTTTCCTTTGCTCCATTCATTCACCTCCCAAAATGCCTGACTCATTTTTTCAATATAAGACAAAAAACGGGTAAAAAACCCGTTTCCAATCGTAGCTATATTTCATTTTGGACCTCTTAATGATGCGATTTTTGTGTTTCAGGTATATATAAAATTTGACCTTCATAAGCATCTTGATGTGGTTCTAAACTATTAAATCGTAAAATTTGTGAAACGGACACTTCATAGCGTTCAGCGATATCTTCTAACGTATCATCTTCCTGAACGATATAAATTTTCATTTTTGCGACTGAGTTTTCATCTTTTCTAGCAAAAAATTGTGTCAGCGATATGGATTCCTTTTCCTCTCTTTCTGTATGAGAATGAAGTTTTATATTTTTATCCTCAGATTCTTCTTCAGACAGTCGTTGTTCATCATCTGATGTTTGTAGATTGACGATTTCAATGGGTTGATCATTGGAATCCGTTTCTTCATCCTCACTTGAAACTCTGTGTACCTCTTGTTCATCTTTGTGTTTATCAATTTTTAAATAGGTTACTTTCTGATCGTCTTGCTTTTTCTCTGAAACTTCTTTTTCTTGAACATTCCCACGTACGGACTCATGGTCATCAGTAGAATCTGATTGGACATATTCAACTAATTGTAACTCTTCATCGTGTGCTTTACTTTTTTCGTCCGCTGTTTCATTCACGTTTCGATTATTCGCCTCGGATTGGTTATCTTCATTTGATGTGGTATACTCGCTAAACATATTATGGTTCGTAGGGGGCATATATTGAATTGGGATAGGTGTATTCTTGTCCTCCTCAGTGCGTTCTTTCTTCGCTTCGACAACAAAGGTGTCTTCTTCTTCCTCTTCATCATCCAAATCAAGTGTCGGGACTTCATTGTAGGCAAAAAGTTGATTGTTTATCTCAGGTGTTTTTACATCGTCATGTTCTTTCTCCTCACCTTCACGCTCTATCAGATTTTCCCGATTATATATCGTAGCTTCGTCTGATTCGACACCGATAATGGATACATCAGTTGTGACCGTTAAACAATTATGATCTTTCGTATCATAATCAAACATGTCGATGATGACATCCAATTCTTCGATATTTTTTACTCGAGATTTAGGAACGGTTATATCAACAGGGAAATCATAATGAAATTCTGAAATCCCTTCTTCTCTTGATTCAACAACCGTAACAAATTTTTTACCGGAATATGAAAACGAATCTTCTTCCCGTTGCACACCTTTATTCTTTTTATATTCACCATACATTTTTAAGGAGCCGCGAACGGATATAAACTGATCTAAATCATGAATGGTCACATCTGGTTCTAATGATAAACTAACGAGTTCTTCAATTTCTTCTCCCTTACGAAACCAAACTGTTTCTTCTAGTGAAAACTTTATTGCCGATGGCTGATTGTGTTCACTCAATACTCCTTCCTCCTCTCTTAAACCTTTAACAGACAATTTGTCTATACGTATCAATAATATGTATGAGAAAAATAAAGGAATTATGCTACTTAAGTGTAACTTGGTGATGTAGCTTTTGCAGAATTGGTGGGGAGTGTCATTTATTTTAAAATTTTCTTCTTATCAGTGCCATTCTTTCAACATTCATAACTTAACAAAAAAATCTGCCTAAGCTACAGATTGCCTAGGCAGACAAAACTCAATCAAATTAACCTTTAATTTTAGCAAAAGCTTTTTCAACCGCTTCGATTGTTTTTTGAATGTCTTCATCACTATGAGCGGTTGATAGGAATGTTCCTTCAAATTGAGAAGGAGGGAGAAATATACCTTGTTCAACCATTTCTCGATAATATTTGGCAAACATATCGAGATCACTCGTTTGCACTGATTCATAATCCACTACATGTTCATTTGTAAAGAAGAATCCAAACATCGAACCACAACGATTGACCGTTAATGGAATATCGTATTTGGCTGCAGCTTCTTTGAACCCTTTTTCTAACATATCCGCTTTTCGGTTAAATTCGTCATAATCCTCTGGTGTTAAGCGACGCAAAGTTTCATAGCCTGCTGTCATTGCGAGTGGATTCCCTGATAATGTACCTGCTTGATAAACTGGACCAGCCGGAGCAATTTTTTCCATGATTTCACGTTTACCACCGTAAGCACCAACAGGTAGACCGCCGCCAATGACTTTTCCTAAAGTAGTAAGATCAGGCTTCACATTAAGTAGCCCTTGGGCACAATTGTAATGCGCACGGAAACCAGTCATCACTTCATCAAAAATAAGGAGGGCACCATATTGTTCTGTAATTTCACGCAGTCCTTCTAAAAATCCCGGTTGTGGTGGGACGACGCCCATATTTCCTGCAATTGGTTCCACGATCACTCCTGCAATGTTATCGCCAAAATTTTCGAAGGCCGTTTTGATACTTTCTAAATCATTATAAGGCACAGTAATCGTATTTTTGGCAATCCCCTCTGGTACACCAGGACTATCCGGCAGTCCTAATGTTGCAACACCGGAACCTGCTTTGATTAATAAGGAATCTCCGTGACCATGATAGCAACCCTCAAACTTCACAATAATCTCACGACCTGTATAGCCACGAGCAAGGCGAAGTGCTGCCATAGTTGCTTCCGTACCAGAGTTCACCATCCGAATCATCTCTATGGATGGTACACGCTCCATAACTAACTCGGCTAATTTATTTTCAATCAATGTCGGTGCACCGAAACTTGTTCCGAGTTCTGTTACTTTTTTCAACGCTTCGACAACGCCATCATGGGCATGACCTAAAATAAGTGGACCCCATGATAAAACGTAATCGATATATTCATTGCCATCGATATCATAAATTTTTGATCCTTTCCCATGGTCCATAAAAATGGGATTCATGCCGACAGATTTAAAGGCACGAACCGGGCTGTTCACGCCCCCTGGCATCAGTTCAACTGCTTCAGTATAGGCCTGTTTTGATTTTTCAAAAGAACGCATTTCCGACAACCTCTCTTTGTTATTTTTTAAAAATTAACCACGCAACCATCTTGCAATATCTTTCGCAAAATAAGTAATGATTAAATCAGCACCTGCTCGTTTAAAAGCCGTATGGGTTTCCAAAACAATTTGTTTTTCATCTATCCAACCATTTTGAGCAGCTGCTTTTACCATAGAAAACTCACCGCTGACATGATAAGCAACAACGGGAACATTAAATTCTCTGCGAACATCGCTTAACACATCAAGATAAACCATGCTTGGTTTAACAATTAAAAAGTCTGCACCTTCTTCGATATCGGATGCTGCTTCGCGTAAAGCTTCACGTCGATTTGCCGGGTCCATTTGATACGTTTTCCGATCACCGAACTGAGGTGCACTATCGGCAGCTTCACGGAACGGTCCATAAAAGGCAGAAGCATATTTTACTGCATAAGACATAATCGGTACATGATGAAAACCAGCTTCATCTAAACCATGGCGAATGGCTGTGACAAAGCCATCCATCATATTAGAAGGGGCGATAATATCTGCACCTGCTTCAGCCTGACGAACAGCGGTTTTCACAAGCAATTCTAATGATTCATCATTTAATACATCACCATTAGAAATGACGCCACAGTGACCATGATCGGTGTATTCACAAAGGCAAGTGTCGGCTATCACTAACATTTCTGGAGCATGTTGTTTAATTACTCTAGTTGCTTCTTGAATAATGCCATGGGTATGGTACGCGCCTGAACCGACGGCATCCTTTTCATTTGGTACACCGAACAATAGCACCGCTTTAATGCCTAACTGTAACAGTTCATCGATTTCAGCCGGTAATAAATCGAGTGAAATTTGTTCGACACCTGGCATTGAAGAGATTGGGTTACGAAGTTTTTCTGCACCTTCAACAATAAATAACGGATAAATTAAATCATCGGTTGACACATGGTATTCACGAACAAGGTCACGCATAAATGCAGACTGACGCAATCTACGATGTCTTTTAAATTGTAAATCCTTCATCTTTTTTCCCTCCAAAATCGTTCATTTAAAATAAAGCGCCAATTCGTTTAACAGTTCATCCATTGTATAAATTTCAGGACAAACATGGATTGGCATTCCATATTTTCGCATTGCCTTTTCCGTTACGGGCCCAATGGAAGCTAAGACCTTTCCTTCAATGTATCGCGGCAAATGTTGACCAGCAATGTGCACAAAATTTTCGACTGTCGATGGACTTGTAAAAATGAGTACATCGACATTTTCCTTTTCCATGACTTGAACAAGCCGCGAGTGACTTTCCTCAGGAAAATACGTTTCATAAATGATCACTTCATCAACGTCGCAACCAAGTGACTGCAAAGCTTGTCCAACAGCATCTCGGGCCAAATTCCCTTTTACAATTAAAATTCGTTCATCCTGTGAAACACGTTCACGCAAGGCTTCAGCCAAATGATCACCCGTAAATTTATGTGGAGTAAAATCAACTGTAATGTTACATTCATCCAATTTACGTTTCGTTTTTTTGCCAACAGCAGCTACTTTCAACGTACGCGGGAAGGGAATGGCCATTTCTTGTAAAGCTTTCATAAAAAAATGTACACCATTTTGACTCGTAAAAACAATCCAATGAAATGTATGTATTGTTTTAATCGCTTCAACTTCCTCATTGCTCAACTCTTGTTTTCGAAAAGCAATTAACGGAACGACTGTTGGGATCCCGCCTAATTTTTTCACACCTGTTACCAGTGGATGGGACTCATCAGCTTGACGCATGATTAAACATTTTTTTCCCGAAAGAGCAAGGGTACTTTCTCGCATCTTTTCATCTCCCATTATCACACACGTGGTAAAATTTTAATGATGCCCTTCTTCTTCTAACTCTTTTAAGATCTCTTCAATTATATCTTTAGCACCGCGTTCAATTAACTGATCTCCTGCAGTGTTACCAACTTCTTCAGGGTTTGCGCCAGCTATCGTTTCTTTTAATATTTCTTTACCGTCAGTTGATGCTACAAAGGCGGTTAATTCAACTTTTTCGCCATCTTTTACGGTTGCATAACCACCGACTGGAACCTTACAACTACCTTCCATTTTATTTAAAAAGGCACGTTCAGCTCGCACAGCAAGGGCTGTCTTTTGATCCGTTAACTTTTCCAGCCATTCAAGTAACTCGTCATCATCTTCACGACACTCAATTGCCAGGGCACCTTGACCTACAGCAGGGATACAAACATTCGGATCTAAAAATTCTGTCACAATCTCTTGTGACCATCCCATACGTGATAGTCCGGCAGCCGCTAAAATAATCGCATCATAATCTTCCGTTTGTAATTTTCTTAGTCGTGTATCAATATTTCCCCGGATCCATTTGACTTGTAGGTCAGGTCGTCTTTTTAGAATTTGCGCCTTTCTCCTTAAACTACTCGTTCCAACAATGGCCCCTTTTGGCAATTCATCTAGTCCTTTATGGCTTTTTGAAATGAGCACATCTCTTGGATCTTCTCGCTCAGGAATACACCCAATCGTTAACCCTTCCGGTAAAATACCAGGCATATCCTTCATACTATGTACAGCCATATCAATTTTTTTCGTCAGCATCTCATGTTCAATTTCTTTTACAAATAAACCTTTTCCACCTACTTTAGATAACGTCACATCTAAAATTTGATCACCTTTTGTCACAATTTCTTTCACTTCAAATTCAAAGGGCGCTCCTAACTTCTTCAATTGTTCAATAACCCATTTTGTTTGTGTCATTGCCAACTTACTACGTCTTGAACCGACAACAATTTTTCGCATAATAACCTCCAGTTAAATCTCCAAATTTTATTAAAAATCCATTCCTCTAAGCCATCAAAAATGAAATGTGGAAAAGTTTCCAGACAAGAAAAAGTTTATTAAAACGACCAAAAAAGCGGAAATATTATAGAAAGCCAATCTTTTTCCAGCCATATTTTTCCTTAATCTAAAATAAACGAGCATACTGTATATAAAAACAATGAAAAATGAACCGATGATTTTCGCATCAAAGATATGCAACGTCGGAATTTTTATAAATGCCCATTGTAACCCTAATATAATACCGACCGAAAAAGTGGGCAATCCGATACTATTTAATAAATAGGCATATTGTTCTAATTTTGATAAATCGTTAATTCGAATCAACCGCTTTCCCCACCTTTTCTTCTTCAATAATTGATATTGAAGAAGATATAAGAGAGAAAAAATACAAGACAATGAAAAAATTACGTAGGCAAATATCGTTATAACGATATGGATGATTAAGAGTTCAGAAATTAATCGTGCACTCACCGCACTTTCCTCCCACTGAAACGGGGCGAACGTATAAATCACGACAATAATAAACCCTAAAAGGTTCGTAAAGAAAGCAATAAACTCAACTTTCCAATATCGGTTAATTAAAATCGAAAACGTGATCAAAAGCCAACTATAAAAATATAGACCTTGTTCTAGACTTAATAAAGGTAAGCGCGCTGTACGTATATAAAAGTCTACAACTAAAATGGTTTGCACAAGCCATATTACATAAAGCAACCAGAAGGCAGCTTTCTTTGCCTTCCGGTTATTCAACAGAAAATCCATATAAAAAAAGATGAGAGAAAATGCGTAAAGAAGAACCATTCCCTCTTGCATTCTCGCCAATAAATATTCTGTCATAGGCGAAAACCTCTTTCACAAGTATCCATTTCCTAATTCATTTGCAACGTTGGCGATGGCTTTGGCTCATTGCGTGTAACAGATTCAGTTTTTTCAGCTTTCTTTCCATTTTCTTGATCTGCTAAATTAAAGATTTGTTCAAAATAATGTAATGCCTCATGGCCATTCGGTTCCGCAGCTAATTCTTTTATTTGTAGGATAGGGTCTTTTAACATTTGATTAATGATGGATTTCATATGTTTACGAATCACTTTTCTCTCTCGTTCTGACAAATCTGGTAATTTTCTTTCAAGACTAGTCATGACATCGGCTTGAATATTCAATGCCTTTTCACGTAATGAAGAAATTAGCGGGATAACTCCTAGCGTATTTAACCACTCTTGAAAATCTGCTTCCGCTTCATGAATATATTGTTGAATCGTTTCTGCTGCTTTTTGACGTTCTTGCATATTGGCTTCAACAACGCCTTCTAGATCGTCAATATCGTATAAGAACATACCATCTAGTTCATGAATTGATGGATCAATATCTCTAGGCACAGCAATATCCACTAGGAAAATCGGTTTTCCGTTCCGTTCTTTTTCTACCGTTTCCATCATGGATTTCGTAATAACATATTGACTTGCACCCGTTGATGAAATCACAATATCAGATTGACATAATACATCTGTCATATTTTCAAAGGAATAAGCTGTACCATTAAATTCATCAGCCATTGTTTGGGCTTTTTCAAAGGTGCGATTTACAACAGCAATTTTTTCAACACCGCTACCTTGTAAATTTTGGATGGCAAGCTTTCCCATTTTTCCCGCGCCGATAATTGCCACTTGTTTCCCTTTCAGATCCCCGAAAATCTTTTTCGCAAGTTCAACCGCGGCATAACTTACCGATACTGCATTTGCCCCAATATCTGTTTCGGTGTGAGCCTTTTTTGCAACCGTGACCGCTTCTTTAAATAATCGGTTAAAGATCGTACCAATTGCTTCACGCTTTTGCGCTAGTAAAAAACTAGACCGAACTTGTCCTAAAATTTGGGTTTCCCCGATAATCATTGAATCTAATCCACAAGCAACTTTAAATAAATGCTGAACAACTTGATTGTTCTCATATATAAATAAATGTTTTTCGAATTCAGACCGATCGATTGCAAACCATTCAGCTAAAAATTGTTTAATATAATATTTACCAGTGTGTAATTGGTCAACCACCGCATAAACTTCCGTACGATTACAAGTTGAAACAATTACATTTTCGAGAATACTTTTTCTTTTCTTTAACAATTCCATGGCATCACCTAATTGTGACTCTGGAAAAGACAGGCGTTCACGAATTTCCACTGGAGCTGTTTTATTGTTTAACCCGACCACTAGTAGATGCATTTCTTTCCCTCCAAAGAAACTGACTCATATAAAAATTGTAACATGTAACAGTGACAAATTTAGTCATAAATGTGAACAGAAACTGAAATTTATGTTACGATAAGTTCATCCTTGAATCATAAATTTCATTTCCATTTATAAGTATTACTACTTTATAATTATTATAAATTACTTTATTTTTAGGCTATCAAACCGAGCAAAATTGTTCAAGTAATATGAAGGTGATTTGTACAAATGAGAAAACAAAATCTATTTCCAAGTATCGTATTAATTGGATTTGGACTATATTTTTTCCTGCAGCAGACGAATATCCAAATCAGTTCTCAATTCTTTACGTGGCCGACCATTCTGCTCATTGTTGGCCTCGCCTTTTTAATACAAGCCTATTCGGGAAATGATTTTGAAATGATTGTACCCGGTATTTTGTTTTTAGGATTAGGCGTCCATTTCCATTTAATACAAAATGTACATATTCAATTAGACCACATTGGGGGCATTATTTTATTCATTGCTCTCGGATACTTTTTACGGTACCAAAAAACAAGAAATGGCTTATTTTATTTTTGGCTTTTTCTTATTCTGGCTCTGATTCAACTATTTTATGACAAATATATCCAATGGATCGGAATCATTGAAGATAAACGTTTACAATTCACTTCATTATGGCCGATCATTTTAGTCATCGCAGGAGCGTACTTATTCTTTTTCAAGAGAAAGTAAAAGGGACAGTCCAGAAAGTCTGATTCTTAGATTGATGGATGGTACGGTGGCGAACGCGCGTCCAGTGACACGGCGACATCAACTTCGCCTTTACGGATCTTCAGCTCGCGTGCCTGGCGCTTACCTTTTTAGCACAAAAACGATTGCTGTTCCCACTGGATTCGCATCGCCAACTCTCCCTTCAAATCCGTTTTTATGACTTATTGGACAGCCCTATTCTGATTAAGGTCAATTCAATCATTTGCCCGTTTTGGAAATACCGTGTAACTAAAACTGATAAGGAAATCGATAACAATGACGACAGTCCAAACGTTTAAAGGTCTTATTAATTCAGCTGTTTGCTCCGAAAAACCGATGGAAAGTAGGATCATCCCTAAAATACTGGCTCCGATTATATAGGCGAAAAAATGGCGATACCAACCTTTTCTTTCTTCTCTCGCATATTCCATTCCGTAAAGTTTCTTTTTTACCGGTCGTTCTCCCCCAGAAAAGCGATAAGCGAACTGTTTATCCGCCCAGGCAATCATTTGTTTCCCATAGACAACACTGATGCCAATGTAAATCGCAGCTAATCCGTGAACAAACTCAGCAACAGCTCCATTTACCAAATCAATGTATGTTGCAAATAGCAGAACAAGATCAATAAGTGGTGTGCAGATGAACAGTATCATACTCAATTTCTTTTTCTTAAAAATATATCTCGTCACAAGCCCGGCAAGGACAAAAACCCAAAATCCAATTTCACATGCAATGATTAACCATCCGATCCAACTCATCATAAGACCTCTCCCTTTTTTAATACGTCTGTATTAAAAAATAACATATTTTTGTTTTTAATACAAGTGTGTTAAAATAAATATATGCCAAAAATTGTTGATCATGAAAAAAGAAAAATTAAAATTGCTGAAGCTACATGGAAAGTGATCGTCGAGGAAGGGTTGGAAAATGCAACCGTGCGAAAAATTGCACAAACTGCGAATCTTTCCGTCGGTGCACTGCGACATTATTTCCCTTCCCAATCGGAGTTATTCGCTTTTTCAATGGAACTCGTATCCGAGCGCGTGCAAAAACGGATCGCCTCGAAAAAATATGACGGATCGCCACTGGAAGTGATCACTGCGATTATTAGTGAACTTTTACCAGTTGATGAGGATCGCCGGGTGGAAATGGAGGTGTGGTTCGTTTTTTCTGCAAAAACACTCGTAGATCCAAGATTAAAAACATTAAGTGAAAAAAACTACTTTAGCATGCATGACGGGTTTGAAAGGCTTTTAAACAAACTAAAAAAAGCAGGGTTATTACGAGAGGAAATCCATTTTCAAATGGAAATTCATCGTCTCCATTCCCTTGTTGATGGATTGGGAAGCCATCACTTACTTTATCCCGATATATTTACATATGAAAATATGATGGAAACGTTAATCTATCATTTAAAGACATTAATGAAGTCTTTTTGAAGCTCAAGTTATATCCAGTGGTAACTCTAATAACAAAAGAGAAGGAGTAGCATCATATTCCAATGCTACTCCTTTTCTTATCGGTTCGGTTATTCATTTTGATCTTTTTCTGTCTGTTCACCATATACATACTGACTGATGACGTTCCATGCCTCTTCTTTCCCTTGCCCTGTTTCAGAGGAAAAAAGAATAAGGTGATCTCCCTTTTCAATATTTAACGTGTCTTTCACGATTTTCAGATGTTTTTGCCATTTTCCCTTTGGAACTTTATCGGCTTTTGTCGCAATGATGATAGTCGGTATTTTATAATACTTCAAGAAATCATACATCATGATATCATCTGCTGTTGGTTTATGTCTGACATCTACAATCGACACGACACATTTTAACTGTGGGCGCTCAGTAAAATAAGTTTCAATCATTTGTCCCCATTTTTCTCGCTCTTTTTTGGATACCTTTGCATAGCCGTAACCTGGCACATCGACAAAATAAAATTCTTCATTGATCAGATAAAAATTTAAGGTTTGGGTTTTTCCCGGTTTTGATGAAGTTCGGGCTAAATTTTTTCGGTTTAACATTTTATTAATAAATGAGGATTTTCCTACATTGGAACGACCTGCTAGAGCAATTTCTGGCAGGTCGCCTTCTGGATATTGAGCTTTTTTAACAGCACTAATGACGATTTCTGCACTTTTAACTTTCACTGATTCCACCTACTATTGCTTCATTTAGTACTTCTTCAACATGTGTAACCGGTATATATGTCAGTTCTTTCTTCACTGTTTCTGGTACATCATCGAGATCTTTTTCATTATCTTTTGGGATAATGATCCGTTTCAATCCTGCCCGGTGAGCACCTAACGATTTTTCTTTTAATCCCCCAATCGGCAGAACTCGACCACGTAATGTCACTTCGCCTGTCATCCCGACTTCACGACTGACAGGTTTTCCTGTCAATGCCGATACTAAAGCGGTTGTAATCGTAATTCCTGCTGACGGACCATCTTTCGGTACGGCACCTTCAGGAACGTGAATATGAATATCAAACTTCTTATGGAAATCAGAGTCAATTCCAAGCTTTTCTGCATTGGAGCGAACATAACTAAAGGCTGCTTGTGCAGATTCTTTCATCACATCGCCTAATTTCCCTGTTAAGACTAGCTTTCCACTTCCAGGGGCCAATGCAACTTCAATTTGCAATGTGTCTCCCCCAACCGCAGTATATGCTAAACCATTTGCAACCCCTACTAAATCTTCTTGTTCTGCCATACCAAAACGGAAGATTTTTTTACCTAAAAATTCCTCAATATTCTTTTCTGTAACAATGACCCGTTTTTTCGCTTCAGATGTAATGATTTTAGCGGTTTTTCGACAAACTTTCGCGATTGTTCGCTCTAGACCGCGAACCCCTGCTTCCCTTGTATAGTAACGAATCATGGAAATAATGGCCTCATCACGGATTTGTAATTGGCTTTTTGTTAGACCATTTTCTTTAATTTGTTTCGGAATTAAGTAATCTTTGGCTATATGTATCTTCTCTAATTCGGTATAACCTGCAATTGAAATGATTTCCATTCGGTCACGTAAAGGTCCAGGGATCGTACTTAAATCATTTGCGGTAGCAATAAACATGACTTTCGAAAGATCATAAGTCTCTTCAATATAGTGATCGCTAAAGCTTTTATTTTGTTCAGGGTCTAACACTTCTAACATTGCCGCAGACGGATCACCACGAAAATCATTTGACATTTTATCAATTTCATCAAGAAGAAAAACGGGATTAATTGTTCCTGCCTTTTTCATCCCTTGAATAATACGGCCTGGCATGGCACCGACATATGTCCGTCGATGACCACGAATTTCAGATTCATCGCGAACACCGCCTAAGGAAATTCGAACAAACTGTCTTCCTAAAGTTCGAGCGACAGACTTCGCTAAACTCGTTTTACCAACTCCAGGAGGGCCGACAAGACAAAGAATCGGTCCTTTAATTGAGTTGGTTAGTTTTTGTACAGCTAAATATTCTAAAACACGTTCCTTCACTTTCTCTAATCCATAATGATCTTCATTTAAGATCTTTTCTGCCTTTTTCATATTAATATCGTCCACTGTCGCCTTTTTCCATGGCAGTGCGATTAGCCAATCGAGATACGTACGAATGACCGAACTTTCAGCAGATGTATTTGGCACCTTTTCATAGCGGTCTAACTCACGAATCGCCGCATTGTATACGTGTTCTGGCATTCCTGCCTTTTCAATTTTTTTACGAAGCATCTCAACTTCGCCGGTTTTGCCTTCTTTATCCCCCAATTCTTTTTGAATGGCTTTCATTTGTTCACGCAAATAATATTCCTTTTGCGTCCGTTCCATGGAACGTTTAACCCGTTGACCAATTTTCTTTTCAAGTTGGATCACTTCTTTTTCATTGTTTAAAATGGTCACGATCATATTTAAACGTTCTTTAATATCAACAGCTTCTAACACTTCTTGTTTTTGCTTCAATTTTAACGGTAAATGGGATGCAATAATATCAGCTAACCTGCTAGGTTCTTCAACATCTTGCACCGTAGCAAACGTTTCAGCGGAAATCTTTTTCGAAATTTTTATGTATTGTTCAAATAAGTCTAAAACCATGCGTTCTAACGCTTCAACTTCAGCATCCTTTTGCTCTTCAGCGCCAAAAACTTGAATTTCCACTTCATAATATTCGTCATTATCTATGAATTGTTCAATCTTCCCACGATGTAGTCCTTCCACTAAAACACGGATTGTTCCGTTTGGAAGCTTCAACATTTGCTTCACGTGGGCTAACGTTCCCATTTTATAAATTTCTTCCTCTGTCGGCTCATCAATTGAAACTTCTTTTTGAGCAGATAAAAAGATGTAATTTTCATTCATCATTGCTCTTTCAAGGGCTTGCACCGATTTATCTCGACCAACATCTAGATGCATGACTGTCGTAGGAAAAACGACCAGTCCGCGAAGTGGCAGGAGGGGAACGATTCTCTTTTGTTGTTCTACCATTGTGATACCTCCAATTATTTAAACAAAAATGTTTATGATGTAACATGTGTACTATTCATTATGTATGGGTTTATAAAGCAAGTCCAATAAGTCGATTTGAACGTATGTATTATACCAATATTTACCAAATGTGAAGAAAGCTATTGTAAAAATTTTAACCTATTTAGACTAAACTGTCTAATTGAAAGATGGAAAAATCAACATAAGCTAAGAAATTTAGGAATAAAGAAGTCAACTGTATTATGAATAATTTCGTTCCATTTTTCAATGCCCATCATAATTTGTTCCGGTGAATGCCCGTTTGTTTTAATCTTCCTATTACTTGAAGATTTATGAGTGAACGGAAGCAACATTTATGATGCAAAAAAATCCGGTTTGTACAAGACAAACCGAAACAAACTCACGATATATGTATACTTTGAAATGGGATTTTAATCCTTTTTAAAAGAGGCTTTAAATACTTTCTTTTCGTTCTGCTTGTAAAGACAATGCCGATTTTTCTATTTCTAACTTGTTGTCTTGTAAGTTTTCTTTATTGTTTACTGGGAATTGGACGATCGCATGTTGAAATACTTCTTTTAATGTTGTAACTGGGACAATTTCGACCCCTTCGATTTCTTTTAAAATCGATTCCATATTATCTTTTGGAATAATAACTTTCGTTACTCCTGCTCTTTGGGCGGCCTTGATCTTCGTATATACTCCACCGACCGGTTTAACTCGACCATGAATGCTGATTTCCCCTGTCATTGCTACCGTATTTTTGACCGGTACTTTATATATTGCCGAATAAATCCCAGTTGCCATCGCAATACCGGCAGATGGTCCATCGACTGGAATTCCTCCTGGGAAATTCACATGGATATCGTATTCATCAGCAGGTACTCCAAAGGAACGTAGGATCGTGATCACATTTTCAATCGACCCTTTAGCCATACTTTTTCTCCGAATGGATTTACCTTGGCCACCGATACTTTCTTCTTCCACAATCCCAGTAATATTAATGGAACCTTTGTCGGTTGCTGGGATTGCACTAACTTCAATTTCTAAAAGTGCACCGCTATTCGGGCCATAAACGGCCATGCCATTGACAAGACCGACCTCTGGTTCCGAATGAATTTTGTACTCCATACGTGGTGAAAGTTGACTTGAATGGATGACCCATTCTATATCTTCATCTTTAATGAAATCCCGATGATCCGTGATGGCAAGTCCTGCAGCAATTTGCACCATATTTACCGCTTCACGCCCATTTTTAGCATATGTCGATATTTTTTCTAACCCGTAGTCACTAATTTTCATCTTTACTTTTTCACAGGAACGTTTGGCAATCTGAATGACTTCGTCCTGGTTTAATTCCCTAAAGAAGATTTCTAAACAACGGGATCGAATGGCCGGCGGAATTTCTTCAGGCGTTCTCGTCGTCGCACCGATTAAACGAAAGTCAGCCGGTAAACCATTTTTAAAAATATCATGAATATGGTTCGGAATTTGCATATTTTCTTCACTGTAATAGGCGCTTTCAAGAAACACTTTCCGGTCTTCTAATACTTTTAGTAATTTATTCATTTGAATTGGATGAAGTTCACCAATTTCATCGATAAACAGGACTCCACCATGGGCGTTCGTTACTGCCCCTTGTTTTGGCTGGGGAATACCAGCTTGCCCCATTGCACCAGCACCTTGATAAATCGGATCATGTACCGATCCAATTAAAGGATCGGCAATTCCTCGTTCATCAAATCTTGCTGTTGTTGCATCCAGCTCAACAAATTTGGCATCTTTGGAAAAGGGAGACTTCTCCATTTTTTTCGCTTCTTCTAAAACAAGTCGAGCTGCTGCCGTTTTCCCGACACCTGGTGGTCCATATATAATGACATGTTGTGGATTAGGACCACACAAACCTGCCTTCAACGCTTTTATTCCATCTTCTTGACCAATGATATCCGCAAAACTCGATGGTCGGACCTTTTCCGCTAATGGTTCTGTCAGTCTTATGGAACGTAGTTTTTGCAATTGTTCCATTTCTTTTTTCGATTCTCGATCTATAGAAACCTTTTGTGTTCGTTGTCCTTTCAGCAAGTTCATGAAGTAAAGTCCGATGATGACGCCGAAAAACAACTGAACAAGTAATACAATACCAGTAATGTTCATGAAATTCCCTCCAAAGCCTCTTATCTATTTGCCAATAGTATCTCCTTTTCGGGATTGGAATAAACAAGAAATTATGGAGAGAATTTCTGTATGTTTTTTGATGGTAAATTCGCGTCATTTTGTTGGTTATGCTCTCGAACTTTTTGCTTCATTTTACTTTATTTTGTCCACGAAAATGCGTATCAAAGAAATTTCTAGCTCTTTAACCCAACTTTTATCCATCAGCCTGTAAAATTACAGCACAGTAAAAAAGCAAACAGCGTTACACTGTTTGCTCCTATATTCAAATATTAAGCCGAGGTTTTCTCCTCTTTTGCAACGGATCCGTCTTTTAATATTAATACTGGACGTTTGTTTTCAGTAACCGATTCTTTCGTAATAATACATTTTACAACATCTTCACGAGAAGGCAATTCAAACATAACTTCTAACATAATGGATTCGACAATGGAACGTAAACCACGTGCACCTGTTTTTCTCTCGATGGCCTTTTTCGCAATTTCTCTTAAAGCTTCCTCTTCAAATTCAAGCTCAACATCATCTAATTGTAATAATTTTTGATATTGTTTCACAAGGGCATTTTTTGGTTTTGTTAAAATTTGAATCAATGCTTCTTCATCTAATTTTTCTAATGTCGCAATTACCGGAATACGTCCGATAAATTCTGGAATTAACCCGAAGGATAATAAGTCTTCAGGCAATACCTTTGATAACAAGTCTTCTTTTTCATCGACGACAGATGATTCAGAACCAAAACCAATCACTTTTTTACCAAGACGACGTTTAATGATTTGTTCAATACCGTCGAAGGCTCCACCCACAATAAATAAAATATTCGTTGTATCAATTTGGATAAATTCTTGATGTGGGTGCTTACGGCCACCTTGAGGTGGTACACTTGCTACAGTACCTTCTAAAATTTTCAATAATGCTTGTTGCACACCTTCACCGCTAACATCCCTTGTAATGGAAGGATTCTCGGATTTACGTGCAATTTTGTCAATCTCATCAATATAAATAATCCCTTTTTCAGCACGTTCTACATCATAGTCAGCTGCTTGAATTAATTTAAGCAAAATATTTTCAACGTCTTCACCGACATATCCCGCTTCTGTTAATGAAGTGGCATCAGCAATAGCAAAAGGAACGTTTAAAATACGAGCTAATGTTTGAGCAAGTAACGTTTTACCGCTACCTGTTGGACCGATTAAACTGATATTACTTTTTTGTAATTCAACATCATCAACTTTGCTTTTCGTATTGATTCGTTTGTAATGGTTATAAACCGCTACCGCTAATGTTTTCTTTGCATCATCTTGACCAATAACATATTCATCTAAAATTTTACGAATTTCAATTGGTTTTGGAACATCTTTAAATTCCACTTCTTCTTCATTACCAAGCTCTTCTTCCACAATTTCTGTACAAAGTTCAATACATTCATCACATATATAAACGCCTGGACCAGCAACTAATTTCCGCACTTGATCTTGTGTTTTCCCACAAAAGGAACACTTTAATGAATCTTTTTCTTCATTGAACTTAAACATACAGCTCACCCCTTTAAACTATTCATAAAACGCAAGCTCATTCAATACGTTCTTCTTCGGTATTCTTTAATCAATTATATGTATATGGATTGTATCATATTGTTTTCAAAAATAGGAAACAAAATGATTATGATTGATTATGTATAGTTTGTACAAACGATTCTTAATCATATTAGGTAAAAACTAGGTGAACGATGAAACAGTTAAATTAATGACTATTATATGTGAAAGTGAGTTGTGTGGCAATTCATTCTATTCAACTTGCTCGTCAAATATTAAAAGGGACATCAATCAACATTTTAAATTGTGCTTAATGTGATAAAACAAGGCACGAAACTAAAAATGTCGCGCCTTGTTTGTCATGTTCATAAAACGAAGTTTGAATTGCGTTTACGTTTATTATTAAGCTTCTTCCGTTACTTCTTCTTTAGGTTCTACTTCTTTTCTGTTTTCGACAAGTAATTCAACTGCTTTGTTTAATTTTAAGTCTTCCTTAATTGAATCTGTAGAACCTAGAATTTGTTTAATTTGATCTACTGGAAGATTGTAAGTTTCAGACATTTTTTCTAATTCTTTTTCAACTTCTTCATCAGTAACTTCGATATTTTCAGCTTTCGCAATCGCTTCTAAAGTTAGACTTACTCGAACACGTTTTTCAGCATCTGCTTTCATTTGTTCTTTTAGTTCACTTTCGTCTTGACCAGAGAACTGTTTGTAAAGATCAAGGTTTAGACCTTGTGCTTGTAATCTTTGTTCAAATTCTTTCATCATGCGATCAATTTCATTTTCAATCATAACTTCTGGTACATCAATTTCTGCATTTTCAGCAGCTTGTTCGATTACCGCATTTTCAATTGTATGTTTTGCTTCGTGTTCTTTTGATTCTTTTAGACGATTTTTAATTTTTTCACGAAGAGCATCTAATGTTTCTACTTCATCATCAACGTCTACTGCGAATTCGTCATCAAGTTCAGGTAATTCTAAACTTTTTACTTCATGAACTTTTACTTTGAAAACAGCATCTTTGCCAGCTAATTCTTCAGCATGGTATTCTTCTGGGAACGTTACGTTAACTTCTTTTTCTTCACCAGCTTTAACACCAATTAGTTGTTCTTCAAATCCAGGAATGAATGAACCAGAGCCTAATTCAAGGGAGTGGTTTTCAGCTTTTCCACCTTCGAACGCTTCGCCATCAACGAAACCTTCAAAGTCGATTACAACTGTATCGCCTTCAGCTGCTGCTTCATCTTCTTTAACAACTAATTCTGCATGACGTTTTTGAAGTTCTTTAAGTTCATTTTCAACGTCTTCATCTGTTACTTCTGTGTCTACTTTTTCAACTTCTAAACCTTTATATTCGCCAAGTTTCACTTCAGGTTTAAGTGTTACTTCAGCTGTAAAGATTAAAGCTTCATTTTTACCAATTTGTTCAATATCAATTTCAGGTTGTGAAACTGGTTCGATGGAAGTTTCTTCAACAGCTTTTGTATATGCTTCAGGTAAAACGATGTCTAAAGCATCTTGGTATAATGCTTCAACACCAAAACGTTGTTCGAAAATTGGACGTGGAACTCTCCCTTTTCGGAATCCTGGAACATTTACTTGTTTTACTACTTTTTTGAAAGCTTGATCAAGGGCTTTGTTAAATGTCTCTGCATCAACTTCGACAGTTAATTTCCCTTGGTTGCCTTCTAGTTTTTCAAATTTTGCAGACATACCTGTTTTCCCTCCAACATCTATTTATCAATATTATATATTGTTCTTGTAATGACACCTTGTGCGACGATATGTAAGAATAAGTCCAAAAAAATAGTAAACAGAACTATCGTACATAAAAAATGGTCACAAGGCATGTAAAAAAGAACAGAAATTCTAACCCTATCATTATATCATAGGTTTAAGATGTTTCAACACATCTAAGTGAAAATCCTATATCCAAACATTTATAACATACATTATTTTTTCATTATATTCTAGTTACAGATTATTTCATAAAGTGTTCTTCAACATGCAACACAAAGGCTTTCGCTTCTTCAACTTCCGCTTCAGAAATATGCGCAGCATTCGTCTTGATAAACGCCATTTCTTCCAAATTTTGGTCAAAATAAGAGGCTGTTATAGCAAGAATTGCGATTGCCCATTGAAGTGGGTTGGTCATTTCCTTTTCAAGCGGATAAATTGCAAAAAAGAAATTTTCACATAAAGTCAGTGCATTTTCCAATAAACTTGGATTATCATCACGAAGTGCTTTTTCAATATACTGTTTAACTTCACGGGAAAACGGTACATCTTGAACAGAAAAGTAAGAAGACGGATTTAATGTGATCGATTTATTAAATTTCCGAACTTGTATTTTCCGTTCAAATCCCTTTTCCTTTAATGCGTTGATGATCATTGTTTTAACAAAGGCATCCTTTGAATCATCTCGTAGAAAACTTTCGATTTCATGGATAAATGTGTGAACATCTTCTAAATCAAGCTCCAAAATATTTTGAAGTACCTTTTGAAAATCACCTTTAAATAGCTCTTTTGGATCTCGATTCGTTTTTTTCTTCTGTTCATCCGCTAATTTTTGACTTAACTGCAGTAGTTCTCTATATTGATCAAGTTTATGTTCTGGGATTTGCTCTTCATCTAATAGCATTGTTAACAATGTGTTGATTTTTTTATACTCATGTAATTGAAAAAGTACAGTGACATAAAGTTCGACAACTTCAAAGTAGTCCCCAATGCCAAAACGCATCATTTCTTCTAAAATCAGTTTGGCATTCGAAAAATTCCCTTGTTGCACATAAGCGATTGTTAAAGTAAATAAAATTTCAGGGTTTTCGTCATCGATCCGTTTCGCTTCTTCTAAATATTCGATGGCTTCTTTCACATTACCTTCTTCAAGGCAAAGTCGTCCCTTATTAAGTAAACGTAGTTCTAATTGGGGAAAAGGAATGACGTTATCATTTGCTTTCGGATCTTTTTCCATAAAAATCCCACGCTTTGCTATATTTTCTTTGGACAGTTTAACATGGATATCGTGGAAATTCAAAAGAATTTGGGATTCACGCCGTTGGATCTACCCAACTCATGCCCTACAGCTTAGGAGGCTGTTGCTCTATCCAGCTGAGCTACCGGGACATGGTATACAATTATACATTTATTTATCAAATTGGACGTTTTTATTTTAACACATATTTCCTTTTCGAACAAT